>MAAC01011375.1_pt1 | contig 31740 bp, 26 predicted proteins | sample 1115981 | NCBI WGS metagenome assembly MAAC01 (sample SAMN04961126, study PRJNA320927) | seawater metagenome | isolation source: sample BD02T64 sea water enriched with oil for 64 days | place: USA:Gulf of Mexico | collected 2013-07-27 | reverse complement strand
TCTTTTCTCTTTCAGCATCTTGTCTTTATGCTTTGAAACTCAAAAAATTGAGCGTATTTTTAGGCCCGCAATTTACGTCAATTTTTTTATAGATGATGAATGAATAAGGCCTATTCCATTATTTTTGTTTTACTGATTTCAATCTTTGTTTTCACTGGTTGTTCAGAACGCCCGGAAAAAAAGTATTCTGATGCCGATATATTCAGATATAATGAGGCGGCTGGCATCACTTCCTTAGATCCTGGATTTGCAAAAAACCAAGCACATATTTGGGTTTGTAATCAATTGTACAATAGTCTTGTTCAATTGGACGATTCTTTAAATGTTGTGCCTGCTTTAGCGAAATCCTGGACAGTAGATAGTGCAGGGAAAGTATATACCTTTCAATTACGTGAGGATGTGTTTTTTCATCAAAATTCATTTTTTAAGTCCAGGGAGGATAGAAAAGTAAAAGCCTCGGATGTAGTGTTCAGCTTAGAGCGATTGCGAAGTGCAAAATTATCTGCACCGGGTTCATGGACTTTATCAAATGTAGAGGATAAAGGGATAATTGCAGTAGATGATTATACCGTGGAAATTCGTTTAAAGCAACCTTTTCCGGCCTTTTTAGGTTTGTTGACTATGCAATATTGTAGTATACTTTCTGAAGATGCTTACCAACACTATGGGAAAAGTTACTTTGATTATGCCATAGGTACAGGACCATTTTATTTCAAATTGTGGGTGGATAGAGTGAAGTTGGTGCTTAGAAAGAATGTAGATTATTTCGAGAAAATAGATGGAGAGTCATTGCCACATTTGGAAGCCGTTGCTATCCGTTTTATCCCGGATAAGTTTGCTGCTTTTCTAGAATTTGTAAAGGGAGATTTAGACTTTATCTCTGGAATTGATGCGAGTTATAAAGATGAAGTATTGGATTTTAATGGAGACTTAAAATCAAAATACCAAAATGACATCCAGCTGATAAAGCAAAATTATTTGAATACCGAGTATTTAGGCTTTATGGTAGATCCTGAAAAATCGATATATCCGTATAATGATAAGAACTTTAGAAAAGCTATAAACTTTGGATTTGACCGTCATAAGATGATTCGATACTTAAGGAATGGTATAGGAACAGCGGCAGAAGATGGGATGATTCCAAATGGTTTACCGGCTTATGAAAAAACAGGTGTCTTTTTTTTAAATAAAGATTCTGTATCCTACTATTTGGATAAATCAGGTTATATTGAAAAGGGACGTCCCGCTATTGTTCTGCATACCAATAGTAGCTATTTGGACCTTTGTGAATATATTCAGTATAGTTTGACAGATGTAGGGATTAATGTGGAAATTGAAGTACATCCTCCAAGTACCTTGCGACAACTAATTTCTGCTCAGAAAGTACATTTCTTTCGAGCTTCCTGGATTGCTGATTATCCAGATTCAGAAAATTATCTTTCCTTATTTTATTCGGAAAACTTTGCTCCAAACGGACCGAATTATACTCATTTTAAATCAGGCGAATTTGATAGGTTATACAAGGCTTGTTATACGGAAACAAATCCCATAGAGCGAAAGAAGATGTACCGTAAGATGAATCGCCTAATTATGGATGAAGCAGCAGTAGTACCTCTGTTTTACGATGAAGTTTATCGTTTTTCATCAAAAGGTACCACTGGATTGGGTGGAAATGCGCTTAATTTACTTTCTTTGAAGAACGTTAAAAAATCAGAATAATTTATGTTGCAAAGCCTGATTTCAAAAGGATTTTCTATACCTGCTGTATTGCTAGTTTTTTTACTTGCAACAGCTTGTCAGCCAGAGGAAATTGGTCCACAAACAGGAGACGATTCTGGTGAAGTGGTTTCCGATTTCACGAATGGTGTATTTGTTATTAATGAAGGTAACTTTACCTGGGGAAATGGATCATTAAGCTATTATAATCCCGATGATAAAAAGACCTATAATCACCTTTTCGAAGGCATCAATGAATACCCACTAGGGGATGTGCCTCAGTCAATTCGTAAGGGGGAATACGATTATTGCCTAACTGTCAATAATTCAAATTCAGTAATTTTTTGTGATTTTCAAATGAAGGTGATAAAGGAATTTACAGGAATCAACAGTCCGCGCTATTCTACGGAAGATGACGAAGGTAATGTATATACAAGTTCGATGTATGGAGGGCAGGTAATGAAAATAAACAAAGAGCGAACAGAGGTAGATACCTTTGCTCTGTTTGATGAATGGACTGAAAACATTATTTGGCACGACGATTTCCTTTACCTCACACAAAAACGATTCGGGCAATCAGATAGCCTATCTAAAAATATGGTATTCAAATTGGATACTGCCGGGAGGCATGTGGACAGTCTAGTTATAGGGATGGATATAAGTGTTATGCGGCTAATATCTCCAGAGAAAATAGTGGTATTGTCACATACTGAGGAACATTCAAAATTATGGTTTGTTAATTTGACTGATTTTAGTGTCGAGGAAAAGGAGATTACTGGGAAAGCCTCCTTTTTATCCTTTAGTGCCTCAAAACAGCAGTTGTATTATTTTAAGGAAGGTATTTATAGTTGGGATTTAGTCAGCAATGAAGAAAGCCTTATAAAAGCAATAGATGAAAAAAATGCTTATGGCTTCAATATAGATGCATTAAGATCTGAGTTTTATCTTTGTGATGCCAAAGATTTCACTAGTAAAGGAGATCTATTGCGCTATGATTTTGAAGGTAACCTGATAGATTCAACACAACTTTCCGTTATTCCAGGAGAAATTTATTTCGAACACAATTTATGAGAGTCCCTATTATATTCTTATTCGTATTATCCTTTGGATTGATCGCTTGCTCAGAGCAAAATTCTACTACAGGATTAGAAGTTTCTTCAACTCCCCAAGAGGAAGGTAAACTAATTTCAAATGAATTTGCGAATCACTTTCGCATAGAGGAATTTAAAGAATATACCCTAGTCACTTTATCTGGGAAATCTGGTGAAAGCGACCAGTATGTACTTTTCAAGGATGGAGTAGATAGTACAAAATTACCTGCTGCTTATACGAAGATTAAGGTTCCGGTAGAAAATATAGCCAGTCTATCCTGTGTGTATACAAGAGCTTTTTACGAACTGGGTTATATTCATGCGGTTAGAGCGGTAGATCAGTTAAAACATCATTATTTACCGGCTATTTGGCAGGCCTATGAGAACGGGAAGGTTAAGGAGATTAGTAGTGACAATCAAATGAATATTGAAAAGTTGTTGGAGTTATCTCCGGATGCTATTTTTACCTATCATACAGAAAATGGGAACGGTATTTATTCCAAATTATCCAAGGCTGGAATTCCTGTTGTTTTTTGTACTGCCTTTTTGGAAAAACATCCTTTAGGCAAGGCCGAGTGGATTAAGCTATTTGCGCGATTTATTGGAAAGGAAAAGCAAGCTGATTTACTTTTTAGTACCATCTCCAAAGATTATTTAGCTTTAAAAGAGTCGTTGAAAATTCCGGATGCTAAGCGGAAAACGGTTTTTTGCAATGCGCCATTTTCTGATAAATGGTATCTGCCCAAATCCGATAGTTTTACAGCGAGATTTTTTAAGGATGCTGGTATGAACTATATTTGGGAATATGCTAAAGGGGAGGGGAACCAAGCTTTGAGTATAGAAGTCATTTTAGATAAAGCCTTAGATGCCGACATATGGGTGAACTCAGGAGCTTATCAGTCCTATAATGAATTGTTGGCAGTAGATTCGAGATTGGGTAATTTCAAGGCTTTTAAAGAACAAAAAGTATTTAATACCTATAAAAGAACGCGAACAAATTTTGGAAATGATTTCTGGGAAATGGGTTCTTTACATCCCGATTTGATATTGAAGGATTTGGTATCGATAGCCTATCCGGAATTATTGCCGGAGCATGAACGCGTGTTTTATCAAGCATTAAAATAGTTGAAAAAGAGCGAATACATAAAAGTTGGAACCTTGGTTCTATTAATATTGGTATTGTTTATTGCTGATATTAAATGGGGTTCGGTTGCAATTTCCTGGACAGAATTGATGAGTCTCTTTATGGATGCCAATCCAACGGTTTCTACAGCTCATCAATTAATTATTTTAGATTATCGCTTACCAAAAGCGGTTACAGCTCTCTTTGGTGGAGGTGCTTTGGCTGTGGGAGGACTCCTGATGCAAAGTTATTTTAAAAACCCCCTGGCAGGTCCTTATGTATTAGGTATAGGCTCTGGAGCGAGTTTGGGTGTTGCTATTTTTTTGATGGGAATGCAGAGTGCCTGGTTAGTACATATTCCTGAAATTGTTCAGTCTGCAGGGATGGTCTTTTCAGCTTTTGTTGGAGCTGTTTCTATCTTGTTGGTTATAGGATTTTTATCCATTCGTTTTAAAAGTGATATATCTCTATTATTATTGGGGTTGATGCTGAGTTATTTTGTTTCTGCTTTGGTGAGCCTGCTCCAGTTTTGGGCAGATGCCGATATGGTAAAGCAGTTCGTAATTTGGGGAATGGGGACTTTTGGTAATACAGATTGGAGCTCCTTAAAAATAATTATACCAGTTACTATATTAGGTCTGGTAATGGCTTATAGCCAAGTTCGTGCTTTAGATGCCTTTTATCTTGGAAGGGAAGAGGCAGAGAGTCTTGGAATTTCTATTCGCAGGAGTAGATTCATTATAATGATTGCCACAGGGCTTTTGGTTGGTTTAGTTACTGCCTATTGCGGGCCCGTTGCATTTTTAGGTTTGGCAGTGCCACATTTTGTTCGATTGGCCTATGGCTTGGCAGGACATCGTTGGTTGATGCCATTATGTTTTCTTTCCGGAGGAGCCTTAGCTTTACTTTTTGATTTAATCAGTCAAAACCCTTTTGGGGAAACTATACTTCCTCTGAATACTATTGCTTCCATAGTGGGAGCACCTACCATCATTTATTTGTTATTTAAAAATTATCAAATGAAATGATATGCTGAAATTAGAGAACTTAGAAATATCATTTGATATAAAAGGCAAGAAAAGAATCCTAATTTCCGGCCTTGATTTGGAGTTGTTCCCAGGAGAAAACCTGGTTCTTTTAGGACGTAATGGTGTGGGTAAATCCTCCTTATTAAGAGCCATTTCAGGGAAAATGCAGGGGTGTAGACAATCTGTTTTATGGAATGGTAAGTCGATAGAGGAATTATCCCAAAAGGAGCTTGCCAAAAAGATAGCATGGATTCCTACCACACGAGTAGATAGCCCTTATTTGTCTGCATTCGATTATGCGGCTTTGGGGAGATTGCCTTATTTGCCTTTTCATGGAAGACTAAGTTTTATGGATAAGGAAAAGGTGAATGAAGCATTCGAGAAATTACACATTGAGGACCTTAAATCTCGAAATTTGAATCAACTCAGTGATGGTGAATTTCAAAAAGTGCAAATTGCCAGAGCACTTTGTCAAGACACCCAACTTATATTATTGGATGAACCTTCAGCTTTTTTAGATTATCCATCAAAGGTAGATTTGTTTTCCCTCTTAAATCGGATTGCTCGACAGGAAAATAAGATGATTATCTATTCTACTCATGATTTAGATCTTGCCTGGCGATTTGCTGAAAAAACATTGCTGCTTGCGGGAGATGGATCTTTCAATATTGATTTATCAGAACAATTGATATTGGATGGGCATTTTAGTCGGTATTTTGACGATCATTTCATCCGATTTAATACTCAGGATGGCCATTTCGAATTCGATTTTTCTCAGGTCAATAAAAAGGTGGCAATTCAAGGAGATCCAAAGATGGTTTTTTGGACGATTCAGGCACTAGCTAAGATAGGAGTGGAACAAGATGTTCAGGCTGAAAAAAAGGTAATTTGTTCATCAAAAAATGGATGGACAATAGATGATAGAGTTGTTAATAACCTGTCGGATTTAAAAGAAATAATTAAGCAAATTTAGGTTTCAATTGTATACATTCAATTGTCATTCTTTTAATTGGGATGGATAAAATAATCGATTTTATTTATCCATTCGGAAAAAGATAAATCTAAAATTGTTAGATTTGCATAGATTATCAAAAAATTACGATGAAGATTACTATGATAAAACCGGGAGTTGCTGCAGGAGATGAAGTACAGGAAATATTCCAATTGGCGAAAGATAAAAGTTTCGCACTTCCAGCTGTAAATGTTACCTCTAGTTCAACTGTAAATGCTGTAATGGAGAGTGCTGCCAAATTGAATGCACCTGTTATTATTCAGTTTTCGAAAGGTGGAGGGCAATTTTTTGCCGGAAAAGGAATGAATAACAATGATGAGAAAGCTGCAATTGCAGGATGTATCTCAGGAGCGAAGCATGTACACATGATGGCTGAGCTTTATGGGGCAACTGTTATTATGCATACGGATCATTGTCAAAAGAAATGGTTGCCATGGATCGACGGTCTATTGGATGCTGGTGAGCAATTTTTTGCTGAAACTGGAAAGCCATTGTATAGTTCTCACATGATTGACCTTTCTGAAGAGTCGTTGATTGAGAATATAGACATTTGTAAAGCATACCTTGAGCGAATGAGCAAAATGGGAATGACTTTAGAAATCGAATTGGGAATTACTGGAGGAGAAGAAGACGGTGTTGATAATTCGGATGTAGATGAGAGTAGATTATATACTCAACCGGAGCATGTTGGATACGCTTATGAAGAGTTGAAAAAAATCTCTAATAGGTTTACTATTGCTGCTGCATTTGGAAATGTACATGGTGTTTACAAACCAGGAAACGTTAAGTTGACTCCAAGCATCTTGAGAGATTCTCAAGAATATGTACACGCAACATACAATACAGAAGATTCAAGACCGATAGATTTTGTATTCCACGGAGGTTCTGGTTCTTCAGCTGAAGAAATTCAGGAAGCAATTTCTTACGGGGTAATCAAAATGAATATCGATACAGATCTTCAGTATGCATATACAGAAGGTGTAAGAGACTACGTTCTTGGTAAACAAGATTATTTGAAGACTCAGATTGGTAACCCGGATGGGGACGATCAGCCAAATAAAAAGTATTACGATCCAAGAAAATATTTAAGAGCAGGAGAGGAAACTTTCCAGGCTAGATTGGAGCAGTCTTTTAAAGACCTAAACAACATCGATACTTTATCTTAATTTATTATAAAATAATTAAGCCTTCCTTCATTAGGGGGGCTTTTTTTGCTAATACGACTTACTATGGGTTGGTTTAAGAGAAGAACAAAAAATATCAATACGGATACCGCAAACAAAAAGGAAACTCCTGAAGGTTTATGGTATAAATGTCCTAAGTGTAAGGTGGTTATTCACACAAAGGAGCATGAAGATGCTATGTGGGTATGTGGTAATTGCAACCACCATGAACGCATCAATGCGAAGGAATATTTCGAAATATTATTCGATGAAGGAGCATACACAGAGTTAGATCCAAATTTAACTTCAGGTGATCCTCTGGATTTTGAAGATACGAAACCTTATAAAGATCGTTTGGTTGCTACACAGGCAAAAACAGGATTGAAAGATGCTGTTACTACTGGATATGGGGCGATGAAAGGAAAGGACGTCGTAATTGCAGCTATGAACTTCAACTTTATCGGTGGATCTATGGGGTCTGTGGTAGGAGAGAAGATTGCTAGAGCGATTCAATATGCGATGGATGAAAAGTTACCATTTATCATGATTTCAAAATCCGGTGGTGCACGTATGATGGAGGCAGCATACTCTTTAATGCAGATGGCTAAAACTTCAGCAAAACTTGCACAGCTAAGTGAGATGGGAATTCCTTATATATCTTTCTTAACAGATCCGACAACAGGTGGTATCACCGCCTCTTTCGCTATGTTGGGAGATATCAATATCGCGGAGCCTAGAGCATTAATTGCCTTTGCCGGACCACGTGTTGTTCGTGAAACTATTGGGAAAGATCTTCCGGAAGGATTCCAAAGATCTGAATTTTTACTGGAGCACGGATTCCTTGATTTTATTGTGGAAAGAAAAGACCTGAAAGATAAGATAGCTCAGTTCATTAGGCTGACTTATGATTATCCTGAAAAGCTTGTTAGAATAAAATAATAGGTTATCTTTGCATCTTGGTTACACGCATTACAAACATTTAAAACAATTTTGCACCATGTACTTAACCTCTGAAAAGAAAGCCGAATTTTTTGCAAAATACGGTCAATCAGCAACAGACACTGGTTCTGCTGAAGGTCAAATCGCAATGTTCTCTTACAGAATCGCTCATTTAACCGGGCACTTGAAAGACAACAAAAAAGATAAAAACACGCAACGTTCATTGATCTTGCTTGTAGGAAAGAGAAGAAGTCTTCTTGATTACTTGAAAAACAAGGATATCACACGTTACCGTGCTATCGTAAAAGACCTTGGTCTAAGACGATAATTAGGTTGACATTCAAAAGGCAGTTGTTTACAATTGCCTTTTTTTGGTTTATAACAATGGCTATTACATCCTCAAATTGTACAACAATTTTAATGGAATTTGTCAGCGCATTCGTTTAGGATCAAGAGGAAACAAAGAAAAAAACTGATGTCACAGGGGCATCAAACGAAATTTAAGATGCTTTAAACGAAGCTCAAAAAAAGAAATTAAAAACGTATGTCATTAAACGTAATCACCCAAAATATTGAACTACCAGATGGTAGAGTCATTAAGATTGAAACAGGAAAATTGGCTAGACAAGCTGATGGATCTGTTGAGATCTCTCTGGGGAAAGCTAGAATCTTAGCAACTGTTGTTGCTTCAAAAGATCCAAAACCAGGTATAGATTTTTTACCACTTACTATAGATTATAGAGAAAAATATGCTGCTGCAGGAAGATTCCCAGGTGGATTCTTTAAGAGAGAAGCTAGACCAAGTACTAATGAAATATTAGTAATGCGTCTTGTGGACCGTGTATTGCGCCCATTATTCCCTAAAAATTACCACTGTGAAATTCAGCTTATGATTCAATTGATGAGTCATGATCCTGAAGTTGCTGCCGACTCTTTAGCAGGATTAGCTGCTTCTGCTGCTTTGGCTGTTTCAGATATTCCTTTCGATGGGCCTATCTCTGAAGTTCGTGTAGCAAGAATTAACGGTGAGTTTGTTATCAACCCAAGTTTCGCTGCATTGGAAAATGCAGATATCGATATGATGGTTGGTGCTTCTGCTGATAGCGTTAACATGGTGGAAGGTGAGATGGACGAAGTTTCGGAAGACGAAATGATCGAGGCTATCGGCCATGCACACGAAGCAATTAAAGTACAATGTGCTGCTCAGCTTGAATTAGCTGAAAAAGTTGGTATGGCTGGTGTAACACGTGAAATTGAAGTTGAAGAAGAAAACGAAGAAATTTATGCAGCTGTAAAAGCCGCATGTGCTTCAAAATTATATGAAATTGCTGCTAAAGGATCTGCTAAACATGAACGTTCTGCAGCTTTCAAAGAAATCTTAAATGATTTCATGGCAACATTCTCTGAAGAGGAATTGGAAGAGAACGCAGCATTCATAAAAAAATATTACAAGAAAGTAGAAAAGGAAACTATCCGTAACGTAGTGCTAGAAGAAGGTATTCGTTTGGATGGTAGATCAACTACAGAAATTCGTCCTATCTGGTGTGAGGTAGATTACCTACCAAGTACACACGGTTCAGCGCTATTTACTCGTGGGGAAACTCAAGCATTGGCAACTGTAACTTTAGGTACGAAATTAAATGAAAATGTAATTGATGAAGTTTCTCATACAGGTTCTGAGAAATTCTATCTACATTATAACTTCCCTCCATTCTCAACTGGTGAAGCTCGTCCTTTAAGAGGAACTAGCCGTAGAGAAATTGGACATGGGAACTTGGCTCAACGTGCCTTAAAAGGTATGATCTCTGAAGACAATGACTACACTGTACGTATTGTTTCTGAGGTATTAGAGTCTAACGGTTCTTCTTCAATGGCTACTGTATGTTCTGGTACAATGGCATTGATGGATGCTGGTGTTAAAATGATAAGACCTGTATCTGGAATCGCAATGGGATTGATTACTGATCCTGAATCTGGTAAGTATGCTGTACTTTCTGATATCCTTGGAGATGAAGATTTCTTAGGAGATATGGACTTTAAAGTAACAGGTACTGAAAAAGGTATCACTGCTTGTCAAATGGATATTAAGATCAAGGGATTGTCTAACGAGATCTTGTCTAATGCACTTTACCAATCGAAAGAAGGTAGATTGCACATCCTAAAACAACTTACAGATACTATTCCAGCTACTAGAGTAGAGGTAAAAGATCATGCACCGAAAATCGTTGTTATTAATATTCCTAAGGACCTTATCGGTAGCGTTATTGGACCTGGTGGAAAAATTATTCAAGCTTTACAAGCTGATACAGGTACTACCATTACTATTCAAGAGGTAGATAATTTCGGAAGGGTTGAAATCCTAGGGGTTGATCCGGAAGGAATGAAAAAAGCTATCCAGAAAATTGATGATATCGCATTTATTCCTAAAGAAGGTGAAGTATACGATGGATTGGTTAAATCTATCCAGGCTTATGGAGCATTCGTAGAAATCAACCCAGGAACAGATGGGTTATTGCATATCTCTGAAATTGAATGGAAACGTTTGACTTCTCTAGATGGTATCTTGAAAGAAGGTGATAAGATTCAGGTAAAATTAGTTGCTGTGGATCCTAAAACTGGAAAACTAAAACTTTCAAGAAAAGCTTTACTTCCAAAACCAGAAGGTTACGAAGAAAGACCACGTAGACCACGTGAAGATCGACCTAATAGAGAGGATAGACCAAGAAGAGATGACCGTGTAAAACGTGAATCATAATAAATAAAAAAAAGGGAGACTGCATTCGCAAGTCTCCCTTTTTTTATAGTACAAAGTATCAAGTGAAAAGTATAAAGTAGTTTTTTTGCTACTTGCTACTTGCTACTTGCTACTTGCTACTTGCTACTTGCTACTTGCTACTTGCTACTTGCTACTTGCTACTTGCTACTTGCTACTTGCTACTTGCCACTTTTATCAGGATCAATATACTTCAATTGCTTTTGTGAGCTGACGTTGTTTCCATAATTTTGAAAAGTACCAAACGCCTAAAGTGGAGTATAAACTTATGTTTATTTTCCTTTTAAAGGCAGCCTCATTGCGATTTATGCTGCTTGTATCAGAATGTTTGTTAATAGAATAATTAACAAATGAAATTCCAGCAATAATTAATATTTTTTGAGCAATTGATATTCTATTACTGCGTTTTAGATGGGTCAAGCTTTGTGGATTATCGAATAAATCCTTTTTTAAATTTTTGTAGTTTATTTGTTTTGGTTCTCCTAATTTTTTACTGTACAACTCCTTCTTTAGACTGAACCAACTATTGCTTTGTGAGGCATGTTGTATGTCCATCATTTCATATAGATTAATATTTCCTGAATATACCTGGGGATATAATTCACCTTTATATACAGCATAGTAGCTTAATTCTTCTCTATGGTATTTCACCTTTTTTGCTAAAATTATTTTATTCCCAACCTTAAATTTATCTCTTGAGAAAATATGTTTTGGGACCATATATTCTATACTGTCGGAATAAATTACCGAATCATTTTTTAGCATTAGGAAATCTTGACGACTTTGATTTAACTGAGCATACGAAGTAGTTGTAACTAGCATTAGAATACCAAGGATGAATATTCTTTTAAGGTCATTGAAAATAACTTTTATTAGGGCCTTCATTGTAGGGAGCTAATGTTAGAATTTAGTTGATGTTGATGATTTGATATTTATTAGTATAACTTTAGTACTTTATCCAGTGGTTTTCTATGAATATATGGAACATATACTTCTTTAGCTGGGTATCCTACCGGTAATAAGAGAAAAGGTTTTTCGTTCTTCGGTCGATTCAGTATTTTATGTAAAAACTTCATCGGTTGTGGAGTATGGGTTAAGGTCACCAAGCCAGCTTGGTGAATTGCCGCTATCAACATCCCACAAGCAATACCCGTCGATTCATTGATATAATAGTTGGTGGCTTTTGGATTCTCCAGATCCTCGTAGGCTTTTTTGAAAACTACAATCAAATAAGGAGCGATTTCCAAAAAGGGCTTTTCCCAAGTAGTAGCCAGGGGTAATAAATCCTTTTTCCATTGTTCGCTCATTCTAGATTCATAGCCTTCTTTTTCCTCTGCTTCGGCTTCTATTCTTATCTGCTTTTTTATTTCAGGATTCTGAATAACACAAAATTGCCAGGGTTGTTTATGTGCTCCGGAAGGAGCCGTTGAAGCAGTCTTAATGATATTCTCTATGACTTCCATTGGAACTGGCTTATCAGAGAATTCACGAACACTTCTTCGTGTATCCATTTGCTCATAGAATTCAGCACTATTACTGCACAACTCCTGCACAGTAGGATATTTAGCATCATATTCAATATGATCGTAGCCAGCAATTTTAATTATTTTCGACATAGCGCTAAAGAACTTTATTCAGTTAGGTAAGTGTAGGCAGAATAAGACATCACAGAGACTCCCGTTTTTAAAGCATCTTCAGCAATGTCGAATTCAGGGTGGTGTAATTTCTTTTCATTTTCTTTCCCTACTTCAGCTGTCCCTAACCTAAAGAAACAAGAAGGCATAATTTGACTGTAATAAGCAAAGTCTTCCGCTGTCATTCTTAGGTCAAGATCTACCACCTTATCGGCACCTAGTAAATCGATAGCACATTGCTTGGTAAAGGCTGTGAAGTCTTCATCATTTTTCAAGAATGGATAGCCCTTACGAATTTCTACTTCACAGGTCGCTCCCATACTTTCTGCAATGTGTTTTGCAGTTTTTTCAATTTCAATATGTGCTTGTGCTCGCCAGGCTTCATCGAAGGTTCTCAATGTCCCTTTAAAGGAAACCTCTTCCGGAATTATATTGGTAGCCCCTTCAGCTGATACATATCCAAAGGATATTACAGAAGGTACATACGGAGACATTTTTCGTGAAACAACTTGTTGTAAGCTGACAATAATTTGAGAAGCAATATATACGCTATCCACCAATTTATGTGGTAGGGCCGCATGTCCTCCAACTCCTATAACCTTTAAGTGTAATTCATCTGTCGAAGCCATATAAGTACCAGGTCTAAACCCTACTTTTCCAACTTCCATATCCGGATAAACATGTAAACCAAGAATATGATTCGGTAGCGGTTTCCCCAGAGCTCCTTCTTCAATCATCAGTTTGGCACCTCCAGGCAACAATTCCTCACCAGGCTGGAAGATACAACGTAATTCACCGTTCCATTCCTCCTTCAGCTCATTCATGATTTTGATGGTACCCAACAAATTCGCTGTATGCACATCATGCCCACAGGCGTGCATTATACCTTCATTTTTAGAACGATAATCACGCTGGTCATTTCCTTCATTGATTGGTAAGGCATCTAAATCTGCTCTCAATGACAGGCATTTTCCCGAAGCCTTCCCTTTGATACTTGCTACTATTCCAGTTTCAACAAATCCAGCTTGAAAGGGAACGCCCCAAGCTTCCAATTTAGACTGAACAAATGCAGAAGTATTGTATTCTTTAAAAGATAATTCCGGATTTTGATGTATATGTCTTCTTATAGCTCTAATTTCATCAAAATAGGCTTCCGATAATTCCTTTATTCTCGATTTTATATTCATAATTTGAAATTAATAAAAATTGAGGTATTGCCTATAATATGCCTACGAAAATATTAGATATTAAAGGAAACTGTTATTTTTGATAAAAAATACAACATGGAAATTCATAGTCTGACTTTAGGCCCCTTTCAGGAGAACACTTATATATTAGTGAATGATCAGAAAGAATGTATCTTGATTGATCCGGGATGTTACGATGAAAACGACCGCAATAGATTAAAAGAATTTATTGATTCCAATGGCTTGACTCCGGTAAAATTGATCAATACACATTGCCATATCGATCATATCTTTGGTTGGAATTTTGTCTATGAGACTTGGGGTTTAAAACCGTATTATACAGAGAAGGATCAAGTATTGGTAGATACTGCAGCTCAGCACGCTCAGATGTATGGTTTGCAAATGTCCGATTTACCGGAAGCTGCTGGTTATCTTCCCGAAGAAGGATTCCTTATCTGGGGGGACGATAAATTGGAGATTCTATTTTGCCCGGGACATGCTCCGGGACATGTATGTTTTTACCACGAGCCTTCTAAAGCAGTAATCTCTGGGGATGTTATTTTTAGATTGAGTATAGGTAGAACGGATTTGCCGCATTGTAAACATCAAGATTTGATCGATAGCATCAAAGAAAAAATTTATACCCTACCGGGAGATGTAGAACTTTATCCCGGACATGGGCCTAAAACAACTGTTGATTTTGAAATGCAAAACAATCCCTTTGTAATGGGGTAAAAATGGCTAAATTGTTTAATTTTGAGACAATATCTAGTTTAGAAGGTAGGATTTCCCTCCTTGATAAAATTATAATTATGAAGCGAAAGCATTGGTTTCTGGTTCCATTGATGGGATTTTTTCTTTGTCTAAGCCTTGTTTCTTGTGAAACGGAAGAGGACAAATTTAGCGCACGACCGGTTGATGAAAGTGAATTGAACGATATACCTGTTGGTTTTTTAAGGTTTAAATGGCAAGGTGTTGTTGGTAATCAGCAGACACTTACCATGTGGACGGATGAGCATGAAGAAGATGTAGATGAAGAAGATTTAGTGGAAGCTCCTTATTTTTACCGTATTGGTTTTGGTAAGAATTTTGAACCTGCCATCGCCGACTATTTCGTTTTTCAAACGGACAAGTGGGAACCTATTCCGGGTGCTGTATATTTTTGGAATATCACCAGTTATTACGATAACGGGGATGTAGAAGTTTCGGAATCTCGTAGTTTTATACCTGATCCAGTTATACCTAATCCAGCCTAATAGTATGAAAGTAATCTATAAAATAGCAGCTTTATCCTTAATATTGGGATTGGCCTTTACATCCTGTAAGGAGGATGAGGAAAATTTTGTTTTTGACAATGACCTTTTTACCATTCATTTTTCACACAAAGGATTTGAAAAAGTACATACTTGGGAAGGAGTTGAGTCCATTGTGCAAACGACTGTTAAAGATATTGCTTCCAATGATGTAATTTCCTTTGATGAAAATGTTAAAAACATTCCAAACAGGTGGATTTCATTTTCAAATTTTGAGGATCCTTACCCAGTAAAACACAATTTAAATATACCTATTCATCAAGAGGAAGAAACATCGTGGCGACAAGTAAACAATGATAGGATAGTGATCATGTCCGATGAAATTGAGGAGCCTTTTACTTCGGTTGATTATTTTATGGATATTGAAAAGTCTGTTAAGGGACCTGATTCTTTGTGGTTTTATCCTCCTTCAGCTGACTCAATTTTAATTGGGATATTTATGTGGGACTTCCATGAGTTGAGAATGGTATTAGAGCGTGATGAGCAAATAGGTAATAAAAACATTCATTTATTGAAGGAATACAAATTTTCTCGTCTGGTACCACAGGAGTTTACTTTTTATGATCAGGAACTTACACCAAAAGTTTCCGCGGGTTATTTTGATATTCGATAAATAGTTTATTTCCCTCCAACTAACTGAGAAACAACAATACCGTAGCAAATAGCTGCGTTTAGAGACTCCACAGATGAGTCAGAAAATTTTGGAATGGATAGCGGCATCGCTATCCATTTTTTTGTTACCTCTTGTATGCCGTTTGCCTCATTCCCAATAATCACAATGCTTTCCTTAGGAAGCGTCTTTTCATAGATGTTTTCACCATCTAACAGTGTTCCAATTACTGGAATATCCATCTGTTGCACGGTCTGGAAGAAGTTTTCAGGATCATCCACAAAATGAATATGGACATTGGCAATAGATCCCATTGTAGACTGAATTACCTTGGGATTGTAAGGATCCACACAGTTAGGACTTAGGAATATATTGGTAATGCCAAACCAATCTGAAATGCGGATAATAGTTCCCAAATTTCCAGGGTCCATCAGTCGATCCAAATAAAGATGGTGGCTGCCTTTAAGCGCTGTCATGTCAAAGGGTTTCTTTGGTATTTCTACTAGCGCAATACCTTCATCCGGATTGGTCAATTTAGATAGCTCTGTCAGCTCTTTAGTGCTGATTTCCGTGTACCGCGTACCTTTTTTAACTGGTAATTGAGCTATCCATTCTTTTTTACCGAAAACTTCTCTAACTTGGATGTCAGATTGAAGGAAAGACAAAATGGTTTTTTTACCTTCGGCTAAAAATAGATTTTCCTTTAATCTATTTTTTTTTCTTTCTAAAGAATGGATATATTTAAGTGTATTCTTTGATAACATACCAGTCAGACTAATTTTGTGGAATACAAAGGTAAAGCATGAAATTTAATATTTCGGATAAAATAAGGCCAAATTTGGTTCTGCTAATTGCAGTGTGCAGCATTTTGTTTGCATGCGGTACCAGCTCTAAACTTACCGAAAATCAATTCATTCTTACCAAAAACAAGATTTTGTTGGATGGTAAGAAAGTGAAAAATAAGGAAGTCTACTCCTATATTAAACAAAAACCTACCCCAAAATCTTTTATTTTCTTTCGCAGGGGAGGGAAACACCGTGTGGTATTAAACCATGAAACTACAGCGAAATCAGCCAAGCAGTTATTATTCTACTACCGTAACCTGGGTTATTTGGATGCAGAGATAAGCACCAATATAAAGTTCGACGGTAAAACGGCAACTCAATATTATTCCATAGACGGGAATAAAAAATACACTATTGGAGATGTCTTTATTGAAGACAATGGCCACCCTTTTATTAAAGATCTGATAGAGAAAGAAAAAGATTATAGCTTAATAAACAAAGGGGATGAATTCAATTTTTGGAATCTCAAGGAGGAACATGCCAGAATTTATCAGTTAATAAAAAACAATGGTTATTATACCATTACCAAAGACCACCTAACATTTGAGGCAGATACCATAGGGAAAGATCATACGGTAGATATCTATTATACCATAGCGGATAATATTTTGATAAGTGATAGCGTACGAACGAGCCAAAAGCATAAACGGTATCATTTTGATGAAATAGATGTATATATTGATGTAAAACCTGGAGATCAGAAAAAGAGAATAGTGTTCTATGGAGGTCTATCCGTATACTTTCCAATGGATGAACAGCGGTATACAGAAAAGATCATTCGGAATTCCATAGAGATGAAAGGGGGGGATTATTTCTCTAAGGAAAAGGTAGACGAGAGTTATTCCAAGTTGCTGGGTCTGGGTGTATTTAGAGGGGTGAAGTTCAATTTTGAAGAAATAAATTTATCCGATTCTATTCCAAAAATCAATAGTATCATAGAGTTGATATCTACAGATAAGTATGAGGTTACCCAGGATATTGAAATCATACATTCCTCGGGTAGGTACGGTTTAACGGAAAAGGTAACCTTTAGAGATCCCAACTTATTTTCCGGTGCAGAGGCCTTTCAGGTGGCTTTCTCAGGGACAGCAGAGAAGCAAGAGGTAACCAACGTCACAGATCGTCGTTTATTCAACTCTACTAAGTGGAGTGTTGAAACGAATTTAGGGTTTCCAAGGTTTTTGAGCCCGGTAGATCCGAAAAAGTTTTTACCTTCTAAAAGCAATGCAAGAACAAATATAGCATTGGGGTACAACCGATTGAATAGACCCGATTTTGGACGTTCCATATTGAACTCTTCCTTTGGGTATTCCTGGCGAGAAGGACGATATAAATCGTATCAGTTACGACTAGTTGAGGTAAGTTCCGTATTCGTTGATGAAGGTTCGGATTTATCCGGGGTGAGTGGTTCTGCATTCAACCAGCAGTTTACCGATCACCTGATAACTTCTACCAGTTTTCTGTACACCTACAATAACCAGGATTGGAATAAGGTGAAGGATCACAACCTGTTCAATTTTAGGGTAGAGTACAGTGGGCATATTTTGAATATGCTGGCCGATAAGTTTGGATTGATGGAAGCTGAGGAAGGCCAGCCCTATAAGATCTTTGGAAATGCTTTTACGCAGTACACTAAACTAGATTTGGACTATAGGTATTATTTTGAATACCAAAATCACCAGACGCTGGCCCTACGGGTGTTTATGGGGGCGGGGGTGGCCTACGGCAACTCTAAAGCCATTCCTTTCCAAAAGCAATATTTCGTAGGTGGTTCCAATGATTTACGCTCCTTCGATGCCTATTCTTTGGGACCTGGATCTTATGTAGGCAACGATACTACTTTGTATTATTCTGCCGATCTAAAGTTTGAAGTGAATATGGAATACCGTTTCAATATTGCAGGTAATTTTAGAGGGGCCTTGTTCCTGGAAGCTGGAAACATCTGGGACAACCGGGTGTATAAGGACGAAGATGACAAAATATTACGTCCGAAAGGTGTCTTGAGCATGGATCGGTTTATTTCCGATCTGGCACTGGGATCTGGTCTGGGTATTCGATATGACTTTAGCTTTTTGGTATTCCGTTTCGATTTTGGATATCCCTTATACAACCCTACTGATTTTTATACCGTTCCGGTAGAAGAGGGGGAGCCAGAAATTCGTATCGGAAAGAATGTGTCCGAAAGATGGGCCAATAAATTACGGATAGACCGTGTGAAATTGAACATCGGGATAGGTTATCCTTTTTAATTGTCCGATTTATCCGATTCTGGATGAAAACTGCACGATTTTTGATATATTTGTAACATACACTGGGGCTGACTGGTATTGACAGCAAGCCGATGGTGGAGGTAAGCACGTAGAGCATTGTGAATTTGGCTCTTTAAATTTAAATCACAACATTTTTTTTATATGGCGAGTCTAACTACGCTTTAGCTGCTTAATCTAGGATTAACTAGCTTTTTCTTCCGAAAATAGGTCTGTTCGACACCTGTTTTCAACCGAAGAATCAAAAAAGATGAACTGGCACTTGTAGGCCTCGATACAAATGTGAGATAAAGAGGATACGATTTAAATAATGGTCGGTGTTTGGCCTGTTTATTTCCGACAATTAAGATGACACTAAACGTGTAGAAAGCTTTTGTTGTCCTTGTTTGGACCAGAGTTCGAATCTCTGCAGCTCCACAAACGAAAAGCCTCCTTTTTTAAAGGGGGCTTTTTTTTTGCGGTCGTTCAAATGAAATTTGATAAGGCAGCAAGAAAAAAGAACCCTACGAGCAAAGCGAGTAGGGACTTTGAGATTGGGTACAAGGAGCCCTATTTTGAGATCATGAAATAATCTCTGCAGCTCCGGGATGTATGGTACAATCGCTTGTGGTTGCCTCAGTGTACGCTGAGGGGGGTATCCCTTTCTGGTTGCAGTGGGCCAACTTGGGCTCGAACCAAGGACCACCTGATTATGAGTTAGGATTGGGGTATTTTCATATTCTTACATATAGCTTCTTTCCCTTTGTTTATAAGGGATTTAGCATTTGGGTGTTTTCTTATGTTTTCCTTTATTTGCCCTTTTTTGATGAAATGTTGCACCTATGTTGCACCCAAGAATATTTAGGTTGGAATTTTATACTAGTTATGACCTAGTTGACATTATTGGCATTTTTGACATATTCAAAAGGATTTTGTTATGATTATTTTTTGATGAAAAATCACTGAATTCAGGGATTGATTTGTGGTTTTATTTGTGGTAGATTTATTTAAGTTTTAGCAAGCTATAAAAAAGGTGTTTGTACAATAGATATTGTATAAAGTTAGAAGTTACATCCAATTTTAATTAAAATCATAGAAAATGGAATTTGAAGCAGGAATATCTTTATACGAAAAAATTGAAATTCAAACTAGTGAAGAAATTCTTCCTGTAGAATTGGCAAACCTTATCGATTGCACAGCACGACTTTATGATATATACCTATTCTACTTTGCTACACAACCTGTGGATGAGCGAAGTTCCGATTTGATTTGGAGTAAAGAATTTATAGATGCCAGAAGGGCAGCTTATCCTGATTACGAATCTCATGTAGAAGTTGATAAATTTCAAGAACAAGCTGGCAACATCTTGTACGTATTCAACGAAGCTAGAGAAAAAGTGCACTACGAAGATATTCTGGAAGCTATTCCAAAGAGACTTAAATTGAGAATATCAAAGATTACAACTAATTCACCAGTTAAAATTGAATTATTAGGTATTGGTGAGATAATAAAGCAATTCAAGGATTTTGTTTTGGCGTTAGTAAATTTATCATTAGATCGAAAGGATAAAAAACAAGGGATTCGAAAAAAGGAACTAGAGAACTTTGAAAAAATCCTTGAGTTATCTGTCAAATATAAATTGACTCCCGAAATGATAGGAAAATTGTCATATGATTATGCGAATGCATCTAATACTCTAAATAAGATGTTGAGTGAAAATAAAATAGAGACATTAAAAATTGAGGAAGATGGTATGTAATAGGTAGCAAGAATGTGAAATAGTTTGGTTACTTAAAAAAAAAATAAAAGGTGTAGAATCTTTCTACTCCTTTTTTATTGCTGCTATTTATTTCATTTTTTGAAGAAAAATCACTGAATTCAGGGATTGATCCATGATTCAGATTAGAGTATATTTATTAGCTCATTAATAAAACAAGGAATATGATTTTTCAAAGAGACGAACTCAATAAGGTAGTCTGTAACATTAGAATACCAAATGGAACAAATGAAGAAATAGGAACAGCGATTTTTATCACTAAAAACAATAAAGCTTTCTTATTAACTGCGTCGCATGTTGTTGCAAGGATTAATGCTCAATCTTATGTTCTATTGTCAGGTTCAAATGGTACACCAATAAAGGTAAATTTAAATACTATGTTAGGTGGTGCATCATTTGTCAATCATCCGAGTGCAGATTTGGCTAAGGCTGAAATTAAATTGACAGCAACAAATACGACCTACATACAAGGGAGATGCTTTCCATTTAATCAAATTGAAACTAATTCGACGACTCTATCAAAAGACTTAGAATTAACTTCTGTTGGTTTTCCTTTAGGTTTAGGAGCAACTGGTAGGACATTCTCTCCATTGACATTCAGGACATATGTTTCTGCGCCCTCAATTACCCTACCGAGATTTGATAATAAGATCCCTTGTGAATTTATTATCTTGGAATTACCGAGTATTGGAGGCTATAGTGGTGGACCTCTTTTTGATTTGGGATATTTGATATCTGGTGGAATGACAACAACAAAAGAAAATACGATTTTACATGGAATTGTTCATGGTACAATATCAGATCCAACTGGAGGAAAACTTGCTGCAATTACTCCGTGTAGTTATTTGAATAATTGGTTATAAAACTAGCCTTCTCGGTGTAATAGTCAATTAGAAATTGAGCAGGTAGGAAAGCGTAATTAGAAACTACGCTTAGTGGGGTGTGTTTTTAATGGATTATTTTTTAAAGGTAATTCTTGCTTTTTTTATTTTTCAAACCGTATCTGCTTTTAGAAAGTATACCAAGAAATAAGATTATGAATTATGTATAATGAAGATATAACGATTTTTTTTGCCAAAGCTGGACTTAACGAAAGGTTGTCGGATTATTTTCCAAATTTAAAATCCTTCATTAAACAGGGAGGAAAAGAAGAGGTGAAGAAAGTATTAAATTCCTTTAATGCACTTGGAATGGAGTTAATACAAGACCATATTGTGAGACGTGAATTTCAAATGAAAATGTTTGAACTGTTTGCCAAGTATGCTAGGAAGCACAATTCTGAAGAAACTTTTAAAAACATTATAGTTGCTTTTGAGAAAAAGGGTACTCAAAAAAAGTTACTAAAGTCACATCCTAAAAGGTCTCGAATGTTTTATTCATTGGCGCTTTATGAGATTTATAACTTTAATCATAATGATTCAAATAAAGTGTATTCTTCTGAGAAAATGGAATATTTATATAAGGCGAAGAAAAATCTCTTGGCTGTCTATAATATGCACATATCAAATAAAATCTCGCTAAATAAAATTGAGTTAATTGATTGTTTGACGTATTTGGCTGGTTGTTTAACATACCATCTTCGGTGGTCCGAGTCATTGTATTATTTGAAGATAATTGAAAAGGATGATCAATATAATCCTAATCTCGACTACACTATTGCAAAAGTTTTGGATGAAATTAAGAACAAAACCTGCCTTCAAAAATATCCTTTATTATTATTGAAGATTGCTGATCATAGTAAAAGAAATATTGAGAAATCGGGTTCAAACAACTCACAATTGAACCAAATGGAGGATTTGTTTAAGGAAAATTCAAATGGACTTTCGACCCTTGGTGTTAATTTAGTGGAATTGCGAGAACACAAGGAAATCGTCTCTTCTGAGGTGAGTTTATATTCCGATTATGAAAAATTTTGTTTGGAAAATTTATTGTTTCTAAATGAGCATTCTCTTTTCTGTAATTGTAAAAGAGCTACTACTGATGATCTAAAAATTGAAACGAATCATAGCCATACACAATTGTCTTGGTGTGGACAATTTGAGGAAATGATTGAGGTTTTGGTGTTTGATTATATTAATTCTCGAAGGAATTATTACAACAGTATTTCTACAGTTAATTTGAATGGTTTTGGTGTTGCTAATTTTAAAAGGAAATATTCTCGTCAGAAAACAAAAAATGCACTATTAAAGAATAGTTTTAAAACCTGTTATAGCATTCTCGATCATATAGCCTATGGTATAACAAAAGCTATGAATTTTGATTATAAAAAATTAATTAAGGAAAAAATGGCTTCTGATATGGCGCAATATGGGAAGTGGAGAAAAAATTATAATCGTAATTTGTATTTTACAACATTATGGGATGTATTAGACGATAGTGATATTAACAAAAATTGGTTTTTGGTTTCTTTAAAAAGTATTGCTATGGATTTAGAGGAGGACGGAGCATTAAGTGATTTTAAAAAAATTAGGAATAATTTGGAGCATAATATCTTACATATTTCGAATGAAGATACAGATGTGGGAAATTATCCTTTAAATTATAATTTTAATGAACTACAAGAAAAAACTATACTCCTACTTACGTTAACGAAGTCAGCTATTTTTGGTTTTAAAAATTTAATACGTCAAGAAAGTAAATCGAGGTGATTTTAATAATCCCCCCCGCTGCCGCGAGTTTGTAACTCGTGGTAAACAATTAGTATACCCTAAATATTCAAATCAAAACCTCCCAAAAACAAAAAGCTATTGATTTTAAGTTAATTTCTCTATCTGTGAACATTTGCATAAATTAGATAATTCAATCAAATAATTTAATATGAAATTTTTTCTTATTCTTTTAAACGCAGTAATTGTTAGCTTTTCATCTGTTGCCCAAGATGCATATTCATTATTTCCGAATGACAGTCTTAAATATGCTAGTGAGAATTATGAATTCCCCATTGTTTTAGATTCAATCGAAATGGTGGATGGGGAAACCTATTATCATTTGGCACCTACCTTTAATTTTGAATTAGATAATCCCGAAGATGAATCTTACAATTCATTAGAATTTGATTACGTTTCTCAAGGGGCTATTTTTTGGAAAGTGGCAAATTGGTTTGGTGACTCTGTTAGGGTGGATTCATTTGGAAATTACATTTTGGAGAATAGAGTAGGACAATTATTTGAGATAAAGAGTAAGTCTACTCTTGGAGAAAGTTGGACGTTAGTTGGATTTGAAAATGGGGATTATATTGAGGCAAGTGTTGACTCAATAGGAGTGGGAAATTTGATAGAAAGTACAGATACAACTAAATATATTGGTTTAACTAAAAAGGATTCTACGAATTCAATAGTCCTGGATGATATCAATGATAAATTGATTGTAATTGGAAAAAATAGTGGTTTGGTGTCTAGTCCAGGATTTTTTGAATACCCATATCAATTGGAGGACTACAGCTATGTGGGGAGAATTCATGAGGTGCTTCCAATAGAAGAAACCAATCGATATAAGGTTTGGAATATGAATATTGGGGATGAATTTCATGTTGTGGAGGATCATGAATATTATTTTACTTCACATTACCTGAAAATTGTAATTACCGATAAAACCTGGGATGCACAAAATCATACATTCACTTATAGTAAACACATAAGTGAAAAGGCTTATGGGCCAATTTATGATATGGATAGTAATTTTGTCGATTATGGTTATAGCGTGCGTGAATACGATGTCGTACAAGGAGTTGCTTTAAATAATTATAAATTTTTGGATTCTACACTACTTGGAATAAATCCGGATGAAGGTTTTTATGAATATTACGATTCCAATTATTCAAAACACTTTGCTAAGGCTAAATTCAATAATGATTTTTTTCAGGTTGGGAAGCAAACTCACTATTATGAATCTGATTCGTTTATTTGGGATATTGGTTTCCCCATTGATGTTTATGAACCAGAGTATTTACAAAGATATGTAGAGGGCTGCGGAGGTGTTTATCAAAAATATTCTTTACCCATACTAGGTGAAGATTATGATATTTATGAATTACAATACTACAAAAAAGGAAATTTGACCTGGGGAAGCCCTTTCAATATTGGTCTTGAAGAGTTGTCTGAAAATTCTATAACTGTTTTTCCCAATCCTACTTCAGGGGATATCCAACTGGATCTCGCAAATAATTATGATACCATTTCCATACGAATTATAAATTTGAATGGCCAAGTAATTGACCAAAAGGACTTCTTTAATCAACAAACAATTGAATTGAAGTTAAATGGGGCACCTGGATTTTATTTTGTTGAAGCTGTACTAAATAACCAAACGGTTATCACCAAAAGAATAATAAAATATGAATAATGGAATTACCTCTCCCCACTAGGTGTAGTTGGGGACATAGTTTACACTTTTTAATCTATTAATTACAATGAAAAAATTTAGTAACAGATTGATTGTTTTTGCATCAATAATAATAGTTGTGCAATTGACAATAACAGATTATGGTAATTTGAGTTGGTCAAATAATGTAGGCAGTTACCTTGGGATATTGTCAATGGTTTGTGTGATTTTTAGTACGATTTTATCAAATCGATATGAGTAAAAGTCTTCTGATGACAAATAATTATCTGGGCTGAAAAAGAAAATAACGAAATGTCAACATTGTGTTGGTAGGCATGCGAGTTAGCGGCCCCCGCTGCCGCGAGTTTGCAACTCGTGGTAAACATTAGTATACCCTAAATATTAATTCAAAACCACCAAAAAACAAAAAAGCTTCTCAAATAAATGAGAAGCTTGTAAGGTGGGGACATCCCGAAGTTTCGGGAGGACCTTCTGATTATGGGTAAACTACCTTTTGGAGTTTAGTTAATGCTTATTGGTGTTTTATGTTTTGTTAGTATTTTGAATTACTATTCCCATTTTTGGTTTATTCGAATTTCAAATAACAATTGATAAAGTTTTTCCAAGCCATAAGTCCCTTTCAATCCATAATCATTAATCGATTTTGTTTCGCCATTATTATACGTGATTTTTAATCTTGACGTTTGGTCATCTGTCCAGTCAACAGTGTAATTTGACTTTAATTTATCGAAGTCTAAATAGTTAAGCAATTCAACAATCTGATTATGGTGAACTTCATCAATTGTAGATCTATAATTTCCCTTGAATTCATTTTCATTTATAATATTGTGCTGTTCAGCATGCCAATAGGCAGATTTGTCTTCTTGAATTATTAACTTAAAAATGGGGCAAAACCCATAACAGCCAGACGTAGAAAATTCAATAGTTTTTATTTTTTTAGAGATTGGGTTTTTATTTTCTTCAATAAAATCACCGAATTTATAAATTAGAACTTTTTGTTCTAATATTTGTGGTTTATGCCAATCCAGCGCACTCATATTTATTGGGTAGTAATATGAAATGGTATTAGAATTGTTTGAAGAGTTGACTATAGGAAATGAACATTCCTGAAAGGAGCTTGTGGTAATTCGTTTGATTTCATACTTGCCATTGCCTTTATCAAGAATACAGGCTATAAAATGGTTGGAATAAGTTCCTATAACTAATAAATCATTCAAGCCATTATTATCAAAGTCTGCAATAGACCAGGGCTTAATTTGTAGGCTATCAGCATAGTTTTGACACCTTTCGTCATGAAATTTCAATTCGTTATTTACCTTAAATTTCTTATATCGATTATCTAATTTTGTTATCAGCTCTTCAATTTGTTGGGATGTTTGAATACTGTCAATATAGTTTTTTATATTAGTCTGATTCTTTGTGTTTTGTGCTTTACAGGGCTGTAAAGGAATCAGTGAGATTGAGATCGATATTAAAAGGATTAAATGTTTTATCTTCATTTTATTTTATTTCAAATATAGTGGATTTCCTTTAATGGTTCATATATCAATAGTTTATCCCGCTCAGGGTTACTCTTCGGAGGAACCTGAGGTTGAGAGGCGATATAACTCTCGAATGTAATCCAGTTCGTGTAGGTTTGGTTAAGGAAGCTGAAGATTATGTCTATAGTAGTGCTGGTTTTTATGCCAATATGGATGGTCAATTGCAAATTGACATTATATGAGGGATGTAGTTGCAAACTACACCCAGTAGTGGGGTGAAATTCCTGGCACTACTTTATTTCCAATCTTCCGGATTAACAAAAAATCCTGCAACAACTGGATTCAGGTGTATATAATTTACTATTTTTAGCTTTAATTTTTAATAATTTACAATCATGGTTAAAAGATTTATTTTTTTCATTTCTTTATTTGGATTGATTTCTTTTTCATCCTATGCACAGACTTATAACGGGAGTCAAACCTTTTACAATCAAACTGCTCTTAATAATTTCGGAACAAACGAATACACAAAAATAACGGGTAATTTATTTATTGACGGATCTTTAATATCTGATCTGTCTCCTCTTATGAGCCTGGATTCTATTGGAGGAAAGTTAAAAATTCAAAACAATACATTAATCACATCTTTAGCAGGGTTAGACAATATTTCTTATGTGGGTTCTGATCTCTCTATATCTGCAAACTCTGCTTTAACTTCGCTAAGTGGTATAGGTAATATTACATCTATTAATGGAAATTTAACCATCTCCAATAACATTGCTTTAACCGCTATGACTGGATTAGAAAATATAACTTCTGTTGATGGAAATTTAACCATCTCCTATAACAGTTCTTTAACCGCTACGACTGGATTAGAAAATATAACTTCTGTTGATGAAAGCTTGAAAATTCTGAACAACTCTTCCTTAAATTCACTTAGTGGACTTGGGAATATATCTAATCTTGGTGTTTTACTGGAAATAATCGGAAACCCAGCTTTAACCTCATTAACAGGATTATACAATTATAATTCACTTTATGGGCTCTATATCAACGAAAATCCTTCTCTGGTTTCTATTTCGGGATTAAGTAATCTTAGCTCTATAACACATAGTCTGTTTATAGAAAAGAATAATATTCTGACTTCTATAGCACCTTTATCCAGTCTTACAGATATTGGTGTGGAACTGTCTATTGAAAACAATCAATCTTTAACCTCTTTAGCCGGATTAGAAAATTTAATTTCTATAGGAGGAGATTTTGGTTTGAAATACAATAATGCCTTATCATCTTTAACTGGATTATCTGGCCTTACTTCTATTGGAAGTGATTTTTATTTTATAGGTAACCATGGAATTACAACTTTAAATGGTTTAGGTAACCTGACCAATACCTCTAATGGATTATTTATATCCAGCAGTAATCTAACCAACTTAGAGGGGTTGGATAATTTTTCTTCTGCCAATGGATTATATCTCGAAAGTAATGATGAGCTTGAATCTTTAACAGGATTAGAGAGTTATGTATCTTCTGGGGTAGAATTATATATTAAGTATAATGAAGAATTAGTGGACTATTGTGGAGTAGATAATCTGTTTCAAAATGGTAATTTTCAAGGATTATATAATGTAGAACAAAATGATTACAATCCTACAGAACAAGAATTAATTGATGGAATTTGCACGCCTCTTAGTTTAGATGAAAATAACCCCTTTGATGAGGTTATCATTTTTTCATCTTTACAATCTGTAAACTTTCAACTTGGAGATCTTAAAGATTTAAACATCACAATATCTGATGTACAGGGAAGAGTGATCTACAGAAGTCAAAACGTTAATTCTGAGGTTTACACTGTAGATTTAGGCAAGATAAAAGGACTCTTACTTATTGAAATAAAAAATGATAAGTATCAAAAAACATATAAGTTTTTAAAGGAGTAGAAGTTTTGTGTATTAAGCAACATGTTGCTACTTCGAAGTTGTAGTCCCAGCTGCTACCCCCCGCTACCGCGAGTTTGCAACTCGTGGTAAACATTAGTATAGCCTACATATTCAAATCAAAACCACCAAAAAACAAAAAAGCTCCTCAAATAAATAGAAGCTTTTAAGGTGGGCCCAATAAATTGAGTTATAATTCTAAAAATTTATATTCATGAAAAAAGTTTTTGTTCTTTTATGTGTTTTGTTTACCTCTTTCTATTCCTGTGAATCTGATACAGATGATGATGAAATTGTATTAATTGGAACATGGCAAATGGTTGGCCTACACTATCATGACTTTCCATATGGAAATATCAACTATACACCTGTTGTTGATACTGGTAACAGAATGAGATTTAATACAGATGGCACTGTTGATTTTTATAAAAATTACAATATGCTTGATACAACTATGGATTATTCTTTTTCACCAGGTATTAATTGGATGGAATTTGAGGGAGATAATTACAAAGTAGATATTGGAGATGATATCAAATGGGGATTTTATTCATTGACAGATACAGTTTTTGAAACTGTCCAATGGCTACAATATGAATCCTTTAACTTTTATAAATTCAGAAAAGTTAACAATTAAGTGTATGAATCATTTCAAAGAAATTGTTACCACGTATTTTAGAGTGTAAGTTATTTATCAACTATATTTAATATTCAAAGTATTTGTATGCAAGATCAAAATCAAGAAATTAAATATTTTTTCTCGTCTGAATTGGGAAGGAGATTACCTTTTGCAATAACCAATTATGAACAGTTAGTCCAGAAAGATGATATTTTCACACCTTCTTTAAGAGACTTTCATGTTGTTTTTTGGATTAAAAAAGGACAAGGTTCTTTTTTTGTAGATTTTCAAGAATATGAATTTAAAGCAGGTACATTAATACTATTATCTAAAGATCAATTGCATTATTTTTCTCGTTTTGAAAAAGAGCAAACGGAAATCATTTCTATAGGGTTTAAACCTGAGTTTATTTATAGAAATGACTCAGATTTAGAACATCTTTTTAAGTTTAATGCAAGCTCTCATCAATCCGAGGAACAAATTATTATAATTCCAGATCATTCAATTAAAAAACTACAGCAGTTGTGTGATGAGTTATATTTAGTCTCAAATGAATGGAATAAAGAATATGAAGTTAAAGGGTTTTATCATTATCTCTGTTTATTCTTGATTCAATGTGAGATGATGCAAGAAGAACAAAGAGGTAAAGAAGATTTCACAATTGATGAAAACATTAGTGAATTTTTAGCATTTAATGAACTATTGGAACAACACTACAAAACAGAATTCAAAGTTGAATTTTATGCTGAACAATTAAGTATGACTTTAAAATTACTAGCGAAATTAACCAAGACGCATTACAAGCTTCCCCCGAAAACGGTAATAGATGAAAGACGAATTCTTGAAATTAAGCGTCAGCTACAAGGAACTTCAAAGTCGGGTAAAACAATCGCTTATGAACTTAATTTTGGAGAACCTACGAACATGTTTAAGTTCTTTAAAAAGCATGTTGGATTAACACCAAAAGAGTTTAGAAACCAAAATTAAGCTCTTCCAATTCTTATTTTCACCCGATTAGGGATTGTTTTCACCTTTTTTGACGGGTCATAACTATGGTACTTTGTATCATCAAAAGTTTGATTGATTAAATCAATAAGTTATGACTGATATTTTAAAAGACAAAACAAATAAAGTACTCTTGTTTATGAGTCTCCCAATTGGCATAGGGATGTTATCTACATTTTTATTCCAAGTAATTGACACTTATTTCGTTGGTAAATTAGGAGCAGATGCATTAGCGGCACTTAGTTTTTCATCTACCATTTATTTTATTCTGGTCAGTTTATATATTGGACTTTCCATTGGAATATCAATCATTATTGGTCAATCTGTAGGAAAAGGGGAATTAGAAAAAGTAAAAAAAATAACATGGATTTCCCTGTTATTATCTTTTCTAATATCAGTTTTATTTTCATTAGTCTCCATAATTTTTATTGACGACCTGTTCATCACATTGGGAGCTACAGAGGATATTCAACCTTTAATCAGAGAATATACCATTCCAATCTTGGTGGGCATGCCGTTATTAACCATTGGAGTTACAGCTAGTGGAATATTAAGAGCGTCAGGCAATATTATTAAACCCGAAATTGTAATGGCTATTGCTGGAATTATAAATTTAATCTTTGATTATGGATTGATTTTCGGGAAGTGGGGATTACCTGAATTAGGAATAAAAGGAGCTGCATATGCAACTGTTATTTCATGGGTATTTGTGTTATTGGGAATGACTACTTTATTATTGAGAGATAAGCTAATTTCTTTTTCAGATAGAGCTACAGCTTCAGTTATATCAATCATTGGAGATATTTTCAAATTAGCATCACCAACTATTCTAACTCAGATTATTGGACCAGTAACTATTACTTATATCACCTATTTGTTGGCCCAACAATCTTCAATGGCTGTAGCAGCTTTTGGTGTAGCGAGTAGAATGGAAATGCTATTATTGCTTGGGATTTTATCTGTCAGCACCGCTCTGACACCATTTGTTGCACAAAATTCAGGTGCAAAAGCTACCAAAAGAATAGACGAGGCTATTATTTTTGGAGGAAAGGCTTCTACCTATTTAGGTTTATTCATTGCCATTATATTATTCATTTTTGTAAAACCGATGGCAGCAATTTTTAGTGACAATTTGGAAGTAATAGATTACACTTCCAACTACTTCTATATCGTTAGTTTGTCCTATATGTTTTACGCAATATATCTAATCACTACATCCATTTTAAATGGTTTGCAAAAAACATTAATTTCTTTAAAAATCACTGTAATTAAATCTGTTGTTTTTGCAGGTCCATTGGCTTTAATTGGTTCAATATGGGGTGTGAACGGAATATTTTTTGGTCTGGCATTAGCCAATATATTAGCAGGAATATATGCGACTATACCAATGCGTAAGGAGATAAGAAAACATCATCCTGCATTACAAAAAGCTAGTGCTATCAAAGATTATAAAAATGATATCAAGTGGCTGCTTAACCAAAAGAAATCCATTTAAAAGGTATTTAACCAACGGCTAATTTTCACCCGATAGGGTAGTGTTTTCACCTTTTCTACGGTTCAGAGTATACCGACATTTGTATTATAAAAACAACTAAAAAATAAAGTTATGAAAAATAGAAAAGTATTAGTGCTTGGCGCTACAGGAAATCAAGGTGGAGCAGTTGCTCAAACCTTATTAAAAAATGGGCACAGTGTTATAGGTGTAACAAGAAATATAGAATCACCAAAGTCTAATGAATTAATCGAACAAGGGGCTGAGATGATTACAGCAGATTTTTTAGATAAGCAATCATTAACTGAGGTAATGAAAAATGTAGATACTGTATTTGCAATGACAACACCAGGGTGGGAAGGAGACGTTGCAACTGAACTCAAGCAAGGAATCAACATAGTGGATGCT
>MAAC01009394.1_pt1 | contig 31787 bp, 25 predicted proteins | sample 1115981 | NCBI WGS metagenome assembly MAAC01 (sample SAMN04961126, study PRJNA320927) | seawater metagenome | isolation source: sample BD02T64 sea water enriched with oil for 64 days | place: USA:Gulf of Mexico | collected 2013-07-27 | reverse complement strand
GTGGCCGATTATGAATATGATCTGCCTAATGATTTATACCTAACATTATCGGCTGTTTATGGTGTTACTGATCAGAAGCAAAAAAATCATGGCGATATTAACCTAGAGCGGGCACGACAAGCGTTGACTATTGAGACTGACGGCCTAGGAGGTTATCAGTGTGTAGATGAAGCTGCTCGGATTGCAGGTTGTGTACCCATCAACCCATTTACCGTTGGTAATTATAATGATGGTACACCTATTCCAGTGGTCGGATTTTCTGATACTGCTGTTGAATACCTTGCTGTTGATACAAGTCTTGACGGCACGATAGAGCAAACAGTTCTTACCGCAGTATTAGCTGGTGATTTAGGTTTTGAAATTAGCGATAGTGTTGGACCTGGTGGCTTCGCCGTTGGTGCTGAATATCGTAAAGAAAGTGGTAGTGAAACGCCGGATGCATTGCGTCAAGCAGGTATGACTCGAGGTCAATTAATCGCTGCAACTGAGGGTGAATTTGATGTTATTGATGTTTTTGCTGAAATTCATTTACCGGTATTTGATCAACTATCTTTAGATTTTGCCGTGCGAGCGGGTGACTATTCATCGGTTGGCAGTACTTTCAACTGGCGCTTGGGTTTTGATGCACCAATAGTAGACTCTTTCCGTTTTCGTGGTGCGATAGCAACAGCAGTACGTGCTCCTAACGTCAGCGATTTGTATGCTGGTGGTACTGCTACTGCCGCAGTGGTGGCTGATCCTTGTAATGGTATTACAAACGCCAGTACCGGTAATGTTGCTGACAACTGTCGTTCAATTAGTGCAATTCAAGGTCGTATTAACGAGACCGGTGCATTTACCTTGACACAAGTTGAAAGCCAAAATACTTCTGGTTTATTAATTGGCTCTGAAACCGTAAAACAAGAAACGGCAGAAACCATTACCTTGGGTGCGGTATTTACCCCTGAATCAATAGAAGGATTGTCGATTTCATTAGATTATTATGATATCTCAATTGATGATGCTATTGCGAATACCGACCGTACCCTTATTTTAAATCGTTGTTATGAAGTCGCTGCAAGTGATTTTGACCCAGAATGTGCTGGTTTGGTTGAACGCGATGGTAACTCTGGTGCTGCACTAGCGGTAAATTCGTCAACCAACAATGAGAATATTATTGATACCAGTGGTTTCGATTTAGAGATATCTTATGAAACAACTCTTGGTGGAGGGATGCTATTCACAGGTATGTCATTGAATTATCTTGATAATTATTCTATAACCGATATTGAAACTGGTGAGGTGACAGATTTAACCGGTGAACTGTTATACCCGGATGTTAAATTCAATCTTAATACCTCTTATACCATTAATGACATTAACATTTACTGGCAATTACGATTTAGAGGAGAGACAGTATTAAATAATACTAATACGTCAGACTCTTATGAATTGAACTCTGTAGACTCTGTAGTTTATAACGATATTCGTGTTAGTTATAGTCTGTTAGAGGATAGCAGTGTTTATATGGGGGTTAATAATTTGTTCGATGAACAGCCTCAAGTTATCGGTTCTAATCAAAGATATCATCAGGCAGGTACTAATTCTAATGGTACTGCCTTTGACTTAACTGGTCGTCAAATATACGCAGGTATAATTTTAAAATTTTAGATCATGATAATGGGCTAGCTTCTAGTCCTTAAAATGAACTGACTATCTTCTGTGTATATGTACAGCAGATAGTCAGCATTAAATAGTACTGATGGGCTGACCTGCTCAGACCATCTTTTTAATCAAAGCAATAAGCAAGTAGATTTTTATGATCACCACACTAATAGCCGAGCAGCTTTTTGATGGTAAAGAGCTCCATACTCACCGTCCGATAAGTTTTGAAAATGGTAAAGTTATCGCACTTGATACCGTTTCAGGCGCCAAAGAGCTTAAGGTATCAGGGCTAATCGCACCGGGCTTTATCGATGTACAAGTGAATGGTGGTGGCGGTTATTTATTTAACCATCAAACAAACAGTGAAACATTATCAGCGATGGTAAAAGCCCATGGTAAATATGGCACGACCGCGTTATTACCAACATTAATAACCAGTGATTTAGCTACGCTAAACTCTGCTGCAGATGTTATTAGTGATGCCATAACAACCAAGTTACCCGGCGTGATAGGGGTACATTTTGAAGGGCCACATATTAGTGTGCCAAAAAAAGGTATTCATAGTAGCGACCATATTCGAGCGCTAAGTCAACAAGAGCTAGATTTGTATTGCCGAGATGACTTAGGGTTAAAAATAATTACTATCGCGCCAGAAAATGTCGCCATAGAAACGATAAAAACATTAGTAGAAAACAATGTCATTGTTTGCCTTGGGCATTCCAATGCAAGTTATGAGCAAACACAAGCGGCATTGAATGCTGGAGCAACCGGTTTTACTCATTTATTTAATGCAATGTCAGCTTTAACATCACGAGAGCCCAATATGATTGGTGCCGCGTTACTCGATAAAAATAGTTGGTGCGGTTTAATACTTGATGGTCATCATGTGCATCCCGCCACGGCCAAGTTAGCAACACAAGCCAAAGCCAAGGGCAAAATGATGTTGGTCACTGATGCCATGTCAACTATTGGAAGCGAGCAAACTCAATTTGAATTTGATGGCCATCACATTAAGCTTTCTAAAGATAACTCTAAAGATAAATACCAAGATAAGTTAACCAGTCAAACAGGGCAGCTTGCCGGTTCGGCTTTAGATATGATTACCGCCGTGAATAATGCGCAAACAATGCTTGATGTTTCCTTTGAAGAAGCATTAAAAATGGCCAGTTATTACCCTGCACAATTTCTAAACATTAGCCAACAGCGGGGACAATTATCAGTTGGTTCAAATGCCGACTTCACCTTACTTTCAACACCACAAAACTTGCCAACTCATGTCACAGGTACATGGGTTGACGGCAATGCAATATTTTAAAAAATAATAGAGGTTTACCATGAAAAAACTTACCGGTCTGATCGCCGCTCCACATACACCTTTTGATAAAAACGGCGAAGTTAACCTTGCTGTTATTGATCAAATCGCAACTTTACTTATCAAACAGGGCGTTAAAGGTGTTTATATTTGCGGCACAACAGGTGAAGGCCTCAACTGTTCAGTGGCTGAACGTAAAGCTGTAGCAGAGCGCTGGGTTGCAGCTGCTCAAGGGAAACTTAGCATCACTGTTCACACTGGCGCTTTGTCAATTGTTGATACGCTTGAATTAACAAAACATGCTGAAACGCTCGATATTTTTGCGACTTCAATCATCGCCCCTTGTTTCTTCAAGCCCGGTTCAGTTGATGAGCTTGTTGATTACTGTGCAAAAATTGCGGCAGTTGCTCCGAGCAAAGCTTTTTATTATTACCACTCTGGCATGTCTGGCGTTATGTTTGATATGGAAGCGTTTCTTAGCAAAGCTGATAAAGTCATTCCAAATCTTGCTGGTATTAAGTTTAACCATGTTGATCTGTATGAATTCCAACGTTGCATGCGCGTTTGTGATGGCAAGTTTGATATTCCATTTGGCGTTGATGAATTTCTTCCAGGTGGACTTGCCGTTGGTGCCATTGGCGCTGTTGGTAGTACCTACAATTATGCCGCGCCACTTTATTTAGATATTATTGATGCTTTTAATAAAGGCGATCAAGCAACGGTTACCGCGCTTATGGATAAAGTTATCGGCCTTATTAGACCATTAGTTGAATATGGTGGGGTTGCTGCGGGTAAAGCAGCAATGCAGCTTCATGGTATCGACGTTGGCGATCCACGTCTTCCGATTCGTGCACTGAGTGCAACAGAAAAAGAAGAAGTTGTTGCTAAAATGAAGGCAGCTGGCTTTATGGATCACATGCCAACTTAAAGTGATGGCACATACGATATGTTATCTGGCCAATATGTAACAGGTTTAAAACTTGGCCAGAACCATATAGCGTTTCAAAACTTATCGTTCAAGAGTTTTTTCTACGACAATATAATTTGAAGGAATTAATTCCTAAGGTTATTGCTAATAAAGCGGTTTAAGACACTTTCACTTTGGCTGCTTTAATGCGGCCATTTTCTTCTTAAATTTCTCAATAGGTATAACTTGATGTTGACTAAATTACTCTTGTCATTCCTTTTATTTATTCAGGTATTTAGCGCTAGTGCCGCAGAAGTAAATCATGATAATAAGCCAAATTTCATTGTCATCATGGTAGATGACTTGGGTTTTTCAGATTTAAAAAGCTACGGTGGTGAATTAGATACCCCATCCATTGATACCCTTGCTAAGCAAGGCATTAAGTTCTCTCAGTTTTATAATGCAGCCCGTTGCGTGCCTTCTCGTGCCGCTTTATTAACAGGACTTTATCCACATCAAGCTGGGCTTGGTCACATGGTTTCAGATTTAGGTAGTGATGCCTATCATGGTGAGCTCAGCCAGCATGCAGTCACTATTGCGCAAGTTTTATCTGCTCAAGGCTATTTTACCGCCATGACAGGAAAGTGGCATGTTACAAAAAACTGGCGACCTGATGCACTCAAGGATAATTGGCCATTACAGCGTGGCTTTCAGCGATTTTATGGCACCTTACTGGGTCATGGTTCATTGTACGATCCCTTTGCATTAGTCGAAGGCAATACGCCGATAAAGCTTACTAAAGGAGCATATTATACTGACTTGATTGGAAGTTAGTGGCTGAGTACCCGGGGACTTGGGCAGGTGTACGCACTTATCCAAACAAAGGTGCGTGGGAACTCTATAATATGGCCAAGGATCGAACCGAGTTAAATAACCTAGCAAAAGCTTATCCAGATAAAGTGGCAGCATTGGCAAAAGAATGGCAGCAATGGGCTGATGACATTGGTGTTGTTGAGTGGCATAAATTAATTAGCCTAGATAAAACGGATTAGTTTTATCGCTATGGTATCAGTGTTTTACTACAATTAGGGTGAAGAATGAATAAGTTCATAAGTGTTTTATTTTTATTGGTTTTTGTATTTCAATCAACGGCTGCGGCAAGAGAAAAACCAAACATCTTATTTATCGCCGTCGATGATCTTAATGACTGGGTCGGTTTTCTTGGCGGGCATCCCAATGCTAAAACACCGAATTTAGATAAACTTGCCAATCGCGGTGCCTATTTTACCAATGCCTACACAGTTTCACCTATTTGTGGACCTTCTCGTGCCAGTGTTTTAACTGGCATGCGACCAGAAACTACCGGTGTTTATCACAATAAAGGCATGTATAAAGATTACGTTCCTGATGCTGTTGCACTGCCTAAGTTTTTAAAAGATAACGGTTACCATGTTATGGGGGCGGGTAAGATTAATCATGCCATGGGCATGGTGGTTCCTGAGAATTATCATGAATATGGTCCTGATGCCGGCGCCATTGGCGGGCCATTTACTTGGCAAGAGTTAAGCTTAACTCCTGGTAAAAAAGTTGAAAGAAAAGATATTCTGGGTAAAACACTTAAAGAGCAAAGTGGCATAGTTAACAATGTTTATCCGGGTAAAGAAGTAAAACGTGGCACGTTAGTGGCAACACTGCCGTTAAACGGTATTGATAATACCTTAGACAGACCTTTTAATGGTTACAATACCTTTGATTGGGGCCCGGTAGACGTCACTGATGATGAAATGCCCGATGGTAAAATTGCTAAATGGGCAACAGAAAAGCTCTCAGAAAATCATGAAAAACCTTTCTTTTTAGGGCTGGGGTTTTATCGCCCACATCAACCTTTTTATGCACCTAAAAAACACTTTGATGTCTTTGCTAATGAAACTATTGCGCTACCTAAAGTACAAAGAAATGATTTATCCGATCTTTCTGAAACCGCGCGTCAATATGCACATTTCCCTTGGTCAGGAAGTTTTGACCGCGTTAAAAAGCACAATGCTTGGCAAGCGGGGATTTTGGGGTATTTAGCCTCGATACATTTTGCTGATGCACAAGTGGGTAAAGTACTAACCGCCTTAGATAATAGTGCTTATAAAGACAATACCTTAATTGTATTGTGGAGCGATCATGGTTGGGAATTAGGTGAAAAAGAACATTGGGGTAAACATTCCCCTTGGGAAGGCTCAACCAGAGTACCTTTTATTATTGTGCCGCCTAAATCGGGGCAAGTACAAAAAGGTGCACAAAGCAGTTTTACCAGCTTACTCGATATCTATCCTACTATTGCCGATTATGCCGGGCTGCCAATACCAAAAAATCTAGAAGGTAGGTCGTTAAAAGGTGTGGTTGCGGGTGAGCAAAATAAAGTCAGAGATTATATTGTTACTACATTAGGGCGAGCGAGTTATGCGCTGCGAACCGGGCAATGGAAATTTATTCGTTATTATGATGGCAGTGAAGAACTTTATGATTTATCAACGGACGCTAATGAGTGGCATAACTTAGCAAGTGTAGCTGTTCACCAACAGAAGCTGGTTGGTTTTAGAAAAATGCTGCCCGTGGATGTCCGTTTTAAACAACTGATCCGCTATAAAAACTTCAAAGCGATCATTACCGCACAGGACGAATTTCAACTTTATGACATGATGCACCTTAAAAATGGCATTGGTGAGCAAGATGAAATTTCTATAGATAATCCTGAGGTAGTGAGCAAAATTAAACAGTTGTTACAAGAACAACTATTAACCGCTCGTCATGTCACGATTGCAGTAAATAAATAGCATGAAAAAAGTAGTTTATGCTACTTTTAGTTATCTATCAGAATGACAGTTTAAATTAGTTAAACCAAGTGTAAATAAACGTTGAGAAGAGGAAATATTATGCAGTGGAATATATATTTATTGGGCGAAATTCATAGCGATTGGCGTGAGCAAATCATTGACATTATTAAATACACTATCACGCAAAAATAATGCTGATTAAGATAAATACTCGAACGGATTAAATAGCAATCTGATTGAAGTATTTACCGATATAGCAGGCGGTTAACATTAATGGTGTGCGATAGGAAAAGCAAAATTAGTCTCAGGCTAATTTTTCTTTTTTATTTAATGACGAATAACTTTTTCGCTTACAACTTTATCGGTACGAACACTAGGGCGAATTTCACCACTGGCTATAATTATTTGTTGATTAAACCAGATAGGCCGCGTGGTAACCGCGCCATTATCAGGCATTAAACCAATAAGGTTCCATCTGTTTTGTGCAATATCAAACTGATAGACATCTTGTCGAAAAGTCGCCTGTTGGCTTTGCAGTTTAGCATGTTGAACCGCCTTGAAGGTATTTCTCAAACTCAGGCGAAAAAGGCTTTTATCATGATTGGCGTAAAGGGTCGTTGTAATGATTTACGGTTTATGCGGATAAAATTGGACTGGTTACTCAGCCAACAGTAGTGACTAGATAATCAACTCACTTAAAAACAAACCAATTAAAAGACATAAACGTCATTTAAAGAAGTACTTATGACTTTTCTTCTTATTCCAGGGGAATTGTTGCTGGGTTTTTTTGTTGCGTTTTAATGCTTATCAACCATTGAGACAAGAGTAAAACAGTTATTATCACCACTGCCATGATATAAGGCATTGAAAAGCTAACCTCACCAGCAAAACCTGCTAATATTGAGCCACTGATAATACCGCTACTTTGTATGATTTCATGTTTTGACATCGCTTGTTGGCGGTTCGTGTTTGTTGCACTACAATAAAACTGATGAGCGCCGTAAACGAAACCATGTGCTATACCTGCAGCAAATGCACCTAACATTAGCAGCATTAGGTTTTCATAAAATACAGATAAAGCCGCCATAATAGCAACTATTTGTGCATTGAATAACCACAATTTACGCCATTGCCACTGTTGCCAACGTTGTTGGATAAAGAAAACAAAAACCGTACCTAAATTGACACACGTGACCACTAAAGCAAAGTGTGACTCTAACATACCTAGTTTATTTATCATCACATCGGCTAAATGGCTCTTATACAACATCACGACAATGCTGACACCTATTAATGCGCTAGCGGCCAAAAAGGCTAACTTTGGCGTATAACTTTGAGGGCTAGGGTTGTTACTTGGCGCGGGGTTAGACTTTTGTTGAAGAGTAAAAGGTATAAAACTCAGTGTTAGCAATACCAATAGCAATAATGTGATGATAAACCATGATATAAAACTGACATCTTTAGCTAGCAGCAGCGCAACTAATAGCGGGCTGGTTAACATTGGAATTGCCCAGCTTAAATTAAAGCGTATAAGCTTTTTATTTAGCAAGGCTCCCTCGGCATCACCAACAATCATCGACATTAGTGTTGGCCATAAACTGGCCTGTATTAAACCTAACAGCGCAGAGATAACGTAAAAAACACTGGGCTGGTTATTAAGGTTTGTTGTCTGTAATAGGCTCAGGCAAATAACTAACAGAATAATGGCTGTACTTGTTAATTTATGACTTAGATTTTTCGCGCTTTTATTTTGATAAAGACACAGCATAAGATAGCAAAAAAAATAACTCGCAAAAGCAATACCTGTTTCACTATTTCCCCCGGCCATACTTTTTACATAAAAGGGCAAAGCGGTGAAATAGCTGTTAATGGTAAAGGAAAAAAGCGCAATCACAATAAAAGGCAGTGTTGAGATGATTTTTAATTGATTCATTTATTGCTACAGCTTTATTGTATTTGATAAAACTGTGTTGCTGTTAGTGCATCAAGCACTTGTTGGCGTAACGCAGGGTAGTTTGAGTAAACCTTGGGTGCATTACCCAGTGAGCAATCTAGTCCTGCTTCTACCATTAATATTCGTTGTGTGGCAATAGCTGGCAACGGCGAGTTGATCAATACATCGACTATCTTATTCATGGTCAGTTGTGCTTCTGCCGACTTGGTTATTCGTGCACTGTTAAAATTTTCAATCACTTCAAGGTATTTGGCTGCACCGTAATTAAAGGTACTGCCGATAAAACCTTTACAGCCTACAGACATAGCTGCAGTCATGGCATCATCGACCGCCCAAAGCATATCAAAACGATTGTTTTCAAGCTGCTGGCACAACGAAAAATCGCGTAAATCTTCATTGGTAAACTTAATACCAGCCAATGTCGGAATATGTTCGGCGGCCAAGGTTAAAAATCACGCATTGGAAAGTTAACACCTGTCATACCAGGGATATGATAATAATAAAAAGGTGTATTGGGCGCCGACTCAGCAACAGCTTTACAGTAACTTATTAACTCCATGAGGTTATTGGGTTTAAAGAATAACGGTGCCATGGTTGAAATAGCATCTACGCCTAGCTCTTGTGCATGACTTGCCATTTCACAAGAGTCTTCTAGACAAGTATGCCCGACTTGAATAAAAAGTTTGAAATTATCTGCACTGTGTTTCTTCCATTGTTGGGCAATCAGCTTGCGACTTTTTACACTTAAAGAAGTGCCTTCACCGCTAGTACCTGAAACAAAGGCACCACTTACTCCCCGTGTTGACAAGTAGAGTGCGTATTCAGATATTTTACTTAAGTTTATTTCGCCGGTTGAGGTTAGTGGGGTAAAAGGAGCAGCCATTAAGCCAGTAAATTTGTTTATGTTCACAGTATTATTCCGGTTGGTAAATTAATACCGCCACTTTATAGCAGTGTGCCAAGCGAAACATTGTCAAAAGTGATGTTTGCATTGTCAGTTATGCTGTTTTTATATTGCCGTTTTTTATTTAAAGGTTATTAACCTGCCTTTGTGAAAATAAAGCAAAGTAAAGCAATGAAATATTGCACATCCTTGATATGTTCACTCACAAAGTGATCACTATAGTTTAAGGATAATTTACATGACAATATTTCGATTTTGTCTTAACAATAGCTTAAGCCAAACAATTTAAAAGTTATGATAAAAGCCAAATTCTTCATTTAACTTTCTATTTTGTTTATCTGCCCATTGGTAATAACTATGGTCTTCAAGAGCGGATGCCGCGTCTTTATCAAGAAGAATTACTGCATTTTCATGCATCTGTAATATCGAAGCAGGACAATTGGCCGAAACAGCGCCAGTTATCATATCTTTTACGGCTTGGGCTTTGTTTTTCCCCGTTGCCATTAACAATACATAACGTGCGTCCATGATGGTGGCAATGCCCATGGTCATGGCTGTTGTTGGCTGCTCTTCTTGCGCTGTAAATAAACGACTGTTATCCGTTAGGGTTTGTTGGGTTAATGTTTTTATCCGCGTTCTCGACGTTAAACTTGAGGTAGGCTCATTAAAGCCAATATGGCCATTAGCGCCTATGCCTAATATCTGCAAGTCAATACCACCAGCTTGCTTGATTTTATCTTCATAGGCTAGCCCTTGATTTCTAGGGTTTTGCGCTTGCTCACAAGTGGGTAAAAAAGTGTTTTTTGTATTGATATCAACATGGTTAAATAAATTTTCTTGCATAAAGCTTCGATAGCTTTGCGGGTTGCTTTCATCAATATTGTGATATTCATCAAGATTAAACGTGGTGACGTTAGTAAAACTACATTGATCTGCTTGATATTGCTTTACCAATTCTTGATAGAGACTAATAGGAGTGCTACCGGTAGCTAAACCTAATACAGGATGAGTTTTTTCTTTAATAAGTCCTTGTACCCACTGGGCTGCGCTTATGGCAACTTGTTGAGCATCATCATATATAATTATTTGCATAAACGGTCCTGACTATTTTTTCGGGGTAGGGGTAGTGTGTTTCTTTGTGTAACATCATTTACTGACATAATAATAAGCACCAATTAAGTCGGCATCTGCACCACATTGTGGTGGTATAATGGTTAATTGATATATTTCAGATAGCCGTGCTACCTTTTCTTTGACTTGTTGGGCAAATAACGGAGCACTACCAACACTTCCGCCCAAGATAACTTTTTGGGTGCCAGTTGTTGCTTTGACATTAGCAATTAAATCGGCAAATGCACTGGTGCAGTTATCAATTAACTGTGCAATTTCAGGAAGCTCAATATACTGCTGAAAAACGTCTTTACAAGACACCTCTTTATTGAGAATTTTAGACGCCTGTTTTGCTATGGCTGTACCTGATGTTACGGCTTCAACACAATTAATTCTGCCACAAGTGCATTTGATTAACTCACCTGATAAGTTTTGTACGGATGTATGACCAAGGTGAGCACAGAAACCATCACTTGAGGTAACTAATTGACCGTTTTGAATCATGCCGCCGCCAATGCCTGTGGAAACGGTAATATAAACCAAGGTATCAGCTGACTTTTCGATATTAGCGGTAGTACTTTTCTCTGTGCAATACTCAGCCCAAGCTGCTGCTGCAGCGTCATTAAGTATGGTTACCGGTAAGTTAAAACCCGCTTCAAGTTGGGTTTTTAACGGCAACTTTAGTTTTGCCGATATAAAATTAACATACTCTTTACTTACTTGACCTGTAGAGGCAATGGCTACCTGCTCTGCTTTTTCGGCCCAGCCTTGACAAAGTTTAACAAGGTAATCCGCTAAATTTTTTAAATCAGTATGGATAACAGAGTCAGCTTTACGTTGTTCTATTATTTCACCATGGTCCATAAGGGCAGCTGATATTTTGGTGCCGCCAACATCTATTGCTATGATCATTTAACTTACTACCTTATTTATTGGCATTTTCTATACTACCAACAAACCATTGGGTGATATGTTCAACTCGGGTAATTGCTGAGCCAACCGTAACCGAAAACGCACCAAGCTCAATGGCTTTTGCGGCGCGCTCTGGTGAGTTATAACGACCTTCAGCAATCACGTTGAGACCTTGTGCAACCCAGTTTTTTACTAAGTCATAATCTGGTTGGTCAGGCGTATTGTTTAAATCTAAATAGCCAGACATAGTACTGCCGATAAAAGTACAGCCGTGTTTTGCTAACATCATGCCGGTTTCATAATCAGCACAATCAGCCATAGCAACACAGCCACTGGCATGTACCGCTGCTAATAAATCTAGCATGGCGGTCGGACGATCTCTGTCTGTGCCATCAAAAGCAATGATGCTTGCCCCTGCTTGAGCTAAGTCTTCTACATCTTTAATAAAAGGAGTAATACGTACCGGGCTATCGTTTAAATCTCTTTTTACAATAGCGACAATGGGTGTTGAGGTCGCTTTTGCTACCGCACGGACATTTTCAACGCCTTCAATACGTAGACCTTTTGCGCCACCATCAACAGCAGCTAAAGCCATAGCAACCACATGTTCTACTTTATCCATGGGACCATCATCAACCGGCTGACATGAGGCGATTAACGATTGCTTTAAGTTTGATAATAATTTTTGTTCAAGTTCTATATTTATAACTGTCATAATATTTTCCTAAATTCTTAATTGCTTGATACCTTCCAATAACAGTACTAATTTTTATCAGTGACCGTTTTCATGGTATATAAAGTTAAACCGGTTAAATCTTTATTCTTTGCCTGTTCGCCGCCTGGAAATAACAAGCTGGCGGTATAACCAACCACCAAACATGAAATAATACCTATGGTTGCGTAGAGATAACCGTTAGCCCAGCCCATTTGCCATGCTGAAATCATGGTGGCTACACCGGCAAGAATGCCAATAATAGCGCCAGTGGAGTTTGCTTTCTTAGTTAATGCGCCAAGAACAAATAAACCACCTAATGCACCCATAAACATGCCAATAACTTTAAAGTAGGCATTCATTAATGAACGTATTTCTGGGTCAATAAAGACTAAACCGGCTAAAGTACCTAACGCGCCCATGATAAAAGTTAACCAGCGAGCTGCGCTCATGTAACCCTTCTCGGTTTTAACTAGATTAAAAGGTTTAACAAAGTCGGTTACTAAAGTGGTCGCAATAGAGTTCATACTTGTTGACACGGTAGATTGCGCAGCAGCAAAGATGCCGGCAACAATAAGCCCAGCAATACCTATAGGTAACTCTGTAGCAATAAACGTCGGGAAGATTTGATCTATTTGAATACTCGGATCTAATTTTTCAGGGTGTATTTGATAAAAGGCATATAAACCTGTACCAATACAGAAAAATAATAGCGCGCCAGGAGCTGCCATTATTGCATTGGCCCAAATAGATTTTTTCGCTTCGTTGGCATCAGCTGTCACCATATATCTTTGCACAACTGCTTGGTCAGCAGTATAACTTGAAATGTTTTGACCAATACCGCCAATAACAATAACCCATATTGATAAGGTTGTTATGCTATCTAAGCCAAAGTCAGCATTGACCATGGTAAATTTATTATCACTAAAACCTATCGCGATAAATTCAGTAAAACCACCATCTAAACCGATAATAATAGTGACAAAACATGTTACTGCACCAACTAGTAATACTACGGTTTGTAAAGTATCGGTCCAAATAACGGCCTCAATGCCGCCCATGGTGCAATAAATTAAACATAAAACACCCATAATCAGTACGCTGTCACTGGCAGATAAAGGTGTTACTGCAGAAAGTGCTAGTGCGGTAAGTGCCATAACTATTCCCATACGGCCAATATGAAACAGGGTGAACAGGCTACTGGCAAAAAGTCTTACACTCATATTAAAACGTTTAGAAAGATACTCATAAGCACTGGTAGCATCAATTTGTCTAAAAAACGGCATGGCAACATAAATGGCAACTGGCGCAACCAGAATAATCATCCAAATACCAATTAATAATAACCAGTTGGTTTGGTAAACCACGGCAGGTAGCGCAACGTAAGTGAGTGAACTTAACATGGTGGCATAAATCGAACAGGCTGCTGCCCACCAAGGTATAGATTGACCACCACGAAAATAATCGTCAGTGTTTCTATTTTTAAAGACAAAAAATAAGCCCACCAAGACCACACAAAATAAGTAAACCACCAGTACGGTCATGTTGACCCAGCCGAAATCTTTTTTGGTGTTATCAAGGCTTGCTTGCCAAAGGCTCAATTCGCCATCGATGGTATTTGACAAATTTAATGCGTAAATACCTTGAGCGGTTTTGACCGAGTTCTGACTGATAAAGCGATCATCCGCGCTTAGGTTATCGGTTGCTACACTTTTCTGACTATATTGTGCCCAGCTCTTCGTTATAGCGTTAAAAGATATTGCATTACCTTTATTGGTTAACGCCAGAATATGTGACTGGCCCAAAGCACTCGCGGTATTAATTTGTTGATGCAAGACTTGTTTGGCAACAATTATTTCACCTTGAAAGTGCCAGGTACTGCCTGTGTTATTGGCATTGACATCAAACATCCACATACCATTCACGGGTAACGGTTCATTGTGTATTGGTTGGTGCTTTGAATCTAATAAGTAACCGCCTAAAGCAAATACTTTTTGACCAGTGCCGTCATTTTGTGCGACCAGTTTAATACCGTTTTGATAAGGAAATTCGGCACTTGCACTAGGCAAACTTGTCAACTTGGTCCATGAAGTGTGCTTATATTTGCTAAAAGACTGTGGTGTTAACGAAAGTTCGCCATCACTATTTTTTAATGCCGATAAGTCTAACGAATAAAAACTATTATCTGCGTCACTGCCTAAAAGAACAAAAAGAGTATCATCAATGACTACGGCTGAGGGAGAAAGTGCACTATGTGGCAGGGCAGGAAGGCTATGACGTTGTAATGTTTCACTAGCTGATTGCCAAAGCAATAAATCAACCACGTTGGACGCTTTGTTATTATTTATACCACCAATAACAATGGTGGCATTATGATAAGTAACACTAGCCGAAAAACTTCTCGCGTTATCCCAAGTGGTGACTTTTGCGGAGTTATCTGCACTTAGCACCAGTAATTTCGTAAAGTTACTTTGCTTATCAGCAGAATTTTTATTATCAATAAAGTTTTCTGCAATGTAAGGCACACCACTTTCGGCAATGCCAGCAGAGATTAATAAATTACCTTCTTGTTGGCTGATTAATGCACCATGACCAATTTTAAAGGGGGCCGCTATCTGCGGGTCGATAGCTTGCCAGCTTATATTGATATTGGCACTGGCCAATAATGGCATTAGTAAAAGAAAAAGGGCTAGGTTTTTTAACAACTGAATAATCATAATGACTCAAGTAGTATTGTTTTGCGCTGTATACCTGTTATACCACTTGTAACTAGTTAAATCTAGCAGAAAACATACAATTTTTTTGTCATTAGGCTTTTATTAAAGAAGAGATTAACTAAAGAAGGGAGAGGTTTTGTAGGGAAAATATGGTTTAAAAAAGGCTATCATGATTGATAGCCTAGAGTTCTGTGGTGGTTAATAATTGTTAATTACCATAATACTTATCAAAAACATACTCTATATGTTTCGTTAAACTTTTGTCAGCCCCTTCAACGTCATGATTTTTTATGCAGTTGAATATCTCGATATGATCTTGATAGCTTTTAGTATTTAATTCTTTAGAATTACTTTTTACCGGTCTTGCATCGATAACCCAATCAACGAGTGCTTGGTGAATAGCCAAAAAGATGGGGTTGCCTGGCATTGAAGCGATAACACGGTGAAAGTAAATATCTGTTTTTCGAAATTGGTTATTGTTTTTAACGGATTTACCGTTCAGCTCCAAAGCTTTTTCTAATTCTTCAATTTGCTCTTCAGTAGCAAATTCAGCAGCATTTCTCACTAAGCTTGATTCAAAAAATTTTCTTAATTGGTCAAAGTATTGTAAACCGTTAGGTTGAGCGAGGAAGTCTTTAGACATGCCTGATAGTTCAGAGATTATTGTATCTGCTGACGGTCTAGTAACACGTGTTCTTTCACCACTACTTATTTTGACCAAACCTTTACGAGATAGTGCCGAAAGCGCATCTCGAATGGAAGGTCTACCAACACCAAAAGCCGCCATCAATTCTCTTTCTGAAGGCAGTGCATCGCCTTCAGAAATTTCTCCTTGACGTATCATTAGCTCCAACTCTTCTTCTACGGTTTCTGACAATTTTTTTCTTTCAACGGGGCGTTTAATGGTAATTGGCATACTTAAAAATCCTTGATATTTTTACAAATTTCTTTTACCTATCTAGCTATTGTACCACCAGAAAGTTAAAAGTATATGCTAAATCGCTATTAGCATAAGAAAAGTAGTGCTTTTAGTTTAGCTGCTAATAAATAATGATTGTGCTGTTGGTGTACCTGTTATACCGTTGTTGTAATTACAGTGACAACAGAGCTTGACTTGATGACAAAATTGATAAAAAAAGTAATATATTATGGCAATGAAAGTGAGCAGTTCGGCCAGCTTATCAAGCCTAAAGAAATTGAAAATATTACGGTTCCTGTCGTTATCGTTATTCATGGCGGCTATTGGAAAGATAACCATAGTTTGGACTCCTACGCGACTAACGCTATTGTTGATTATTTAACCTCGTTCAATGTTGCAATATGGAACTTAGAATATCGACGAATGGAATCTTCTGGTCGCAACAATAAAGCGGTATGGCCATCGGTATTTCAAGATACGGCTAATGGTATTGATTTTTTAGCAACGATTGCTAGACAAGAGTGCTTAGATTTAACTCGCGTACTGATAATTGGCCATTCTGCTGGTGGAAGTTTAGCCGTTTGGGCCGGTTGTAGGGATAATATTCCACCAACAAGTATACTGTTTAAAGCAACGGCGCTAAAAATAACTAGTGTCTTATCCATTGCGGGTATTTTGAACCTGTCATGCTGTAATGATGTTGACCAACCTGAGCAAGTTCACCGTTTAATGGCGGGAACTAATGAGCAATTCTCTGAAAGATATCAAGCCTGTGATCCCAATTTATTACACAACCCAAGCTTAGATTTAACAATAATACATGGCAAAAAAGATACCGCGGTGCAAATTAGCCAAGCACAAAGCTATTGCGATAATGCTAAAGGCAATATCGAAAAAATTTTTATCACACAAGCCGATCATTTTTCTATGTTACCTCATGAGGGGGGGTGGCAGATGAGTCATTGGCAAATATTGCAAGCAGCAATTGTTGATAAAATTTTAGCATTAGCTTAAGTCGTCTTTAATAAAAAGTCCCTTGTAGCCAGTGATTTATTTGGCTTTAATAATTGAATAATAAGTAGTTAAGGAAATAAAGTGAGCAATAGAGAATCGTTAAAAAGTTGGCAAAATCTTGTTAATCATAGTGATGTGATGAAAACTAAACATATGAACGACTTATTTAAAGCAAAAGAGCAACGCTTTGATGATTTTTCCATTCAATTACCATCAATGTTAATTGATTATTCAAAAAACCTGTTAACTGAAGAAACTATGGCTTTGCTAATTTCATTGGCAAAAGATTGTGAAATAGAGCAATGGCGTGAAAAAATGTTTAGCGGAGAGCGTATTAATACAACAGAAGATCGTTCAGTTTTACATACCTTGTTAAGAGATCGAAGTAAAACGCCCTTTTCCCTAGATGGTAAGGACATCAAGCGCGATATAGAGAAGGCGCTCGAACATATGAACGACTTTACTGAGCGGGTGCGTCAAGGTAAGTGGCAAGGTTATAGTGGTAAGCGTATAACTGATGTCGTTAATATTGGTGTTGGCGGCTCGAATTTAGGGCCGCAAATGGTGACTGAAGCACTAAAACAATACAGCGATAATAGTCTTAATGTTCATTATGTTTCAAATGTTGATGGTACCCAGATTGCCAATGTTCTCCGGCCGTTAAATCCAGAAAAAGTATTGTTTATTGTCTCAAGTAAAACATTTACAACCACAGAAACCATAACTAACGCACAAACAGCTAAGAAATGGTTGATCGCTACTTCGTTTGACTCGGCAGCTATTAGTAAACACTTTGTTGCTGTATCTGCCAACAAGACTAATGCGTTAAAATTTGGTATCGATGCCGACAATATATTTGATATGTGGGACTGGGTAGGCGGACGATTTTCTCTATGGTCGGCGATTGGTTTACCTATTGCATTAGATTTAGGTTTTGACAAATTTATTGAACTGCTTGAAGGTGCCTACGAGATGGACTTACACTTTCGAACAGCTGAATTGGATAATAATGCACCGATAGTCTTAGCCTTAATTAGTCTGTGGAATTGCACCTTTTTAGGGTCTAAGTCTCAGGCTATTTTGCCTTATGATCAGTCATTACACATGCTATCGGCCTATTTGCAGCAAGCTGAAATGGAAAGTAACGGTAAGGCCGTGAGTTGGGACGCAGAAGATATTGCTTATTCAACAGTACCTTCAATTTGGGGGGAACTGGGGATTAATGGTCAACATGCATTTTATCAATATTTACATCAAAGTAATAATATTGTGCCAGCTGATTTTATTGGCTCGGTGCAAAGTGTTACCCCTGTGCAAGGTCATCATGAAACCTTAATGGCTAACTTTTTTGCTCAAACACAAGCGCTAATGCAAGGCGTTGATGAAACTCAAGTACGTGCTGATTTAGCGGCAAAAGGGCGTAATCACCAATATATAGATAAAGTGGCTCCACATAAAGTGCATCAAGGGAATCGGCCTAGTAATACTATTTTAATGAGGCGTATTTCTCCGAGAAGTTTAGGTAGTTTGATTGCTCTTTATGAACATAAAATTTTTGCTCAGGGAATTTTTTTAAAAGTGTGTTCTTTTGATCAGTGGGGGGTTGAACTTGGCAAAGGCTTAGCCAATAAAATTCAGCAAGAATTAGCCACTAAAAAAATCAATACTGCACACGATAGTTCAACGCAAAGTTTGATTGAATTTTATTTGGATAATACGTAAACATATTTCAGGTTGGCTATGTTCCCGTAAATTGTTGCTACACTGTGTTTAACAAAGGGCTATCCACTTAGCCCAACCTATGTCATATGTAGTAATAACAAAAAATTCAAACTTACTTAAATTGGGTATCGATTATCCCAAAAATGGGGATCAATTTATAAATTGGTTTCACGATGATCAAGCTTGCCTGAATTACATCTATAAGATTTATCTGCCCTCGATGTCATGTAAATAAAACGCCATACAATTTGAAAAATGGAACGCTAAAATGCGCGGTTTGTAGTAAAGAAGTATCAGTTACTTCAGGTACTATTTTTAAGAAAACTAGAATCCAGTTGCCGAAGATAGTGACAGCTTTTTTTGGCCTTACAAGAACAGCGCTTGCACCGTGAATGAATAACTCTCGTAGGCCTTTATTCCCTCGTTTGCTTATACCGAGTAACCTTGGCTTTCCTCTCGTTGAAAACTGACGTGGAACCAAGCCAATCTAGGCAGTTAACTGTCTTCCATTTTTGAAATCAGCAGCGTTATTTATATCAGATAAGCAACGACTAGCGGTTAGATCTCCCACTCCCGGAATTGTTTTGAGTAGTTGAGCTAGCTCATCATTGAGCACTATTTCCTTGAGTTTTTTATCTTGTGTCAAAATAAGCTGATTCAGTTTCAAGTAATAGTCATGGTGGTCTCTTAATTCTAAAAGCAACATCGGTGGCATTGGCTCACCATGTTCAGCCAGCCATTGGAATAATGCTTTCATTTTGGCATGAGACTTTGGGAAAGCCATACCAAATTCTAATAACATTGATCCGATTCGAGACATGCATGCTGTTCTGTCTTTTTAAATAGCTTGAGCGTATTCGTTGAATGACTGATATTACTTGAGATGATTCAGTTTTAACGCTTACAAAGCGCATAGATGGCCCTGTCGCTGCTTCAGCTATGGCGTCAGCATCAATGAAATCGTTTTTGTTTGTTTTGACATAAGGTTTAACATATTGTGGTGGGATTAGTAGTGCTTTATGCCCAAACTCTTGGCACTTTCTTGCTAACCAATGAGAGCCACCACAGGCCTCCATCGCAACAGTTGTACGTTCTGTCTTAGCGAGAAACTGAATTATTTTAGGACGGCTTAATTTTTTACGGCACACTTCACGACCAGATGAATCATGACCAACAATATGAAAAATAGTAGACATGATGATTCTCCTCATTTAATAGTCTGCCCTAAGCATAGTGTAGGGGAGGCGGACCATCTCATTAGCGCCTTAGAGTATATAATCTAAAATTTACAACAGCACGATTAAGTCGCAAACAAAAAACTTTAAAGATGAGCAATGTTATCGACTAGTTTGGTTGCTAATTCAGATGTAAGTTATTGATCTTAAATGACTGGTACTGCTACTGTTTTTAAACGAATATAACTTGGGTATAAGCGTAAGTCTTTGTATATATGTTGTTAATACCGTTTAGGTAAGCATTCTTGAGGGGCTGGTGACTTAGGTCGTGGGGGTTCAAGTCCCCCCATTGCACCACTAAAATTATACACATGCTGACAATACTAATTGGAGGTTATCATGGCTACGTTTAATGGAAAATATTCTGTTTATGTTGGAATAGGTTGGGCGAACGACAAACTTAATTATCTTTAAAGGTTAAAAAAGTACCAATGCCGGCTAAATACAACTTGGCTCTAGTCTTGTCTTCTACCCTATGCTGAATGTGCTTGAAATGTATAACCAGCATCATTGAATATTTGCTGGCAATAATAAATGAAGAATTTGTGCTCATTGCTAATGCTTATTGGTGGACGTTAACGTAAATCTACAACGATAAAGTAACCTAGCTACCATTCAGGTTTGTTTAATACATAACCTGTAGTGTTTATGATTAGAACCATTCTATTAAATAAAATGCCTCTTTCAAGAGATAGGAAGATTTAACTAAATTATGATTTGAGCCACAAAACTCAGATTTAGACAATGACAACTAGCACTATTATAGAATTTATAGGGGAAGTACACATGAAACTTAACTTAATCACTAAGGCCGTTATTTTAGCATCACTAACTAGCATTACATCGTATTCATTTGCACAAGATGACAATGCCAGTGCTAAAGCTGCAGAATATGAATTGAAAATAGAAAAGATTGAAGTTACTGCACGTAAAATGAAAGAAAGCTCGCAAGAAGTGCCAGTGTCAATGAGTGTTATTACCTCAGATGCACTTGATAATATTGCTGCTTTTGACTTTAAAGATATTACTAAACTTGCACCCGGTTTAGAAATTTCTGGTGACGATGCGGTTAGTGGCACCATTAAAATGCGTGGTGTTGGCCGCGATGCTTTCGCAGGCTCTATGGATGATTCTGTGGTTGTCTTTATTGATGGCGTAGCCCAGACATCTGTAGGCGCAGCGTTTGGTTCGTTATCTGATATTGCTCGCGTTGAAGTATTACGGGGTCCTCAAGGCACGCTTTACGGTAAAAATGCTCCAGCAGGCGCAATTAACATTACCACTAAAAGTATTGATATGTATGAACTAGGCGGCGGTTTTCAAAGCAGTCATGCATATTTTAATGAAACCGGCACTTACGGTACCAGCAATAAAGCGCATATCAATTTACCTTTAATTGAAGGTGAATTAGGTATGCGAATTTCTGCTTTTTATGATGATAGTGACGGTTATATTCATAATGATTTTTTAGATAAACCAGCTAACGATACTCAACGTGAAGGTGCTAGAGTTAAGTTACAATATATTCCTACCGATAATTTAGATATTACTTTTATTGGTAATTACAGTGACAACTACAATGGTCGAGTGTTTTCTTATATTCCAGGTTTTGGCGCTGATTTTATCGCTAAAAAGGATGCTGCCGCTACCGGAACGCCGACAACACAAGATACTTTTGCTTCAACTTTAGGTGATGATATTCCTCTTGGTCACCCAGAAGACTACCGTATTTTTACTGATATCAACGCCTTTAGTAAAACAAAATTAAAAGATGCCCAAGTAAACTTTAACTGGGACACAGAAACCCATTCATTAACGTCCATTACTTATTATCAACAAGTAGATACTGAGTTTGTCAGTGATCAAAATGGTACGCCAATTAATGACGGACTGTTAAGCATCAATACTGAACAAAGTTTGTTTTCTCAAGAGCTACGTTTAAGCAATATTGATAACGATGAGTTTGATTATTTACTTGGCTTTTATTACTCAAATTCTGAAACGTCAGGTCCAAACAACCAAACAAGTCAGTTTTCGCAATTTGGTACCGCTATCCCTGTGCCTGTGCCATTTCCGCCAGGGTTTATGATGGCGCCAACGGACATAAATACTCGTGTACTGGGTGAAGCGACTACAGAATCTTTTGGTTATTTCGCCCATCTAAATTATCACCTTAATGATGAATGGACTCTTGCGGGTGGTTTACGTTATAACGATGAGACTAAAACCAATCAAACTGATTTTTTAATCGATGGTACCAGTCATATCTTTGGTATGGAAATCCCTTTTGCCGTAGAAGCAGAAGCGGTGCCATTGTCTAGTGAAACCTACAACAATCTTTCTGGTAGCTTAAAAGTACAGTACAAACCAACGGAAGACATTATGTACTATGTTGCGTTAGACAGTGCTTATCGTTCAGGCGGTTTTAATATGAGTACTATTGAGCCGATGGAGTTTATTAGAACTTTTGAACCAGAAGAAAGTTATGCCTTAGAAGTGGGTATGAAAGGCAGTTTCTTTGAGCAACGTGTGCAGTGGAATATAGATTTCTACTATCAAGAGTTTGAAAACTATCAATTTGGTGATTTAGCTCGCCAAGACAATTATGCATCAAGAATTTTTACTGACGTAGATCCAAATGTAGCCGTTAATGCCTTAACTCTAAGTCAATCACATGTATTAAATGCTAAAGAGGCTATTAGCCAAGGTATTGAAACAGATTTCATCTACTTGGTTTCTCGTGATTTTGTTCTCAGCGGCGCTTTGACTTATATCGATACTGAATATAAAGACTTTATGGGTTTTTGTGATGATGGTGAAGGGCCTAGTAATCAAATGTTCTGTGATTATAGCGGCCGCAGTATTGGCAGTAACTTTGGTATAGACCCAGCTAAGTGGGTCGCTAACTTGCAACCACTTTATCATACAGATGTTGATGCTTGGGGAGTAAAACTTTCTACTGCTTTACAAATTAACTACGATGATGTCAGAAAGATTAATGCTGATTATCATGTAGGTTTTGAGCCGCTTGATGGTAATTGGAGTGTGAAATTCTTTATTAAGAACTTAGTTGACCGTAAACCAGGAGAGTTAGAGGCTATGCTGGTTGGCGGTAGCACTGATACTTACCGTTATGATTTGGTTGCTCCGCGTCAAATTGGTGTAACGTTTGGCTATAACTTCTAAAGTTAATTATTAAATTAGCGTACTTGGCCATTGCTTATTTATAGGCAATGGCCTTTTTTATGTTCAGGATGAACGGGTTTCGCGATGACAGACGTTACATGGATGTGACTTATTAGACAATGCACGAGCACATTGTACTGATGGCAAGGAGCGTGTGTATTTCTCTCGTGCCTTACCTCCCCATTCAGTTTTACTTCAGCTTGATATCTTACTCTTGTTAATATCTAAAGAAAAAATAGCTATTAAATAAAGAGCTTAATCGTGCTCCATTGTCTTTTAATCTTTAAATCTGATGATTCTTGTGGATTCTTAGACTTTAGTTATACTTAAACATCAATGGTTTAGCTTATAGCAATTAATCCACTTGGTTTTATTTTATTTTGTATTTATGGATGTTAAGAGGTTTATCATGAGAGTGTTATTAGTTGAAGATGATTACCAATTGGGAGAGTCTCTTAAATCAGCCTTATGTCTTGAAAATTATGCTGTTGATTTAGAAACGGATGGTGCAAAAGTAATCCCCATGCTTGCTGCTGGTGATTATGACATGATGGTCTTAGATTTAGGATTGCCTAATATTTCCGGCGATGAAATTCTTAAAAAAATAAGAGCTGCTGATGATCCTCTGCCGGTATTAGTACTGACGGCGCGAAATACCACGGAAGATAAAATTGAGAGTCTTGATCTTGGTGCAGATGATTATTTAACCAAGCCTTTTGATATCGATGAACTTTTTGCACGATTACGCTCCTTGATTAGACGCAGTTCGGGTAGAGCTAGGCCGGTATTAATATCAGGTGATGTTGAGCTAGAACCAAAAGAAAAAATCGTCAAACAAGCAGGTAACACTGTGATACTAACCGCAAAAGAGCTGTCAATACTTGAAGCGTTAATGTCAAAACCGGGCCGTTTTGTCTCCAAATCACGTTTAGAAGAGAGCATGTACACTTGGGGTGATGAGATTGAAAGTAATACCGTGGAAGTCTACATTTCTCGTTTACGAAAATATTTTGGCCGTGACTTTATTGAAACCTTGAGAAGTGTTGGTTATCGAGTCAAAAAATGATGAGATATTCGTTAAAAGCTAAAATGATACTGTTTGGCTTAATGCTGCATGGCACTATTTGGTTATTGGCAACATCAGCATCTTCCTATACTGCCGCTAAGGTTATTTTTGCCACCTTAGATAAAGATTTACAAGAGCAAGCGCAATTTGTTCGTTTTTCTTCTCGGCTATTCCAGAGCTTTTATAAACAATTTGAAGTCAATAAAGGCTACGATCCGTTAACACATGGCTCCGTTATTAGTGAAAGCGTTGGTTGGAATAACGTTAATATTGTTGTTTGGGACGGTCTAGGAGAAATTATGTACCGTTCACCGAATGCGCCGGGATTTGATTCTCCTAAAACAAATGGTTTTGTTGATGATGTCTATATTCAAAAGGGTAAAGAAACACAATGGCGTATTTATAATGAAAATATAGATGGTATTTTTTGGGTGTCGGTTGGCATGAATACTGCTAATGCACGTAAAAGTGCTATAGATTTTGGTCTTAAAGCTTTATATCCGATGTTTTTAATTATCCCTTTTACTATTTTTGGTGTTTATTTTGGTAGTAAAAAAGGTTTGGGCGCCATCAATAAAATAGCCAATGAAGTTAGCCATCGTAACCCGGCATCACTGGTACCTATTAAAGAAAGCAATATTCCTGAGGAAGTTTATCCGCTGGTGAGTTCAATCAATGGTTTACTTATTCGCTTAGAAGGAGCTATTGAAAACGAACACAGATTTACTGCCAATGCTGCCCATGAATTACAAACCCCGTTAGCAGCGATTAAAACCGAATTACAATTGTGCCAACGCAGCTCTGACAATCCCGAAGTTATCCATGTTTTAGATAGAATAGCATCGAGAGTCGATCGCGCTGTTTATACTGTGCAACAATTACTAACCTTAGCGCGTATTGAGTCAGAAGATGCTCAGCTTAACATGGACACTGTTGATTTAAGAACTGTGGTGATTGATGATTTGGCTGATTTAGCACATTTAGCGGTAGACAGAGATTTAGACATAGATTTTATTGAAAGTGAAGCATGGCAAATAAAGGGCAATAAAGAAATGCTCAGTATTTTAATAAGAAACTTATTAACCAATGCTTTTCGTTATGCAACTTCGGGCAGTCAAATAGAAGTATCGGCTAAGGTTACAGAGCAAGGTATCCGATTATATGTTGCTAATGACAGTAAATTTATTACTGCACAAGAAAGAGAAAAAATGATTGATAGTTTTTATCGATTACCCGGTAATGAAATGCCAGGAGCTGGCCTTGGTTTGTCTATAGTACAAAGAATCGTAACCGTTCATCATGCTAGTCTTGACATAGACGCATGGAAAAACGAGCAAGGTGTTATGGTTAGCGTGACTTTTGCTAGGCTTAGTTAACTTACCCTTACTTTCAAAATCCATTTCAGATCCATTTCAGCTCCACCTCATATCATTCCCTTAATATTAGTAATGTGCTAGATAAATATTAAGGGAATCCTCATGTCAAAAATTGCCGTAATTACCGGTGGTGAATCAGGTATTGGACTGGCAACAGCCAAACTATTAACTAAACAAGATTATAAAGTTATTGTATTAGGCTTAAAAGAAACGCCTGAGTTAACACAAGCTGAAATAGCTTTTCTTAGCTGTGATGTCAGTAACGCTAAAATGATCGAACAGGCCATTAAGCAAGTAGTTGAGTCTTATGGTGCTATCGATTGTTTAATTAACAATGCTGGCGTGCTTTCTTATGGCACCGCTGTTGATTTGAGTGAAAGTGAATGGGACCATGTCATGGCAGTTAATGTCAAAGGTCCATTCTTATGCGCTAAATACACTATTCCCCATATGAATGATGACTCGGTCATTGTCAATGTTGCCAGTGTGCAATCATTTGTTGCCCAACCTTATGTTGCGGCTTATGCAACCAGTAAAGCGGCAATATTGGGTTTAACCCGCTCAATTGCTATCGATTTTTCTCCTAAAATTCGCTGTGTGGCAGTGTGTCCCGGTACGATTGATACGCCAATGTTACGTGGTGCTATGGAGCAAGCGGCTGATCCAGAGGCGATGATGGCTGAGTTAAATGCCAGTCACCTTACTGGTCGTATTGGTCAACCTGAAGAAGTTGCTGAGTTAATCGCTTTTCTCTGCAGTAACAAATGTGGCTTTATTAATGGCCAAGCTATCCGAGTTGATGGCGGTTTAGGTGTCAATATTGGCGGCAGTAAAAACTAAATATTGACCTTAATAAAAGTTTTAGTGAGAAATACAATGATAATTACAAAGATAGAAACAGTCAGGTTAACCGAATTTGGTAACCTTTGTTGGGTACAAATTCATACCGACGAAGGCTACATAGGTTTAGGCGAAACCTTTATGGGGCCAGCAGCCGTTGAGGCCTACATTCATGAAACCGTGGCACCTTACTTATTGGGCAAAGACCCACTGCAAATAGATAAACATTGGCGTGAACTCTATGGTTATTTAGGTTTTCGTAGTAGTGGCGTTGAAATGCGCGGTAATTCCGCCATAGATATCGCTTTATGGGATTTGTGGGGTAAAAAAACTCAGCAACCTGTTTATCAGCTACTTGGCGGCAAAACACGCGACACCATTCGTACTTACAATACCTGTGCTGGTTATTCCTATATCCGATCATCAGAAGGACAAACTTCAGATAACTGGGGTTTACCAAGTGATGAGCCTGAAGGTCCGTATGAAGATTTAGATGCTTTTTTGCATCGCGCCGATGAACTGGCAATGAGTTTGTTAGACCAAGGCATAACGGCAATGAAAATCTGGCCGTTTGACTCAGCAGCTGAAGCGAATGACGGACTATTTATTACCAATGAACAAATGGAACAAGCACTCGAGCCGTTCAAGAAAATCCGCGCCGCCGTTGGCAATAAAATGGACATCATGGTGGAATGTCACTCCTTATGGAATCTGCCAACTGCCATCAAAATATCAAAAGCACTAGAGCCTTATGCACCGATGTGGATTGAAGACCCGGTGAAAATGGACAGCTTATCAGTGATTAAGGAATTTAGAGACCGTACTACCATTCCCGTTACTGCTAGCGAAACCCTTGCCACCCGCTGGGGTTTTAAAGATTTACTGGAAAATAATGCCACCGACTTTGTCATGCTTGATATTGGCTGGGTAGGGGGAATCTCTGAAGCGAAGAAAATTTCCACTATGGCCGAAACGTATCAATTACCGGTGGCGCCCCATGATTGCACCGGCCCTGTGGTACTTGCAGCTTCGTGTCATTTATCACTCAATGCACCTAATGCAGTAATACAAGAGTCTGTACGGGCACTTTACACCGGTTGGTATACCCAAGTGATGGATAATTTACCCGTAGTTAAAGATGGTTATATTACCCCACCTAAAGGTGATGGCCTTGGCATGAATTTTAAACCCGAAATATTCGAACGTAGTGATCTCGTTCTCAAAAGTAGTGAGTTCAAAAGCAGTGAACTCAAAACTAGCCAATGATAACCCGTGAACATTAACGCCCATTTTTACTCGAGGAAAAAACAATGAAATTATTACGTATTGGTGAATTAGGCCAAGAAAAACCAGCCATTATTGATGAGCAAGGTAACTATCGCGATTTATCAGCACATCTTGATGATATCTCCTCAGCAAATCTATCTGCTGCGGCATTAGCAAAAATTTCAGCCGTTGATTTATCGACTCTTCCTGTACTTGCTAAAGATAGCCGAATAGGTGCTTGCGTTGCTGATGTAAGCAAGTTTGTTTGTATCGGCTTAAATTACGCCGACCACGCTGCAGAATCAGGCATGGCAATTCCAGAACAACCAGTAGTCTTTAATAAATGGACTACCGCTATTTGTGGACCCAATGATCCGATAGTTAAACCAAAAGAAAGTACCAAATTAGATTGGGAAGTCGAGCTAGGTATCGTTATTGGCACAACAGCAAAAAATGTTAGTGAAGAACAGGCCAATGATTATATTGCCGGTTATTGTTTAATAAACGATGTTTCTGAGCGTGCGTTTCAATTAGATATTAGTGGCGGCCAATGGGACAAAGGCAAAGGCTGTGATAGCTTTGGCCCGTTAGGCCCATGGTTAGTGACTAAAGATGAAGTAGACGATGTCTTAAACCTTGCCATGACACTAGAAGTAAACGGTAAGCGTTTTCAAAATGGCAATACCAAAACCATGATTTTTAAACCTGATTTCATTGTTAGTTACTTAAGTAAGTTTATGACCCTAAAACCTGGGGATGTTATCTCTACCGGCACACCGCCAGGTGTAGGTTTTGGCCAAACACCGCCTGTATATTTAAACGTTGGAGATCAAGTGAAGTTATCCATTGAAGGACTTGGCGAGCAAAATCAAACGGTAATTGCTGAGAGTTAGTCCTTAGGTTTGATAAATAAAAAAGACGCTTTAGCGTCTTTTTTTATGTGTAAGTAAGGGGGGGAAATAGCAACAGATGCTTAGCCCATTCTATGCTAACAGGCTATTTTCACTATCGTTTAGTAAACTTGTTTAAATTACCTCACGGCTAAAGTTATTATTTACTAGCCTTAATATCTGCAAACTATTGTCATTCTGTAACTCTACAGGAAGTAATGCTTGTGGCATATCTTGATAAGCGATAAAACGAGTGAAACGGCTAATAGCATCACTGCCTACACTCGTTGTTGCTGGTGATGAACAAGCTGGGTAAGGACCACTGTGCTGCTGAGATGCACAAACTTCAACACCAGTTGGGTAACCATTAACGATTAACCGGCCAACGTGATCAGATAATAATTCCGCTAGAGGAGCTGCCAGTTTATCATCCTCCTGACAATGAATGGTGGCGGTTAAGTTACCATGAATGGCGTGAGCAACATCTAAAAGCTCTTCTTCATTTTGACAATTTACCAGTAAACTCAACGGGCCAAAAGCTTCTGCATGTAAACTTGCATCGGTTAAAAAATTTTGCGCTGTAGTTGTTAGCAAGCTGTTTGCTACTTTTAAGCTGTTTTCTTCTAAGTTAATGTTAGTGACACCAGCAAGCACTTTCACGCTTTCATTATTCACTAAGCTGTTTATGCTGCTTTGTAACCCACAAGCAATACTTGGGTGAAGTAAATATCCCTGATTAGCGCTATTTACTGCCTCGGTTAACTCTGTTTGAAATTGCGAGTTTTCAAGAGTGACAATAACACCCGGCGAGGTACAAAACTGCCCAGTTCCCATTGACATCGAACCAGCTAAGCCAGTGGCTATTTCGCTGCCACGAGCCTGCATTGCCTCAGGGGTAATAAATACCGGATTGGTACTGCCCATTTCGGCATAAACAGGGATGGGGGTAGCGCGGCTGGCAGCAAGATCCATAATCGAACGCCCCGCTGTTAGTGAGCCGGTAAAACCAATGGCTTGAATATCTTCATTAACCACAAGGCTTTGCGCTAATTCAAGAGAGCTACCCTGTAACATGGATATGGTACTGGTTGAAATACCACACTTTTCTAAAGCTCGCTCTGCTGCAATCATGCATAACTCTGAAGTGGCAGGATGAGCAGGGTGCGCTTTAATAACCACTGGATTTCCAGCAGCAAGAGCAGAGGCAGTATCACCACCTAAAACTCCAAAGGCTAATGGAAAGTTAGAGGCTGGAAAGACTAATACCGGGCCAATAGGGCGTAGCATGCGTCTAAGATCAGGTTTTGGCGGTGTTCTTTGTGCATCAGCAGTATCAATGCTGGCTCTTACCCATGAACCATCTTTAAGCATGTTAGCAAATGCTCTTATTTGATTACACGTTCGTCCGCGCTCACCAGTTAAACGGACTAAGCCTAAACCTGTTTCAGCATTGGCGGTATTGAGTAAATCATCACCTAAAGCTTCAATTTCAGCCGCTATCTGTTCTAAAAACGAAGCACGTTGTAGTCCTGACAGTTTTTTAAACGCGCTAAAGCTTGCTTTAGTGCCAATAACTGCACTGGCACCCTGTGTCACTGTTGCCGATGAATATTGCTCAATAGTTTTGTTGGTCACTGGGTTATGATTGTTAAAGGTTTCGCCGTCAGTTGCTTGCCACTGACCGTTGATAAAGCTTTTTTTTGTAAGGTTCATAAGGTTTCCAAAAATGTTAATTTACTTGCTATAACTTGTGATATTAGTCGTGCTTTTAGTTGCGGTATAAGGTTAGCGACATTGACGTAAATAACTGATGAATTTATTAACGCCATAATCCCACGGTGGAATCGCATCACAATAATTGACCCAGTTGACTAAAGTACCTAATTTTTCGGTAGAAATTTCAACACGATCACCGGGTAAATGGGTAAAACCATTACCGTCACTGTGACGATCTTCTGTTGGTGCAAACATGGTGCCCATATAAAGCATCATGCCGTCAGGGTATTGGTGTTGGTTATTAAGCGTTTGATCAACCAAGTTTTGTGGTGAACGACTAATTTCAGCCATTAAATTTTCACCTGAAGTGACAAAACCGTCAGTGCCGACAATGGTTAAACTGACTTCACATTGTTCAACATCAGTTAAGCTAAAAGTGTCATCGAATAAACGAATCAGTGGTCCAATTGATGAAGCTGCGTTGTTATCTTTGGCTTTACCTAATAACAAAGCACTTCGGCCTTCATAGTCACGTAAATTAACGTCGTTACCCAAGGTTGCGCCAATGATCACACCCTCGGTGTTAACGGCGATGACTATCTCAGGCTCTGGATTATTCCAAATAGACTGACGACGTACTCCAATTTGGGCGCCACTAGTTACTGATGCTAAAGGTTGAGCTTTCGAGAAAACTTCTGCGTCTGGGCCAATGCCTACTTCTAAATACTGTGACCAAATGCCTTGTGCAATAAGTTTTTGCTTTAACTCATCCGCTTCGGGACTACCGGGCGTTAATTCACCTAAGTTTGCCCCGATAACTTGTAAAATATTCGCACGGATTTTCGATGCTTTTTGGGCATCACCTCTAGCTTGCTCTTCAATAACACGCTCTAACAGACTGCGTGCAAAAGTAACGCCACAGGCCTTGGTCGCTTGAATATCATTGGGGGCAAGCAAAATAATCTCAGTACTTTCTTCATAAGTACCTGCTTGCTTGGTAAATAAACTATTACTTAAAATTTCATCGAGTGAGCCTAAGACTTTGTTTGGATTTTGGCTTTGATTTTCTTTAATGTTTGCCACTTTATTTTCATCGGCAAACAAATCAGACATAGTTAGGTAGATGTTTGATAGATCATAAACCTTACCTTGACTAACACTGACTACACGAGGGCCGGCAATATTATTACTAGCGTGTTGAGCCGGAAGCCAAACACGTCCAATCCAAGTGCCTTGATTACATTGATCCGGCAGGCTATTGCTTATGTCAAAGTCGTTTACGGTATTTGCTGTTGTTATGTTCATAATTAATCCTGTTAAAATATTTTCATTGCGCTTTGTTAATTCGTGACTATCAGTCAGAGGATTAAAGGCTCATGCCGCCGTCGATAATGATATTTTCGCCACTCATAAAACTGGCATCATCACTAGCAAGCAAACTGGCAATGGCAGCAATTTCACTGGGTTGGCCTAATCTACCCATAGGTTGCCGTTCAATAAAGGCATCTAACGCCGCTTGATAATCGCCAGTATCGCTAAGGCGTTGTTCTAAAGAAGGGG
>MAAC01009393.1_pt1 | contig 31809 bp, 17 predicted proteins | sample 1115981 | NCBI WGS metagenome assembly MAAC01 (sample SAMN04961126, study PRJNA320927) | seawater metagenome | isolation source: sample BD02T64 sea water enriched with oil for 64 days | place: USA:Gulf of Mexico | collected 2013-07-27 | reverse complement strand
CGCCACTCTATCACTTGGTGGTAATAGTGTTGCCGCACTGGCGGCACTTAATCGAAGAAGATTTTCTTTATCGGTTAATAAAGGTTTTAAGATATCGCTAGTGATGGTTTGTGTGGTGTAAGCTAGTTGCGAAATGGCCGTTGCCCGATTGATCACCGCAAGCTTTTTGTCAGCGATAATAGTTAAGTGATCTTCAAGGTTAATGGCTTGTCCGCTATTTAACTGCATTAAAAACTGTTTGCTCGCTAATATCGCTTTTGGCTTGCCGTGCCATTTTTTTAAGTTATCACTGGCCCATTGGTTACTTTTTTTCTCATGACATTGTATACAAGCATTAGGGCTATTAAATTTACTTGATACATCTGGGCGTGGAATTTTAAAACTGTGATCTCGTCTATCATCAACGCCCATATAACGATTGGTTGGCATATGACAATTAACACATTGTGCGCCACTAGAGTTATCTTGATGTTGGTGATGCGACTTGACGTTGTACACTTCGCTGCCATGACACTGTAAACACAAAGCATTATCCAAGGCTTTTACTTTCATGGTGTGCTTGTCATGACAATCTAAACAGTTAACGTCCGCAGCAAACATTTTACTCTGTAGAAATGAGCCATAAACATACACTTCTTCTTTAATTTGACCATCAGCATGGTATAAAGGCGCCGCCAATAGTTGTGGCGAAAATTGTTCGAGGAAAGGCGTTTTGGCATCAAAACCATCGGTTAATGGCGAGCGTAATGAATGACAAGCGAAACACGTATCCATAAAGGTATTATCACGTGGCTCCCCCTGCCAGCTGGCAGTTTTTTTCCCTATAGCCCTAAGCCACTTTCCTGTTGGATGTTTACTCGAGATAGTATCTTTGCTGACGTTGCGTTTAACTGACTTTGATGATTTTTCAGCTGCTTGTGCATGGGCTGTCATGTTGCTGTGGCAAGACAAACAACCGACATTAATACCATCCCACTTTGAAGAAAAACTATTATTATCAAGGTTATAATTACGTTTCAAACCATCTGAATGACAATCCGCGCACATGCCATTCCAGTTTTGTAATGGCTGACGCCAATGTAGCCTATCTTGTGGACTAATATCCTCTTGACTGTAGTTATGATACCAGCGCTGACCACCCTCAGCTTTGGCTCGAGAGTCCCAAGCAAAAGGTAAAACTTGCAACTTACCTGTTGCGGTTTCAACTAAGTATTGCTGCAGTGGAAAATGGCCAAAAGTGTATTTTACTTGATAGGTATTAACCGGATAAGCATTTGACTTGTCATCATAAGAAACCGTTACTTGGTATTTTTTATCTTTAATAAAGAAAAACGCTTTTTGGCCGTAATGCTCAACCTTAATTTGGTTAAAATTGGCTAACACTGTTTTTTCATTGGCAATAGCCATGGCTTTAGCATGATCAGATGCTTGCCAACTATGCTGTTGCTGCTGATGACAGCTAGTACATACTTGATTAGATACTGGCTTAGTTTTTTGAAAATAGTGTTTGCCGAGTTCAACGGCTTGCGCTGTGGTCATTAATTGCTGATTAAATGAAACGAGTAACAAAAGCCAAAAAACAACATAAAAAAATCTAAACAACAAAATACACCTCTAAATAATGGGATAACTAAGATAAATGTTAAGCTTGGTTTAAGCTAAACGAAACTAAGTTAAGTTAAGCTCGGCTTGAGATAAGTGCATGATTATAGCCCTTAATATTATGAAAAACTTGCCTTAATTATTGTTAGGTTAAATGCCAATGCTTCGTTAATACATTGGCTATCCAGACCAAGTGCCTTTAATGTTACCGCCAGCAATCGCGCCGACAGAAGAATAAAGCACTAGCTGCTAATTTACTGCTGCTCTATCAGTAAATTCATGGTCAAACTTCTCAAGTTGAATTTATCCTTTCTTGACTGCTTAGTTTGAGCAAATGGCAAACGTTTTGTTATTTCTGTAGATATTTGATAATGCCCTGGTTTATCAAAGCTCAAGGTACCAAGTTCTATTTTTCTAAATGATTTTTTACTACCCGTTGCCACCGATAAAGCGGTTATGGAGTGATCACCATTAGAAACTGTATATTCAATACCTTCGCGGGTATTGTCGGCCGCTTGCTCAGAGAAGATATTATATCGCCCTGGAACTGAAATATTAATATTCCAAGACATTTTTTGGCCATTATGGGTCCAATGAAAACTCGCATCATTTTTTTTATCATAGCCAAAACGCAAACTATTAATATGACTTAATTTAACGGGTAATTTAAAAACATTATCAAGCGCCTGAATAGTTTGATCGGCAATTCGAATCGATGCATCATCTAAAGACAAAGCTAATACAGTGATAGTTTCTGCCCTAATCGATATTGGCAAGGTAACTTGTAAACTGCGTCCTTGTTGATTAACCGTCAGTGCCTCTTGCTTTGTATCAGCAAGTAAATAGACTTTTTCAACACGATTTAATATACCATCAATATCATACCGCTGACCTGCGGTAGCATTTTTTAGATGTATATAAAGTTTTTTACCTTTCACTGTCATCGGGTATTTATGATGACTAAACGGACTTGCGTCAGCATCATAAATAGCATCGCCGTTTACCGTTAACCATTGGCCTAATTCACGTAAAACCTGGGCTTGCGCCTCAGGAATACTGCCATGGCCATCGGGAGCAACATTTAATAACAAGACCCCACCTTTACTGACAACCTCGACCAAGTTATCAATGAATTCAGTCGCCGGCCTGATTTTTGACCAGCTGGTATATCCCCAAGGGTTAACTACCGATGTATGGGTTTGCCAAGGAATTTTAATGCTTTCAATGGCATTTTTAGCATCAACATAGACCCCTGGAGGAAAACCGTGATCTTTCGCCGATTCAAAATGACCATGACCACCGCCAATCCTAGAGTTCATCAGCACTTGCGGTTGATTTTCATTGACCATAGCTATCAACTTGCCAGCATCATCACTATTAATAGGGCCAGGAGTATCGAACCATATCATAGCCAAATCACCATAGTTTTTTACCAACTCTCCAACTTGAGCAATAGCTTTATTATTAAGGTAAGCTGAGAACGCTTGTTCAGAAGGTTTAGTAAAATCCCAAGTATTGCCTATACCGCCTGCCTCATGCCAATCTTGCGTTTGTGAATAATAAAAACCCATTTTTATATGCTTTTTCCGCACCGCTACCGACAACTCTTGCATAGGATCGCGACCCGTGCCAGCAAAATCAGTAATATCATAACTTGATACTTTAGAATCAAACATAGCAAAACCATCATGATGCTTAGCGGTAACCACAACAAAACCCATGCCGGCATCTTGTGCTAATTGTGCCCATTCATCGGCATTAAAACTGGATAAGTCTATTTTCTTTGCTGCCATCTGCTCATAGGTTTTTACTGGAATAGCAGCGCGATTCATTATCCATTCACCAGCACTTCGCCTGCCCCTGTATATGCCCTCTAACACGGCATAAGGACCCCAATGAACAAACATGCCAATTTTATCCTGATAAAGCCGCTGCATCGACGTCCTGCTTTCAGCAGTGAAATGAGTTTTGGTTGGTGCCCCTTCAACCAGTGAAAAATCAATATCTGGTTCAGTATTTACATTCGTATCATCATTGCCACTCGCCTGAAGTGAAGTCGCTAATATCGAAGCGCACAGAGAATATTTAACCGAGCGATAAAATTTATTGCCTTGTGTATTCAATAAAGATTTCATTTTGTTTTACCCACTTGTTTTTATTTGCCCTTAAGCTAAGCGCACTGTTATAAATTCAGTTGACGATGAAGAATGAAAAGTATACTGTACTTTTATATTTAAAGTTACACAAGGTATATAGGTTTATAAAAATGAAAAAATTACTTTCTGTCACAATGGCATCACTACTTGCGCTGAGTGGTGCAGCTAGCGCTACCGATCAAGAATATCAAGCAAACTGGCAATCTATTGATAGCCGTGAAACACCACAGTGGTGGCGTGATGCACGTTTTGGTATTTTCATTCACTGGGGGCTCTACTCAGTGCCGGCTTATTCACCACACGGGCAATATGCCGAATGGTATTGGCATCACAAAGATGGCAATAAAAATGTTCGTTTTGATGGCCAACCGATGAAACCAGGATCAAAAGCCCATAAAAAAGCACTGAGTGTGCAACAAGATGTGCAAGCCTATCAAAAGAGTGTCTACGGTGAAGATTCAAAATATGAAGATTTTGCTGAAAAATTTACTGCTGAATTGTTTGATGCCGATCACTGGGCTGATATCTTCGATCGAGCTGGCGCTAGATATGTGGTATTAACTTCAAAACATCATGAGGGTTACACCTTATGGCCAAACAAGCATGCCAGTGAATCTTTTGGTCGCCCATGGAATTCCGTTGAAATAGGTCCTAAACGCGACCTTGTTGGTGAGTTAACCAAGGCAGTTAATAAAAAAGCCAATGTAAAAATGGGCTTGTATTATTCAATATGGGATTGGTTTAACCCTAAATGGTTAGAAGATAAAGATAAATATATTGATGAAGTCTACTTCCCTCAAATCAAAGAGCTGATCAGCAAATATAAACCTAACGTGCTGTATACCGACGGTGATTGGTTTTTAGGTGAAGAAATTTGGCGTCCATTGGAAATTCTACCTTGGATCTTGAATGAAAATCCACGCGGTGACCAACTGGTAATCAATGACCGATGGGGTAAAGTACGTGGTAAACATGGTGGTTATTACACTACCGAATACGGCACTGGCTTTCCTAATGGCGATCACGCTTGGGAAGAAACCCGTGGCATAGGTCATTCATTTGGTTATAACCGTCATGAGTCAATTGACCAGTACGCCAGTACTGAGGATTTAATTTTTAATCTAGTTGATATTGTTAGTCGCGGTGGCAACTTTTTATTAGATATTGGCCCAACCGGCGATGGCAGAATTCCACCCATCATGGAAGCGCGTTTACTGGAAATGGGTGATTGGTTAAAAATTAATGGCGAAGCAATTTATGGTACCCGCGATTGGATAAAGGATGCCCAATGGAGTGACGGAAAACGCGCCAAGTACAGTAAAAAAGACTATCACTACGGTAACCCTATCAAAGAAATGACCATAGCCCCTAAAGCTGGACATGCCGTTAAACAAGCCTACTTTACTAAAAAGGCGAATAGCGTTTACGCCATACTGCCACGCTGGCCAGAGTCTGGAAAACTATTAATTGAAGATATACAGCTAACCAAAAACAGCCAAGTAACTATGCTTGGTGTGGATGGAGCGCTTAACTTCAAGCAAACTAGTGAAGGCGTTGAAGTTATTATGCCAAACTTACGTCCTTCACAAGTGCCTAGTCTTTATTTGCAAACTGTTAAATTCTCAGCAGTACAGTAAGCATTATTCCCTCTACTGACTTATAGAGTAATCATAGCGTCATTTGCCAATACTTTGGTAAATGACGCTATTTACACAAGAACAAAAAGGATACCTATATGCCAAGCTTAGCGGTGAAACTCTTACTAGCCGTTATTATTGCTTTGATCAGCACAATCTCTTATTCCGCTGATCAGCAAAACAAACCCAATATTATTATTTTACTCGCAGATGATCTTGGTTATGGTGAAATTCAACACCTCAACCCCAACCATGGCAAAATACCAACACCAAATTTAGATGCTCTGGCCAGAAATGGCATAACATTTACCGATGCCCATTCGGCGTCATCAGTTTGTACCCCGACACGTTACGCGTTGTTAACTGGCAGATATGCTTGGCGAACGCAATTACAAAGAGGGGTATTAACCGGCGGTGAATCATTAATAGCATCAAACCGCCTAACCTTAGCAAAAATGTTAAAGAACCAAGGCTACCACACCAGTATGATCGGTAAATGGCATTTAGGTATGCTTTTCAATGGCAAACATGATAAAAGTGCTGATATTGCTGTAGGTGCAAACGTCACAGAGGGACCGATTGATAAAGGTGGTTTTGATGAGTTTTTTGGCTTTCATCACGCAAGACAAATGAACTTATTGATAAAAAATAAACAAGTGAGTGAAAAAATAACGCCTGTTGAAATGTTGCCACGTTTAACCCAAGCTGCCGTTTCATATATAGATAGTCGAAAAAATAAAGAGCAACCTTTTTTCCTTTATATTCCGTGGAATTCTCCGCATAGCCCAGTAAAACCAAGCAAAAAATGGTTAGGCAAAAGTGGACTCAATGATCACGCAGATTTTGTTATGCAAACCGATGATAGTACCGGCCAAGTCATTGCTGCCTTAAAGCGTAACAATCTTCTCGAAAATACCATTATCATTAGTTCTGCCGATAATGGCACGTCTGAAAAAACAGCCAATGCCAATGTATTAATTGCCAAAGGTCATTACCCTTCAGGCACGTTACGCGGTTATAAGTCAGATTCTTGGGATGGCGGTCATCGAGTGCCATTTTTTGCCTCTTGGCCGAAAGTGATCCCTGCCAATTCAGTTTCAACACAACTTATCAGTTTGAATGATATTTTCGCTACGCTGTCGGATATGCTCAATATTAATTTAGCAGACAGTGTTAATGAAGGTAGTGTTGCCGAAGACAGTATTAGTTTTCTGCCTCTGCTTGTTAATCCACTTGAGACTAATCAAGCGCAAGTTTTGCGAAAAAACATTATCCATCATTCCATTTCTGGTCACTTTGCTATTCGCCAAGGACCATGGAAACTAATCCTCGCTTCAGGCTCTGGCGGTTGGAGCAAGCCTAAAAGAGTAAAAGGCGTCGCTGCCCAGTTATATAATCTCGATAATGACTTAAGTGAACAAGATAACCTAGCCAGCATCATGCCTGAAAAAGTTGCCGAGCTAACGGCATTGTTACAAAAACAAGTGGCTAATGGCCGTTCAACACCCGGCAGTAAACAGCACAATGATGTCGCGGTTAATATTTTTAAAAATTAGCCCTTAATATTTAATAAGAGAGACAGAATGTATAAAAAAATACTAGTTATTGCCACCTTGAGCCTATCATGGCTCGCCTTAAGTCACGTCCATGCTGCAGTTGAACTGGGTTCTTTTGAACAACAAGCGAGTAAATTAAAATGGGCAGCCGAGCCACAAGCTAAACTTCCTAATGTATTGATTATTGGCGATAGTATCTCTATTGGTTACACTTTAATTGTTAGAGAATCATTAAAAAACAATGCCAATGTCTACCGTCCGATTAAAAATAAAGGAAAATTACCTGACAATGGCGGTGATACCCGCAAAGGATTAAGAAATATTGATGCTTGGCTTAATACTCAAGACGTCAAGAGTTGGCAAGTGATACATTTTAACTGGGGTTTGCACGATTTAAAGCGCATTACTAAAGGTATGGGAGTTAAAAGCAATGATCCAAGCCAGCCAGCTAATTTAAGCATTGAGCAATATGCTAATAATCTAGATAAGTTAGTTAAACGTTTAAAACAAACCGGTGCCAAGTTGATTTTTGCTACCACCACCCCATACCCAGCAGGGGTTACCCCATCGCGTATACCCGCAGATGCGGTGTTATACAATCAAGCCGCACTCGAAGTAATGGCGCGCCATCAGGTGCAAGTGAACGACTTATATAATGAGATAAAGCCAAAACTGGCAACTTTACAGCAACCCGTAAATGTTCATTTTAATAGGGAAGGCTCACAGTTTTTAGCCAAGAAAGTTAGTCAAACAATTAAACAGTATCTGCCTAAGTAGTACTTAACTTAGTAATAATCAACTGACCTTATTCGATAAAAAAGCCTTGCTAACTGTGTTAGCAAGGCTTTTTAATTGAGCATTTAAACGATTTGACTAGCAAGTCCATCTACCGTTCTATATTACAGGCTAATCTCCAACGCATAGCCGATGCCGTCATCATTAAATTCTGGTAATTCCACCGTTAAGCCTTTTGAACTATTAGTCCATTTAACTTGTTCACTAGTACCTAATAAGCGAACATTTTTAACCGTTTTACCTTTAAACGCTTGGATCAACCCTTTGTGGTCTGCACGTGCGAGTGCAATGGCATAAACCTTATTTTCTTTTGTCGTAAACCAAAAATCATCTTGGCTAAATTCAAATTTGAACTTCTTCTTACTGCGATGTCCTGTACCTTTCATTTGTAAGTTGGTTGGTCCTTCATGATCAACTTGCCATGGTTTAGTACCATAAATAGCATCACCATTTACTTTTAACCATTTACCTACCGCTAACAGGTTCTCCACTGATTTAGCAGGAATAGTACCTGTACCATCAGGCCCAACATTTAATAAAAAGTTACCGCCTTTACTGACATTAGCAACTAACCAATACAATGTTTCTATTGGTGATTTCCAGTCATTATCATAAGACTTATAACCCCATGAGTTATTGGTAGTCGCAATGCCTTCCCAAGTATTAGCACTAGCGGCGTCAGGAATAACATTATCACCTGGTGTGCCAATATCACCAAAACCATTGCCTATACGTTGATTAACTAAAATTTCAGGATTAGCATCGTATAAAGTTTTATAAAATTCAAAGCTATATTTAGCCGGAATATAAATAGGTGTATCCATCCACACTTGCGATAAATCGTAGTTATTCACTAACTCACGCACTTGCGGCAACGACTTATTGGCAATGTAATCATCAAAAGAGACTGGCGAGGGATCAAAGCGATTAACAAACTGCGCCTGTTGAGGATTTTTGACTGGCCCGTAATCTTTCATGCCCGAATCACCACCATCACGCCAATCAAGGGCATTGGAATAATACACACCAAAAGATAGTCCGGCTTTTTTACAAGCCACTTCTAACTCTCGAATAATATCACGGCCAAAAGGCGTGGCATCAATGACATCATAATCAGTGACTTTGGAATCAAATAAGGCGAAACCATCATGATGTTTAGAGGTGATCACCATGTATTTCATGCCTGCCCCTTTGGCAATGGCAACCCATTCGTCAGCATTAAATTTGGTTGGGTTGAAAGTTTTAGCTAATTTAGCATATTCGGCGCGAGGAATTTCTTTACGGCGCATTACCCACTCGGCAACTCTTGGCCCTGTTCCGCCGTCTTCCATTTTTTTGTCTTGGTAAATTCCGCCTAACTGCGAGTACAAACCCCAATGAATAAACATGCCGTATTTATTTTGATTGAATAACTCACGACCCCGCTGCTTGGCGGCAGAGTCACTCATTTTTTGCCACTTACCACCTAATTCAAGCATTTCTGCCGAACCAGCAATGCCAGAGCCACTGATTTTTTCAGCCGCACCAGCCATTGATGATAATGCCATTAACACGGCGCTAGTGACCGCAATTGTTTTTCGAAACTTAGCTTTTTGCTTAATTATTTTCATCTTACTTTTCTCTTCCTCAGCTCTATTGATTTACTATTTTTATAATTTTTATATTGTTACTTTTCTAGTTTTTGCTTTTACTTTTGCTTTCGACAGTAAATTTCCAGACCTTACCTTTTTTTACGTCTTTACCAACCACAGCATCGACACGCCAGAAATAATCTTTACCTGCGACTAAATTCTCTGGTTTATATATATTGTTACTTGAGCGAATGCCACGATAAGATTCCGCTCGTGCTTGATAAATGGCTTGTGCTTGGCTTATATCATTTGAATTAGCTGCATCAGTCGCCTCGGCAACCACCTTTTTGTTGCTGCCAAAATATAATCGGTACCCTGTAGCGCCAAGTGCTTCTCGCCACATCAGATCAGTATCACGCTTTACTTTTGTGCTGCCATGAAGAGGGATAGGGAAAGAGGCATATTTTTGTCTTTGCCCAGGAATATTGTAATGGCCTTCATTAGCACCATAAGCACCGATGTACTTAGTGCCATAGGGTAAGCCCTGATAATCTGAGTAACCATGAGTTTTAGTAAAGGTTTTAAGATCAACGCCTTGACTGGCGATAGCAGCATTGACTTTCGCTCTAAAATCATAATTAACCGGGTCTCTAAGCATGTCGCTAACGCTTACCCCCCCCTGTAGACTAGTTTCATAGTCATGTGACTGCTGAGCAAGTAATGACGTTTTACGTTCAATTCTTCGGCCTAGACCAGCCAAAATATAAGGCGCTAGATTATTAGCACTGATGGTTTCAAGGTTAGCACCACAATCAATGCCTACCTTACAGCCCAATTGTTGCTCGCTAACCTTATGACGTTTAAGTAAACCGGTATCATTATTAAGGACCAGTCTTGGTGATTCGGGATCTACTACACCAGTAACAGCATCAATATATGGGATATCAACGACGGTATTATTATAGATACGGTGCTTCCAACCTTTAACGACTATGCCGCGATTACCCATGGTGACATTATGATGAATATAGTTATCGGTATTCCATTCACTGACATGTTTGGGTGGAAATGGCGCGTCAATACGAATGCCTTTGTCATGATCCGACAAGGCCCAGTTGTAGGCGACTGCTAAGCCGGTATTGTTGGCGCCAATAACCGCGCCATCCGTTTGGGCCCAGCCGATTTTATCAACAAAGTTATGAGTAATATCGCCAGAATGAGCACGATACATTTGTGATAAGCCAGTATTGTAAAAAGTGTTGTAACTAAAAGTGGTATTTTTGCCTAAAAAAGTATTGATTGCTGCTTGGAATGGCCAGCCTTCAGCGCCATTATAGTCAATATTAGTAAAGCGGTTATTAATGATTTTATTGTTATTACCATGAAACTGTAACGCAGGACCATCACTATCACTAAAGCTAGAGTTACGGATAATACTATGACTACTTTTGTCACTGTTCTGTTTGTATTTTCCGTCGATCATAACGATATCAGGAACCGCATCAACTAAGTTCTTTTTACCATTAGCCCGGGTAGTCACTGTGCCCCAGTGTCTTAACATACGTTTTGATGAGCCAGCATACTCAAGATTCAAGTTATCAAAGACCATTTGATCACAATTGTTACAAGTAAAGGTAGTGGCAAAAAAATCTAAGTTTTCAAAATTAACATAATCCGCGTTACGAATGGTAAAGGCATTTGCTTGCACTTTTGCTCTAACCAGTAGCGACTGTTCATTTAAGGCTATGCTGTTGGGCGCCCATAAATAAAGGGTTTTTGTATCTTTATCAAAAAACCATTCTTCTTCTTGATCAAGTAACGACAGCGCGGCTTCTAAGTAATAATAATGCCCTGTGCCATAGAGGTGCGGCGTAGCAATATGAGTGAAACTATCCCCTTTATGACTCACCACAGGACGAGCCCAAGTACGCCAATGACCATAATTAAGAATGGCCATAGCGCCAGTCGCATCAAAGTTTTGCGCGCTCAAGTCATGGCCATATACATCGGCATTATTGTTGATGCTTTTCCACGGTCTTTTTTTCAGTATTTTTTGCTCAGCTTCGCTCAAAACACGTTTACTTTCTGGTGGCGCATCAATACTAACGCCAAGACAGTATTTACTATTAAGACTTTGTAAATGAGTAAGGTCGGTTAAATCATCACCGTCATTAAAACATTTGTTGATCATTTGCTGGCTAGTGATGCCATTTTTGATCTTGTTCATCACAGGGTTGGTACTATGTCGCCCCTCTGCCTTAGTGGCGTTACGTGCAGTCGCCCAAGCTGAACGTTTATAAATGCTACCATCACTAAATTTTGCATTTGGCCAGCGCGCTGGCACCATTTGCTGAGCACCTTTATTATTTAAAACAAATAACTGCCAAACATCTTGGCTCAAATGCATTTTATAAATATTGCCCTGATGCGGTAACCAACCGGTGCCACCTGCCTGAATAGCTGCTAAGCTTTTGCCACTAGCCAGTTCATCAACACCGCGTGTTCCATCAAAAATAACCTTTTCCCCAGGAAAGGCACTGATGGTGATGCGCTTACCTTTTTTACCGTTAATATTTCTTAATTTTTCTGTGCCCTGATAGACACCTTCTCGTAAATATATGTTTTGCCCTGGCTGGACCTTTTTTAAGGCTTTGGCCAAAGTATTAAAAGGCGATGCTTGACTGCCATTGTTATTGGCTTTCCCTTGTACTGAAACATAAATGGCATCACTAGCAATTGCTGAATGCTCTGTTGCTTGACTGTTAAAGCTAAGTGGTAACACCGAAAATGCAGTGATAATACCAGCGCTAATTATTGTTAATTTCATAGGAATACTCTGTTATTTTTATATTACAAACTAGAGACTGTTGCTCGTTTAACGGTTAATTTTTCTTTAACGGATTTAATTGGTTTAAGGCTAAGCTGATAGACATCAGGTCCAATCCAACCAGCGCCATCGGCAACAAGCCCCATACCAAGTGCTGCTGACTCATTGTTTTTTGGCTTTTCATTCAACCTACCGAGCGAGTTTTCAACAAGCTTAGCTAGCGGACTTTCAACCGATTCCTCTACCGGTAATAAGGCCAGACGATAAATGCCCGGCTGGCTTATGGTGATAACACCAAAGTCAACGGTATAAGGCTGTTTAGTACTATTCTCAGTGGCCACAGTTAAGGATTGTCCTTTAGGGGATATCACCCGACCGCGTTTGTTATAAAGGGCCTTTATCTGATTTTCATCACTGCCTAAATACTCAACGACAGCTTTTATATCTTGCGTTTTTTCAAATTGACTGCTTAATAAACTGCTTAACTGATATTGACCCGCTTGCTGAAATTCAACTTGCCACTCAATCCATGCTTCGGCTTTACGGCCCGGCTTAGTTTGCCATTGACTAATTTTAGTTTGCCATTGACTAATTTTAGTCTGTTTAGCACTGCTTGCATTGGTAGTACTTTCAACACTTTCATGACTAGATTCACTGTCAACAATAACCATATGACTACCTAAATGGTTATGTAACATGACTCTTGAAGTATCTAAAAGATAGTGACCATTATTAAGTGGCTGGTTAAAGCGGTTTTTCGTAAGTTTAGGCTTACCAACAATATCAAGCACAAGCACTGAGCTTACTTTATCAGGGGCGTGCTCAGGCAAGAACAGCGTTTTCCCCTCCGCAGTAGTTGTCACTTTAAGATCAACTTGGTCAGCCTGATTGGCTTGGCTAGCAAGTAAAAAACTATCTACAACTTGGTTGCTCAGCGGCAGTGTTAATTGACGGCTCTGTGGCCAATGCCAAACATGTAAATATAAACGAGTATTACCATTGGTTAAGGTTTTTTGGGTAATTCGACCCCAATCAAGAAAGGTAAAAACACTTTCTTCTGTACCATAAATAGCCTCGCTATTTACCTTCATCCACTGACCGATATCATTAAGCAAAGTTAAAGATTGTTCAGGGATTTCACCTTGTGATGTGGGCCCAACATTCAATAAAAAGTTGCCGCCTTTACTGGCGACATCACCTAATTTATGGATGAGTTCTTTTGATGATTTCCACTTATCATCATTACTTCGATAACCCCAAGAGTTGTTCATGGTCATGCACGTTTCCCAATCATGTCCAGGAATACCTAATGCTGGAATAAATTGTTCGGGTGTTACTGTATCGCCTAAAGTACCGCCACCTAGGCGGTTATTGGTAATAATGTCTGGCTGCAGTGCTAAATGTTGATAAAACTGTTGTACATGCGCTTGACGAATACCTACGGGCGTATCCCACCATAAAATCGCAATATCACCATAGTTTGATAGTATTTCTTGAACTTGTGGCGCTGCTATTTCATTAATATATTGATTAAATGAGCCTTGCTGTTTTTCATCCCACTGAACATGCTTATGTTTAGCACCACCCGCATGAACCCAGTCTTGCGCTTGAGAATAATAAAAACCTAATTTCATGCCATGCTTGCGCGCAGCTTCAGCCAGTGGCTTAAGTAAGTCTTTACCGTAAGGCGATGCATCAACTACATCCCAGTCGGTGACTTTAGAGTCATACAGGGCAAAACCATCATGGTGTTTGGCGGTAATAACGATATACTTCATACCCGCATTTTTAGCAGCTAGCACCCATTTTTCTGGATCGTATTTTTCAGGATTAAAGTCTTTGGCGTAAGCTTTATAATCATCAACAGGAATTTTTGAACGCAGCATGATCCATTCGGCAGACGCTGGCTTGTCTTGGTAAATACCTGCAGGAACCGAATACACTCCCCAATGAATAAATAGACCAAAGCGAGCTGCTCGCCACCACGCCATGCGTCCGTTTCTTTGCTGATTAGTTTCTAATTCTGGCGCTATCCAAGTTGCACGTTGTAATGACTTTGTCGGTTGATTTTGAACTGGTATTGTTTTATTGCTACATGCAGTAATTGCTGACAGCAAGACAGTTAAGATAACAATATTTTTTATTTTAATATTTATCATGGCTATTTAGTGTCTTTTGCTTAATATTCAGCCGCATAATGGTGAGCTGCTGTTATAAAAAAGCTCTTAAACTAGGGGAGAATTTAAGAGCAATATATATTTTTCACAGAGCAAGCTTAATGTTACAGCTTAACGGTTTGTTGCTGCTCGCCTAGGCCTTCAATACCTAAGCGCATAACATCACCTTCTTTAAGGTATATTGGCGGGTTAAAACCTAAACCAACACCTGGTGGTGTGCCTGTGCTGATAACATCGCCCGGCTGCAAGCTCATAAACTGGCTAATATAGCTGACTAAAAATGGTACTTTATAAACCATGGTATTAGTATTACCATCCTGTACACGTTTACCGTTCACTTCTAACCAAATTTTACGGTTATTACCATCACCTGATTCATCGCTAGTCACTAAATAAGGACCTAACGGGCCAAAGGTGTCACAACCCTTACCTTTCATCCACTGGCCTTCTTTTTCAAGTTGGAAAGCGCGCTCAGATAAATCATTCATCACACATAAACCAGCAACATGGTCCATGGCATCTTCTTCTGATACATAACGGGCTTCTTTACCAATAACCACGGCAAGTTCAACTTCCCAGTCAGACTTTTCTGATCCTGGTGGTAACACCACGACATCATTTGCGCCTTGTAATGATGAAGTTGCTTTAGCAAATAATACTGGCTCAGAAGGTACTTCCATACCAGACTCTGCCGCATGATCTGCATAGTTCAAACCGACACAAATACATTTACCAACCGTGGCAATTGGTTTGCCAAAACGCTGCTCGCCTTCAACTAAAGGTAAAGATGTTTCATCAATTGTTTTAAGTTGTGCAAGACCGCCACCACCTAATAATTTACTGTCAATATCGCTGACAATAGCTGATAGATCACGTAATTTACCGTCTTTATCGATTAAACCGGGTTTTTCTTGGCCTGGAGCACCAAATCGTACTAATTTCATAATTGTTTCCTATATTACTAAGTTTACTAAATATTAAATTCTTTAACTTATAGACAGTTAACTGTCATAAGTGTTGTCTTTTCACTAACTGTGTAGCCGGTCTTTATGGCCTAGCTAAGTAGCGCGTCTTTGTTGGCGTAATAACTCGCCCACATGTTTTAGCGTTTCCGCTTCTTCTTTAACAATGCGGCCATCCCCCATAGGGCCGGAGTTCAACAATAGGTTGGCGCCCATTTTTTGCGCTTGATTGTAAGTTTCCAATACTTGCTCTGCATTTAAGCGGTGCGGGGTAAATTTATTAAAGCCCCAGCTATGCGCTTGTAAGGTTGAACAAATTTCCATCGGTTTGCCGCCACCATCTAAACCAAATCCTTTACGCTCAGGTGCAACAAAATCTTCAGTGCCGGTTAAACCTTTTTTATAAGAAATTAAGGTATTAGGCTGAGTCGCTCGAATTTTTTCATAAAGTTCATTCACTTTAAGTAACTCAATGGCTTTAGCTAAACCGCCGCCGCCATGTTTTTTATCGTATTTTTTAGCAAATTGTTTTGGCACACCTTCACCATCTAACCAGATACCGGCGATAGGTCCATAGTTAGTCAATAGCTCGGTGACTTGGTTTTGCATAAACTCAGCATAAATAGCTAAATTTTCTTCACCTTCCGCCAAATATTCAGCCTGCTGATTTTCATAACGTGGACGAGCGGTAACGCCCCAATCACGGTTACTAGGAGCGTGTGGATGTTTCCAATCACGACCATGAGAGTAATAGAGGAAAAGCCCTAGACCTTTTTGCTGACATTGCTCAGAAAGCTCTGCGACCAAATCACGTCGCGCAGGAGAGTTAACACTATTAAAATCGGTATATTTACTGTCAAACAAACAGAAACTGTCATGATGACGGGTAGTAATATTGATGTACTTCATACCGGCAGCCAATGCTAAGTCGGTAATATAATCGGCATCAAAATGCGCGGCGGTAAATTGCTCTTTCAACAAAGCGTATTCAGCTACATCAATTTTACCATGCCATTGGATCCATTCGGCAATAGCATGATCGGGTTTGTGTTTATTGACAATTTTTCTGCCTTTATATTCACCGCCAAGGTTTGAATATAAACCGTAATGTAAAAACAAACCAAAACCAGCATCTTTAAACCATGTTAATGCTGCTTCTTTAGGATCTTGTGCATATTGCGCTTCATAGCCTTGTAAGTAACTTGGTAGTAGCAGTGAGTTATTTTTTTTCTCGGCACTACAAGCTGATAATAAACTTGGCAGCGTCAGTGAGGCTGCACCTGCACCAGCAATCTGGATAAAATGTCGACGTGATATTTGTTTCATTATTTTGTTCCTATTCCTATTCCTAACCACCTAAAGACCTAAAGACCTAAAGACCTAAAGACTTATTGCTTCCAGCTTTGTGATTTAACACTGACTGGAACATCCCAGCTATTTACCGGTATTTTGCTATACGTGGGATCATTATCTTTATTAGGCATGCTTTGCGCAGCAGCAGTTAATTTTGCCAAGGCTTGTTGCACTTTTGGGTCTTTGCTATCAATTAAGTTAATTTTTTCTTCTGGATCATTAAGTACATCCACTAACTTTTCATAGTCGCTGTTATTGGTTGGGTTAACATAAAGTTTGAACTGCTTGTCGCGAAAAACTCGGTCGCGGAAATGCCACGCATTTTCAATACCTTTATCGGAAACCTGTGCATTGTTTCTGCCGCCCATGGCCATGATCCAAGTTCGTTGTGAATCGTCGCTTTCACCTAAGATTAGCGGTGCAAAAGAGCTACCATCGAAGATGTATTCTGTTGGTAAACTAGCCCCGCCAAGTTCGGCAAAGGTGGGTAATAAATCGCTAATATCAACTAGCGCATCAGTGACTACGCCTTGAGGTACCAATTTAGGTGAATTGACAATAAAAGGTAAGTTAACACCTGGCTCGGTAGTTTTTAATTTTGCTCCCCTAACCTTGCGGCCATTGCGAAGACCAGTAACGCCGGCGGTGCCATTATCTGTAGTCCACACCACAATGGTATTATCACGTTGACCGCTCGCTTCTAAACCTTTAAGCATTTTAGCCAAAATAAAATCTGCGTAGCGTACTGACGCTCTATGCTTTTCATATTTTGTTTTAGCATAAGGTTCATGGGGTGTTACTTCTAACGGACCATGAGGTAAGTTCATCGCATAATAAGCAAACCAAGGTTTTTCTTTTTTGCCGTTAGTTTCGATAAAATCGAGTAAAAAGTCTGAAAATAAATCTTCGCTATATTTTCCCGGATAGGTTTTACTGCCATTTTTACCGTGCAAGTACGGATTCCAATAACGTTTTTTACTGGGCTCATTGCCCTCTTCGTAACCGGTCCACATTAAATATTCATCAAAACCGTGTTTAACCATGGCATCAGGCTGTAAACGAAAGTCATTCACTTGCCATTTACCAGCAACCGCCGTGGCATAACCGGCACTTTGCATCACTCGGGCAATGCTAGGGTTATTCTGCCAATCGTAATAACCATGACCCCAACGCGGGGCATCCCAATGATTTACCCAACCATTACGATAAGGATATTGACCCGTTAAAAATGAAATACGTGTTGGTGTACATTGAGGATTAGCATAGGAGTTGTCAAAACGCATACCTGATTTAGCTAACGCATCGATATTGGGTGTTTCAATGCCTTGTGCGCCATATTCACTGATCCATTCTTTGCCTATATCATCAAGTAAGATAAAAAGTATGTTCGGTTGTTTAACGTCCTTAGCGGTGGCAAATTGTGCGTATACCGTGCTAGACAATAAGATGACAACAGATACAAGACTCTTTATAGAAATAAGTTTTGTGTTCACAATTTACTCCGTAGTTAAACTTAATGGATAATTAAAAATACTAAGTGAAAGTATCAAACCTCAAATCATGTGTATTTTTATATATAGAATATACACGATATTACGAGTAGTTAACAGACAAGTCAATATGGTGAATGTAAATAAAGGTAAAGATTATTGGTAAGTTTGACTGCAGCAGTAATTCAGTTATAAAGGCATCGCTAAAAATGTATTTTCTAAAAAGTATTAACAAAAAAAGCGGCAAATAATATTAACTATTATTTGCCGCTTGTCTGGGTTTATTCACGAATAGCTCAGTGAGCTATTTTCTGCTTTAGCTAAATCCGCTTCACATAAACATAAATAGCCGCTAGTTGATCTGCCAAACCTTTTTCATCATCAGCAAACCATACTTTCATTTTAAAAGGCCCTTTCATTAGCGGCAACTCAACTTCACCGCCATTAGCGTTGCCATGAACTACGCCTCGGTGGATAATGTCGTTTATTTTGACAAAAATAAACTTACGTTCAACGGGCTTGCCAGCCGGTTTATCCCAAAGATAACCAGAGATTTGATACTTTGCGGTTTTTGCTGCTGTTAACGACCAAGGCAGTGGTTTGAATCGTTCTTCCTTATTAAGCCATGCCCATTTTTGCTCTTCATCATGCAAGGGTTTAAAACCCGGGTAGACAGGCACGTCATAGGTTTTTGGCGCTTCAATCCAGTCCATGCCATTTAATCGTGCAGGGTTTTCATGATCGCTGCCAACCACAATAAGCTGACGAGTACCAAAACGAGTGCTGTTATCTTGCCAAACTTGTTTTAACTGTTGACGAAAATCAGCGATAACCTCAGGATACTGGACACTGACATCATGGTCTTGATGCGGATCCTTGGCAATATCGAACAATTGCTCTTTTTTGTTAGGGTTGCGTATTGAGTCTTTAGCATTGGTGACATAACGCCACTTTTGCGTCATCAACACCATAGGGCGTTCAATACTCGGTTCATCAACACGTTGGTTAGTGACCATAATGGTACGTGATGCCAGTTGCTCTTTATTAGCATTTTCCCCTGATAGTAGTGTTTTTAAACTTAGACCATCAAGCTCTTGTTGCTGTTTGATTTTTTCAACATCAATACCAGCAAACTCAAGCAGAGTTGGGTATAAATCATAGTGTGTCGTTAAGGTATCAATATCTCTAGGCTGACCTAAATTGCCATTAGGATAACTGATAAAGAAAGGCACGCGGTGACCACCTTCATACATTGAGGTTTTATAACCTTTCATACCAGCGTTATACACCCACGACTGCCACTTAGGATCATCTTTGACCCGTTGTCGGTAAGCTTTCATGTTTTGTTTACCAAATAAACGCGCATCACTCATGGTTGAGCCATTATCGGTAGCAAAAATGAATATGGTATTATCGCTAAGACCGGCCTTTTCAATTTCTTTACGCAAGCGCCCTACTTGTTCATCAAGATAAGCAATCATGCCAAAATAACGAGCTCCCGCTTGCGATAAACCTTCTTTTAAATAAGGTTCAACATACTCCTGTGGCGCTCGAAAAGGTGAATGCGGAGCATTGGTTGAGATATAGGCAAAGAAGGGTCTATCCTTATTTTCTTTAATAAACTTAATGCCTTCGTCAAACCACACCTTAGTAGCGTAATCGTCAAATTTTTCTGGTTTACCATTTCTTAAATAGGTATCACCAAATTGGGTATTACCCCAATAATCTGGCGTTTGACCAACACCGCCACCGCCATGCATCAAAACTTCATCAAAACCTTGGTCTTCTGGGCGGTTTGGATAGTTATCACCTAAGTGCCACTTGCCAAACAAACCAGTTTTATAACCATTATCACGTAACGCTTCAGCCAAAGTATAATGTTTAGCATCTAAAATTGAGCGTGCCATTACCGTATGCCAGATGCCTGCTTTTAGCGAGTTTTGCCCAGAAAAAAGTGCCGCTCTGGTTGGCGAACAGGTTGGTGAAACATGAAAATTGGTTAGACGCACACTTTGATCATGTAATAAATCCATTTGCGGCGTTTTCACTACCGGATTTTGATAAACACCGACATCGCCATAACCTTGGTCGTCAGTGATCACGAGTACAATGTTGGGTTTGCTTTGCTCATCGGTTTTAACGTGCTCAGTATTGGCTTTAACATCTTCAGTATTGGCAGAATCATTTTGGCTACAAGCGGATACACTGGTAACAATAAGGCCAATAAAACTGAGTTTAACTAAATTTTTCATTTTTTGGTTCATAGTAGTTTCTTTATATGAGTTTCTTATTCACTTCTTATATCGTTAGCTTTTTAGCTTAATGTGATTTTCTTTTTTTGCTTCTTTGCTTAGGAGGCGTACAGTCATTCTTAGTCATTTGCCAATCACAGCGAATTTCACCAAGATAATTAGCATAACTGCCTTTAGGATCGCTATCGATCAGCGGGTCGCCGGTCCATTTTTTCAGTTTGTCTAATTCAATACGTAAAGCTTTAATGGTTTGTTGATGCTGCGGAAGCTCGGCAATATTGCGTAATTCTTCCGGGTCATTAACTAAGTCGAAAAGCTGGGTCTTTTTCACCATAGGGTAATAAATCAGCTTATAGCGATCGTTACGTACCATGCGCTGAAAATGGCGATAACTGCCAACGATATGAGTGAACATAGTATCGGTTTCGCCATTAATCAATGGTACAATACTTGGCGCATCTACCGAGTCAGGGATTTCAATACCGGCTAATTCGGCTGTAGTTGGGAAAACGCTGTTAATATAAAACATACCTTTAGCAACACGGCCAGCCTCTATGCCTTTACCTTTAACAATAAAAGGCGCTCTAATACTGTGATCATATTGGTTTTGCTTGCCCAGTAAACCATGTTTACCTACCGCTAAACCGTGATCTGAAGTCATCACTACAATAGTGTTTTCGTTATATTGTGAGGCGTCTAACGCTGATAACACCTTGCCTATTTGCTCATCTAGATGGGTGATCATCGCATAATACTCACCAATAAAGCTTTTAATTGCTTTTGGCTCGCGTGGAAAAGGTAATAACTGCTCATCACGAACAGTATAATCCCCTAAATCAAAGTCATGTTGCGCCATATAACTGCCCGGTAAAGGAACGGCTTCCCCTGGATACATATCAACATAAGATTGTGGTGATTGACGCGGGTCATGCGGCGCTAAAAAAGCAACATACATTAAAAAGGGTTTGTCATTGCGCTTGGGTTTCGTTTGTAAATAATCAACAGCTGCTGCGGCAATTTGCTCACTAGAATGTTGTTTTTTCTTATAAACAATAAAATTATCTTTCTTGGCTGCGTTGGCATCATAATCCCACATAGCTGGTTGCCATTGACCACCATCTTCTTTGCGTGACATACCTCCAGCATAAACGGCTTTGCCCAAATCAAAACTACGGACAAAGGCATCTTTAGTAACATGCCATTTACCACTCATAAAAGTCTCGTAACCAGCTTCACGAAAGGTTTCTCCCCAAAGCGGATAACTCTTACGACCGGATTTTTTCGGACCAAAACCAGTGCGGTAAGTATTACGACCGGTATTTATCATCGCTCTACTTGGCGCACATACCGCCGGTGACCATGAACCTTGGTTAAAGACATGGCTAAAGCTGGTGCCGTTACGTGCTAAACGGTCTAAGTTAGGGGTTTTAATGGCTTTATTGCCGAGCGCATTAATGGTATTAACCGTTTGATCATCGGTAAGTAAAAATAAGATATTGGACTTGCTTGCTTTATTAACTGCGCCACTTTCACTGGCATAACTGGTATTGGCTAATAGCCAGGGCACCGCAATAAGACATAAAGCTAACAGCTGACGTGATTTTTTTATATTTTTATTCATCATAACATCCTTAATAATTGACCTTTTAACGAGTAATTTAACTAATATTGTTGCTATACTTTAATACAGTAACGTGTTTATGTATATGCAAAAGAACACATGATTTAAGCTATTCAATATAGCTTTCATCATAAAACTGATAATCTTTATGGTTGTGTAAGTGTCGTTTTACATTTTTTGGCTGTCGGTATTGTTTTAAAAACTGCTTACCACGCCCACTGTTGAAATAAGATAAGTCAGTCGTTAGCGGTGGAAATTGTTTTAATATTTGTGCAAATTTCTTTGCCGCTTGAGCATGTTCAGCTTGACCAAGCTCTCCTTCGCCCTTAATCAATTGATAACCTTGACCCCAGCGACTATCGCCTGTTTTATACAGTCGCCCTTTAGGTGTGCCTAACATAGGGTTAACCACCTCAAGTAAATAATCTTTAGTTCGAATAATTTGTGAACCAGAAATATAGCCATAAATCCATGGCCGATGACTATCGGTTTTTCCGGTTAAATAAGGTTTAAGACTTTGACCATCGAATTGATACCCTGCCGGCAGATAGCTTTGCGCATTGGCAAAGTCTATTAAGGTCGGCATGATGTCTGCAAAATCTGTCAGTTCGTCGCTAGCCCCTCTTTGTTTGACACCCGCGCCAGCAACTATGTGTGCTACTTGCACGCCCTTTTCTACCCCTCGAGTTTTTGCCTTACCAGCAGTGCCATTATCTGAGGTGAAAATGATGATGGTATTGTCGCTAATGCCCAAGTCTTCTACTTTTCTCAGTACTTTGCCAACCAAGTGATCTAGGTATTCATTGAGCGCTAAAAACCGTTGCCACTCAGCCTTTTTGTCTTTACGTTTCCCTAAAAAGCCAACCTTGCCACTATGTGGTGTGCTAGGAAAGCCCTGTCGAGAGCCATGTGGTGCTACCGTTGGCCAATAAGCAAGGAATGGTTGTTTGGCTTTACTCTTGCGTTCGATAAAGTCCATCAGGAACTTTGCTTCGATATCAGGACCAAAGTCATCGGCTTTGGTATTAAGCAATTTACCATTTTCAACATAAGCAGGATGCCAATAACGCGAGGTGGTTTTTTTATCTTCATGCAAGCCGGTAAATTTAGCACCGCCGGGCAAGGCATTAATATAATGATCCATTTCCCATAAGGAATACTCATCAAAACCAACCTCGTTCTCATAAGGCATTTGTCTGCCAGCATGCCACTTACCAGCAATAGCGGTAGCATAACCCGCCTGCTTTAATACTTTGGCAAAAGCTAAATTATCTTTATATAGGCGTTTATGGCTGTCATTGAGCCAAACCATATTGTGATAAGCGCCAGTGGTGTTGGCATAACGTCCGGTCATAATTTGCGCTCTTGAAGGACCACACATTGCCGTGGCATAAGCGGTTTTAAACATCACTCCTTGTTTGGCCAGTCTGTCTATATTGGGGGTTTTCGCAGCATTAGCTTGGCCATAAACGCCAAAAATATCAGGACTAACATCATCAGCCATGATGAGAATAATATTAGGTTGCTTAGAAGATGCTGCTTTTGGCAGCTCTGCCGCAAAAGCATTAGCAACCGCTAAAACGTTCAGCGCAATCAGCAGATACCATGACGTTATTTTTTTTCGTGAGACCAACAAAATTTACTCCATGCAACAATACAGTGTTCCTTTAACTATAAAAGAACACTACCACACTCATCCAAGACTTCCTTAGTTAGCTTTTAGCTTTTACAAAACTTTACATAAATAAAAGCTAAGTAAGCTGATGTAATAGTTATGTATTAATAGGGAAAATGTATTATGAAAATACTTTTACATTAGGGAAGTGAAAGAGGCACTTTTCTTGGTAATTAAAATGTAAGAACTCAACTTTGAGCTGATATATTTGAGTATTGATTTTGGCCTAATCGTGCCATTGATTAGGTAAGAAGCTACCGCATTCGAAGATTAATCGACATTGTTAACGATACAGTTCAAATTATATTTTTAGACTTGCCCAGCCTATCAACAACTAATAATTACTGATATCTCTAATTCACCTTGATACCTATTTAGCACTTTGTATATAATAATACAGTAGATTCACGTTATATCTTACTGGCTATGTATTGAATTTTTTATGAACCAGAAGATAAATTAGTTACTTTCAGTGGCCGTCAATACTGCAACGTCATTAAGTTCTTTTAGTTAAATTCCAGTTTCGAAGCAGAAGAAAGGCTGAAGAAAAGCTAAGACTACATTGAAATATAGATGTAACCGTGAAAATCACTAAAGTGCTAATTCTTCTTTTTATAATTAATCAGCACTAATTCATAATTGTAGGTGGTCTCTTTTTGGCAAAAAATGAGTACACCAATGTAATTTAACGACACCTAATTAATTGAAAGGAGGCTCTCAATGGGAAATCATTTACCTGATATTAATGATACTCTGAATAACGCGGGTAAAAAACCATTAGTACCTATGGCAATGCCATTGGAATGTCCTTGGTGTGGGTCCTGTGATAACTACCGGACTCATCGTAAAACCTGGATGCGGTTGCTCCCTAATTCTAAAAACAACATATGCCTGAATTGTTCGAATCAGTTCTTGAGCTGGGGCAAGCTAAAGAACAGGAAGAAAGCATCTTCTTCCTAAACAACGAAGTCCTCCACTGGAAAATATAGCCCGATGGTTTAAGTATAGAGCGACCCAAAACGATATTAGATCAACCCGCGTTAGCTTTAAAGTTTCGCTATAACTTAACTTGCTAAATAGAATCAAATCAGGTGAAGGATCGCCTTCAATCATCCACAACTCTATTCATAAGAACACTGGTCAAGTTAGTTAAAACTGATGGAACTTCTAGATTTAACAAGACAATTTGTTATTCAGTTAAAACACGCTTATTCAGATAAACGCTAATAAAACATAATAAAATTGATTATTGGCTTTTTATTAGCTCATATTTACTATACCTTCAGTATCACTACATATAAAAACACAGGAAATGTAATCTAATGAACAATAGTATTCAGAATTTATCATCTACTATTAAGCAAATAACAATAAGCATTGGTGTTGCACTCTTTACCCAGGGATGCTCATTTATAGAAACAACGAGTGATATTGAGCAGGCAAGCAAGTCTCGACCTCACGCTCAACAAAACCAGCTTCAGCAACACACTCAACAACAAAAACCCAATATCGTCGTTATTCTTGCTGATGATTTAGGTTATGGCGATCTTGGCGTTTATAACAGTGACAGCAAAATCCCAACACCTAATATGGATGCTATTGCCAAGCAAGGCATACGTTTTACTGACGCCCACACACCCTCAGCGGTCTGTACACCAACACGTTATGGTTTACTCACCGGACGTTACGCTTGGCGTAGTCGTCTAAAACGTGGAGTTCTATTTGGCGAATCACCGGCGCTCATTGAACAAGGTCGAATGACCATTCAATCTATGTTACAAGATAAAGGTTACACTACCGCAGGCATAGGTAAGTGGCACTTGGGTTTAGGTACAGGCATTGGCAATAATGGCAAAACCGATTATAGCCAAGCGCTAAATCCTGGGCCTATTAGCTCGGGTTTCGATTATTACTTTGGCATTCCTGCTTCATTAGATATGCCGCCTTATTTATATTTTGAAAATGAACAGGCAGTAGAAGCACCAACAGAACAAGTTTCCCGAGGAAAATTGGCGCGATATGGTGGTAAAGGGTTTTGGCGCGAAGGGGCTATTGCACCCGAGTTTAGCCACCTTGAAGTACTGCCTACCCTAGCCAATAAAGCCGAAGCCTATATTGTCGAACGAGGTAAACAACCACAGCAACCGTTCTTTTTATATATGCCCTTACCTTCACCCCATACCCCTTGGGTACCAAAAGCTGAATTTATCGGCAAAAGTAACGCCGGTGTTTATGGTGATTTTGTCCACCAAAGCGATGATGTGATTGGCAGAATAACAAAGGCGCTAAAAAATAATGGCTTAGCTGATAATACCTTAGTGATAGTCACCAGTGATAATGGCTCTCATTGGAAAACTAGCGATATTGAAGAATTTAATCATTTAGCCAATGCAAATTGGCGTGGCATGAAAGCCGATATTTATGAAGGCGGCCATCGCGTGCCTTTTATTGCTTCTTGGCCAAAAAATATCCCAGAAGGCAGTATTAGCGATGAAAACTTATCCTTAGTGGATTTATTAGCGACCTTTGCCGCCATTGTTGAGTCTGACTTGCCTGATAATGCCGCTGAAGATAGCTATAACCAGTTAGCGACATTAACAGGTAATAAAACTCAGCAAAATATCCGTGAAGCGACTGTTTATCATGCTGTTGGCGGGATGTTTGCTATCCAAAAGGGCCCTTGGAAGTATATCCAAGGACAAACCTCTGGTGGCTTTGGCTCAAAAGCACAACGCAGAAAACTGTTAAAAGCCAACCCTAACCTGCCTGCTGGTCAACTTTATAACTTAGCTTCAGATCCAAGTGAAAGCACTAACTTATACCTTGAAAAGCCAGAGAAAGTGGCGCAGTTACAAGCGCTATTAAAACGTTATCAAGAGCAAGGTTATAGTCGTCCGCTTTCTATTAGTGAAGGTGCGATTAATGAAAAGCCTACTAATCAACAACTGACAAATAAAGAGGCGAATTAACATGATTAAAAGAACGCTGTTATTAGCGGCTTTATTACTTAGCTGTAGTCAAGCTTCAGCATTAGAAGCAATGCCTAAACAAGCTAAACAACCGAACATTATCATCATCATGGCTGATGATTTGGGCTATGGCGATCTCGGTAGCTATAACGGCGTGCAACAGACACCGAATTTAGATCAGTTAGCCCGTGAAGGTATGCGTTTTACTGACTTTCATTCCAGTGGCACAGTGTGCAGCCCAACCCGTGCAGGCTTGATTACTGGTCGTTATCAACATAAAACCGGTGTTGATGGTGTGGTTAATGCCGATCCAAAACACCCTTCCCATAGCTTTGGTGTTGATCCAAAAACACAAATCACCTTTCCTAACCTAGTAAAAGCTCAAGGCTATAAAACGGCATTGTTTGGCAAGTGGCATGTCGGTTATCAACAACGTTTTCATCCGATGAATTTTGGCTTTGATCGCTTTGTTGGCTTTTTATCCGGCAATATTGATTATATTTCTCACTACGATCGCATGCACACTTATGATTGGTGGCACGATGATAAACAGGTGGTTGAACAAGGCTATTCAACTCAGTTAATAACCAAACATGCAGTTAATTTTATCAATGATAATAAAGATAAAGCCTTTGTTTTATATGTTGCTCATGAAGCGGTTCATGATCCAATGCAAGGGCCTGACTCAACAATTCAACGGGGTCCGAATAAAGTAAAACAAGATAGAAATATTGATAAAATAGAAATATTCAAAGAAGTGATCACTGAGCTTGATCGCAGTGTAGGTGATATTGTTAAAGCAGTAAAACTCGCCGGTCTTAGCGACAATACCTTAATACTATTTACCTCAGATAATGGCCCGATGAAACTGTCGTCCCCGGGTCCACTAAGAGGCAAGAAAGGCAGCTTATTTGAAGGTGGTCATCGCGTACCCACTATCGCTTGGTGGCCAAATGTGATTCAAGCAAATACCGTCAATGAGCAGCTCACTATATCCTTGGATATTATGCCAACCATTATTGAACTGACCAAAGCCAAGCTACCTGATGGCCATCAACTTGATGGCATAAGTTTACTACCGACACTGTTAGCAAACAGTGAGACGGCCAATCAGAAAACACCGCGAGAATTATTTTGGCGCAATGGCGGTTTAACTTTAAAAACAACAAGTTTGCTAACCAAAGATAAGGCAAAAGCAATGCGCGCTGGCAAATGGAAATTAATAGTCAGTCCTTATTATCGCAACGCCAGTTTATATGATTTATCACAGGATATTGGTGAGCAGCATAACGTCGCCAAAAAGCATCCTGAAATTGTCAAAACAATGATGGCAAAAGTAAAAGCTTGGCAAGATGAAATGCTGCCTTTCTTACCTTATCAAGTAACGGCGCAAAAGTGATAGCACCGAGTAAATATGCAGTAAGTATGATAAACATATTGGATTAACACATGATAAAAATTAATAAATTTAGCTTAGCGATGCTCACCTTGACCGCCACGCTTACTTATTCAGGTGCCTCTTTAGCCACAGATTACTACGTCAGCACCAACGGCAGTGATTCAGCACAAGGTACTTTGAGTTATCCGTTTAAAACTATATCCAAAGCAGCCGCCACGATGGTCGCTGGCGATATAACCTATATACGTGGCGGAGTCTATCGAGAGCAAGTTAACTTAACTAAGTCAGGGGTTGCCGGCTCACCTATTAGCTTTGAATGGTATCAAAACGAACTTACCAGTTGCTAATCCTTTGTTTTATTGGCCTAAATATTAATGTTCTGTCTGCATATAACCAAGATGATAAACCCCTCACTTTTTGTATTAAAATCACGCTTTACTTAATTACACTCGTAATGTATGTTTATATACACATAAGCACGGCATGGACGTCTAAACCATAGAGCGTCAATATGAAAGAACAAGATCTTAGCCAAGTTACTATCATTTATTATCATGAACAATCTCTTGAGTTACTGCACCTGGTTAGTTATTTTCCTAAAAACCATAATGGTAGAGTAATCCTATCTAATGCCTTTCGAGAAGGTAAAGCAATCATTGCGATCTGCGAGGGGGAAATCAATATTATGAATAAAATAGGCGATCGTATTTTGTCTCTGGAAAAAATAGCTTAAGCAAGTATTAACGGCAGATCGAACAAATAAAAAAATAGCACAAAAAAGTGTTAATACATTTCAAGCAAAACAAAAGTCAGGACGAGACACACAAAGATAAAAAAGGGGCTAGTGTAAAACACTAGCCCCTTTTCTCATTCTTACCCTCTGTAGCTACTTTAGCTAATAAAGTGCCCTACTCAACAGTAAATTGCCAAGTTTCACCAATAGCTAGCGTACCATTCCTATCAATATCAACTCGCCATTGGTAGCTTTGCCCTGAAACTAAGGAAATATCAGTTAATAGATGAATATTCTGTGCCGATGTGTAAGTACCTACTAACCCACCTTCAAAGTAAACTTGATACTCAACACTTTCACCAACATCTCCACGGGCAACACGCCAGATTAAATCAGTGTCAATTTTGGCGGTTATTTGACTGTTAACCGCTAAACTATTATCTACCGGTATTGGATGGCTGGCATTAAGTTCACGTTTACCCGGAATTGAGTAATATTGTGCACTGGCAGCATAAGCACCTATATAATCAACATTGCTTGGTAAGCCAGCATAATCACTATAGGTCTCAGTTTTAGGAAACAAACTAACATTGCCAATATCAGAGCCAGTGCCAATTAAGCTAGCTGAACTAAATTTTGCCCTGAAGTCATAATTAGCAGGATCTCTTAATAATTTTTGTACTTTATTTTGATATTCAGCAGCAATATCATTGGTTATCGTTGTTGGGTTGGTTTCAACATTCGTGCTGCCAGTTGCCAATATAGGCCCCCCGACGGTAGTTAAAGCCTCATTTCGATGGATAGTAGGACCAATATTACCTAAGATTAGTGCGCTTAAGTTATTAGCGTATAACGTACCAACACCTGCGCCACAGCCACCTGCATCAATATCATCACCAACACATAAGGCAATAGCAGAGTCAGCAGCATTACTGTCTAGGGTTTTTTGCTTGTCATTGTGAATAACTAACCTTGGGATCACCACACTATTAACAGTTTTTGTGATCGGGTTAATATAATCTAAATCAACCACGGTATTGTTATAAATACGCTGTTTCCAGCCCTTGAAAACTAGGCCTTTATTGCGAACTGTAACGTTATGATGCGCATAAGAATCCGTGCCCCATTGTGATATCGCCGTTGGCGGCCAAGCAGCATCAAAACGCAGTCCTTTTTCTTTATGATCCATGGTCCAGTTGTAAGCAGCAGCCATAGCGTGACCGCCACCAAGCAAAGCACCATCGGTTTGTGCCCAACCAGCATTTCTAATATAGTTATAGCGAATATCACTACCGGCTCTACCGCGCAGCGCTTGCGAGCAGGCGGTATTAATCAGCGTGTTATAAGTAAAGTTAGTGTCAAAACCCATATAGGTGTTCACTGCGGCTTGATGCGACCAACCTTCGGTGCAGCTATAATCTACATTTTCAAAATGATTATTACGAATAATACTGTCTTTACCATTAAAGTGCAGTGCCGGTGAATCGGTATTGGTGATGGTTGAGTTGATAAAAGCATTGTTAACCGAGCTATATTTATCACTCGTTTCTGTTTCATAATTATTAGCGCCAGAGACATAAACATTGTCAGGCTCTGCATTAAACAATTTTACCTTATCCGAGCGATACTCGGCATTGGCCCATTTTTTTAACATGCGTTTAGAGGCACCGCCATACTCAAAGTTGGCATTATCTATGGTGAAGTTTGCGCAAGATTTACACTTAATAGTAGTAGCAAAAAAGTTTAGGTTTTTAAAAGTAACATAGTTTGCCATGTTCATTTCAACAGCAAAACTTTGCACTTTCACTCGGATATTTAAGGCACTTGGGTCGATATCATTTGGCGTTTTAAAATAAACTGTTTGGCTGTTTTTATCAAAATACCATTCTTCTTCACTATCGAGTAACGATAACGCACCTTCTAAATAATAATAATGATTTTTGCCATGATACTCAGGTGAAAATACATGAGTAAATTCATTAGTCTCAGGTGTGTGGGCAAGCACAGGCCGTGTCCAGGTACGCCAATGACCATAATTTAAGATAGCCATAGCACCAGTGGCATCAAAAGTTTCTAAAGCCAAGTCATGTACTGTGGGGCCAGTTTGCCCTGCAGGTTGATAACTCACCTGCGCATCGGTGGTTACCCCAACACACTTCTGCAGTGTTTGACCATCAACAGTATAGCTTTGCTGCAATAACCACTGTTTTTGTTCGTCGCCAATATTGTCCATGTGCCAACTGTCTTCTTCATCAGCAAAGCGGCCAAAACATTCTTGGTTCAGCTCATTCATAGTGCCTTGATAACTAGATTGCGCTAAATCCTTATGTTTCATTATCGGGTTAAGACCAGTATCTGTTGCTTTCGCCCATACTGAACGCGAATAAATACTACCGTCGGTAAATTTAGCATTAGGCCAACGCGCTGGCACCATTTGGCTAAAATCACTTCCACTAAAGGAGTCAACTTGCTCAATAAATAATTGCCATATTTGACTCGAAGCTGATAACTGACGTTGCCAAATACCATTAACGAATTGCCATTCATCAGTAGCAAGTTCATTAATATCAACAGTGCCATCAAAAGTAACGAGATTATTGCCATCCGCATCGGTTGCGCCAACAAGCATAATAGGCTCAGCTGAGCTGCCACTAGGTAGGTTGTTTGGCATGGTAATAGTGCCGGAATAATTGCCAGCGGGTATGCTAATAGTATCTCCGGCTTGGGCTGTTAATAATGCCGCGGCAATATCAAAAGGTGGCAACCAAATATTGGCATCTAAAGGTTTGTAATCATCAACATCAGGCGTGCCATCATTATCATCATCGAGATCATAGATATCCGCGATGCCATCACCATCAGTATCCAACATTATTGATTCTGTTAGCATAATGGCTTTGCCGGAGTGGTTGGTGCCACCATCGATAAAGGTAATGAGAATAGTATCATCACTAGTAACCACCATGTTATTAAAGCTGGTACTTGCTTGTAACATTGGGGAAATATCACTGCCCATTAACTGCAACCAATTACT
>MAAC01009657.1_pt1 | contig 31828 bp, 25 predicted proteins | sample 1115981 | NCBI WGS metagenome assembly MAAC01 (sample SAMN04961126, study PRJNA320927) | seawater metagenome | isolation source: sample BD02T64 sea water enriched with oil for 64 days | place: USA:Gulf of Mexico | collected 2013-07-27 | reverse complement strand
TGCCGAAGTTTGAAGAGGACCTGTTTAAGCTGCGCGCCGACAATGAATTTTATTTAATCCCCACCGCCGAAGTACCGGTGACGAATCTCTATCGCAATGAAATTGTCGATGCCGATAAACTGCCCCTGAAGTTTGTCTGCCACACGCCCTGTTTTCGCAGTGAGGCGGGCAGCTATGGCCGCGACACCCGGGGTATGATTCGCCAGCACCAGTTTGAAAAGGTCGAGCTGGTGCAATTTGTTCGACCCGATAAGTCGGAAGAGGCGCTGAAGGGTTTATTGCGCAATGCCGAAGTGATACTCGAAAAGCTCGGCTTGCCCTATCGCACCGTTATTTTATGTGGCGGTGATATTGGCTTCTCTGCGGCGCGCACCTATGACATCGAAGTCTGGTTGCCCTCCCAAGACAAGTATCGGGAGATTTCTTCCTGCAGTAATTTTCGTGATTTCCAGGCCCGCCGCATGAAGAGCCGCTGGCGCAACCCAGAGAGCAAAAAGCCAGAATTGTTACATACTGTCAATGGCTCTGGTTTGGCCGTAGGGCGCACCCTGGTGGCGGTGATGGAAAACTATCAGCGCGAAGATGGCCGCATTGATATTCCAGAGGTGCTACAGCCACTGATGGGTGGTTTAACAGTTATCGGTTAGGGAGGGCCTTAGCCCCATGGATTACTTACCTCTGTTTCATCGCGTCGCCGCGCGACCCTGTTTGGTGGTGGGTGGCGGTGAAGTCGCTCTGCGAAAGGTGCGCACCCTCTGTGAAGCCGGCGCCCATATCAGCGTTATTGCCCCGGCTATTTGCCAGGGCCTGGTCGATATGGCGCAGGAATATGCAGCGCTACTGAATTTGTATCAGCGGGAGTACCACCGCAGCGATCTTGATGACGTGGTGCTGGTCATCGCCGCGACCAATGATCAGCCCTTAAATGCCGCTATTTCTACTGCGGCCCAAGGGCGCAATATTCCGGTGAATGTGGTCGATAACCCGGCGCTGTGTAGTGTGATCTTTCCCGCCATCATCGATCGCTCACCGATTCAGGTGGCGATTACGTCCAGCGGTACCAGCCCGGTGATGACCCGTTTATTACGGGGGCGCATTGAAGCCCTGCTACCGGGTAATTTGGGCGCCCTGGCAAAACTGGCCGCGCGCTATCGCGGCAAAGTGAAAGCCCTGCTGTCGGGTGAAAATCAACGCCGTCACTTCTGGGAAACGGTACTCGACGGTGCCGTCGCCGAATCCGTTTATACGGGTAATGAAGCTAAGGCCGATCAGCAATTACTGGCCCAGCTTGAGGCCATGGTCGATGAAGAGGCGGCGGGTGCCCAGCCCAAGGGCGAGGTCTACCTGGTTGGTGCCGGTCCGGGTGATCCCGACCTGCTCACCTTCCGCGCCCTGCGCCTGATGCAGCGCGCCGATGTGGTGTTACACGACCGTCTGGTCTCACCCCAGGTCTTGGCCATGGTGCGCCGCGACGCCGAGCGCATTTATGTCGGTAAGCGCGCTGGTGACCATGCCGTAAGCCAGAAGAACATTAATAGTCTGTTGGTCGACTTGGCCAAAGAGGGTAAGCGGGTACTGCGCTTGAAGGGCGGCGACCCCTTTATTTTTGGTCGCGGCGGCGAAGAAATTGAACGCCTGGCCGAAGAGGGTGTCTCCTTTCAGGTGGTGCCGGGTATTACCGCCGCCTCGGGTTGTGCCAGCTATGCCGGAATACCTCTTACCCATAGAGACTTTTCTCAGTCGGTGCAATTTATCACCGGCCATAAGCAAGATTTTAAACTCGACCTCAACTGGTCGAGTTTAGCGGTGCCCAATCAGACCCTGGTTTTTTATATGAGCCTGGTGAGCCTCGGTGATATTTGCTCTGAACTGGTGAAGCATGGCCTGGCCAGCGATACGCCGGCGGCCCTGGTTGAAAAGGGCACCACGCCGCAGCAGCGGGTGGTGATCGGTGATCTTGAAAATCTCGCCGACAAGGTGGCGGGGCTCAAGGTGCGAGCGCCAACCCTATTAATTATTGGCCATGTGGTGAGTTTGCAAAACAAACTGGCGTGGTTTAACACTGAAAAAAACCAAGAAATAGAGCAGGGAGTTTAAGCGTGAGCGACTACGACGTAGATTTATTTGTGATTGGTGCCGGTTCCGGTGGTGTGCGCACGGCGCGTATGTCGGCGCAATACGGTGCTCGAGTGATTGTTGCCGAAGAGCAATATCTTGGCGGCACCTGTGTCAATGTCGGTTGCGTACCGAAAAAACTCTTTGTTTATGCCTCCGCTTTTGAAGAGGAATTTCGCACCGCCGCCGGTTTTGGCTGGACCGTGCCGCCACAAAGCTTTGATTGGCCGACTCTGCGCGATAATAAAACCCAAGAAATCGAGCGCCTGAATGGCATTTATCGCAACTTATTAAAACAGTCCGGTGTCGAGTTGCTTGAGGGCCGCGCCCAGATTACCGGCCCTCACAGCGTTAGGATCAATGGTCGGGAATACAGCGCGGGGAAGATATTAGTCTGCACCGGTGGGCGGCCCTTTGTACCCGACTTCCCCGGTAGCGAACACGTCATTACCTCCGAAGATGCCTTTTATCTCGATACGTTACCCAAGCGTATGGTCATTGTCGGCGGTGGTTATATCGCCGTAGAGTTTGCCGGTATCTTCCACGGCCTCGGTGTCGAAACCCACTTGCTGTATCGTGGCCCCTTGTTTTTAAGGGGTTTCGATGACGATGTCCGCAAACACCTCGCCGAGGAAATGTTGAAGAAGGGCGTGCATCTGCATTTTGAGACGACTATTCAAGAAATCAGTAAAGACCCCAGTAAGACCCAGGAGCAACTGGCCTTGAGCCTGAGCGACGGTTTAACCATGGCGGTTGATAGCGTCATGTACGCCACCGGCCGCAAGGCCAATACCCAGAACTTGGGCCTGGAAACCACGACAGTGAGCTGTGATTCGCGGGGTGCCATTGAGGTCGATGACTACTTTCAAACGGCTGAGCCTTCGATCTATGCCCTCGGCGATGTCATTGGCCGGGTTGAGCTCACCCCGGTGGCGATTCGTGAAGGCATGGCGCTGTCGGAGAATTTATTCAAGGGCGGCTCCACCACTGTCGATTACGATTTTATTCCCACGGCGGTGTTTAGCCAGCCGAATATCGGCACCGTGGGTTTTAGCGAAGCCGAGGCGCAAGAGAAGTACGGCGACATTCAAGTCTTTGAATCGCGCTTTAAGCCGATGAAGCAAACTCTCGGTGGCATTGATGAAAAGGTTTATATGAAGTTAATTGTTGATGTTGCTAGCGACCGGGTGGTTGGCTGTCATATGGTGGGCGAATCCGCCGGTGAGATTATGCAGGGCCTGGGTGTGGCGATTAAAGCGGGGGCGACGAAGGCCGATTTTGATGCCACGGTGGGGATTCATCCGACGGCGGCTGAGGAGTTTGTGACGATGCGGGCGGCGCGTTCGGCTTGAGTTGAGAGAATGCTTTGTGGGATGTGACGCGATTAAAAAAGGCTGCTATTGCAGCCTTTTTTGTTGCAGAGTCATTTGGTCTTAGGCCCCGCTTATTTAACAATGATGGTGTGAATGTTTTGGTGGGTATTGTAAGTGTTACTGTTCTTTTAGCCAGTATATTGGCCTTGTGGCAATATCTTTGCGTGTTATCAATCTTGGGCTTGCGCCATATCATCTCCTCTATTTATAGAAAGTGTCGAATAATCAATGAATTAGAGGTTTATGAGGGGTGGATAGTGCGCAAAGAGAAAGGAATAGGGCGCATGCGCCATATACAAATGTTAGAAATCGAAAAGGATAATTCAGTATGCAAATAGACATTGTCGTCCCTATAGTCTTTCCTGATTATAGAGTCACCGTTGAAATACAGAAAACAAAAGTAGATGTATTGCCGTGGGTGGACTGGGATAACTTTAGCACCCCGAAATATAAAGAGAAAATATCAAATCTTGGCCACGCAGGAGTCCTTTTTATCAATGGCAATAAAGATCATAAAGGACATCAAAGATCATAAAGGACATCCACTTATGATTTTCGGTTCAAAAAATAGAGTTGTGCGGCGAACTCTCGTCGAGCTGCCTTCGGTTTTGGTTATTGATTGTTATGAAGCTGTAGGATCAAGCCACTTATCTACCGTAAATACCTTTTGAGACCGAATGTGGTGCAGTGATCCGTAGCGCTGCTAGCTCTTGGCTGCGTGATGGGGGGAGGGTGTTCGGCCTGACTGTACGCGACTGACTAGCCCCCTTCAAACAACAGCTTACAGTTGGACAGGCCGGGTATGCGGCGATAGTTCATTCTTTCACAGGCCTGCTTCAAGTGTTGCAAGGTGCCAATAACACGGCCAAAGCGCCCTTCAAATTGAGTGCTGAGGGTGAGCCAGTTATCGGCGCTGATATTCAAGCGTGTGAGGATTGGCGGGATGTTGTGATCGATAGCACCGCGTTTGTCGCTGCGAACGATGCGCCCCGTCCAGTCGACCAGTTCGAGATAGTCACTCAGACGGCAGGGGAGCCCTTCTGGCATACCTTGTCGGGGATTGCCGGCAAAGCGCATCAGGCTTTTTTCTTGTTGTTGTGGGTGGTTCAGTTGGTGGGCTGTTTTGGCCCGGGTGATGCGTTTTTTTACGGAAGTGTGATGCGAAAGTTCCGGTTTTTTCGCCATTTTGGCCCGCAAGGGATTGAGGTCTACATAGGCCATACAGGCAAGCAGTGCCTGCTCATCTAACAAAGCCTGGGATTTAAAGCGGCCCTCCCAAAAGCGCCCCGTGCACTGATCTTCTTTGTTGGCCTGACGGGCAATACCCTCATTAATCAGGCGCATAAACCAGCTGATATCTTGTAAGCGCTGCCGCCACTCCTTGATAACCCTATCTAGGGCAGCTTGTTCGGCCTTGAGCAACTTCTCGCCACGACAATAGCGCTGACTTAACAGATTACCCTTAAAGAGCTGGTGCCAGCGTTCAATCACTGCAATATCACTCAACTGCTCTGCTTGCGGCGCGTTAATATACAGTACCACATGGTAATGGTTCGACATCACCGCATAGGCAGCAACATCGATACAAAAAACCTCCGCTAGGGCGAGTAGTTTATCTTCGACCCAGCCACGGCGGTGCTCAAAGCTCTCGCCACAGAGAAAAGCCCTGCGTACACAGCGCGAAACGCAGTGGTAGTAGGGGGTTGCTTCGAGTGAAACTTGTTCGCTTCTGGCCTTGGTCATGGGTTGCTACCTGAGTAAGCTCAATGACGTTAACCCCAGTATGGTCAAGGACTTCAGTATTACTAAAGATGGATTTGTCGCAAGGGTGGCTATTTTTTATAGTTGTTTGATATTTAGATGGGTGTCCAATATCGTGTCGTCCAATATGGTGTCTCTTTAGATGGGTGTCCAATATGGTGATAGCAAGGGTGGCTATTTTTTATAGTTGTTTGATATTTAGATGGGTGTCCAATATCGTGTCGTCCAATATGGTGTCTCTTTAGATGGGTGTCCAATATGGTGATATGGTGTCTGTTGGGTTAAAATTTAAGTAAACAGTGACAACTACCTTGAAAGACACCGGTGGGTGTCCCAGCCGGATGATTTTTGAGTCGGGTTTTGACCCTGATTTCCTGCAAGGCCATTGCTGCTTGCCCTCTTCAGGGTTGAATCCGTTGGTCGTAAATTAAAGCCCCGAGGTTTTTTTTTTGCTATGGTGCCGCCTGAAAAAAATTAACGATTAATCGGATATTAGGTGGGAATTATGGGTAATAAGAAAGCTACATCGCCACGTGGGAGTTGGCCCTCTGTTGCGGCATTAATGGCAACCGTCTTTTTATTACTACCAACGCAAGCATTGTCTTCCTTTATTTTAAACCCAGGCAACGTCATTAGCTCAACAATTCCGCCTCACAGTGGAAGCTATACGTCATCGTTTGCGCTCGACCAAAGTGGCCTGTCAGTTGGTTACACCAGTGGCGTTACGGACTTCGATACTTACTTCGCGGGCAATCCAGCGCATACCTTATCAGGAGTGAATACACATTTTCTCAGCTCTAGTTCTGCTCCCGGCACGATTGACTTTGATTTAGGCGCTGTGACGGCCTTAGATGGCTTCGCATTATGGAATTGGCACAATAGCAATGGGGGCGTTGGCGTCACTTCTGTCAGCGTTTTTAGCTCGAATGATGCGGCGTTCACATCTACTACCTCATTAGGTACTTTTGGCTTTAGCTTAGTCCCTACCACGGCACAACTTGTAGAATTCTCAAGCCAAGCAAGTACGCAATATGTGCGCTTATCTCTGAGTGGTAATGGTAATTTGATCGGCTTCGGCGAGCTTGCCTTTGAGCAGGCGGAAGCCAATATACCCGCGCCCCCCATCTACTGGCTTTTTGGCGCAGGGATTTTTGGACTGGTTAGCACAATTAAACGTAAAAAATCGTAATCTAGAAAATAGTTTAGGGATAGGGGTGAGGGCTTGTTGTGGTTTTAGCGTGGGTGTCCTAAGGATGACAGATTTATCCCTTATCTGTCAGTCAACAGCGCGCCTATTAGAGCCGTGTGGCGGTAATCCTAAGATTCAAATTAAATCAGGAAGGACGTCAGGTACATAAATCCGCTTCGATACCGCCGGTAAATTATCCGGCTCATACTTGTAGGCCTTATCGATATTGTCATCGCTTTTACGCGCCTTTTTTATTGCCGCTTTTGTCGCAGCGTAAGAGTCGAGTCGAGTTTTGACGCTGTCATGGAAATTAACCTTTTTTCCTTGCATCAGCTTCGCGATATTGCGTTCAGTGCTACCACGAATGATCCACATACCGCGGTGAGAGTCGTGCTGGAACGCGTTCGGGTCAGTGGGATACTTACTGGCATCGAGTAACTTTTCCACATCAATATGTAGCCCCTTCTCGCTAGCCTGGAGTAGCATCCATCGCAACGGTATATTCGCTAGTTTTCTGTTGTTGTAACCGCCACCGACGTCACTGTGAACGCCCGAGAACCATAACTGTTCACAAGTTTGGGAGGTTTTCAGTGCTGATTCATTCCACGGTGTCGGTGGGAAATCATCGCGAATCTCATCGATTGCCAGCGCCTGGCGCCCGTGTGTTGTTTCAGGCGTCATTTCACAATGATCAAACTCACCAAACGCCGCGACTGCAGTTGCTTGAACCGTATCCCACGCGCCGATAAAATGCACAGGGCATTTTCGTGAAAAGGTCGCTTTGAAGTCCTTAGCCAATGCTTTGTTGCGCACCACATCGTCTTCATCCTGATTGGGCGTATAGATTTTATACGCGTATTCCACCAGGTTCTTATGCTCAGGCCCTAGCAGTCCGACTTTGTTGAGCATGCCGGCGAGTGCACGTACGGTAAACGCGCCACGGCTAAAGCCAAACAGGTAAACCTTGTCGCCCTTCACGAAATTGTTCATGAGAAACTCGTAGGCCTGTTCAATGTTTTTCTGCAGTCCTGTGCCCGTTGCTGCATCGCTCACTGACTTAAGCGAACCGCCGTCCTCGTTGTACTCCCACCGTCCTGTACCGACACCCGGGTCGTAGTAGCACATCTGCCGATCGCTTTTTTCGGCCAGTTGGTAGGTGATCACCACATTGGTTAAGTTATCCTTGAATTCATTATTGGTACCGTCACAACAAATCATGATGTTTTTGCCCATACCTATCTCTCACTTTGCTGTTTGTTGTGGGCCTGCATTCCAAGCGGCGCCCTATAGGGGCAATATAATCACGCGCTTAATGCAATAAATCAAGGCCGAATCATCAGGCTCTACGGCCGTAACGATACCCATCCGTCTGGGTTCACCCTGCACGTAGTCAAAGTGTTTTGAAGAGATTTTCACAAAAGCCGGCCACGATGCCTGGCAGCCGCCACTGCTTACGCGCCGTAAACACATTGCCAATATCGCGAAGATTATCACCAGAGGAAATATCACCCTTTGTTGTCGCGGCCCAATAAGGCCAAAAGAGGCCAAAAGGACATCCATCTACAATTCACACCCCAATAGATCATAAAGGACATCCACTTATGATTTTCGGTTCAAAAAATAGAGTTGTGCGGCGAACTCTCGTCGAGCTGCCTTCGGTTTTGGTTATTGATTGTTATGAAACTGTAGGGTCAAGCCACTTATCTGCCGTAAAGACCTTTTGAGACCTAGTGTGGTGCAGTGATCCGTAGCGCTGCTAGCTCTTGGCTGAGGCGCAAATGTGGTCAAGGCGCAAATGGGGTCAGGCGCAAATGATATTTAGATGGGTGTCCAATGTGGTGCTATCTTGTTTGGGTTGGTGTCCTTCTTGCTGATAAATAATAGCTGGTGTTTTTTAGTGCTTTGTTGTAATTTTGGGGGTGAGTTTACAGGGATTTGTAAACCGTTAATAAGAAGGATTTTGTTATGTGCCACCGCCGTATCGTTAGTCTTAGCCAATTTCTCCCTCTTTGTTGTATACCCGCTTTAATTCCGCCCGACTGTCCTGTCTAAGGGGCGATGGCGTGCCGCTATAGAGTTTTAGCCGGCGTCATTCAACCACAGTTTCTTTTTCTTGGGTTTTGCCGGTGGGCAAGCTGTTGGATACCTATTTTCTGTGGGCAGGGCCGAGGCTTGTCTTTTTGTCGATAGTGCCCTGGGCCTTGTCAACCGGTTTGCGCGGTGACCCCGCTTAGCTTTCAAGTTTGCCTTTTAATAATGAGGTGTCGTGATGTCAAAAAAATAATGTTGAGGTTTAGTGGGTGTTCTATCTAAGTAGTATGACTATTGCTTGATAAGGGTTGTCGTTCGTGGGGGCTGGCGGTTTGAGTGGCTCCCATGGCGATAGCGAGCAGGGAGGCTCGATGCTTTTGCCAGGGCCGATCTGTTTATAGTGGAAAAAGCGCTGAAGCTCAAGCATGGGGTTTGAGCAAGGTGTGTTTGATGGGCATGGAAGCTCTTAGTGGATTGATTAGGGCGCTCGCGCTAATTATCTGGGTGGTTTTCTTCTGTCCCCGTCAGTTTTTTGATCCATAAAAGGAGTTTTAAGGATGTTGAAAAAAGGGTTTTTAGGTGGGGCTGTTGTGGCGGCGTCGGTGTTCTCGGTGGGGGCGTCGGCTTCTATTCTTATTGATGATTTTAATGTGGACTCAGTTGATCTTGCAGTAGATTATGGAACAGTCGACCTTAGGACTGCTTCAGATTCAAACCTTTTGCTATTTAATACGAATTCTCAGTTTTCCGAGAGCAGAAGCATTAGCTTCGAGGCCCTAGTTGGAAAGGCTAACGCACAAGCCTCCGATGGTAGTATGGAGCACAGTAATCGAGCCAATGGGGAGTCTAAACTCACGTTAGATTATACGGCTAAAGATAGTGGTCATATTGATTTTTTAGGCGTGGAATCTGAAAACTCTGCTTATTTCAATGCATTTGTTTTTTCACTGATAAGTGAAACAGATTTAAAGGCTTCAAGTTTTACGCTGACACTGTTCGATAATCAGATCTCCAAATCTAGTTCTTGGACTGCAATAGCTGGGGAAGAGTATGGTGAAGTGGTTTTCAAGCACTCTTTATTTGCAGAAATTAATTTTAAAGAAATAACAAGAATCAGCTTTGTGTCTAATGCTGTAAATGAAGCTGACTACAGGTTTTCAAACTTAGGGTCATTCGGTACACAAGTTCCTGAGCCAGCGACTCTAGCCTTATTTGGCTTGGGTTTGGCTGGCATGTCTCGCATCCGGTTAAAAGATAATAAAAAAGATAAAAAAAGTGATTAGTTAGGGCACATGATTGGTTAGGACGCCCACTCTAATTAGTATGAAGTACAAACATTAAAAAGTTAGTTAGGAAAGTTAGTTAGGACACCCATTCGAATTAGTTAGGACGCCCACTCCAATTAGTATGAAGTAGAAGAAAAGCCTGTTGGGGCATGCCTTGTTAGCGCATGAGGCTTGCCCCGATAGCAGCTGTACTCGATAGCAACTGCGCTATTGCGTTCAGAGGTCAATCCGATAATCAAGGACGATAAACAAGGGCGCTCACTCTATTTATGGGTGCCTAATAGCTTGGCAAGGTATTGCTAGAATTGGAGATATTATGAGAATGATCTTTTGTGCGAAAGTCAGTAAGCACTGCTTGAAAAGTGTGATGTCGAGTGTCTTGGTAGTAAGTGCCATCGTAGTTTGTCTGAGTATTAGTCACGTTTCTCTTGCTCGACAGGTGTACTTGGATCAGGGCTGGGATGAGCAGAGGGGCAAAATGGGGTCAGATACGAATGGCACTTACTTAAGCTTCTTAGCATGACCGTTTTTCCTGATATCTGCCCTCGCTTCCTCTCGTGGCTTCATCAATAGCGGCATCGGTTTCGGTCGCCTTTTTACGGCTCTTGGCTCGACTCGATCCGGCCGTTGTCCCACTCGTCGCTGTGCCATCAAATAAAATAGCAGGGTTTTACTCGCGTCAGTATTCATGGCTTGTTGTTGCCCCCAGGCTAGCCATAAGAGGCCAAAAGGACATCCATCTACAATTCACACCCCAAAAGTAGATCCGTGGCGTTAGCTAGTCGTAACGCCATCAATTCGGTTGTCGATTGCAATGGTTTAGCGGGTAGTTATTGGCTGAATTACTGGAATACTGGCTGGAATAGTGTCACGCGCGGTTTTTTTCGTGCTGTTAGGCTCTACCTGTGTAAAGGAAAGGTTTACGGTTGGGCCTGGAGGAGTACTTGACGATCAGTCGCCTGCAAACAGGATATTTAGATGGGTGTCCAATTTGGTGATATGGTGTTTTAGTTCGGAGTGTAACTAATTGCTAACAAGGCTAAGCAACATCAGTCGCTCCGCTCCTTGAGCAGCCTTGCCGCTGCGTTTTTTGTGGGTAATATTACCGTGGAAATTTAAAATGAGAGTAATAAATGAATTTCATTGAATCGTTAATTGTCTATTCCCAAGCACAAAAGGTAGTTGCCTACGGATTTGTTACCTGTGGTGGCCTACTTTTAACTGGAAGTGCTCTGAGTTTTATCTTTTTTTCAGATGCTTCTCCTTTATGGCATGGGTTTAAAATTAGTTTGTTAATCTTCGGTCTATTTGGTTTGGTGGGTGGGGTTGGTTATTTACAGTTTAATAGTGAGATTAAAAATCAAGTTGAGTCGAACTACAATCAGTCTCCTGAAGCAGAGTTATTGGTGGAAAATCAACGAATAAAGAAGGTTGTCAACGATTTTAAGCGTTATCAGTATGTGTTCGTAGGTATAGTGATTATCGCGTTATTAGCAATTCTACTGGCTAGTCCGTTCTGGGTGGGGTTTTCCTTCCCCATTGCGTTCTTATTTTTGGTGGTTTTGTTAATCGAGGCGCATTCGAAATCATCGATTGACCAGCACGCAGAAATAGTTAGCACCCTCGTTGGTGAATTAAAACAATGAGTTCACAAGAGAAACAAAAAAGCAATACAAAAAGACACCAGTTTTAAGGGTGTGTGATAGGGCCGTCAGGGCTGTGCCAGCTTAGTTAGGTGTATATGGCAGGCGGTGGTCTAAGACGTTAAAATTTTCGATAAATAACTAATCTTCAGGATGATTAAATCAGATGGACGATAAGAGCGATTATGATCGTGTGAATAACATGTCTTTCCATGCCACATTTTGGACCTGAATAGTTGCCGCGCAGCGCCATCATGCCCGGCAACAAACCTGTTCGTCTGTACTCAAGCTCGATGCCGCTAACGGCTATAAGTGTGAGAGTTCATTGCTCAAATCCCATTAGAGAGCTAATGCCAATATTGAAGTGCCGACGGCACACTGTACTTACTGAGCGTCTTTTAATGAGCTTCTAGCCGGTAGATGGGGCAGGTGTTTAAGGGGCTAGAACTGCGATTGCTGTTGATATTATTCAAGTTGCCGAAATACATCTATACTAGCCTCGTATTGAGCATAAAAAATACTGACAAAAAATTTCACGAGTCTGATCCAATCACAATGCAGTGAGCACGGGGTTTTACCCTGTCGATGGGGCAATTCAATAAGGCTGAGAACTTCGGTGGTTCCGGTCTACTTGCTCTGGTTTCAAGGGCTGAGTTTTTTGCTGTTTCATGGCTTATTTAAGGCGTTTACAAATAGATGAGAGAACACAAAATGCGAATAACAATGAAGGGGCGGAAAGCCTGCCGTCTGCAGTCCGGTAGCGCTATTTACCTTATGGCTAATAAACACAAGTGCCTTTTACTGGGGGTAACTCTACTCTTGTCATCCCAAGTCTGGGGGGCTCAAACCAATCTTGGCAGTTATGGTCAAACCCAGCTACAACAGGATACCGGCGATGCCGTACAACTAACGTGCGGGGGCTTTATTGCTGCCGGTGCCGATCCCAGCACCCCTCTATTTGCCACTTGTCGAGCGATGGTACATACGGCAAATGACCTGGCCGGTACGGGCGCTTCCGGTGATAGCCTGGCGTTAAGCGAAGACCAGCTGGCGGCTTCCCTGCAAGAAATTGCCACCGAGGAATTTGCCGCCACCGAGTCGATGGCTAATGAGATTTCGAATAGTCGAATGAGCCCGGTAATGTCTCGCTTGCTCGAACTGCGTGGTGGTGCAACGGGTTTTAGCGCGTCCGGACTACTGCCTGGCTCTGCGGCGCAATCTTTAGCCGCAAACGGCTGGGCGACTTCGTCCGGAATGAGGGGTGGTGCTGCCGGAGACGAAGGCCTGGGCAGTGCTTTAGGTGGTTTTATCAACGCTAGCTACGGCACCGGTGATCGCGATGCCACGGGCAGGGCCGATGGTTTCGATTTTGATAGCTATGATGTCATGGTCGGCGTTGATTATCGCCTAGGCAATGACCTGGTACTGGGAGCAGCGCTGAATTACTACGAGGTTGACTCCGACTTTGATACATCCACCACGGTATCGGGTGGCGGGGTCGATGCCGATGGTTGGGGGGCGAGTATTTACGCTAGCTGGTATAAAGAAAGTTTTTATTTTGATGCCATCGCTGGCTTCTCTCAAACTGACTACGATGTCGAGCGCTCCATTCTTATTCCCAATAACAATGCCGGTGGTAGTGCCATTTCGGAAACGGCCAAGGGCCGTCCAGAGAGTACGGATTACACCTTTAGTCTTGGTGGCGGTTACAACATGAATCGAGGTGCTCTCGATTACGGCCCGTATTTTCGAGCTACCTATTCCAATGTGGATATGGACGGTTATCAAGAAAGTGGGGCGGAAACCTCTGGCCTTAATCTTCGGGTTAACGGTGAAGAGTGGGAGTCGTTGACGACAGTGCTGGGCGCACAATTTTCCTATGCGATGAGTCGTGATTTCGGCGTGCTACTGCCCAATGCACGGCTTGGCTGGGTTCATCAGTTTGAGAACGACGCCGTTGAAATGACGGCGGTCTACGTCGACGACCCTAGAAATAATATCCTTAGGGCGAGCACCGACGATGCCGATGAAGATTACGCCGAGCTGTCACTGGGGCTTTCTGCTGTTTTCAAAGGCGGTATGCAGGGCTTCTTTAATTACGAAACGCTGATTGGTTTTGACGACCTGACTTCTCACCTCTTTACGGTGGGTGTCCGTTCCGAGTTTTAGCCGCAAGATATAAAGTCATAACTTATTATAGAGCTTACTGAGTTAAGGCCTTAAACAAAGGCCTGTGTTAAAGACTACTCGAGGGCCATAAGGCCTTTGAGCAGTACTCACCCCGCCAGTACTTACAAGGTCCTGTTAAGACGGTGAGGGCTGTCAAAGGGTTACGCACCTTGCGGGGGCTTTACTCCTCAAGCCTTTCAAGGCCTGCTAAAAGCAAATCTATTAAGGCAGTGCATCTTGTCGGTCAATCGATAAGGCGTGTAAGCCCGTTTAGCGAGATGCCTTAGAGCGGCTTATCCGCTATCGGGGTTGATAGGCGGCGCTGTTGAAACCCTTGTTTACCAACCCCGGTATCTTGACGTGCTTGGGCACAAAGAAGAACTCTCCGGCTTCATGGCCCGCGTGTAGAATGGGGGCGTATTGAGGGGTTTGCTCGATGTTGTATTGCGCGGCTTGTCGGCTAACTTTTGCCGAGACCTGGCGATAGATTTTGTAACCTTCCAGTATTCCCGTATTCTTTTTTAGCACCTCAAAAAAGGCATTGGCAAAAATGGAATGGCCCGAGCTGCCGCTATCGAGCACCGGTTTCAGGCCGCCCGAGGTTAATACGCTGCGGGAGCGGGTTTTAGCCATCACCTTAAACCACTTCAGCTTGGTTTTTGCAGACATGCCCGATTCCAGCCGTGCAAGAGAGGATCTGGTCATGGTGCCCGAGTAGCAGGAGTCAGCGACCACCATAATGTGCCTGGCCGAGATGGCGTTGAGGATGTCGGTGATATCGATATTGGATACCCAATTCGCCGTACTATTGGGTTCGGCGTCCACGGGTAACCAGTGACCTCGCTGGTTGACGTGATCGAGCTCACCGTGACCTGCATAATAAATCAGCAGGTTATCGTCTTCGTCCAGCTCTTCGCGCAATTTATTCAGGGCGGACAGCATGGCGTAGCGGTCGGCATTCAGTAGTACGGTGGTCTTAAAGCCATATTGCTCTCTGAGGATTTTATCGGCTTCCCGGGCATCGTTGATGGCCGATTTTAGCTTGTTAAAGTGATTGTAGTTATTATTGCCAATAATCAGGGCGTGGTAGCGACCGAAATCGACGGGACTTTGCAGTGAGCTCGAGGTGCTTTTTTTGACGACTTGAGAGGCGCTCGCCAAGGGTTTTGGCAGCAGCTTGAAACTCATTTTTGCACTTTTCCCACGCTTGTCAACGGCGACAATACTGACCGGTGTGGCACTTTGTGAGATGGTGATTGGGTAGCGGAAAACACCGTATTTATCGAGTTTCATGGCCTCATCATTAATGCTCAAGGTAATTAAGCCCGATGGCGCGAGTACTTTGCCGGTGACCATGCGCTCTTTCATAATTGCCCGCAATTGCACGCTGGGTATGCCCCGGGTCAAGGTGATGGGCGGGTCGAGGATTTCGATCGAAGGGCCCTGTAATGCCAGTGACGCAGAAGCTGCGGGCATGGTCTTTAAACGGGTCTTGTGGGTGGCCATCTCCGACTCTAAATGGCTGATATGTCGGCGTTGGGTTTCAAGTTCGGCTTTGCGTTGGATCATCGCCACCTGCAGGCGTCGTACTTCGGCGAGGTTGACCTTGGCGGCTGCTAGGGCGCGTTGCGATGTGTGTTTCTCTTTAGCCAGGCGCTGCGCAATATCGTCGAGTTGGCCCTCCGCCGTCGTTAAGGCTTGTTGGGATTGCCGGTGCTGTTTATTCAGTGCGCTACTTGTCCGTTGCTGTTGCGATGATTTTTGTTGCAGTTGTTTTTTCAGCGCCTTGGTCTTAGCCACCTCTTGCGCCAAATTGGACTCTAATTGCGCCATGCTGGCGCTGTGTTTGCCGATGTCAGCCTCGAGTTGCTGGACGATATGTTCTTTCTCTCGGGTGCTATTGAGTAGTTGCTGGTGGCTGGTGGTATTTTTATCGCGCTCATGGCTGAGTCGTGAACTCGACTGCTTGAGTTGTTTTACGGCGGCGGTAAGCTGCGTTTTCGAGTCGCTGAGTTGCCTGCTCAGAGCGTCGAGATTGACTTGTTGCTGCGCTTTGCTGGTATCGTATCGGCGCTGTTTAAGCTGAGATACCTCAACGGCCTGACCCAACAGGATTTGTTGGTTCTCTAGTTTAGCTTTGAGAAGGGCAGATTCCTGCCGTTGTTTGGCGACGGCAATTTTCTGGCTGGCCAATAGGCCCTCTAAACGCAATACCTGTTGCGAGCTCGGTTGCTGTGAACTCTGACTATGGCTCAGCTCTTGTTTTAGTTGTTCGACACCGCGCTGTGAGCGCTGAAATGACTGTTGCTCCCGTTGTAATTGTTGATGTTTCTTTTCTAACAGCTGCTCTAAAGTGCTGCGTTGCTTTTGGCCCCGGGCTATTTCACGCTGCAGTTGGCTGAATTGCTCGCCACTTTGCGCCTCAATGGTCGAGGCAAACTGTAAATCGTCGTCGTTCAGCCCCGAAGCCTTGCGATACCAGTTGAGCGCCGCAACGGTGTCTTGCTTAACGCCGAGGCCCTTTTCGTATAAATACCCGAGGTTGATGGCGCCACGGCTGTCACCCTGTTGCGCGGCTTTTCTATACCACGTGGCGGCGAGTTCGTGGTCGGGCACGGTGCCCAAGCCTTTTTCGAAAATTTCACCGACATAGACTTGCGACTTGGCATCGCCGGCCATGGCCGAGGCGAGCCAGACATTCAGGGCGGTGCGATAATCGGCGCGGTCATAGGCAATATACTCGCCACCGCGAATGCCGCAATCTAAGCCACTGGTGCGAATGGGCCGGCGCTGCGTGACAAAGGTCATGGCGCTGCCGAGTTTGCGAACCTGCCCCGGTAATAAACAGTCAACGACCAATAGGTTCTCAGCCTTGCCCTTATCATTCTGGCCCGATGTTGATAGCTGTGTTTGCTGTTGGCTTTCGGGGCCGGTTTGATGACTGCAGGCCGCAAGGCAGAGGAGGGCGAGGCTAAATTTGATCGCGCGATGGAGTGGCTTCGACATGGTCATATTCGCTTACCCTAGATACCGAATTGATTATCTGTAGAGAACTCGATGCTGTTTGTTGTTATGTGTTTGACGCGGCCGTTGCTCAGCCTGTATTGATTATAGATAACAGCGGCGGTACCTGCAGACCGGTGCCACAGCATTCTTGTTGCGGCGCTACCTTTTGACTTTCTCTTGGCGCGCTGGTTTGCCCTGGGTGGCCGCTTTGTTTTTATCGCGGTTGTTTTTACGCAAGGCTTTCTTGTCGTTTTCACGGCGCTGCTTTGCGAGTAATTCCAGCAACTCTTGTTCGACCATGACGGGTGTTTCAAGACTGATCTTGCCAATCGTGGCGCTGCGAAATTCATGGATCAGTCGTGTCGATATCTGCTCCAAATCGACGTGCCCGCCGGCTCGCAGGCAGCCTCGTTGGCGGCCGAGAGTTTCCAGTAGCTCCAGCTCGCTTGCGGGCAGGGTCTGCAATTTATAGCGCGCGACTAGAAAGTCGGCGTAGTTATCGAGTAAAAACTTCGCGGCGTAAAAGGCAATATCGGTATATTCCAGTGCCGTGTCTTTGATGGCGCCGGTAATGGCGAGGCGATAGCCGCTGTCGATATGTTCGATTTTTGGCCACAGCATGCCCGGCGTGTCGAACAGTACGACGCCGTTGTGTAGGTTAATGCGCTGTTGCGACTTGGTGACAGCGGGTTCGTTGCCGGTCTTGGCAATTATGCGCCCGGCGAGGCAATTAATGAGGGTCGACTTGCCGACATTGGGAATACCCATAATCAGGCAGTTAATGGGGTGAACACTCTCGCTTTTGCTTGGCACCAGCTCGCGACAGAGGTCGAGCAGCAGGGGGCTTTTATCACTTTTATCGGTATCCAGGGCCAGGGTTTTAACCGCCGAGTCCTGCTCTAAATAGGTCTGCCACAGGGCGGTGGTGGCGGGGTCGGCGAGATCGCTCTTATTGAGGATCTTGATGCAGGGTTTCTCGCCCCGGAGGTTTTCCAGCATCGGGTTCTGGCTGCTAAAGGGAATGCGGGCATCGACAACCTCAATCACCAGATCAATTTTGGGCAGTAGTTGCTTGAGTTCTTTTCCGGCCTTGTGCATGTGGCCGGGATACCAATTAATTCGCATAAATAACCTGTCGCTGAAGGGGGCAAGTGTGGCGCTGGCCGCGCAGCCGTTATGGGCTGGAGTGATTATAACAAGCCTGCTAACCTCTAATGCTGTTGTTTAACGGATAATAATTAACCCTATTGAGGAGAACACCTGTGAAATTTGGACTTGCCTTTGCCACCGCCGGCCCCCTAGCCGACCCCGATTTATTCGAAACGCTGGTCACCACGGCTGAAGAGATCGGTATGGAATCCATTTGGGCGGTCGAGCATGTTGTGCTGCCCGCCGGTTTTCAGTCGAAATACCCCTACAACAAGGATGGCCGTTTCCCCGGTGGTGAGAAATCGGCGATCCCCGACCCGATTGTTGCGCTGTCGTACGCGGCGGGCATGACCAAGAATATTCGCCTGGCGACGGGCATTATGATCTTACCCCAGCGCAACCCCATCTATGTGGCCAAAGAGTGGGCCTCCCTCGACGTCTTGTCGCGGGGTAGGGCGATGATGGGTATTGGTATCGGCTGGTTGAAAGAGGAGATGGAAGTGGTCGGCGTGTCCTTTAAAAGTCGCGCTGCGCGCACGGAGGAGTCGGTGCAGGCGATTCGCTCCCTGTGGCGCGATGAGCCCGAGGCCTTCCACGGTGAACACTTCAATTGGGAACCCCTGCACTCCAACCCCAAACCGGTGCAAAAGCCCGGTGTGCCGATCATTGTCGGTGGCAATGTCGAGGGTGCAGCGCGTCGTGCCGCCCGAGTTGGCGATGGTTTCTACCCGGCCTCGGGTAGCCTGAAAACCCTGCCGGCCCTACTCGATGCGATGCGTGACGAATGTACAAAGATTGGTCGCGATCCTACTGAAATTGAACTGACCACCGCAGCGGGCTCTCTCGACCCTGGCAGGGTGCGCCAGTACGAGGATATTGGTGCCTCGCGGCTGATGATCAATCCACCGGCCTATGATGCTGAGGGTATTAAGCGCGGACTCAATGAGTTTGCAGAGACAGTGCTGGCCAAAGTTTAAGGTCCGGTGACACAGCCCATCCAGCCGGCGAGTATGCCGGTAGGCTGGATGGGGTAGCGCAAAATATAGCGTGCTGCGGCGAGTCGACTTTGTCCTGGGCATGGCCTTGCTGACATACCCTTGCTAAATAGAGGCTTTCAGCAAACGAGCCTCTCATCGTCGCGGCAAATTTATAGGCGCCATCGGCTCGCAAGGCGATTTTTACGATCCGTTTTTTGTGGTCAGTGACGACCGTATTCCCCGCGTTTTACAGCAAGCTTCGCGAGTTCAGGCGACAGGCCCTTGATCGGCCTTGCGGGGGACCTCCCCAAGTGCTTTTTTGATGGGCATCTCAGGCTCCACAGTCTGTGCTAGAATTCGGCCGTTTGAACTATTGAGCCCATGCGGTCTTTTTGAATGATGAATGCCTCCCCACGTATTACTGTTGCCGAGAACCCCCACTTTCGCGAATTGGTCGAGCGCCATCTCGACCGCGTCCAGCTTGAGCCCGAGGAATCGGCGGCAGAGCAGGCGTTTTACCGCGAAAAGATCAAAGCACTACTGGTGGAGCGCGATGCTGTCATCGTTGCCCACTATTACACCGACCCGAGCATTCAAGCTCTGGCGGAAGAAACCGGGGGCATCGTCTCCGACTCCCTGGAAATGGCGCGTTTTGGCCAGCGCCACCCGGCATCCACCTTAATGGTGGCCGGGGTTAAGTTTATGGGCGAGACGGCGAAAATCCTCACCCCGGAAAAAACCATCTTGATGCCGACGCTGGAGGCGACCTGCTCCCTAGACATCGGCTGTCCCATCGACGAGTTCAACGACTTTTGCGACCAGCACCCCGACCGCACTGTGGTGGTCTACGCCAATACTTCGGCAGCGGTCAAGGCGCGAGCCGACTGGGTGGTGACATCCAGTATCGCCCTCGATGTGGTCGAACACCTCGACAGCGAGGGCCAGAAAATTCTCTGGGCGCCCGATCAGCATTTAGGGCGCTATGTGCAGAAGGAAACCGGTGCCGACGTTTTACTTTGGGACGGTAGCTGTATTGTTCACGAAGAATTTAAGGTCAGGGGCCTGCTCGATTTGAAGCAGGTGTATCCCGATGCGGCCATTTTGGTTCACCCGGAATCACCGGAGTCGGTGATCGCCATGGCCGATGCCGTGGGCTCCACCTCACAGTTGATTGAAGCCGCGCGAACCCTCCCGAATCAACAAATGATCGTCGCCACCGATGCCGGTATTTTTTACAAGATGCAGCAGTCGGCCCCCGATAAAGAATTAATTATTGCGCCCACGGCGGGCAACGGCGCGACCTGCCGCAGCTGTGCCAATTGTCCGTGGATGGCAATGAATCACCTGAAAAACCTCGCCGAAAGCCTCGAGCAGGGCAGCAATGAAATGCACGTCGATGCCGCCCTGGGTCACAAGGCAATGCTGCCTCTGCAGCGCATGCTCGATTTTCGCGAGGCACAGCTAGGCAGTAATTGATAAATAAGCTGGGCCAATGTCGGAAGCGTATAAGCCGATATGTCTAACTATAGCGGCCAGCGCTGTCTGGCCCTGTAACGCGGGAAATTCGCGTTGCTATGGACGGCCTCTCTTACCCCCCCCCTCTTTTAACTCGCCATGCCCCCCGTACTTTACAGTGAAGAATGTATCGCTTGCTAATGGCCATGCGAGCACTAAGTACCCATGGGCTCATGCTGACGGTCAAAACGCCCCAAGTGCGTTAGTTAAAACCATTGATTATCACCTGCGTCCAATGGCGAACTAAGCACAGCATACGCAGTTAATGCGTGTTTTCTCTAGACCTCAGCCGAGTGGCTGCCACCGTGATGACCGTGATGGCGGCCACTATTGTCTACTCGAGCCCTACTGTGATGTGGTGCAGCCCCGCACAGTTCTTTGGCAACGGCATCCTTGTACTCGTCACAGCGAGACCTGAGCTAAAACACCAATAGCCTGGCCCACGAAGCCCTTTGTGCGCGACCGTTTTTTGACAAGGAATGTTTCTCGCGTAAAGCTATTCAGTTATTGTGAATAATATAATGACCTTCAGTGAAGGACTTAAAATAAATAACAGGTGGAATAATGACGTATCCGAATAATGATATTAGCTACGAAATAAAAGACGAAATTGGCATCCTCACCTTCAATCGGCCCCAGGCGCGAAATGCCTTGACCACCGAAATTCGCCTCGGCATTACCCAGGTGATGCTTGAGATTCGTGAAAAAATGAATATTAAAGCCTTGGTGGTGACCGGCAGTGGCGGTAATTTTTGTGCCGGCGGCGACATCAAATCTTTTCAGGAAATGGCGCCGGAACCGACGGCTCGGCGGGAGCGGGTGCGGCGCTCGCATATCTGGCTCGATGAGTTTCTCAATCTTGAGGTGCCGGTGATTGCCGCCGTCGATGGTGCCGCCATGGGCGCGGGCTTCAGTATTATGCTGGCCTGTGATTTTATTTTTTGCACGCCCCGGGCACGTTGCTCAGGAATCTTTGTGCGCACCGGTTTAATCCCCGATATGGGCTGCCTCTTCCTCTTGCCCCGCTTAGTCGGCCTGCAGAAAGCCCGCGAATTACTCTACACCGGGAAAATTCTCAAGTCCGATGAAATGCAGGCTTTGGGTTTGGTGACAGAGGTCGTCGATGAGGGCGACTTGTTCGCTCAGGCTTTTGCTTTCGCCAGTCGTTTCCGCCATGCCTCGAGCACCTCGATCGGTATCACCAAAAACATTCTCAACCAGTCCTTTCACAGCGATCACCGCACCATTTCCGAGCTGGAAGCCTATGGTCAGGCGGTGTGTTTTGATACCGACTATCATCGTGATGCGATTGATCGCTTCCTCAATAAGCAACCTGCGAAGTTTGACTGGGCGAGTCTGGAGCGAGAGGGTAAGGGTGGCGCTCAGCAATAAGTGGTCGGACTTGCCGGTGATTTGAGCGTCAGGGTTTATCGTAGAAGACGCGATAAAAAAATTGCTACAAAATTTATTTATCGTTGATCTTTATATAAAGTGGATGAGAATGAATTTGAGGTGAAAAATATTGCCAAGCGTGGCCCCTGGCTTGGTAATCCCTCGGCAAGTTCTCGCTGGCGGAGCCAGTATTCAGCGAGCGGGTAAATGCGGCTCTGCCTAATACTCTTCAAAAGAATTTTCAAATACAAAGCCACTTTTTGCCATAGTGATGCGGTGGCGCTCACCTGCCACGCTGGCATCCCAGGCCTCGTAGCCGGCATCACCCTCCCAGATCGCGACGCGCTCGCCGCTCTCGGTTTTACCGAGATGGGTCTGGTAGATTTTGGGGGGTCGCTGCGCCAGCACCGCGAGTAACTCATCGACGCTGTGGTAATTGGCCAGGTAGTACAGGGTGACCCAGGTGGGGGGCACGAAATCTAGGGTGCGCTCTGCGTGACGTTCAATGGCCTCCCGGGGGCTGATCCACTGGTGGTCGTGGATTTCGCCACCGTCGATAATAATTTCCTTGTGCTCGGGCACGCGGGCGGCAAAAAACCAGGTGGTGAAGCGCTTTGGGGCAATGGGCGGCGGTGTCCAGTGGGAGAACCAGATGAAGTCTTCAGGGTTGGCATGAATGCCGGCTTCTTCATGGGTTTCACGTGCCGCAGCGCGCCGGGCGGCCTCGGTTTTATCGCCGTCCTTAGGATAGTCGTCGGCGTCGATGCGACCGCCGGGAAAGACCCACATACCTCCGAAGCGGATTTCTTTGTTCTTGCGCAACATCAGCGTCTCGATACCGGCTTCGCCATCGCGCAATAAGATCACCGTGGCTGCGGGTATGGGCTCTTCCTTAATGGCTTTGTCATCGGGTTTGATGAGGTCGGCGTAGGGGTCACTAGTGTGTTTTTCGGGTGTCTTGTTTGAGTCGCTCATTATTATTTTTCCCGTAGGCGCTGTCCATGTGTCAACAGGGCTGTGTATGTCATTAATATCGGTGCCCTGCAGTGTAACCCACTCCCGGTGACGAGCGTATGACCTGCCCCTGTGCATTATTCGCCGGGGCCGCAGTCACAAGGATGGTGCCCGGCAGGGCTTGGGTTTACCATAGGCGACTTTTTACGCCCCCTATTTGTCAGAGGAATTACAGTCGATGCGTTTAGTCTCCTGGAACGTCAACGGTATTCGTGCCGCCATGAAGAAAGATTTTGCCCAATCTTTACAAGCCATGGAGACAGATGTGCTCTGTCTCCAGGAGACCAAGGCCCAGGACGACCAGGTCGCCGAGGCCCTGGCGTCGATTGAGGGTTATCACCTGTACAGTAATTCCGCCGAGAAAAAGGGCTATTCCGGCACGGCAATATTATCCAGGGTGGAGCCGCTGTCGGTACAGTACGACATGGGCATCGCCGAGCACGACCAAGAGGGTCGGGTGATTGTCGCCGAATTTGAGAGCTTTTACTTGGTGACCGTGTACACACCGAATTCTGGCAATGGTTTGAAGCGGCTCGAGTATCGCCAGCAGTGGGACGCCGATTTTCTCGACTACCTACAAGGCCTCGAGACAAAAAAGCCGGTGGTGCTGTGTGGCGATTTAAATGTTGCCCACAAAGATATCGACCTGGCCCGCCCGAAGCCCAACTACAACAAGAGTGCCGGTTATACCCAGGCGGAAATCGATGCGTTGGATAATCTTGTTGCCGCTGGCTTTGTCGATACCTTTCGTGAGCAACACGCGGAAGAAGTGAAATACTCCTGGTGGAGTTACCGAGCCGGTGCTCGAGCCAATAATGTCGGCTGGCGTATCGACTACTTTATGGTGTCGGCCAGTTTGCGGGGGGATGTACAGACAGCGGATATTCTCAATGAGGTGATGGGCTCGGATCACTGCCCGGTGTTACTGGATTTGAGAGTTTAGGGCTTTGTAGTGTTGGCTAATCGTTTGCTCATAAGGGTGTCATGCTAGTAATAAGTATGCAGTTCCGAGAAGCGATTGGCCCAGGGCTCGCCGACGATTTCCATTAACTGACGAATTTGCGATTTGGTTATGGCGTCCTGGGACTCGGTGCTGTACTTGAGAATGTCCTCAAGTAAATCGGGTGCATCGAGAGCCGGGGCACTGCCAAATTCTTGTTTGATACGCTTGCGTACAATGCGCAACTGATCGATTTCTGCTTTATTAAAAATAGCCATATTACTTTCCTCACTCTTGTCTCTTGTCTACAGGCCTATCAGCTCCGCGTGATATTTTGGCTGCGGTATTGCTAGCGCGCCCTTATTGGCTGTCCATGCCAGAGGCTGTTGAATCCGTGTTTACAGGTGGGGTACTGCAGCCAGCAGGCTCCGCGTATAGGCCGCGCTGGGTGCGGCCCATAGTGCTTCGGTCGCGCCGCTTTCAACCAACTTTCCATGATGCATGACCAGTACCCGATCGGCTATAGAGCGGACGACGGAAAGGTCGTGGGAGATGAACAGCATGCTCAAATTGTGACGTTCGACCAGGGCCAGAATTAAATCCAGTATTTGCGCCTGAATGGTGACATCTAAAGCGGACACGGGTTCATCGGCAATAATCAGCTCGGGCTTGGTGGCAATGGCGCGACCGATGGCGATGCGCTGGCGCTGGCCGCCGGAAAACTCGTGGGGGTATTTGCGGATGTCGGCGTGGGCGAGGCCGACATCATCCATCAGGGCGAGTACCTGGGCACTGATATTCTTGCGCTTGGCGATGCGGTGATAGAGCAGGGGCTCGGCCAGGGTGTCGAAGACTGTCATGCGCGGATTCAGCGAGGCGTAGGGGTCCTGAAAAATCATTTGCATGCGCTGGCGCAGGGGCTTGAGCTGTTTCGGACGCAGTTGCGTCAGCTCTTGACCATCGAGACTGACACTGCCCGCTGTAGGCTTGATCAGTTGAATCACCGAGCGGCCCAGGGTCGACTTGCCGGAGCCCGACTCACCCACCAGGCCAAGTACCTCGCGGTGGCGCAACTCAAACGAGACATCGTCGACCGCAATGGTGGCGGGCGGACGGGGCGCGAACAGACCGGCGCTGCTGCCCTGAAAAACGGTTTTTAGGTGTTCCACCCGCAATAGGGGCTGGTCCGCCGGGCCGGGTTGAAAGCTTTGCCTTGGTTTGGGGCCGCTGGGTACCGAGGCGAGCAGTTGCTGAGTGTAGGGGTGCTGGGGCTGTTGAAAGATTTGCTGGGTGTCACCGCTTTCGACAATTTCCCCGGCGCGCATTACCGCGACCCGCTCGGCAATACTGGCGACCACGCTGAGATCGTGGGAGATAAATATCAGGGCAATATTGCGCTGTTTTTTCAGCCTGTCGAGCAGCTCCAGTATCTGCGCCTGAATGGTGACGTCCAGTGCCGTGGTGGGCTCGTCGGCAATCAGTAACTCGGGCTCGGTAATCAAGGCCATGGCGATCATCACCCGTTGGCGCATGCCGCCCGAAAACTCGTGGGGGTAGCTGCCAAAGCGCGTTTCGGCATCCTTAATACCCACCTCTTCAAGTAGCTCGATGGCTCGTTCGCGGGCCTGGGAGCGACTCTGGTTCTTGTGCTGACAGAGGGGTTCAATCAACTGCTCGCCCACCGTTAAATAGGGGTTGAGGCAGGTCATCGGGTCCTGAAAAATAACGGCGATTTTGTCGCCCAGCAAACTGCGCAGTGTCGCCTTGTCGCTACTTAGCAGGTCGCGTTTGTCCTCCTCTGTTGTGAACTGTGCTGTTCCACTTTCAATCACCCCCGGAGGCTGGGGGATTAGCCCCAACAGGCTATAGCAGGTGACGGACTTACCCGAGCCGGACTCGCCAACAATGGCCAGGGTTTCACCGCGAGCGATCTCAAAATCGACAGATTTAACGGCTTTTGTTAATCCATTACGTGTTTTAAAACATATAGATAGGTCTGTAACTGAAAGTATACTGTCTTCTTTGGCTTTGCTCATGGCCACTCAGTCCTTCGCCGCACGGGGGTCGAGGGCGTCGCGCAAACCGTCGCCGAGAAAGTTAAGGGCAAAGAGCGTGATCGACAGAGCCAGACCGGGGAAGATCAACAGCCAGGGGTACTCCTCCATGGTCTCGACACCGTAGGAAATCAGCAGGCCCCAGGAGCTCTGCGGCGGCTGAATACCGAGGCCGAGAAAACTCAGAAAGGACTCCAGCAACATCACATTGGGGATGGTCAGGGTGGTGTAGACGATGACCGGCCCCAGGGTGTTGGGGATGAGGTGGCGGCGGATAATGGCCCACGGCCCCAGGCCGATGGAAACAGCCGCCTCAACAAACTCCTGCTGGCGCAGGGACTGCACCTGGCCGCGCACGATGCGCGCCATGGTCAGCCATTCGACCGCGCCAATGGCGAGAAACAAAAGCAGTATATTGCGCCCGAAAATCACCATCAGCAGAATAATAAAAATCATAAAGGGCAGGGCGTAGAGAATGTCGACCAGGCGCATCATCGCGGCGTCGACCCGCCCACCCATATAACCGGCAACGGTGCCGTAAATCACCCCGATTAACAGGGCGACGGCGGTGGCAATAAAACCCACGGCGAGGGAGATGCGGCTGCCGTAGAGGATGCGGGTCAGCAGGTCGCGGCCCAGGGTGTCGGTGCCCAGCCAGTGCTCGGCAGAGGGTGGCGAGGCCCCTAACAGGAGGTTTTGCTCCTCATAGCCGTAGACGGTAATCCACGGGGTGAGCAGGGCAGCGATGCACATCGTCACCATCACGCCAAGGCCGAGCAGGGCCATTTTATTCTTTTGCAGGCGGTGCCAGGCATCGCGCCACAGGGAGCTGCCTTTTTCTGCGGGAAGGGCGGCTTCCAGCAATGGCGAGTTTTCCATGGCTATGCCCCTCCGCTGCGGTAGAGATCGCGCAAGCGCGGATTGAGCCACACGGCGACAATATCGGCCAGCAAGTTAAAGAGGATGATCAGCGTCGCAAACAATACCGTGGTGCCCATAATCATCGTGTAGTCGCGGTTAAAGGCGGCCTGCACATAAAAGCGCCCGAGGCCGGGAATTTGAAAGATGGTTTCGACGACGAAAGAGCCGCTGAGTAGGCCGGCAAAGGCGGGACCAATAAAGGCGATCACTGGGATCATGCCACCGCGTAGGCCGTGTTTCAGCACCACCTTCCATTCCGGCAGGCCCTTGGCGCGGGCGGTGCGAATATAGTCCTGGGACATCACCTCCAACATGCCACCCCGCGATAGCCGGGCAATATAGGCGGTGTAGCCGGAGGCGAGGGTGAGGGCGGGCAGTATCTTGTCGCCGGGAATATCGCCCCAGCCCGACACCGGCACCCACTCCAGCCAAACGCCAAACACCAGCATTAAAAGCGGGCCGAGCAAAAATGAAGGCAGGCAAATACCCAGCATGGCGGTGGACATGGGGATGTAGTCCTGGGCGCTGTTGGGTTTGAGGGCGGCGATAATGCCGGCGCTGGCACCGATCAACAGGGCAAAGCACATGGCGTACAGGCCTAGCTCGGCGGTGGCGGGCAGGCCGGCGGCGATCATCTCATTCACCGAGCGGCCGGGGTATTTAAACGAGGGGCCGAAGTCGCCGTGGGCCAGGTCGCCGAGGTAGGAAAAGTACTGATAAATGACGGGTTGGTCGAGCTGGTAGCGGGCTTCGAGGGCCTTTAATACTTCGGCGGGTACGGCTTTCTCGGCACTAAAGGGCCCACCGGGGGCGAGACGCACGAGGAAGAAGGTGACGGTAATCACTACCAGTAGCACCGGTATCGCCTGCAACAGGCGCATCAATATAAAGCGAGCCATGGCGGCTTAATCCTCGCTCAAATAGATTTGCTTATACAGGGCGTAGTCAAGAATATTCGAGGGCATACCTTTGATGTGCTTGTGTACCAAATGAATGGTGTTGTAGGTGTAGATGGGGATGACGGGCATGGCATCGATCAATATCGCCTCGGCGTGGCGAAAGTGGGCGTAGCGCTGTTCGCGTTCCTTGGCCGTTGGGGCAGCCTCGCTAATTAACTGGTCGTATTCGGCGTTTTGCCAGCCGGTGCGGTTATTGCCGCCGTCGGTGAGCCACATGTCGAGGAAGGTGTTGGGGTCGACGTAGTCGCCGATCCAGCCGCCTCGGGAAATTTGAAAATTGCCCGAGGCCTCGCTGTCGAGGTAGACCTTCCAGTCCTGATTATTCAGGCTAATGTCAATATTGAGGTTCTTCTTCCACATTTGTTGAATGGCAACGGCGAGTTTGCGGTGGCTCTCGCTGGTGTTGTAGAGAATCTCCGTGGTGGGGAAGCCCTCGCCATTGGGGTAACCCGCTTCTGCGAGCAGGGCTTTTGCAGCGGCAATATCTTCGGCAAAACCAGCGTCCGCCGTATAGCCCAGGGTATTGGGTGGGGTAAAGGTGTAGGCCGGGGTTTGCCCGCCCTTGATGACGGTGTCGATAATCTGCTGGCGATTAATTGCCATCGCCAGGGCGCGGCGTATGCGTTTATCGGCCAGATGTTCAACCGTGGTGTTAAAGCGATAAAAATAGGTGCCCAAATAGGGCGAAATGCGCAGGGCCTGGGGGTTGGTTTCCTTATACACGGCAATTTTGTCGGCGGGAAGAGTGCTGGTGACATGGAGTTGGCCGGCGCGAAACATGCGCTCCTCGGTCGAGGTGTTTTCGGTGGGGTAAAAGCGAATCGCCTGAAGCCGCACTTTATCAGCGTCGTAATAGGTCGGGCTTTTCTCAATCATCACCAGGCGGTTGAGATCCCACTGGGTGAGCACAAAGGGGCCGTTGCCAACGAAATTGCCAGCGCGCGTCCAGCGGGTGCCACGCTCGGCGGGCTCACCAAATTGCTCGATGGTGGCGCGATGCACGGGAAACATCGAGTAGTGGTCGAGCAATTGCAGGAAGTAGGGCGTGGGGTTGGCCAGGGTGACTTCGAGGGTTCGGGCATCGAGAGCTTTAACGCCGACCTGAGAAAAGTCATCGAGCTTACCCGTAGCGTAGGCCTCGGCATTATTGATGGGGTAATACATATAGGCGTAGAGATTACCCAGCGCCGGTTGCAGGGCACGCCACCACGACCAGACAAAGTCCTCGCTGGTGACCGGGTCACCATTCGACCAGCGAGCATTATCACGAAGATAAAAGGTATAGGTTTTACCGTCGTCGCTAATCTCCCAGCGCTCGGCCATACCGGGGGTGGGCTCGAGGGTTCGTGGGTCTTTGAGTACTAGGCCCTCGAGCAGGCCGACAATAATATGGTGCTCGGGTACACCGGTGACAATATGGGGGTCGAGCTCCTGGGGCTCGGCACCATTGCCCCAGTGCAGGGTCTGGTTGGCCAGGCCGGTGCTGACATTGTTTTCACCATTGCCGCAGGCGAGGAGCAGTAAGCAGCAGGTGGTGGCGAGCAGGGTCGATAAGTAACGCTGCGGGCGTAAATATTGGGTGGGCAGCGCTGGTATGCATGGGGCCATGTAGGTATCCATGTGGTGATGGGGCTGAGCACCCGCGTTCGATTATTTTCGTGGTGATACTACCTTAGCGAGGGGTCGCTTGAAAGCGTGAGCTTATTGCCCCCAATCGTTAATTATAGGGCTGCACAGTAGCGGCCGGGCTTGGAGGCCGCAGGGTTGGCGCTGTCTTGCTAGGATGGAGCTGCCTTGCTAGGACGGCCACCATAATGGCAGCGCCGATAAACGCGGCTTTGCCTTCTGCAGTAGCGGGTTTTTATTGTTTAATAAGGGCAAGGGTTTACTGGAGTCGCGTAGTGATACCCCACGAAGCGCGGGTAGCTTCGATCAGGTGCTTCGATCAGTTGCTTTGAGCAGATGTAATGAGGCGGCCTGAGCGTGCGAAAGGACGGGTTTTGCTAGGCACTGAAATTATGGCATCGCCAGGCAGTAGCGCAATCAAGGCGAAAGGTACTAGTAGTGTTTCCCTCTACGGCCGCTTACCCGTAAAATTGGCTTTTTTACGATGATGGAGCATGAGCGATATGGGCAGAGCGTATCAGAACCGTAAAGAATCGATGGCCAAAACATCTGATATGAAGGCCAAGGTGTACAGCCGCTACGGTCGTGAAATATATGTTAGCGCCAAATCAGGGGGCACCGACCCCAGTGGTAATTTAACACTGCGCAGTTTGATCGAGCGCGCTAAAAAAGATCAAGTCCCCGGCCATGTGATTGACAAGGCGATTGAGAAAGCCAAGGGCGGCGCGGGGGAAGATTTTTCGCCGGCACGCTACGAAGGCTACGGCCCCGCTGGCAGTATGGCGATTATTGAATGCCTGACCGACAACCCCAACCGGACCTTCGGCGATGTGCGCCAGGCGTTTACCAAAACCAAATGTAAAATTGGCACCCAGGGCAGCGTCAGCCACATGTTTGATCATGTTGCCATTTTTGTCTTCAAATACGATGACGAAGATGCCATTCTCGAAGCCTTGATGGAGGCCGATGTCGACGTCACCGATATCGAGAATGAAGACGGTAAAATCTCGGTGTTCGCCGCCAACAGCGACTACTTCAAGGCCAAACAAACCCTGTTAGAGAGCTGCGGTGAGATTGATTTCGAGATCGATGAAATACAGTTTATCGCCCATGATTACAGTTCGCTGAGTGGCGATGATGTCGCCCTGTTTGAACGCTTCTTAGAAATGCTCGATGAACTGGATGATGTGCAGCGGGTGTTCCACAATATCGAAGCAGTCTAGGCCAGGCAGTTATTGGCAGTGAGTCAGTCAGCTTAGGCCTTTTGCTGTGTTAGTACTAAATACATAGCGCAAGGCCTGGTACTGCTTTACATTGTCCCTTTGCAGGGTATAGCTATCGAAAGATAGCGGCTATTTACTAAACCTATAATTACAATATTGAAGACTATTCACTATGCAATCAGACCCCGATAAATTAGTAGAGAAAAACAAAAATATGACCCACTCCGACTTAATGAAGGTGTTGTCGCATGTGCAGCGAGAGCAGGGCGAATGGATTTTACATACCCTAATGGTCGAGGGTTGTGATGTGCCGTTTAAATTCAAACGCCAAGGTAATTACCAAAGTTTAAAGGGTGCCAGAGTGAATATGAGCTATTACCCCGAACAGGAAACTGTCGCGGGGATAGCTTTTGAAGTGATGAAAGTTGTGCGTATAAAAAAAGGGTGATTTAAGGGTGTTGAGCTGGGTGTCTGTAGCGGGCTTCCTGTGGCAGGCGTCTACATAGCGTAAAGAAAGTATGGCTGCACTTATTGAAATATAGCATGCAATCCCATATATGGCAGTGTTGGTTCTGTTGGTGTTTGAGAAATGCTTTATTTTACAACAGGTTATGTCGAGAGGCTGAGGTTAATCAAAAAAACTATCGGGATTCCCTATAATATTGTTTTGTGGGATCATATCCCTTAAAGCATGCTGTTAAATGCATTCGAGAGATTGGTGTAATGCGAATAATTGAAGTTGTAGATTATCAAGATAGCTGGACTAAAAACTTTGAAGATGAGTCGCAGTTATTAAATGATGCTATTGGCGTTCTAAATCCAACCATTCATCATATCGGAAGTACTGCTGTTCAAGGGTTGGCAGCAAAACCTATTATTGACATTCTTATTGAAGTTGAAAATGTTATAGATCTCGATTCTTATAATGGTGAAATGAAAACCGCTGGTTATCACGGTCGTGGCGAGCTTGGCATTCCCGGTCGTAGATTTTTTCAAAAAGGAGGTGACAATAGGTCACATCAAGTACACGCTTTTAAAAAAGGGCACTTTGATGTTGTCCGTCATTTAGCATTTCGTGATTATCTAATTAACCACCCAGAAGTAGCTTTACAATATGCAACTCTAAAAAGGCATGTGGCCATGGACAGCAATAATGATATTGATCGTTACTGTGATGGGAAAAATGAGTTTGTTCAAAAGCATGAAAAACAAGCCGTGGAGTGGTATTCATTTAACAAGTAGCTCAAGCATCGTTCCGGCGCAAAAAGCCGCGCCTCCACTGGACAGCCAAAGCGCTGGTTTTTTTGTGCATTTGCTTCGCAAATCGTTGCTCAAAAAAACCATCACTTTGTCTGCCGCTTAGCAAGGCGTTATAGAGCTTAAAGAGATCTTTCCATGATAATGAAAGTGGGTGACACCGAAATAAAATCAAAACATCAGGCTTCATGTCATTGTGGTTCTGTTGAATTAGAAATTGATTTACCA
>MAAC01009656.1_pt1 | contig 31842 bp, 34 predicted proteins | sample 1115981 | NCBI WGS metagenome assembly MAAC01 (sample SAMN04961126, study PRJNA320927) | seawater metagenome | isolation source: sample BD02T64 sea water enriched with oil for 64 days | place: USA:Gulf of Mexico | collected 2013-07-27 | reverse complement strand
GTACTACAGCGTCTAAGCTCGACAAAAACGACGTTTGAGAGTGGCTCAATAGAGCTGGCTCACAAAAGCCCGGTCTTCTTATGGAGATCGGGCTTTTTCTTTTCTACAAAGCGTATTACCCTAGATTGCATACGCCTTCCTTGCGAGAACCAGCACTGTCACTGCTTGCCGGGAAACGCGCCCCGCTGCCCCGCGGAAAAAACCGCCACCCAACCAAAGTGTAACTGCCATGAAAAAACTCTCTGCGACCCTGGTTAGCCTAGCCCTGCTTAGCAGTCCCGGCCTCTGTGCGGGCGAGGTCTATCGAGTCATTGATAAGAATGGCCAAGTCACCTTCACCGATGCACCCCGGAACAACGCCAAGGCTGAGGCAATCCATCTACCGGCAACCAATATCGCGGTAGCGCCCCCTCTCCCCTCTAAAACCACGCCAGAAGGTGACGCTATTGAAGAGGAAGTCCCCTACACCAGCGCCCGCATTGCCAAACCCCTGAACAAGGCCACCATTCCACCGGGGCAAACGAGCGTCGCTATCGAGCTAAACCTGCAGCCCGCTCTACAAGAGGGACATCGGGTACAACTCTACATTGACGGACGCCCTCAAGGCTCTCCTGCGGCCTCGGGCACGTTTTCCGTCGCCGGTTTGTTCCGAGGTAAACACACGGCCAATGCAGTCATTCTTGGCGCCGATAAAAAGCGTAAAATAAAAACACAAACCGTGAGCTTTTTCGTCAAGCAGCACAGCTCAAACAGATAACACCTCACCAGCCCTGCCGGCGAAGTAAACCGCCGCACCAAAGCAGTGCGCGGCACAGCAATTACCGCTACAATCACGCCTATCACCTCCCGTAACTTACGTGCCCTAGGCTCCTGTAACGCCGCCAGCTATTCGCGTCAGCCCAAGCACCTTGGCACCGCACTGATCCCGCCGCATTCATGAATAGTAGCCAGACCAACCAGCTCGTTTTGGACCATCTCAATACCGGCGTGCTGCTGATAGATAAGCAACTATCCATCACCTATATCAATCCCGCTGCAGAGAGCCTGCTGGCCATCAGCGCCCACCGCCTACTCAACAGTGACGCGGCGCAACTCTTTGCCGAGGCCGAGCCTCGGCGCCAAGTATTTCTCGATGCACTGAACAGCGAATCCGCCTTTACCGAGCGCAAGGTCAAAGTCCTACTGCCCGGCCTACGAGAAATCACCGTCGACTATTCAGTGACGCCGATGACGCAAAATGCGCAGCCATTGCTGTTGCTCGAAATGCTGCCCATTGACCGCACCCTGCGCATCGACAGAGAGGAGGCATTACTATCTGCCAACGACACCTCCCGCAACTTGGTGCGCGGCCTCGCTCACGAAATCAAAAACCCCCTCGGCGGTATTCGTGGCGCCTCCCAGTTACTGGCACTGGAGCTGGATAGAAGCGAGCTGGTCGAATACACCGACATTATCATTGCCGAAACCGACCGCCTGCGCGAACTGGTTGACCGCCTGCTCGGCTCGCCACTACCGACCCAATTCTCCCAGCTCAACATCCACGAAGTCACCGAGCACGTAGCCACGCTGGTGCAGGCCGAAACCCACGGCTCGCTCATCATCAATAAAGATTACGACCCCAGTATTCCAGAAATTACCGGTGACCGAGAGAAACTGATTCAAGCCCTGCTCAACGTGATACGCAACGCCATGCAGGCCTTGGATGGCGTCGACAAAATTGGCCACGGCGGTGAGATCACCCTGCGCACCCGCATTCTCAACCATTTTACCATCGGTAAAATGCGTCACCCCATGGTCTGCCGGCTGGAAATTATCGATAATGGCCCCGGCATTCCCAGCGATATCAACGAGCGTATTTTCTACCCGATGATCAGTGGCCGCGCCGAGGGTACGGGCCTTGGCCTGCCCATCGCCCAGGCCGCGATTCACCAACACCAGGGCTTAATCGAGAGCGACAGTGAACCCGGGCGCACACGTTTTTCTATTTTTCTGCCACTACAGCCCCTTGAGGACAGACAAGCATGATGAAACCGACAGTTTGGATCGTCGACGATGATAATTCGATTCGCTGGGTGATGGAGAAAGCACTGGAAAAAGCCAAGCTCACCGTGCGCAGCTTTGAGGATGGCGGTAAGCTCCTCAACGCCCTCGCCAAACAGCCCGAGGAACCGGATACCATTATCAGCGATATTCGCATGCCCGGTATCGACGGCCTCGCCCTGCTCGACAAAATTCACGCCGAACTCCCCGAGCTGCCGATTATTATCACCACCGCCCACTCCGATCTCGACAGCGCTGTTGCCGCCTATCAGGGCGGCGCCTTCGAATACTTGCCCAAGCCCTTTGATGTCGACGACCTGATAGCGGTGGCCAACCGAGCCATCGCCTTTGCCCAGGAAAAGGCCCACCAAACTATCCCTGCCCCACCGCTGGAAAAAACCGAAATCATTGGCGAAGCGCCGGCCATGCAAGAGGTGTTTCGCGCCATCGGCCGCCTCTCTCACTCCAACATTACGGTATTAATCAACGGCGAATCGGGCACCGGCAAAGAACTCGTCGCCAAGGCACTACACCGCCACAGTCCGCGTAAAGCCGCCCCCTTTGTAGCCCTAAACATGGCGGCCATTCCCCACGACCTAATCGAGTCGGAGCTGTTCGGTCACGAAAAAGGCGCCTTTACCGGCGCGGCCCAGCGCCGCATCGGTCGCTTTGAGCAGGCCGAGGGTGGCACCCTCTTCCTCGATGAAATTGGCGATATGCCCCAGGAAGCCCAAACACGTTTACTGCGAGTACTGGCGGACGGCGAATACTATCGCGTTGGCGGCCACACGCCGATACACGCCAGCGTGCGCATCATTGCCGCCACGCACCAGAACCTCGAGCAGCTAGTCGAAGAGCACCGCTTTCGGGAAGACCTCTTTCACCGCCTCAACGTGATTCGCGTCCACCTGCCAAAACTGGCCGACCGGCGCGAGGACATTCCCCGCCTGATCAATCACTTTTTCCACGAGTCGGCACAAGAACTCGAGGTCGAACCAAAAATCCTCTCGCCCGAGGCGGAGAGCTTCCTAATCAACCAGCCTTGGCCCGGTAACGTGCGACAACTCGAAAACACCTGTCGCTGGCTCACCGTAATGGCCGCCGGGCGCGAAGTCCTACTCGCCGACCTGCCGCCGGAACTGCGCGACAAGCCTTACGACGAAAAAGCCTCGGGGGCCAATTGGGAGCAAGGGCTGCAACAATGGCTAAAACGGGAGCTGGCCCAGGGCAAGAAGAACGTCCTCGCCACCGCCCTGCCCTCCTTCGAGCGCACCGTGATCGAAACCGCCCTGCAACACACCGCCGGGCGTAAGCGCGATGCCGCCGAGTTACTGGGCTGGGGGCGCAATACCCTGACGCGCAAACTGCACGAACTCGATATAGAAGTGCCCTAGCGCCAGATTACCAACACCCTATGCAAACAAAAACGCCGCTGTCGAGCACTCGACAGCGGCGTTGATGATCTAGTAATCAGCGCTAATTCAATTTGCTCGCCGACTGAGTCTCAGCCGCGTTCTTCCTTTGTTCCGCCACCGCCTGTTGAAACAGCGCGTCAAAATTAACCGGCGGTAACATTAAGGCAGGGAAACTACCGCGCACCGAAAGACTATCGACCAGCTCTCGGGCATAGGGAAATAATATCGCCGGACACTGGGTATTGAGGAGCTGGGCCAGTTGCGCCTGTTCAAGACCCTTGGCCATAAAAATGCCGGCCTGCTGTACTTCAATCAAATAGGCCGTGTCCTCACCTTCGGAAACGGTAATGGTCAGGCGCAGCACCACTTCGTAGTGCTCCTCATCCACCTTCTTGACTTCGGTGCCAATATCCTGATTAACCTGTGGCGCCCACTGTCGAGTGAAGGCCTGAGCCCCCATCGGCAATTCAAACGACAAATCCTTAAGGAAAATGCGCTTTAAGGCAAACTGCAGGTTCGCAGCAGGATCGAGGCCATCCCCAGACGGGGCGCCAGTCGTTTCATTTTCAGCCATAGTGCTCTCGGTCAATAATTATTTACAATGGGTTACATACTGAACGCGCTAGTTGCGCGATCAATCATTAAGCAGGGGCAGCAAGCCGCCCTGTTGGTGCAGGCTGGCGAGCTCGGTATAACCACCGATGTGCAGTTCACCGACCCAAATTTGCGGCACGGTGCGCTCGCCACTGGCCTGCATTATTTCTCGACGCAGCTCGGTATTGCCATCGACGGCGACATCTTCAAAATCGATGCCCAGCTGTTCTAATAGGCGTCTCGCCGCAACACAATAGGGGCAAAACCGCGTGGTAAACATTTTAACCGCGCTGGCCGATGCACTGATCAAGGCGCTCACGGGGTCACCACCGGCAAACTTTGGTGCAACCACTCGCCCATGCCGCCACGTAAACGGTGTACATCGTAGCCCGCAAGGCGCAACTTGCGTCCCGCCGGTGCCGCTTGTTGGCCGATTTTATCCACCAGGACAATTTTTTTCTCCCGGTGTTTTTCCAACTCGCCAATCCGCCCATCCAGTTTTGCCACAGGGATACTCATGGCGCCGGTAATGCAGCCGGTTGCGTACTCCTTGCTATCGCGCAAATCGATCAACAAGGCCTCATCGTTATTGAGCATGCGCGTTAACTCATGCACCGACACCTGCTTGCCGGCCTTTTTCTGCTCGCTAAAAGCAAACACGTAAATCAACACCAGTAAGACGCTGACCAACAACCATTGCTCACTAATAAAAACAAAAAAATCCACTCTATCTATACCTTTTCAACTAAAAATCGCCAATAATTTCCGGCGTAGTATACACAAGTTATCAGGCGCACTGCAGCCTTGAGCTATAGACAGCAGCGACCGCCGATCGATATTTAAGCGCCGATGAAATAGCCTTTATAGCGTCGAGCGAGTACTATTTGCCCCCACAAAAAGCCCTTCTCAAGCGCGCCTCACGACGCCCTTTTCTGCAACAGACTGCTGGTAGACCAAGCCATGACGGAAACACAAAAAGCCCCCCTCGTTCTCCTCATCCTCGACGGCTGGGGGTATAGCGAAGCGACCGAGGCCAATGCCATTTACAGCGCCAAGTCGCCCGTGTGGGACCAACTCTGGCAGCGCGAGGCAAAAACCCTGGTGCACTGCTCTGGCGAGCGAGTGGGTCTACCGGCCGGGCAAATGGGCAATTCGGAAGTCGGCCATATGACCCTTGGCGCCGGGCGCGTGGTCTACCAAAATCTAAGTCGTATCAATAAGGCTATCGACGACGGTAGCTTTCTTGCCAATCCGGCCTACTGCTCAGCCATCGACCAAGCCGTCGACGGCGACAAAAAACTGCATATTTTTGGCCTGCTCTCCCCCGGTGGTGTACACAGCCACGAAGACCACCTCCTGGCACTGCTCGATATGGCGGCCCAGCGCGGCGCCAAACAGGTGTATCTACACGCCTTTCTCGATGGTCGGGATACCCCGCCACGCAGCGCCAAAGCCTCTCTCGAGAAAGTCACCGCGAAATTTAGCGAGCTCGGCATCGGCCGCACGGCCTCTGTCAGCGGGCGCTATTTCGCGATGGACAGAGATCAGCGCTGGGATCGCATCGAACCCGTCTACCGCTTGCTCACCGAAGGCAAAGCGGAGTATCACAGCGCCAACGCACTGGCGGCGCTGGCACAGGCCTATGAGCGCAATGAAAACGATGAGTTTGTCAGTCCTACACAAATCGGGGCCGAAGGCGAAAGCCCGGTCAGTATCGATGACGGCGACAGCATCATTTTCATCAATTTCCGCCCCGACCGCGCCCGTCAATTAACCCGGGTGTTCATCGATGCCAATTTCAGTGAATTCCCCCGGCCCGCTCACCCCCAGCTGGCCACCTTCGTTAGCAGCACCGAGTACGCAGCCGAACTCAAGACCGACATCGCCTTCCCACCCCAGACCCTAGTCAACGGTCTCGGCGAATACCTCGCCGCCCAAGGTAAGACCCAGCTTAGAATTGCTGAAACCGAGAAGTACGCCCACGTTACTTTTTTCTTTAGCGGCGGCCGCGAAGACTGCTATCCGGGTGAAGAGCGCACGCTAATCCCCTCCCCCGACGTTGCCACCTATGACTTACAACCGGAAATGAGCGCCCTCGACGTCACCGAAAACCTCGTCGCCGCCATTACCGGCGGTCAATACGATGTCATCATCTGTAACTTTGCCAACGGCGACATGGTCGGTCATACCGGCGTATTCGAGGCGGCAGTGCAGGCCGTTGAAACGCTGGACAGCTGTGTTGGCCAGGTTCTCGAGGCTCTGCAAGGTGTCGGCGGCGACTGCCTGATTACCGCTGACCACGGCAACGTCGAGAATATGGTCGATGCCCAAAGCGGGCAAATACTGACCTCTCACACCATCGACCCCGTGCCCCTGATCTATGTCGGCAACAAGGATCTGCAGCTCAGTGATGGCGGCTCCCTCGCCGATATCGCACCGACCATTCTGGCGCTGATGGATATCCCCCGGCCGGCCGAAATGAGTGGGCACTCACTACTGTCGAGCGCAGTGGACGTGGACCTTCGCACTGCGTAATAAGAGCGTGTCAAAAGCGCGCGTGGCACTGCTGCTAGCCATTACGCTAGCACTTACCCCGAGGCTATTTGCCGAGGACGAGCAAGCCAAGCTGGCCACCCTTAGCAGTGAAATTTCGCAGCTGCAAAAAAAACTGCGCGTCACCCGTACCGAGCACGATGAATCCGCCGCCGACCTACGGGTAATCGAGCTACAAAGCGCAGCCTCTCGCCGCCAAGTCCTCGACCTCGACCAGGCCGTACGCCTGCTCGGCAAAGAGCTGGGCAAGCTTTACGCCCAACAACAGCAGCTCGACAAGCAACGACAACGCCAGGCCAGCCAGGTTGCCCAAGAGCTCGCCGCCGCCTACCGACTGGGACGAGAGGAGCCCCTCAAAGTATTGCTCAACCAGGAAAACCCCGCCGAACTGGGCCGCACCTTGAAGTACTACGAGCACATCGTGAAGGCCCGCAGTAAAATTCTCGAGGATTACCAAGACACCATTCGCAAGCTCGACAGCGTCGAACAAAGCCTACTCGACAAAAAAAATGACCTCGCCAATAGAAGAACGGAATTACACGCCCTGCAGCGAGGCTTAAACATCGAAGTACAACAGCGCAACGCCCTGCTAAAAAACTCACGGCAGCAAATAAGCAGTGAAAAGAGTCACCTCGCCAAGCTCAACCTTGAGCGCCAGCAGCTGGAACGTATTATTCAAGCCCTGCAAAAACACCTGCAGAACTTAACTATCCCCGACAATCAAACCTTCAGTCAGCGACGGGGCAAGCTGCTATGGCCAGTAAAGGCCCGAGTTGCACGCAGTTTTGGTTCGGCCCGCGGCTCACATTTGCAGTGGCATGGTTGGCTACTGCGCGCAACAAGCGCCAGTCCCGTTAAGGCCATCCATCACGGCAGGGTGGTTTTCTCCAATTATTTACGCGGCCAGGGGCTGCTGATAATTATCGACCACGGCGACAACTACCTCAGCCTCTACGCCCACAATCAGGTGCTCTTGAAGGAAACCGGCGACTGGGTTTACCCCGGTGACCTGATTGCCAGAGTCGGCAATACTGGCGGCCTGGAGCGCAGCGCCCTGTATTTTGAAATACGTCGTAAAGGTAAGGCCATCGACCCGAAAAGATGGCTTAAGCCCCGGGCGTAAATGCGCCTATTTACGCTACACTGCCATCCACACCCGAAGAGCATTGCGCCCAGGATAAAAATAATGGAACGACTCACTCGCTATGTACTGCACTGTGGATTATTACTAAGCCTGCTCTCGCCTCTCCTTGTCCACGCTGCCGACAACCCCGAGGAAGCGCGTCTACCGCTTGAAGAGCTACAACTTTTCACTCAAGTCTTTGAGCAAATTCGCAATGCCTATGTCGAGGAAATCGACGACAAAACCCTGATAGAAAATGCCATTTCCGGTCTGCTTGGCGAACTTGACCCACACTCGGCCTTTTTAAAGAAGGGCACCTATCGAGACCTTCAAGAACACACCAGCGGGGAGTTCGGCGGCATTGGCATTGAAGTCGGCATGGAGGATGGCTTTATTAAGGTCATCTCCCCTATCGATGACACCCCCGCCTCTCGCGCCGGGATTGAAGCCGGTGATCTAATTATTAAACTGGACAACAGCGCCGTACAGGGCATGAATCTGGAAGAGGCGCTGGAAATAATGCGCGGTGCCAAGGGCAGCCCATTGACCCTCACTATTGCGCGAGAAAACCGCAATCAACCGCTGATCATCACGGTGCTCAGGGACATCATTAAAATCACCAGCGTCCGCCACAAGACCCTTGATGAGGGCTTTGGCTACATCCGCATCGCCCAATTTCAAGCCAATACCGGCGCGGAATTTCGCCAGAGTATTAAAGCCCTGTTAAAGGCATCAAGCCCCCTTAAGGGCTTGGTTCTCGACCTGCGCAATAACCCCGGTGGCTTGTTGCCCGCCTCGGTGGAGGTTGCCGACGCTATGCTCGACGGCGGACTAGTGGTTTATACCGAGGGCCGCGCGCAATCGGCCAACACCCGTTTTTCCGCAAAGGCTGGGGAGCTACTGAACGGTACCCCCCTAGTTATTTTGATCAACGGTGGCTCCGCCTCCGCCTCGGAAATTGTTGCCGGCGCTATTCAAGACCACCATCGTGGCGTCATTATGGGCACCAGTAGCTTCGGTAAGGGCTCCGTACAAAACATCCTACCGCTCAGCGATGGCAGGGCCATCAAGCTCACTACCGCACGCTACTTCACCCCCAGTGGGCGCTCCATTCAAGCCGAGGGCGTGCAACCGGATATTTGGGTGGAGCGCGCAAAAATCCAGCTTGCTACTAACCTACAACCGGGTATCAAAGAAGCCGATCTCAGCGGGCACATCAGCCAGGGGGCAGAAAAAAGCACCAAGACTGCCAGCTCAGGCAAACACCCAACAAGTCTCGACGACTATCAGCTCATTGAAGCCTTAAATCTGTTAAAAGGTCTTGCTATCCTTTCAAAACAACCGCCTGTCAACTGAGTCTTGACCAATAAGCCTTTACTTACCTTAAAAAATGTATTAAAAAGGATGTGTCTAGTTTGCAGATATGGGAAATGGCTGGACGCCATACAAAATCAACTATAAGCACTCAAGAGCGTGGAACTATGAGCAATGTCGTCTATCTCACTAGGGACAGTGATGCAAAAAGTACTTCTACTGCGCGAGTACGTAGTGATCGCTTTTTCAAGCTGTCCGACTATTGGTACTTTATCACGCGTGAAGGTGCCACTTTAGGCCCCCACGATTCAAAAAGTCAGGCCCAGCAAGCCGTTGCCGACTACATCCAGTTTGTCAATCAGGCAACTCCCGCGATGATGAAGCTGCTGGCAACCCGCTAAACCTACCGGCGGCTCAATCACCGCCACCATCATTAACATCGGCAATAAATAGCTTTCTTGATAGCGGGTTGAGAGCTGCCGGCTCCGCCCCTCCTCCCGAGGCTTAGCCCTTATACACAGCCCTCTACTAGATTTGCCCATACGTACGGGCTATAAGCGAACCTCGATACCCTGCCCGCCCATAAACGCCTTTGCCTCGGCAATGCTGTACTCAGAAAAGTGAAAAATACTCGCCGCCAACACCGCATCCGCGCCACCCTGTAGCACCCCGTCGGCCAAATGCTGCAAGTCGCCAACACCGCCCGAGGCGATCAGCGGAATATTCACCGCGCTGCTAACGGCCCGGGTTAAACCCAAGTCAAAACCGTTTTTAGTGCCATCCCTGTCCATACTGGTGAGGAGGATTTCACCCGCGCCATAATTTGCCATCTGCACCGCCCACGCCACCGCATTGAGACCTGTGCCCTTGCGCCCGCCATGGGTAAAAATCTCCCAGCGCGACTCGCCCTCTGGCGCCGCCACTTGCTTGGCATCAATGGCCACCACGATGCACTGTGAGCCAAACTTCTCCGCCGCCTGGCGTACAAACTCCGGATTGCTAACGGCAGCTGAGTTAATCGCCACTTTGTCGGCCCCCGCCTGCAGCAGCGCGCGGATATCTTCCAGCTTGCGCACCCCTCCCCCCACGGTCAGGGGGATAAAAACCTCACTGGCCATTCGCTCAACGGTGTGAATGGTGGTGTCCCGGCCTTCATGGCTGGCGGTAATATCGAGGAAGGTGATTTCATCCGCGCCCTCCTGATCGTAGCGGCGGGCAATTTCAACCGGATCGCCAGCATCGCGAATATCGACAAACTGCACACCTTTGACAACACGTCCGTTGTCCACATCCAGGCAGGGAATAATACGTTTAGCCAGGGCACTCATGGGCAAACCTCAAGTTGTTATTGCTAGCCTATGACCGACCGCAGACAGGCGGCCAGCGAGAAACAGAAAACAGTTAGAATTTTTTACGAAACACCAAAACACCCGATTGCTCAGTCATCTCCACCTTACTCAAAAAACTATTGCCGAGCAGTATGTGTTCGGGAAAATCGCCATCAATTACCGAGGCGGGAATACTGTGTAGGGTAATACCGCCAACACTGACCTTGTCGAGCACAATCCGAAAGGTCTCGACCATACCACCTGCCGTCGACGACATACCCCGTGCCGCCCGGCGTAAATCGATACCCAGTCGACGGGCCTCATTGCGGTTCATGGCGATGACGGTGGCCCCCGTATCCACCATAAATTTAGTGGGCCGACCATTGATCGCCCCCGCCGCAAAAAAGTGGCCATTGCTGGCCCGAGGTATTTTTACCTCAGAGAATTTTGGCTTTTTAAAGGCTGTGGAAATGCGCTGGGACAAAAACAAGGTCAGGGTCTGTCCCTCGACCAGAATACTCGCTTGCCGGCTATTGCTGCTCAATAACGTCACCCCTTCGGGGCTACTCGCGCCGACCTTTAACAAGCGCGGACGGCCATCAATGGTGAGCAGGGCCTTATCCTTAAATAAGCCCGAGGCGATAATCTCTGGAGCTGCCAATAGCGGTGCATTAAAAACCAGGGCCAGTAACATCGCACACAGGGCGCGCACCGTCATACACTTAACCCCAGTACAACGGCCGCCAAATGTAATACCAACCATGTCATGATCCCCGCGAGAATATCGTCCAACATAATACCCAAACCACCCGGCACCTTTCTGTCGAGTACGCTAATAGGCCAGGGCTTGAGAATATCAAAGCAGCGGAACACCACAAAACCGCTGACCAGCCAGAATGAGCTTACAGGAAACCCTGCCAAGGCAATCCATAAACCGACAAACTCATCCCATACAATGCTGGAAGGGTCTTTAGCACCGAGCTTATTGGCAGAGTAACCACAAATATAAATTCCCGCCAAACTGGCAAGCAGCAACACGACTAGCAAATAACCCATTGGCAACAAAGCCAGCAGGGGTACGAAGCAGAGCGCCACAACCGTACCGGCCGTACCTGGAGCGAAGGGCGCCAAGCCGCTACCCAAGCCCAAGCCAAGAAATAGTATGGGGTCTTTGCGCAAAGTGGAAAATGTAGGCAGCGGCGAAGATGTCATTTAAATCACGCTCTCGTTAAAAGTGTTGATAACCGGAATCCCTCGTATCGAGGAAATCGCCCCGCGAGTCCACACACCGTACGCCCTGACCTTGGTCAACCAGGCCAATGGCTGTTGCGTTCAACACGCCCTCGTCAATCAAGCGCTGACATTGCGCCAGCCCATTCGCCGGCACAGTAAAACACAGCTCGTAATCATCACCACCTCTCAGCGCCCACTGGTAGCTGCGCTCTACGCCTGCGGCCCCCCGTAGCACCTGGGACAAAGGCAGATGATCGACCTCGATGCTTGCGCCAACCTGGCTGGCGGCGACGATATGACCGAGGTCGGCCAGCAAGCCATCCGAAATATCGATCGCCGCAGAGGCAAAGCTGCTGATGGCCAAACCCTCAGTAACGCGGGCCTGGGGTTGCCAGAAGCGCTCTTGTAGATAAGTCGCAGCTCCCGTGTCCACGGGCAAGCGGCCTTCAAGCACCGCCAAGCCCCCGGCGCCATCGCCTAAGGTACCGCTAACAAAAATCGTATCACCGGGCTTGGCGCCGCTACGCTTAAGCGCTTTGCCGGGGGGTACGGTACCGATCAGGGTAATGCTAATGGTCAAAGGGCCGCGAGTGGTATCACCCCCGACCAGGGCGCAATTATAGTCACGGGCCATGCTATTGAGGCCGGCACTAAACTCGGCCAACCAATCTTGATCGGCATCGGGTAGGGTTAAAGCCAACTGAAACCAGCGCGGTGTCGCGCCCATTGCCGCCATGTCGCTTAAGTTGACGGCTAGAGCTCGCAGGCCAATCAGTCGGGCCGGGGAATCATTGGGGAAGTGAACACCGGCCAGTAAGGTATCGGTAGTAACCGCCAACACTTCCCCTGCCGGTGGCGCCAGTAATGCACAGTCATCGCCAACGCCCAATAGCGTGTCACTAGTCCCGGTACCACAGGCGGAAAAATAGCGTTTAATCAGGCCGAATTCATCAACCGGCATTATTTAAAGCACCCTGCTTCAGTATCAAGCCAAATGTCAAAGGGCGGCTACTACGAACTGCTTTTATCGCCAGGTTGAGCAATGCCCTTACTAGCGGCAATTTCCACCCGTCGCGCTCGCGCCGCGACGCGATCAATAATGCCATTAATATACTTATAGGCATCTGTCGGACCGAAGGTTTTGGCTAGGTTAATGGATTCATTGATCACCACCCGATAGGGGACATCGACACGGTGCAACAATTCGTAAACACCGATCCGTAAAATCGCCAAGGAAATAGGATCCAAGGCCTGGGGGTCGCGATCGAGAAACTCACGATAGGCGCCATCGAGCTCGTCGAGCTTGGCCGGTATGGCGTGCAGCAGCTCGTGAAAAAATTCTGAATCCGCTTTCGCCATACCCTTCTCCGCCATGTACTGGGCTTCGATGGTGCCAATGTTGTCACCGGCTAATTGCCACTGATACAAAGCCTGAACCAGCATGTGGCGAGCTTTTTTACGCGCGGAAGGCAGGGAGGATGACACTCAGTTAATCTCCCAACTGTGCAAACAGAGAAACCATTTCAAGCGCCGTCAAAGCCGCCTCAACACCTTTGTTCTCGTCGTTATCGCCGGAGCGGTCTTGCGACTGCTGCAAGTCGTCAGTGGTCAGCACACCGAAGGCAATGGGCAGGCCGGTCACTAAAGCCACTTCACCGATGCCTCGGGCACATTCGCCACAGACGTAGTCAAAATGAGGGGTGCCACCGCGAATCACACAACCGAGGGTAATCACCGCATCAACATTGCCCTGCTCGGCCAGCTTCATCGCCGTTGCCGGCAATTCAAAGGCTCCCGGAACGCGAATCACGTCGATACTTTCATCCGCCACATTGTGGCGCGCCAGTGCACGTAGAGCACCGCTTAACAGGTTCTCGGTAATATTGCCGTTCCAGCGGGCGACGACGATAGCAAAGCGCGCCTCGCCAACATTAAAGTCACCCTCTACAGGTCTAAATTCGCTCATGTTTCAATCCCGATTAACAAGTTAGTGTTCGTCTTCGTACAGCTAGTGGCATTCAATATAGTCGACAACTTCCAGGTCGAAACCGGAAAGCGCCGTAAAGCGGAACGGCGCACTCATCACGCGTATTTTCTTGGCACCGAGATCGCGAAGAATTTGCGATCCCGCACCGATCTGTAAATACACGGTCTCGGAAGCACTTTTTTCCCGCGCCCGCTCCTCCATCAATAAGTCCAGATCTCGCTCTACCGTTTCTGGATTTTCCTCCTGCAAAATCACCACAATAATACCGCGGCCCTCTTCGGCAACACGCTCCATGGCCTTGTGAAGGGTCCAGCTTTTATGGGGGCCGCTGCGCTCGAGACCAAAGAGATCTCTTACCACCGTCGGCAGATGAACACGCACCGGCACCGGGGTCTCCGGGTCAACCTCACCCTTCACTAACGCGAAATGTTTGTGGTTTCTCGGGCCATCCAGATAGGTGTGCAGGGTAAACTCACCGTAGGGCGTCTGCACCTTGCGCTCGTTGATATGCTCGACGGTTTTTTCGTTGACCACGCGGTGGTGAATCAAATCGGCAATGGTGCCTATTTTAAGGTCATGCTTTTCGGCAAAGGCCTCGAGGTCGGGACGCCGCGCCATGGTACCGTCATCGTTCATAATTTCGACAATCACTGCCGCCGGCTCATAGCCCGCCATACCCGCCAGGTCACAACCCGCCTCGGTATGCCCGGCGCGACTTAAGACGCCACCGGCCTGAGCTTTTAAGGGGAAAATGTGGCCCGGCTGCACGATGTCGGCTGGCCCCGCATTACTGGCCACCGCCGCCTGTACTGTCTTGGCGCGGTCGGCCGCAGAAATGCCTGTGGTGACACCCTCGGCCGCCTCGATAGATACCGTAAAGTTGGTACCGTGAGCATCGTTATTGTTATCCACCATCAAGGGCAGCGCCAATTGCTTGCAGCGCTGCTCGAGCAAGGTCATGCAAATCAAGCCACGAGCGTGCATCGCCATAAAGTTAATATCTTCGGGCCGAACTTTTTCAGCCGCAATAACCAGGTCGCCCTCGTTCTCTCTATCTTCATCATCCATAAGGATGACCATTTTGCCCTGGCGAATATCTTCAACCAGCTCTTCGATGGTATTCAAGTTCATGGTGTTAGCCTTTAATCTGTAATTTTATTAACCAGAGTGGAGAGAGAAACGTCATCGCTCTTCAGCGCCGCCTTGTCACCGAGCAACAGGCGCTCGAGGTAGCGGGCGATAACATCGACTTCCAAATTAACCTTGGTACCGGGCTGATAAGCGCCAAATACTGTGTGCGCCAAGGTGTGGGGGACGATATTCAACTCGAATTCATCACCCGACACGGCGTTCACGGTGAGGCTGGTGCCATCGACGGATATCGAACCCTTGTGAGCAATATAGCGTGCCAGCTCGGCCGGGGCCTTGATACGAAAGCGCTCCGAACGCGCATCCCGATGGCGCTCGAGAACTTCTCCGACACCGTCAACATGACCCGATACCAGATGACCACCGAGCCGGGTGGTCGGTGTTAGAGCGCGCTCAAGATTGACCGGCGAGCCCGTTTGCCATTCTCCGGCGGTGGTAAAATTCAAGGTCTCGATCGAGACATCGGCAATAAAGCCATCACCCGGTAGCTCGACCACCGTTAAACACACACCGTTGACGGCAATACTGTCACCCAGTACTACATCACCCAACTCAAGGCTACCGGTGCAAATCTGCAAGCGCAAATCACCGCCCCGTTGTTCAGTCACACCAATTTCGCCCAGCGCTTCAATTATGCCTGTGAACATCTCTCACCACCCGGTGTTGCTGTAATGCGCCAGTCCTTGCCGACGGCGCGAATATCGGTAATTTCAAGCGCCAACGCTTCAGACATTGCACGCAATGGCAGTACCGCCATCGGCATGCCATCACTGCCCAGAAGTTTCGGAGCCATATAAATAATCAACTCATCCACCAGACCTTGTTCGAGGAAAGCCCCGGCCAACTTGCCGCCAGCTTCAACCAGCACATCGCTGTATTCTCGACGACCCAGTTCGAGTAACAAAGCCTGTAAATCGACCTTGCCATTTCCATTCGGCAAAGTACAAACCTCCGCCCCCTTAACGCCGCCTTCACTCTGCGCCGTTGCGACCAACACGTCACCCGGTGGCTGGAGGATATTCAAGCCAGCCGTCGTGCGCAGTCGGCTATCGACAATCACGCGCAGGGGCTGCATCTCCGCTAGCCCATCCGCGCTGAGACCGGGCGGAATTTCGCGTACGGTCAACGCCGGGTTGTCTTCAAGCACCGTGCCAATACCGGTAATTATAGCCCCGTTTGCAGCCCGTAAACGCTGCACATCACTGCGTGCGGCAGGGCCGGTAATCCACTGGCTTTCACCACTGGCCATCGCCGAGCGGCCATCCATACTGGCCGCCAATTTCAAGGTCACCCGTGGCAAGCCCGTTTCACAGCGTTTCACAAAGCCAGGGTTTAACGCTCCCGCCTCTTCTTCTAACAGCGGCCCATCGACCGCAATACCGGCCGCTTCTAACTTGCCAATACCCCCCGAAGCAACGCGATGGGGGTCGGCCAAGCCATAAATCACACGCACTATGCCCGCCGCAATCAGGGCCTCGGCACAGGGCGGTGTGCGGCCGTGGTGATTGCAGGGCTCCAGAGTCACATAAGCCGTGGCACCACACGCCACGTCACCCGCATCGTTAAGCGCCACGATCTCGGCATGGGGCCCGCCGGCGCGATGATGCCAGCCCTCGCCAATCACTTCACCCGCTTTGACAATGACACAACCCACCCGAGGGTTGGGTCGAGCGGTATACCAACCCTGTTTCGCCAGTTGTATGGCCCTTGCCATATGGCCGGCATCCACTGCGGCGATCATCGAGGCAGGCACTTTTCAAGCACCCTTGCCGCGACCCACGCCTTTGCCCAGCACCACGCCATCTTCTCTTTCAAGGCGATCGAGCTCGGCGCGAAATTCATTCAAATCTTGAAAACTGCGATAGACGGAGGCAAAACGCACGTAGGCGACATCGTCGAGCCCACGCAATTGCTCCATCACTTTTTCACCGATCATACGCGCTGAAATTTCCCGCTCGCCGGCACTTTGCAGCGAGCGCTTAATTTGCGAGAAGGCCGCCTCCACGCTCTCGGTGCTAACGGGGCGCTTTTCCAAGGCCCTGAGCAGGCCCGCGCGCAACTTTTCCTCGTTGAAGGGCTCACGGCTTTCGTCGCGTTTTATCACGCGGGGCATCAGCAGCTCGGCCACTTCAAAGGTGGTATAGCGCTCTTTACAGGAGACGCATTCACGCCGCCGGCGCACCTGGTCACCCTCGGCAACCAGCCGAGAATCAATCACTTTGGTATCGTTAGCGCCACAAAAAGGGCAATGCATGGAGGTATTCCATCGAGCAGAAATTAGCCGCGCATACTAACACAAAGCCCACTGTCTCGGGCTTTGTGTTAGATCAAGCCAACACCGCGGATTGAAGCCGTAGATGTAGCCAGGCAGGCCCGCCCACATCGCTAACGGTTTTAAATTTCTTTATAAACCGGGTGCCGCTTACAGACAGCCAAAACCTTGGCTTTTACATCGGCAATCACTTGCTCAGAAGTATTGTCTTCCAGCGAGGCCAGTACATCACACATCCAATGGGTCAGCTCGACAGTTTCGGCTTCGCTAAAGCCGCGAGTGGTAATTGCCGGGGTGCCAACGCGCAAGCCGCTAGTCACAAAGGGTGAACGCGGGTCATTGGGCACGGCATTTTTGTTAACGGTGATATTGGCCTGACCCAGAGCCGCATCGGCATCTTTACCGGTGTAGTCCTTGCCAATCAGGTTAACCAGCATCAAGTGATCGTCGGTGCCGCCGGAGACAATATCAATCCCGCGCGCAATAAAGGTTGCAGCCATGGCGCGGGCGTTCACCACAACCTGCTGCTGATAGGCTTTGAAGTCATCGCTCATCGCCTCTTTAAAGCTCACGGCTTTAGCGGCGATCACGTGCATTAGGGGGCCGCCCTGACCACCGGGGAAAACAGCAGAGTTAAACTTTTTCTCGAGCGCCTCATTGGCGCGGGCGAGAATCAGTCCGCCACGGGGGCCACGCAGAGTTTTATGGGTTGTCGTCGTCACCACATCGGCAATCGGCACCGGGTTGGGGTAGCAACCCGCCGCGACCAAACCGGCAACGTGAGCCATATCGACCATTAGATAAGCACCGACCTTGTCGGCGATATCGCGAAAACGCTGCCAGTCCATGATGCGCGAATAGGCGGAAAAACCGGCAATAATCATTTTTGGCTTGTGCTCTAACGCCAGGGCTTCAACCTGGGCGTAATCGACTTCGCCCGTGGCGTTATCTAAACCGTACTGAATGGCATTGTAGGTCTTGCCCGAAAAGCTCGGCTTGGCACCGTGGGTCAGGTGGCCACCATCGGCCAGACTCATACCCAGCACGGTATCGCCCGGCTCGCACAGCGCTTGATAAACGGCGGCGTTGGCCTGAGAGCCCGAGTGGGGCTGCACATTGGCGTAGTCGGCACCAAACAATTCTTTGGCGCGCTCAACGGCCAACTCTTCGGCGACATCGACATGCTCGCAACCGCCGTAATAGCGTTTGCCGGGATAGCCTTCCGCATATTTGTTGGTGAGTACCGTGCCCTGGGCAACCATTACCTGGGGGCTAGTGTAATTCTCGGAGGCAATCAGCTCAATGTGCTCTTCTTGACGGCGCTCTTCATCTTGTATCGATTGCCAAATCTCTGGGTCGAACTGGGCCAGGGTTTGCTTATTATCAAACATAATTCGGACTCTCGGGGAAAAGCGGGGATTCTACACAATCCGAGGCGGGTAGCCTATCCTATCAAGCGAAGATATCTCCACCAATGACAGCGCCACTCTCGCTGAAACATCTGGTTGGCGTGCAGCTTGGTGCCGCGACCAAGCCCAACACTGCCACTTGTCAATCACCAAGCTTTGCCGTTACCCTGCAAGTCATAATAGCGGCGCTGTTAACGCCAGTATTTTTCTAGCCCACGGTGGCGCTAACAGACCCGGGGCGAACGCTGTCGCAAGTCGCCAAATACGGACTTAAAGGCAGTTATCTTCCAGAGACTTAATTAAGAGACTTATGATCTTAGGACAGCATTTATTGATCGAATGCCACGGCCAGCATGCCAGCCTCAACAGCGCTGAGCTGGCGGCATTACTGCGCGAGGCCGCAGCAGCGGGTGGTGCCACCGTACTGTTCCAGCACTTCCACAAGTTTGGCGAGCAGGGCGGCGTTACCGGCGTGCTGATCCTCGCCGAATCACACATTACCGTACACACCTGGCCCGAATACGACTACGCCGCCTTTGATATATTCATGTGCGGTGAGGCCAGGCCCAAAGATGCCGCCGCCGTGATCAGCGCGCGCTTTCCGGCAGCGAACATTGAAATAAAGCTCGTGGACAGAGCCTCCCCCGCACAACCGGCAGTGCCAACAGCGCACCGTCTGGCCGCGCATCCCCAAGACCTCGCCGCCGCGACCACTCACTTAACCGGGACCTAAGCAATGCAAAAAATTCAGTGGGCATGGGTCTTCATCCTCTGCCACAGCCTTCTGCTTATTGGCTGCTCATCCGAGCAAGATAAATGGCAACAACAACTCGATCAGCAAGCCGTGATCAGCGCTGGCAAGATCGATCGCCTTAAACAGCACATTGCTGCAGGGCATATTGCCAACACCGGCTTACTCAGCCAATACGCCGCTATTATTCGCAAGGACAACCCGGAGCTCGACGAGTTGAGCCGTGCCCTGGCCCAAGATGCCGGTATCGACGGCCCCATTATTCGCTCCTTGGAATCCAGACTGAGCGATGCCAAAAGCGATGCCGGCCACGTCGTGGCCATGGGCAGCGAACAGGTGAATAAGGTTTATCAGGAGCTTTCGGCCATTGAGGCGGCCGCGCAGCCCGATACCTACGGCATGATGCTCAGCGATCCGGTCAATGTACTGGCCGATATGTCGCAAGGCAGGCTAGCGCGGGTCGCCGCCCTCAGCGCCGAGGCCAGCGCCCGCATCAATGACGCCGAAGACTTTGGCCCCGGCAGTCAATTGGTCGGCAACCCCCAATACGGCAACTGGCAGACCAACAGCTCGGGCAACTCATTCTGGCACTGGTACGGGCAGTACGCCTTTTTTTCCAGCCTATTTCGCAGCCCCATCGGCTACGGCAGCTGGGGGCGACACCGCGACTACAGCTATTACAACGACTACGGGCGCTCGATGTACACCTCGCCCAGTCAGCGTAAAAACCAACAATCGACCGAGCGCAACACGCGGCAGAAATTCAAAAAATCGGGGCAACGCTTCTCTAGCCCCTACGCCAACACCAAGCAAACCACCTCGGCCGTCGCCCGGAAAAGCAGTAAATTTCAGCCCCGCTCACTGCCACGTAGCACAACCACGCAATCAACGGCGAGTAGCACCACTTCCAGCTACCGCAATTCTTCTTATCAATCATCACGCAGTCGCTTTGGCGGCAAATAGGCGAGGGATTCCATGAATTACGAACTTTCAACCTGGTCACTGGCCATCGTCGTCATCAATCTCAGTATCGCCATCGCCGCCATCTGCGTCTTTCGCGCGCTCTTCGGCGTACTCGCCGGGGTCAACACGACGGTTGAATTGGCTGAAAAAGACAACTTCGCCTTTGGTATCACCTTTGCTGGCGGCGCCGGCGCACTGGGGCTAATTTTATCCGCTGCGGTCACCGGCGATGCCGCCGTCAACCTACTCACTGAAGCCGGCAATGTACTGACCTACGCACTGGCGGGCATGATTCTGCTGAAGGTCGGGTCAATGATTAACGACTACATTATCTTCCACAAGGTCTCACTCAAAACCGCCATCGCCGAGCACCAGCTGGCCGCAGGCTTCGTTCAGGCCAGCAACTTTTTAGCCCTCGGCCTGATCATCAGCTCAACGGTGAATTGGGTCGAGTATGAAACTTGGCGCGGTCTACCCTCCGTGCTGATGCTGTTTTTTGGCACCCAGTGCATCTTGCTGCTGGTCACCCGCTTGCGCGCCACCGTCTACCACCGCCGCCATCAGGGCGAGAGCCTGCAACAGGCCATCGTCGCCGGCAACACCGCCCTGGCAATTCGCTACTCCGGGCACGTACTCGGTACCGCGCTCGCGATGACGGCCGGCGCTAGCCTGGTCGAATATTATCCAGCACAGTCCCTGCTATCCGTCGCCTACTGGCTGGGCGCCGGCACGGGGCTAGCTCTACTTCTACCCGCGCTGGCACTGATCGCCCGCAAGGCTATCTTGCACAACATCAATGTCGCCGAAGAAGTCGACCAGCAAGAAAATATCGGTGTCGCCGCCATCGAGGCGGTGATCTACATTGCCATCGCCCTACTGCTTATCGGGGTGCTCGCATAAGAGTGGCCCCAGCAGCGCCACAAGCACCGAGGAAGTCTCGTCGCGAACTGATTTTCCACGATATCTTTCTGATCACCGTGATGGCGACCCTGGCCGGCTGTGGACTGATTTACGAATATTTAATGGCCCACTATGCCGGCCGTGTGCTCGGTGCCCTCGAGTCCACGCTCTACGCCATGATTGGCCTGATGATTGTCGCCATGGGCCTTGGCGCCCTGCTCGCCAAAGGGTTTCGCTGCCCCTTCAAGGCCTTTGCCTGGCTGGAGTGGGGCATCGCCAGCCTCGGCGCCACGGCGCTGATTATTATCTCCCTGTGTATCTCCCTGGCCTTTAGTTTCCCCGCCTATCTGCAGGATATCTACGGCCTGCACCCCAGCATCACCACCGACGGCCAGGTGGTGCAGGGCCTGGCCAAAATTGCCAAGGCCACACCCTTTGTGATCGGGGCGCTACTGGGTTTGATGATCGGCATGGAGATCCCCCTTATCGCCCGCATTCGCGAACAGGTCCACGGCCAGCATCTCGAACATAATCTGGGCACCATTTACGGCGCCGACTATATTGGCGCCGGCATTGGCGCGGCGATCTGGGTGCTGTTCTGCCTGCAACTACCGGTGCTCGTCGCAGCATTGAGCACGGCCCTGGTCAACGCGTTGATCGGCATCGCCTTTCTAGTCAAATACCGCGTCCACCTACCCCAGCGTAAAGCCCTGTGGTCGGCCCACCTCAGCCTGCTAATACTACTGGCAGTACTCGCCGGGGGCGGTGCGGCCTGGATGGAAAATATGCACCGCGCCCTGTTTAAGGACACTGTGCTATACACCAAAATCACCCCTTACCAGCACCTCACCCTGACCGAACGTATCGTCGGTGCCGGCCTACCGAAAATTACCAGCCTCTACATCAACGGGCGCCTACAGTTTTCGAGCAATGACGAGCTGATTTACCACAGCTATTTAACCGTCCCACCCCTGCTCGCCTCGGCGCGACGGGAGAAAATCCTGGTGATCGGCGGCGGCGATGGTCTGGCGCTACGTGATATTCTGCGCTGGCAACCCCAGGCGGTGACGCTGATCGATCTCGATGGCGAAATGATTTCCCTGTTTAGCGGCGACGATCCCCAGGCCCCCGCGGCCATTTCTGCGCGCTTACTGCAACTCAACGGCGCCGCCTTTCGAGACGATAGGGTCGAGGTGATCGTCGGTGACGCCTTTGTTGAAGTGGAGGCACTACTCAGTGCCGGGCGCCATTTCGACACCATCATCGTCGACCTGCCCGATCCCAGCCACCCCGACATCAACAAGGTCTACTCGACCTTTTTCTATCTGCGCTTAAAGCAATTGCTCAGTGCCGACGGCGCCATTGGCATCCAGTCGACCTCGCCCTTTCACACCCAACAAGCCTTTATTTCCATCGGCAAAACCCTGCAGGCAGCGGGCTTTACCAGCGAGCAATACCACGCCAATGTACCGACTTTCGGCGAGTGGGGCTGGACCATCGGCACGCTGCGCGGGGGCAGCGCCTCACAGCGTATTGCCGCCAGCGTGGCGCCGAGTGGCGAATCCATCGAGGTATTATCCGACTGGTTAACAAAGCCACAAATTCTTGCCGCCTTTGTGTTCTCGCCGCGCTATTTTGCCGACGCCAAGCACATTAAGATCAACACCCTCGGCTCGCACCAACTCTACCAATACCACCAGCGCGCCTGGAAACAACACGACGGGGCCTTTTTCCCCGGTCAAAACCCCTTTGACTAAAGCCATAATATGGCATACAGTCCACTCATGCCATATTATGGCGTGGCGCAATTACTACCAAGGAGCTTTGCATGTCGCTTAATGAACTCGCCTTTAAACTCAACGCCCACCTAACCGCTGAAGATACGCGCTTCGATGCCGTACTGGCAGAGAGCGGCGTATTAGAAGTCATCTGTTCCAACAATGAAGAATTTCCCATCAACATCGTCAAGACCGACACGCAACTGCTGGCCATTACCCCGCTGTTCAATGTCAACGAAGTAAAGTCCGACAAGGTTGACGAACTCAACGAGGAGCTGTTGCTCATCAGCCCAGCCATTCCCCTCAGCTCCATCGGCCGCCAGGGCGACAGCTACATTTTATTTGGCGCTATGGCGCTGGACACCTTATTCGAAAACATTGTTCACGAACTCGAAGTGCAAGCTGAAAACACCGTCGATGTACTGCAGGTTATCGAGCCCCTACTGCTCTAATGGGTAAACCAGTGGCCTCAACCAACAATTGTTTATAACGGAGATACACCATGGGTATTTTAAAAAACATATTAACCGCCGTGCGCGGTGGCGCCAGTGAAGTTGGCGAATCGATAGTCGATGCCAATGCCGTGCGCATTCTCGGCCAGGAAATTCGCGATGCAGAAGATGCTATTGGCAAGGCCAAACAATCCCTCACCGGACTTAAAGCCAGTGAAATAAAACTCAAACGCGAAATCAACAGCCTCGAAAGCGATATTGGCAGCTACGAAACCAAGGCCGTGCAAGCCCTCGAAGCCGGCAATGAAGCCCTCGCTGTCGAGGTCGCAGAGCGCATTGCCGACATCGAAAGTGAAGCCGCCGAAAAAGGTGCCGAGCACAGCGCCCTGAGTGCGCAGGTCAACAAAATTAACAGCATGATCCGCCAGCGCGAAAAGGTCATTCAAAAGAATGGTCGCGAGCTCGAAAAAATAAAAACCGTTGAGCAATTACAAAAAGCGACCTCCAGTATGTCGACCAATTTTGCCGCCACCAATGCCAGTGAACACCGCGTATCAAAGGCTCTGGAGCGCGTTAAAAAGAAGCAAGCCAATTGGGAAGATCGCATGGAAGCGGGCGAGTGGATGGAAGGTGAGGCCGGTAGTGATGACCTCGACCGTAAATTAAAGGATGCCGGCATCGGCGCCAACGCCAGTAGCGGCGCGAGCACTGTTCTCGAGCGACTGAAAAAGAAATCTGGCCAATAGGGCCTCTACCTAACCATCAACGTCACGAAGGCAGCCCGGGTTCGGGCGGCTTTGGTGCTGGAAAGCCCATGCTTAAAAAGCTCTTCTCGCGCAACAAGCCCAGCCGTGAGCGTCAGCTCGATTGCCCCAGCCAGCTGCTGATTGGCGATATGCTCTCGCTAAAATACCGCGACGCCTTACCCCAAGAGCTACGCGAGCAGTCACTGGAGGTCATTAAAGTCGGCACCTACGAGCTGGCCTCGGGCAGCAGCAAAGAAGTGGTGTTAAAGGACGCCGAAAACCGCCTCTATTTTATGGGCATTGATAATGACGACGGCAAGCTATCGCTATGCTTTGCCCAAAAAATTGCCCGTCAGCAGCTCTTTACCTTTATCGATGAAGACCACTTTGCGCAATTGTGGTCCCAGGACTGGCCCGAGCTTATCGTCCAAAACCCGCCGAGCGAACTCGCCGATTGGCTCAGCCCCCGCTACCAGCAAAGCAGTAAAGACCAGGAAGCCTACTACTATGATCGCGACTGCCAGGGCGAAGACCTTGCCGCAGCCGAAGACGGTGAAGAGTTGCGCATCCACGAGTGCGAGGGCAGTGACGGCCACCACGGCCTGAGCGTTGAAGTCAGCGAAGATGGCTCCACCGAAGTTTTCCTACAGGTGTATTGTGCCGTCGATGTGATTGAGCAAATGTGGCCACACAATCGTGGCGATTAAACACAATCCGAAATGGGCCGATGAAAAGCGCGCCCTGAAAAAAGTACAGATGCACTTCGTCTTTAAGGAACAGCTCAATAAACGCATTCGCCACGACGCCGCCGATGAAAACCTCAACCCCAGCGACATCATTCGAAAAATCGTCGGTCTACCCTACCAGCGCATTCAGCGGCCGCGCATCGGCCTGTCCTTTAACCCCGATGATTTACGCAATCTCTCCCAGCGCTACCAAGTCCCCGTCGACGACGAGAAAACCATCAAGCAGCGCGTGCTCGAAGAAGTCACCCAGTGCTATCAAGAGCGCGAATCGACGGATGTGGCAACAGGCAACGCTAGCGGCGAACCCGATGAGAGCCATTAACTCACCATGCTGATCCAGCTCATCAATCTGCGTCACTGGCGCCGCCGCCATCTGAAGTATTCCACCGCATATGAACAGGGCACCATGTATAAACTGGCCCGCCTGTTTTGTTTGCTGATCGCCCTCATCCTTATCCACTCAGCGGCGATGGTCTATTTTGAAAGTCTCGGCTGGGGCGACGCCCTGTGGCTCTCGGTGACCACCGTCACCACGGTGGGCTACGGTGATATTTCCGCCGCCAGCTGGCAAGGCCGTATATTTACCACCGTCTGTTTATATCTATTGGCGATATCACTACTGGCACAACTGGCGGCGGAGTTTTTTGAATACCGCCTAAAAAAACGTGACGACAAACTCCGTGGCAACTGGATTTGGAGCGATATGAATAAGCACCTACTGATCATTAACACACCGGCTGAAAACAGCGATGCCTACCTTGAGGCCTTAATCGGCCAGATGCGCGCCACGCCAAAATTTGCGCAACTGCCCTTGCAAATACTGACCCGCAATTACCCCGACGGCCTGCCCCGCGAGCTCAGTAGCCACCGTGTCGTGCACTACAATGGGGCCGCAGAAAATGCCAAAAGTCTGGCCGCCGTCAACGCCAATAAAGCCGCCTACATTGTGATATTAGCGCGCGATGGCAACGATCCCCTATCGGACAGCCTGACCTTCGATATCCTTAGCCGCATTCAGGACATCGGCAGTTCGGCCACTATTCTGGTGGAGTGCATCGTCGATGAAAATCGCCAGCGTTTGAAAAGGGCCGGCGCTGGCGTGGTAATACGCCCCATTCGCGCCTACCCCGAACTCCTGGTGCGCGCCCTCGCCACACCCGGTACAGAGGTGGTGCTGGAAAACCTATTTACCCACGATCAAAGCAACCTGCAGCGCGTCGACCTGAACTTTAGCCAACTCAAGTGGAAGGACATTATTACGGTTTTTATGGATAACGATTTTGGCATCCCCCTTGCCTATATCGACGCCAAAGGCGTACACAGTAATCCCCCGGCCCTGCATGCCTGCTCGGGTAGCAGCATTATTTCCATGACCAGCGCCGGGTGTAATATCCCCACCGACAAAATCAGCGCCGATTTTTCTCGTCTGCACACAGAGGCCGACACCACCCGATGAGTACTTTTGCCAGCCCCCTAAAACTACCCGCTGTGATCTATTTACTGGCCGCCCTATGGGCGGTGCACGGACTGCAGTGGCTGATTCCCGGCGACCTGCACCACTACGGTATTATGCCGCGCAGCGTCGTGGAGTTATGGCATATTGCCCTCGCGCCCTTGATACACGCCAACCTGTGGCACTTAATGGGTAATAGTGTCGCTCTACTCGGGCTCGGCCTTTTAATACAGACCAAAAAGCAGACTGAGTTTTGGGAGTTATGGGCAATTCTGACGCTGCTAGCGGGGCTCGGTACCTGGCTATTTGGCAGTAGGGCCTACCATATCGGTGCCAGTGGCGTGATTCTGGGCCTCTGGGCCTTTATTATCGCCGATGCCTATTTTCGGCGTTCCATGCGAGCCATTATCATCGCCTTGGCCGCCCTGGTTTTATACCCAAGTCTGCTGTTTAGCGTGTTCGACTTTCGGCCACATATTTCCTGGGCCGGTCACATGTCGGGACTCGTATCAGGCGGCCTGATCGCCCTGTTAAATGTGCGAGGTCGGGCGCATAGCGACAACGAGGTCTAAGGATCAAGGGGTGTGCTGAGGCAGGGGCAAAGAGGCGACGAAGCCCCTCGCATTGGTTGAGCTCTGACTCAGCGCTGAGCTAACAAGCGCTCAAGGTCGCGCACCGCCAGTGGCTCGGCAAACAAATAGCCCTGCAATAAATGACAACCTTCTCGCACCAAAATTTCGCGCTGCAATTGAGTTTCAACCCGTTTCGCCAGTACCGGTAGGCCCAAGTTGGAGGCCATAGCAACAATGGCTTTGACCAACCGTGGGTCGGCCTGCTCCTGCGTCAAGCCATCGACAAACTCCCGGTCCATCTTTAACAGATCAACCGGCAAATGAGCGAGTCGGGCAAGAGATACGCCGCCGGTACCGAAGTGATCGAGGGCCACGGCTACACCGCGTTTTCTGAGCTGGCTCAATTCACCGCAAAGCTCAGTGGAATCACCGGCCAGCAAGCTCTCTGCAATATCGAGCTCTAGGCAAGCAGGGGGCAAGCCCGTGTCATTGAGTACCTGCACCACCATCGCATAAAAATCTTGCTGCTCGGTAAACAGGGAGAAATTGATGGCAACCTTATCGAGCTTCAAGCCCTTATCCAGCCAGGCTTTTGCCTGGCTACAGGCGGTGAGTAGGACCCACTCACTGAGCTCATCCACCAAGCCCTCCTCCTCTACCATCGGCAAGAAATCAGCTGAGCTCAACAGCCCCCGCGAGGGATGGTTCCAGCGCACTAGGGCCTCCAGAGAGCCCGACATGGCGCCGTCGGTACCGAACAGGGGCTGGTAGAACAAGGTGAATTCACTATTTGCCAGGGCATGGCGCAACTCAAGACCGAGCTGCTTTTTCGCCTCGACAACGCGCGTCAAACCCTCTTCGTAAAAATAAAACCCATTGCGCCCCTTCGACTTCGCCTTATACATGGCCCGGTCGGCGAAGCTCAATAGCTCTCTCACCTCGAGTGCGTCATTGGGGAAAAGGCTGATACCAACACTCGCCGATACGCCCGCACTGTAATCACCGGTCATCACCGGAATCGCACATTCATCAATAATCCGCTGCGCCACCTGGGTAACACTGTTGAGGTCATCAATGTTTTCCAACAGCAGGGTAAATTCATCACCGCCGTAACGGGCCAGGGTATCGCTACTGCGCTGACAGCGCTTCAGGCGCGCGGCGATTTCTCGCAGCACATCATCACCGGCTTTGTGGCCATAGGTATCGTTAATGATTTTGAAGTTATCGAGGTCAACAAACAATACGGCAAGCTGAGCCTGATGACGTCGGGCGCTGGCCACGGCGTGCTTCATGGTCATATCAAACATCGGACGATTGCAGAGGCCGGTTAATTTATCCTGGTGAGCCTTGCCCCACAAATCTTTTTCTCTTTCACGACGCTGGAGAATAATGCCGGCAATATTCGCCGACTCGGTAATCAATTGCTGCTGAAAGTAACTCGGCTTTCTCTCCTCGCTACTCGATATCGCAAAGGAGCCAATGATGTCACCGTTAACATTTTTGACCGGGTGGGACCAACAGGAGTTAATGCCAAAATCGAGGGCCAACTGGCGAGCGTCCGTCCAGCGATTATCGTTCAAAATGTTATTCACATAGGTCGGCGCATTTTGAAAAACCGCCACCGCGCAGGAGCCCGCAGTATCGCTGGGCACGGTACCATTCAAGCGCTCGATAAGCTCAGGTAGGATATTAGGCGCAGCAACCACATTGAGGTACTGCTTCGAATCATCAAACACCATGATCGAGCAGACGGAGTTGGGTACCAAGTGTTCGGATGCAACGCACAACTCATCGAGGGTTTCTTGGAAACCGGCCCCTAAGGCAACGCTTTCGAGAATTTTTTTCTGTGAGAGGAGGAGCTGATCTTCCCTGTTGTCCATTCTATAAGTCCATTCACTACAAAGACCCCCTCATACCGTGGGGACCCTAAATAAAATCAGTAGTGGATCATACGCTACGCGAACAAAAAAAAAATTATAGGGCGACCGTTGGTCGCCGTGTGAACGGCAAAAGCGACATTAACGCCCCTTAATCTTCTGGCTGCCCAAACATCTGCTGAATACTGGAAAAGTCGAGATCTGCCTGTTTATCGCCACCGGCATTTTCGTGCAGGCCATACAGGCTATTCGCCAGCGCCCCCATCGGTGTGCTCGACTTGCTCGCCAGCGCCGCCTCCATCGCCAGGCCGAGATCTTTTTGCATCAGCTTGACCATGAAGCCACCCTCGTAACCACGACTGGCGGGCACACCATCCATCACACCGGGATAGGGATTGTATTTTTCCAGCGACCAGTTACAGCCGGAGCTTTTCAACATAATTTCCGACAGCACTGCGGGGTCGAGGCCATTGTCGACACCCAGCTGCAGTGACTCCGCCGTACCAATCATGTGCACGGCAAGCAGCATGTTGTTACAGATTTTGGCGATTTGCCCGGCGCCGCTGGCACCGGCGTGAAAAATATTGGCGCCGATATGCACCAGCACCTCGCGCGCCGCGTCAACATCGGCGCCTTCGCCACCACACATAAAGGCCAGCGTGCCCGCTTGCGCACCGCCAACACCGCCGGAGACCGGGGCGTCGATTGCGCGAATATTGCGCTTCTTCGCCTCTTCACCAATACGCCGCGAACTCGAGGCCGCCACGGTGGAACAGTCGATCAGCAGCGCAGAGGGCTCGACCAAGTCGAGCAGGCCCGCACCATCGATATACAGGCTCTCGGCGATGGCGCCATTGGGCAGCATGGAAATCACAAAGTCGGCACCGGCCACCGCTTCCTTTTCCGAAGCGGCAGCGCTGCAACCATCGTCAACGGCTTTTTGTACGGAGGCGGCTTGCAGGTCAAAGGCACAGACCTCAAACCCGGCCTTCACCAAATTGGCGGCCATTGGACCGCCCATATTGCCCAAACCAAAAAATGCGATTTTCTTTGCCATGATTGTTCCTTTTCCTACGTTTAATTTTGTAATAACTTAATTTTTATTGCAGCGAAGAACGGCTATTCAACCAGCCTCACATATATCGCTTGCTAATCAACCTGAAAAACAACTTTTGCCACGTACAAACATAGAATAAACAAAAACTGTAACCAGCCAACTATCAATATGCCCGCAGGCATTACAGTAGAAATAGCACTACCACCAATAGACCAACTGCAATACCAGTATCTAGAGCTGATAAGGAGCAGCGAGAAAGCTAGTAGAAACAAAAAATTCGCGTTCAAGTAAAATAAAAACCTGCTTATTGCACCATACCCATGTGAGCCGGCAAGCCAAACCGGCAAAACAACCAACATACTGGCACTGCTTAGAATAATACTTCGCACTGCATACTTTTTAATATGCGAGACTCTTAAATATTACAAGTCGGCCAGGGGGCTTGGTTTATCGACCCAGGGCCAGGTGAGGTATTGCTCGCGCATTTCGCTGGTCAGTTCAGCCAAAGTCGCGGGCTGAAAGTTAGGCTTATTGTCTTTTTCGATAATCTGCGCGCGAATGCCTTCACGAAAGACACCGTATTTCGCACAGTTCACCGTGCCGATTAATTCAAGTTTGAGGCACTCATTCAAGGGCAAATCGCGCCCGCGCTTATTTAACTCATAAGCGAGAAAAATCGATGCCGGACAGCCCTTTTTCAAAGTGCCCACCGCCCGGCTGAGCCACTTATTATCGCCCTCATAGGCGGTGATGGCGGCAACTACCTCTTCTAAATTCGCACCCGACGTCGCCTCGTCTATCCAGCTCATGTGCAGCTCGAGCTGGGCGGCGGGCAGCATTGCCCGGTGCTGGTCTTGTAAAGTCTCCAGCGCGACTGTCATCTGCTGGCGATTTTCATCGGCACTGGCTGTCCAGCTCAGTTCCGCCAGGGTGTCGAGCATGGCCGCCTTTTCAGCGTGGGGAATAAACACATCGGCAAGGCCGGTGTACATCGCATCGGTGGCATTAATCTGTGCACCGGTCAGCGCCAGAAACAAACCACTGTTGCCGCGGGTTTGATTGAGAAACCAAGTGCCGCCCACATCGGGCAGCAAGCCAATCGTGACTTCCGGCATGGCGATACGCGTGCTTTCGGTAACGACGCGAAAGTCTGCGCCCTCAAATAAGCCCATGCCGCCGCCCATCACAAAGCCATTACCCCAGGCAATAATCGGCTTGGGAAAGTTATGCAGTCGATGGTTGAGCCGGTATTCTCGCGAGAAAAAATCCGTGGCATAGGCGTTGTAGTTTTCACCGTATTCCACCGTTGATTCGTAGAGCATACGAATATCGCCACCGGCGGCAAAAGCCCGGTCGCCTGCGCTGTCGAGCAGAATGCAGACAATGCTGTCGTCGCTTTCCCACTGCTCAGTTTGGGCGCTGATCATATCGACCATTTCCAGGCTGAGGGAATTCAGTGCTTTTTCGGCATTCAGAGTGGCGATGGCAATTTTCTTACCGTTGCTACAAAGTTTTTCACTAAATAATACGGGCTGTTCGGACACGCTTTTCTCCTGCGACAGCTAACCGGCTATTGAAATACGATGGCGCTTTTCAATAGCTGGCTCATCAATACCTGCTAATTAATATCGACTAATTAATACCTGCTGATTAAAAATCGCGGCTTTAGCCGTTCTTCCATTCGGGCGAACGTTTTTCAACAAAGGCGGCCACGCCCTCTTTTTGATCGCCGCTGCCCCACAAATCCATAAAGGCATCGCGCTCGTATTTAAAGCCACTGCTTAAACCGCGCTCGCGGGCAGACATGGTCAAGGATTTACAAATGCGCACCGAGGTCGGGCTTTGCTTTTCAACTTTAGCCGTCAGTTCTAAAGCCTTTTCCAGAGCCGTACCCGTGGGCACCACTTCCTGAATTAAGCCAATTTGTTCGGCCTTTGGCGCCTTCACGCGCTCACCTAATAAAATCATGCGCTTGGCCCAGCCCTCACCAATCAACCAGGACAGGTGCTGTGTACCCAGACCACCGGGCAACAAACCCACGGTACATTCGGGCAGCGCCATTTGCGCCTGCTCTTCGGCAATGCGAATGTCGCAAGCCAGTGCACACTCGAGACCACCGCCCATGGCAAA
>MAAC01019344.1_pt1 | contig 31844 bp, 24 predicted proteins | sample 1115981 | NCBI WGS metagenome assembly MAAC01 (sample SAMN04961126, study PRJNA320927) | seawater metagenome | isolation source: sample BD02T64 sea water enriched with oil for 64 days | place: USA:Gulf of Mexico | collected 2013-07-27 | reverse complement strand
CGGCATTGAAGGGTCGCTTGGCAAACGAACCCGCCACAGACGCGCGCTGACGCGAATGTTGTTTGATTATTATACGACGGATCGGATGTTAATTTGTCTGGACCCGAAGAACTTGGATCTGATCCGCGATTTCTATGCTGACCGATCTAATACCCGCCTGATTGAACTGGAATGCGGGTTTTCAGAAGAGTATTTGGCCGGGCACGCCAAACGTGTAGGCTTGGCAGGCGAAATGACGCCAGATGAAACCATCGCCCGTCTTTTGCCAACCATCCGACGCGATATTTTGCATGAAAGTGACGAAATCCGCGACGCATCACTTGCTGATTTCTTCCGGATGCGAGAAGCAGGTACAAATGAGGAAAACATATCCGCAGTGGCTGATTTCCTACATATCCCGGCCGAAAAGGCCCAGGATATTGTAAATGCACCACATTTATTCGTGGATTAAGGACCATAAGGGGCGACACAATGGGTTACAGCTACGACGACCAAAATATTTTCGCAAAGATCCTGCGCGGGGAAATTCCGAACAATACGGTCTTTGAAAATGATCATGCGCTGGCTTTCCGCGACCTCTACCCGCAAGCCCCGGATCATGTTCTTGTGATCCCAAAGGGCCCCTGGGTATCGTACGATCACTTCGCCAATGAAGCCTCTGATGCTGAGATCGTCGGCTATACCCGCGCAATCGGTGAGGTTTGCAAAATGCTAGGCGTAGCAACGGACAGTGGCGATGGGTATCGCTTGATTTCCAACGCTGGCAAAGATGGTGTGCAGGAAGTGCCCCATCTTCATGTGCATATTTTGGCGGGGCGTTCACTGGGGCGGATGTTGCAGCCTGCGTAAGCTTGCGCTTGGCGGCGACCGATTACGCTGCTATCACAGAACCAGAAATTAGGCAGAGCCGGGAATATACCGATGACCACCAAAGCACCTGAAACCGAAATCGTTGATACTTGGAAAGTTGCCTGTGACGGCGGCGAAAGTGCTGCCCTTGGGCATCCGCGCGTTTGGCTGCAAATCCCACATGACACTGGAATTGTGGAATGCGGTTATTGCGATAAAAAAATCGTACACAGCAGCTTTGCGGATACAGTTTCCTGATCCGACTTTTAGGGCTCGTACGGTTTTCGTTTTTCGGCACACGCCTTCTGTTGAAAATCGTATTCCTCTGGCTATTTTTCGGCCTTCTCGGCGGGCTGCTCCCTGCTGGGGAAAAGACCCGTTACGTGGGTCCGCAAGTCGAGATCTTGCTGGTTGGTGGTAAAATCCACTATGATCTTTTGCTGCCAGCCAATTTGCAGACGCGCTCTGCCCTGCGTTTCATGCGCGAAGCGGGCATTGCAACAGATCATATGGGCGTAGAATGGTTCCTAGTGGGTTGGGGCGCTGCCCAATATTACACCAATGCTGGAACCTATGCAGACATCAAAGCCGACGATGTTTTTCGCGCAATTTCTGGCGATGACGCTGTCCTGCGCGTGGATGTGCTGGGCGCGCTTTACCCCGATACTGACATTAAGCGCCTATCGCTGACACATGTGCAATATAATGCTTTGCTGGCATCAATCATCGATAGTTTCGCACGCGACGGCTTTGGTCGCCCGCAAGTTCTGAATCACCCGGGGTTCACGCAATCGGATCGTTTCTTTCACGCCAACGATAATTTCAACGCCATCAAAACCTGCAATGTCTGGTTGGGCAATCAACTACGCGCGGCAGGCCTGCGGTTTGGCGTCTGGACACCAACGATCTGGTCGATTGATCTGTCTTTGAAAGAACATCAGGGGCTTTAACAGGCTGGCCCCCGCGCCCGGAACATGGCATGAACAGAGAACACCAGCGAACGGGAGTGTATTCATGTCATTTGGCGAAGGTTGTCACCTGCATCTAATCGATGGCTCAGCATTTATTTTCCGGGCTTATCATGCGCTTCCCCCGCTGACGCGCAAGTCAGATGGGCTGCCCATCGGTGCAGTTTCGGGCTTTTGCAATATGCTGATGAAAGTTGTCGAAGATGCCACCGGTCACGATGCCCCAACCCATGTGGCGGTGATTTTTGACCATAAGGGCAAGACTTTCCGCGATGATATTTACGACAAATATAAAGCGAACCGTCCCCCTGCCCCCGAAGACCTGCGCCCGCAATTTCCGCTGACGCGTGATGCGACGCGTGCCTTTAATATCGCCTGTGTCGAGGTCGAAGGTTTTGAGGCCGACGACATTATCGCAACCCTTGCCCGCCAAGGGCGCGAGGCCGGTGGCCGTGTGTCGATCATCAGCTCCGACAAAGACCTGATGCAACTGGTTGGTGGCGGCGTTGAAATGGTCGACCCGATGAAAAACAAACGCATTGATAGCGCCGGCGTTGAAGAAAAATTCGGCGTTGGCCCCGAACGTGTGGTCGATGTGCAGGCCCTTGCAGGTGATAGCGTGGATAACGTGCCGGGCGCGCCGGGGATTGGGATTAAGACCGCAGCATTGTTGATCAATGAATATGGTGATTTGGAAACCTTGCTGGAACGCGCGGGCGAGATCAAACAACCAAAACGTCGGGAAAGCCTACAAAATAATGCCGACTTAATCCGCATCTCCAAACGTCTGGTCGAGCTTGACCAGCACATGGATCTTGATGTTGGCTTTGACGATTTTGAGCTGCGCGCGCCTGTTTCTGATGATCTTCTCGGCTTCCTCGCTGATATGGAATTGCGCACGCTGTCCAATCGTGTGGCAAAAAAATTGGGCGTTGAAGCACCCGACGTCCCAGAGATCGCCAGCGCCCCGGATGTGGCAAAAACCATTGATTTCGAACCTGATACCTATGAATGGGTGAAGGATGCCGATGCGCTGAAAACCTGGATCGACCAAGTTTATCTTCGCGGTTGGGTCGCTGTAGATACGGAAACCACCGGCTTAAACGAGATGATCGTTGATCTTGTGGGGATCTCGCTTTGCGTTGAGGCTGGCAAGGCGTGTTACATCCCGCTGGCCCATCGTGCGGATGCCGGCGAAGATCTGTTTGCGACTGAAGAAATGGCACAAGGACAGATGGATTTGCAGGCCGCGATTGATCTTCTGAAGCCGATGCTGGAAGACCCGGCCATCGTGAAAATCGGCCAGAATATGAAATATGACGCCAAGATTTTCAAACGTTACGGCGTTTCCGTTGCCCCGATTGATGACACGATGTTGATGTCATATGCGCTGCATGGCGGGTTGCACAATCACGGCATGGACACCCTGTCCGAACGCTATCTGGATCACAAACCTATCCCGATCAAATCTTTACTGGGCACCGGTAAATCCGCGATCACCTTTGACAAAGTGCCCGTTGAGGATGCCGTGAAATATGCGGCTGAAGATGCCGATATCACACTGCGCCTTTGGCAGATGTTTAAACCAAAATTGCACGTGGAACAGGTCACAAAAGTTTACGAGAAACTCGAACGTCCTCTCGTGCCAGTTCTGGCAGAGATGGAGATGCACGGCATCAAAGTTGACCGCGATGTGCTGTCGCGCATGTCCAACACATTCGCGCAAAAAATGGCCGGGTTGGAAGCTGAAATTTACGAACTCGCCGGGCGTAGCTTCAACGTGGGTTCCCCCAAACAACTGGGCGAAATCCTATTTGACGAGATGGGGATTGAGGGTGGTAAGAAGGGTAAAACCGGGGCTTACGCGACCGGCGCCGACGTGCTCGAAGACCTTGCAACAGAGCATGAATTACCGGGTCGCGTGCTGGATTGGCGGCAACTTTCCAAACTGAAATCGACCTATACTGACGCCTTGCAGGATCACATTAACCCCGACACGGGCCGTGTGCATACGTCTTATTCCATTGCCGGGGCTTCAACTGGTCGCCTCGCCTCAACCGACCCGAACTTGCAAAATATTCCGGTGCGCACAGATGAAGGCCGGCGTATCCGCGAAGCATTTATTGCCGAGTCTGGAAAGACTTTGATCAGCCTCGACTACAGCCAAATTGAACTGCGTATTCTAGCTGATATGGCAGGGATTGATGCGTTGAAAGAGGCCTTCCATCAGGGGCAAGACATCCACGCCATGACCGCGAGCGAGATGTTCGGCGTGCCGCTTGAAGGCATGGACCCGATGGTGCGACGTCAAGCCAAGGCAATTAACTTTGGTGTGATTTACGGGATTTCAGGCTTTGGCTTGGCACGTAACTTGCGCATCCCACGTAAGGAAGCTCAAGGCTTTATCGACCGTTATTTTGAACGCTTTCCTGGCATCCGAACCTATATGGATGAAACCGTAGAATTCGCCAAAACCAACGGGTATGTGCAAACATTGTTTGGGCGTAAAATCCACACTGCCGGCATCGCTGACAAAGGTCCGCGCGCCGGGTTTGCCAAACGCGCTGCAATTAACGCACCGATCCAAGGCACCGCTGCCGATGTCATCCGCCGCGCGATGATCCGCATGCCGGATGCGATCCACGGAATGCCTGCAAAAATGTTGCTGCAAGTCCATGATGAATTGATCTTTGAGGTCGAAAACAGTGCCGTGGATGAGGTGATTGAGGTCGTGCGCCACGTGATGGAAACCGCCGCTGACCCCGCCGTGAAGCTATCCGTTCCCTTGGTAGTCGATGCGGGTCAGGGTGCCAATTGGGCCGAAGCGCATTAATTTTGATTGGGCTTGTCGCTTGGCATCAGCACATCCATGATGGTTTTGTAACTTTCTGAACGGCAAAAATGTGTGTTGGTTTTCGCAAGCAAACGCGTGGGTAAATCGACAGCCCGCGTGAAGGGGCGCACCAGTTCGCCCCTTGCCAAGGCGCCTTCGACCAAGGCCTCATGTGCCATCAAAATTCCGCCGCCAAAACGGGCCTCTTCAAGGGCCACGGAATATAGCGAATGCACCACGGAGCGCGATGCTGCGCCAACCTCATGCGCCTGTTGTGCTAGCCAGATCTGCCAATCATCCGCCCAAGCGCTGTCATGCAGTAGGGTCTCGGTGGACAGATCGCCAATTGATGAAAGCCGCTCGGCAATTTCTGGGGTGCAAACAGGAAAAATTCGGTCACGAAGGATTTCGACTTCGTTATCCATTGGTGGGTTTCTTGAGAAAAACAGTGATATATCAAAAGGTTCCCGATCAAGGTTGGGTGGGAGTTCAAGTGCGACCACCGAAACTGAGATGTCAGGTGCGGTTTGGCGAAGCACCCCAAGACGCGGGGCAAGCCAAAGTTGGGCGATCGCAGGCAAGGTCGCAACACGGATTTTTCGAGGTGCTGCTTTGGTGCGCAAGGCATGAACCGCCAGCCCCAATTGATCAAATGCGCTGGTGAAATCAGGCAGCAACTCTTCCGCCAGTGGGGTCAAAACCACACCGCGAGCGTTGCGTTGAAACAGCTTCGTCTCGGTCCAAGATTCCAGTGATTTTATATGCTGTGTGATCGCCCCGGGGGTGACCGAAAGTTCTTCTGCGGCGGCAGTGAAACTGCCCAATCGTGCGGCGGTTTCAAAGGCACGCAACGCATTCAAATGGGGCCCCTTCGGGCGGGGAGGTGCAATAGCCATTTTTTTGAGCCTTAGTTTTTCTACATGAAATTAATAGCAATTCTGATTTGCACAATCCAGTCATCAGGACCCAATATTGGTCAAATGATCGCCCACCTTCGGAGAACCAAGATGACCCATTTCACCAATAGCGTAGCACAGACCGACCCTTTGGTTGCCAACGCCTTGGCCAATGAGAAAATCCGTCAACACGACCAGATCGAGTTGATCGCATCAGAGAATATCGTCAGCCGTGCCGTGCTGGATGCGCTTGGTCACGAGATGACGAACAAGACATTGGAAGGCTATCCGGGCAACCGTTTCCACGGTGGGGGGCGCTTTGTTGATGTGGTGGAACAGGCGGCGATAGACCGCGCAAAAGAACTGTTCGACTGTAATTATGCCAATGTGCAACCCCATTCCGGTAGCCAAGCCAACCTCGCCGTTTTCTTCTTGCTGTTAAAGCCGGGAGATAAGGTTTTGTCTCTAGACCTCGCGGCGGGCGGGCATCTGAGCCACGGATTAAAAGCAAATTTATCTGGGCGCTGGTTTGAAGCACATCACTATGGCGTGGACCATGACAGTGAAGTGATTGATTACGATGCATTGGAAGCCCGTGCGATGGACATTCAACCGAAACTGCTGATTGCGGGTGGATCAGCCTACCCACGCGAGATTGACTTTAAACGCATGGCACAAATCGCGGAAAAGGTTGGTGCTTGGTTCCATGTAGATATGGCACATTTCGCGGGTCTCGTGGCGGGTGGCGCACATCCTTCCCCCTTCCCTCACGCGGATATTGTCACCTGCACCACGACGAAAACTCTGCGCGGCCCGCGCGGTGGCATCATTTTAACCAACAAAGAAGAATGGTTTAAAAAGCTGCAATCCGCTGTGTTTCCCGGTGTTCAGGGGTCGCTCCATACGCAGGTTTTAGCGGCAAAAGCCATCTGCTTGGGCGAAGCATTGAGCGACACATACAAAGACTATGCCCATCAAGTTAAGGTAAATGCGGCGAAACTGGCCAATGTTTTGCAATCACGCGGGATCCGCATTGTTTCCGGTGGCACTGACACGCATCTCGTATTGTTGGATCTGAGCGGCAAGGGCCTGACCGGTAAACGTGCAGAGATGGTGCTAGAGCGCGCAAACATCACCGCCAATAAAAACGCCATTCCCAATGACAGCCCGCGCCCACCGGAATGGGTTGGTCTGCGTCTTGGCAGTGGTGCTGCAACAACCCGCGGCATGAAGGAGGCGGAATTTGAAACGCTCGGCAATATTATCGCAGACTTGATTGATGCGGAAGCGGCAGGTGATACAGATGCGACGGTTGCCCGTTGTGCCAATCAGGTTGCAAAGCTTTGCGACGCTTTCCCAGCCTACGGGCGCTGATGACCATATTCATGTGACCGGGTTTTACCTATAGGACCACCATCGGAAATATAGAATCCGATCGTAGTTATAGGCCCCGTCCGGGCCAAGCGCGTATCGAATGTTATAGGTCACTATTTTCATGGATATTCCTTCCAAGGTGCTCTGAATGTCCGCGGTCATTTTCTTGGGTTTCTCAACTTCCGAAATAGGAAACCCAAGCTCAGATTTCGAGACATAGCAAGCGCATTTATCCCGAGAAGGTCAGCCAGCATCAAAATCGGCGCTCAATGCGTAAAAATGACGGGACAGCCATTTCACATGGCAAATACACAGCCCTTTAGAACGATCCCTTAGCTCGGCCCTCTAATGCACTCCTTCTCTACGTTGCAATCGCTTTAAACGCTGTCCTATTCATCCAACGCCCGGTACAGTTGTTCTGTAAACATCCGGAGCGTCCCATGCCACAAACATCTGAAATCAACCGCCGTATCGTCCTCGCTGAGCGCCCAATTGGCACGCCGGATGCAAATACCCTGCGTCTAGAAACAACTCCCGCGCCCGCCCCCGGTCCCGGCGAGATGCTTTTGCGCAGTGAGTTTCTTTCGCTGGATCCCTATATGCGGGGTCGGATGAATGATGCCAAATCCTACGCAGAGCCCGTCGCCATAGACGGCGTCATGACCGGGCAGGTCGTGGCCGAAGTCATGACATCCAGCATCGAAGGCTTCACCCCTGGTGATCGTGTCCTCGCGATGAGTGGCTGGCAGGATTATATGTTGTCTAATGGCACCGATATTCTCAACCTCGGCCCTGCACCACAAAACCCATCTTGGTCACTTGGGATCCTTGGTATGCCTGGCTACACGGCCTATGCGGGCCTGTTGCAAATAGGCGAACCCAAACCAGGTGAAACCGTTGTCGTCGCTGCGGCCTCAGGTCCGGTGGGGGCGACCGTGGGGCAGATCGCCAAGATCAAAGGCTGTCGTATCGTGGGTGTCGCAGGCGGCCCTGAAAAATGTGCGCATGTCGTGGAAAACCTAGGATTTGATGCTTGTATCGATCATAAATCCGATGATTTTGCGGCCCAGCTCAAGGCGGCTTGCCCCGACGGAATCGACGTCTATTTCGAGAATGTCGGTGGCAAGGTTCTTTACGGTGTACTACCTCTTCTCAATCCGTTCGCACGCATGCCCGTTTGCGGCGTCGCCTCTTGGTATAACCTTCCTGGCCTGCCGGAAGGCACAGATATGGCCCCAGCAATCATGGGCACAATCCTGCGAATGAAGGTTAAGGTGCAGGGTTTCATCATCTTCGACAGCTTCGGACCTGAGATGTACCAAGCATTTGTCAGCGACATGGCCAACTGGCTGAATGAGGGAAAGGTTCAATACAAAGAACAGATCGTTGATGGCTTAGAGAATGCTCCGACCGCGCTTTATGACCTCTTGGAAGGCCGTAGCTTTGGCAAAATGGTCGTGAAGATTTAACTGAATACCATAATCCGTTCCATTCAATTCGCAGCGTGTTGGATGGGTGGTGTTAGCGCAATTCGAACTGACCTCCACTAACCCAACATGGCTGTCCTTTATGTCGCGCCAAGGTTTATAAAATACCCTTCTGTAATAAAGATCAAAGAATTGCCGCTTGCATCAATACAGGAATTCCCGTCTGATCACGCCCGATGAAACAGCTCAAACGCAACCTGCCGCCCCTGACCTCTCTTGTCGCCTTCGAAGCGGCTGCGCGGTTGGGCACCTTCACCGCTGCCGCAGAGGAACTGAATGTCTCGCGTGAAGCCGTCAGTCGGCAAATTCGCGGGCTCGAAAGTCACCTGGGTGTGAAGCTGTTCGAACGCGATGCAAATCGAGCCCTGATGGGACCCTTGGGCAAGCGGTTCTACACCACCGTATCGCCAAACCTCTGGGCCATCGCCACGGCAGCACAAGAAATGGTTGGCGAGGTGCCAGTCGCGGCGGCATCGCCCATTGCAATCCAACCTGTCCCGGAAGAAGAAGACCTTCCCTCGCTATTGGTGGTTGATGATACTCCTCAGAATATTCACCACTTACACGGCCTTCTGCGCGACACTTATCAGGTGATCGCCCAGACATCAGGACCCGAGGCACTTTCTTACCTATCCGGCAATACTGTGGATCTGATCCTTTTGGATATCCGCATGCCTGACATGGACGGCTATAAACTGTGCGAACGGATCAAAGCGACTGCCAGCCTTGCCGACATTCCGATAATTTTCGTCACCAGCCTCGACAACCCGGCTGATGAGACCCATGGGCTTGATCTGGGGGCGTGTGATTTCATCTCTCGCCCTATCGTGCCCGCAGTCCTGCGCGCCCGTATCCGTAGCCACATCGAATTACGCCAAGCGCGCGCAGCGTTGGAAAACCTGTTGGTACGCAGGGCAGATCGCCTGCAAACAGCCGAAGACACCCTTGCCCGACTGGCTGGCGAAATTGCTGGATATCAAGCCTTGTGAGATGACTGTTCCAGTCGTGAGATCACACCCTCAGCACCACGAAAATCCAGACGTCTGAGGGCCTCAATCAAAGCAGTCCGGTCCGCTATTTCCCCGGGAAAATCTTCTAGCTCGCAAACTGCGTCAAGCGCGGCCATGTCGTGAGCACTGATCATGATTAAGAGTTGTTCTAGGCTAACTTGGCCGCCCTGAGAGATGTCTGGGTTGGCGTCGTGAGTATCGTCGAGCATACACAATAGGCTTTCCATTTCTTCAACCATAACTGTCAATGTGGTTTGCCCCGCTTCGGCCTGCTCCGTGAGCATAACCAGCCGCTCTGCCCCAACTGTACCTGCAGCACCTTTGATGACATGCAAAAGATCCCTAGGATATTCAGAGGCGGCCACATCATCTAAACCAGCAAAATCACGTGACCAAACTTCAAGGCTGTCGTGGAACCGCCCCAAAGTTTGCGCACAGAGCACCTTGTCGCCTCCCGCGAACATCAGGCCACGCGCCCTGTTCAGCTGAACCGGATCGCCGCGATGTTCCACAGCTTGTTCCAGAACCTCGCGCAGCCTGTACGGATCGACTGGCTTGGGCAGAAAGTCGGTAAAGCCCGCCTTTCGACACCGCTCACTTTCAGCAGGCGTGGCGTTCGCAGATGCCGCCACCACCGGCACGAGCCTCTCGCCGTGATCAGCGCGCAATACCTGAAACGCACGGTGACCATCCATCAAAGGCATGTGCAGGTCCATGAGGATCACGTCAGGCATGGTCAATGCAACCTGTTCCACCGCCTCAAGCCCGTTTTTTGCGCTGCGTACCCTTGCTCCTAATGCCTCAACCAGCGCCACGAACACGGAAAGATTGATACGGTTATCCTCAACAACCAGCACGTCACATCCAGTCAGAGAGGCCGCCGGGACAATCGGCGCAGCACCCGTCTGTTCCAATCCGCGCAGCGCCTCAGAAAATTCACGATGCGTGATGGGAAGGTCAAGCTTCTCGCGTACCTCTCCACCATCTTTCCCTAAGGAAAAAATGACATGATCAGATTCAACCGAGACGCAGGGTTCCGCCCCCCCCTCCTGCAGCGCGAACCCAGCCCGTTCTGCCATTTGGCGTAGCTGCCGAAGAGGGCCGCCGCCCCCCACGATCTGGATCGGATGCAGGTCTGCTTTTTGCTCATCGAAGCCACGAAATGGCACGTTCACCGTAAACGCAAAGCATGCCCCCTGCCCGGCCTGGCTATCCACATCCAGTGTGCCCCCCATCTGCTCAGCCAACCGATGCGCTATCGACAGACCCAGCCCGGTACCTCCGAACTGGCGGGTGGTTGAGCTGTCGGCCTGCCCAAAGGGCCTAAATATCTCCTCCAACTGATCAAATACGATACCAATCCCGGTATCTTGCAAGCTAAAAACCAAACGGGCTTGCCCGTCACTACAAGCGTCACAATGTGCCGCGAGGCTGATTTCCCCCTGCTGCGTGAACTTGACCGCGTTTGACGCAAAATTCATCAAAACCTGCTTCAACCTAAGCGGGTCTACACGGATCTCTCGCGGCAGGTTGGATGCATAGTCCCAGGTGAGGCTAACAGGTTTGTCAGTCATCAAAGCACGGGTCTGGGTTAGGACATCATCGAGCAGGTCATCATTTCACCCGCCTCTATCTTAGACAAATCCAGCACATTATCGATGTTCTCTGACAGTTGCGCTGCGGCGGTGCGCATATCGGTCAGATAACGCAAGGTCTGTCCGCTCTGCCCGTTGCGAACAAGGATTTCCGACAGCCCATTTATCGCATTCAGGGGAGTGCGCAACTCGTGACTCATATTGGCGAGAAATACCGATTTTGCTTGGCTGGCCTCAACGGCAACATTGCGCGCGTCTACCAGTTCGCTTGTGCGTTCATCGACAAGGCCTTGGAGATTATCACGGCTTGTCTCCAACTCGGACATAGTGCGGCGAAAGGCCCGTGCCAGACGGGCAATTTCATCGCGGCGTGTCTTGTCAAACATCCGTTGATCACGCCCCTTCAACTCAAATCGGTGGCCATCGCGAACCCTAAGCGCCGCGGCCTGAAGCCGGGCAATCGGGCGGATCACCGACAGCTGAACCACCAGAAAAATTACACCCGTGACCAGCAAGGTCTGCAGTACACTCGCCCCCAAGACCACGAAACTGCGCGCAACCATGTCGCGTTGCACCGCCCGAAACGAGAATTCCGAAATCAATTGGCCAATCTCGGCTCCATCGCGCGGATTATGCAACGTATAAACCCGTTCTTCGACAGATTGCCGCGCCCCGAATGCCAGTGCAATCCACGGAAGGCTATCTAGGGCCGGGCCTGCGGCGCTGAGGTCGTTCAAGCCGGAACTGTTCCGCAGGGCGTCGGTCAGCAGCGGATCCTCAATCCGTACCTTGGCAATAACAGGATCTTCCAGAAGACCCGACAATATTGCCCGCACTCCGGGAACGTCGACTTCCCAATAGGCGCCTTCAACCTGTGGAAGCGTCGCCCGGATAATGCGGTCAGCATTCAGACGTGCCGTTTCGGTGCGCTGCGCACTTTCCATGAACAGCGTTACCAAGCCAATAACCAACCCTGACAACACCCCCAGCAGGCCAGCGGCCAAGGCGATCTTGCGCGTAATCCCCATTGAAAGCAGCCAGTTCCGCTTCATCGGGCCAAATCGATCTGGATTATATCCCGGATGCGGCCCGAGGCATGCATCCTATCCAGAACCGCCTGAAGGCGACGGGCCTTGGTGTCCCCGTCCAGACTGCGGTGAAAAGCGATATATCGGTCCTGCTCGGTCAGCGGCGTCGGTAGGACGCGCAGCTTGTCCAAAGCGTTAAGTTCGCGCGCTACATAGGTCAGCGTGGCATATCCCCCGACGATCACATCCGAGCGGCCGAGAAGCAATTTACGCATGTTGGTGAAGTCATCTTGGGACTGTTCACGCAATAGGTTTTGATCCGCATCAAAAGATTCTTCATAAGAGAACCCGGCCACCACACCGACCACAAGGCCCTCCAGATCATCCAGCGACCGGATGTCCTGCACTGGGCTGTCGGTTAAGGTGGCATAAACCGTGCGGGTGCGGCGCAGGGGGCCGACCATGTTCCAGATCTCGAACCTTTCCGGCGTTGGTGCCAGTTGAAACACCGCATCCAGACTGCCCGCCCGGAAATCCAACAAAGCCCGTTTCCAGGGCAAGGGATGGTGATCAAGATCAACCCCAATCTGAGTGGCTGCTTCGTTCAAAATCTGCACATCAATACCGGAATATGTGCCGTCGACAGTGTAGTTGAAGGGGGCAAACCCTTCCATCGAACCGACAACCCATGTCTCGGCCCGTAGCGCATTGGATGGGGAAAAAACCACCCCCAGAAATGCAATCAAGCGCAACAGACTTGCCATGCGGGCCCTAGCCTCCGTTTTCAAACTGTTCTGCAGTCTAACCACCCGTTCATTGCCGAAGCAAGCACGCGATGTCGACGAAAAGTTACGCTCACAGGGGAATATTTTAGCCTCTCACGCCCCGGCACGCGTCCCTGTTACGCACCACGAAGACAACACCAGGGAGACTAAAATGAAAAATGAAGTAAAGAACCTGATTACCACGGCTGCACTGACCGGCTTAGCCCTAGCTCCAGTGGCTGCCAGCGCCGCCGAGTGCTCGAACGACACGTGGAACCGTATTCATGAACGCGGCACTCTCGTGGTTGGCGTTAAAGCCGACTATAAGCCTTGGGGCTTTCGCGACACCGACGGCTCGATTGTCGGCATGGAAATCGACATGGCCGCCGATGTGGCTGCAACCATGGGCGTCGAGCTGGAATTGATTCCCGTCGTCGCCTCAAACCGTATGCAGTTCCTAGAGCAAGGTCAGATCGACCTGATGATTGCCACCATGACCGACCGCGCCGACCGCCGCGAGATCGTCGGCATCGTCGGCCCGAACTACTACACTTCGGGCACCAATATTCTCGCGCCAAAAGCGCTGGGCTTCACAGCTTGGGAAGACCTGCGTGATAAGCCAGTCTGCGGCGTGCAAGGGTCGTTCTACAATCAGATCATCGAAGACAGCTACGGTGCCCAAATCGTTGCATTCGCTGGTGCCGCCGAAGCCCGCCAAGCGCTGCGCGACAAAAAATGCGTGGCCTTCGTCTATGACGACTCATCAATCGGTTCGGCCATCGCGTCAGGCGAATGGGAAGACTTTGAAATGCCCATGTCCTCCGAAGACGACAGCCCCTGGGGCCTTGCCGTTCCGAAAGACGAGGAAAGCTGCATCTTTGGTCGCTTCATGACCGGCATGCAATACGACTGGCACCAAAACGGCACCCTGATCGAATGGGAAGCTAAATGGGGCATCAAGCCAACGTCCTATCTGCACGATCTGAGCGAAAATCTGGCCGATCACATCGCCGAATAAAAACTAACCAAACCGGAACCAAAAGGGGGCCACAGCCGTGAATGGCTTTGAAACATTTTTTCAGCAACTGGCCGAGGACTTCCCCCGTTGGAATTTCATCTGGTTCTATGACGACAAACAGGCCGGACGTATCTTGTCCGGCCTGTGGATGACCGTGAAACTGTCGGTGGCCTGCGTGATCTTTTCGCTGGTTATCGGCATTGGCGGCGCATGGCTTCAAGGAGCGCAGAACCGTATCGTACGTGGTGCTGTACAGGGCTATATCCAGTTCTTCCGCAACACACCGCCACTGGTGCAACTCTTGTTTTTCTACTTCGCGCTTGGGCAATTCACCCCTGTGGTGCCCGGGCCCGACGGCTGGACCGAAATACCGATCATCTCAAACGTTGGTTGGGCGATCATTTCGCTGTCCTTCTTTGCCGGTGCCTTCAACGTCGAAATCTTTCGCGCCGGAATCGAGGCTGTTCCCTATTCCACCCGCGAGGCCTCAGAGGCCCTCGGCATGAGCCGCACACAAACCTTTACCAATGTGGTGTTCCCACTGGCGCTGCGTGTGTCGATCCCAGCACTCAACAACAACTTGGTTAACTTAGTAAAAACCACAACCCAGGCCTTTGCCATCGCCGTTCCCGAACTTCTGTACGAAAGCATTTCGATCTGGAACGACTACCCTTCCGCACAGAACCCCACGATGTTGCTTCTGTTCGTGGTCTACATCGGGCTGGTCGGTGTGCTGGTCTTTGGCATGAACTCTTGGGAACGCAAAATGAGGATCCCCGGCTATGGTCACTAATCACATGCGCAAGCACATCCCCGGCGTGACAGCGACATCCACCACCGATCTTGCTGTTCTCAAACCCTTTGCCCCAGTCGGTGCCGCTTATGACGAGATGTTCTTGGTACGCTGGATGGCATCGGTCCCGCCGCAAGCCATTGTCCTGATGCTGCTGATCTGGCCCATGGCCAGTTATGCACAATCGGGTGGCTATGGGATGGGCGATGCCTTTGCCGCACTTTGGCGCTGGATTCCGTTCCTGACGTTTCAGGGTTTCCTGTTCAACGTGCTGATCTCGATTTTCGCCATGGCAATCGGAACACTTGCGGGTGCTGCTCTGGGCCTTGGGCAGATTTCTCAGAACACCTGGCTGCGCCGGATCGCATGGGGCATCACCCAGCTGTTTCGCAATGCGCCGTGGCTGGTCATCCTATTTATCGTGCTGCTGGCCTTTCCGTTTGAAATCGAAATCTTCGGTCTGATCATTCCAATCCCTGCCTGGATGAAGGCTGTCATTGGCCTGTCGCTGCCGATCATGGCCAATATATCCGAAATCGTACGCGGCGCCGTGCAGTCGGTCCCTTCTGCCCAGTGGGAAGCCGCTGAATCCCTGTCCTTTTCGCAAACCCAGACCCTGTGGCAGATCATCCTGCCGCAATGTTTCAAACGCATGATCCCACCTTGGATGAACTGGTATGCGATCCTAACCATGGCCACGCCGCTGTGTTCGCTTCTGGGTGTGGGTGAAATCATCACCTTCTCACGTCAAGCAATGGAGGCCGAGAACAACCGTCCCGAGCTTCTGGTGCCCTTCTTCGGCTATGCGATGGTCCTGTTCTTTGCCTATTGCTACCCAATTGCCCGCTTCACCATTGCGCTTGAAAAGCGCTTTGCAGTTAAACTCTGAAAGGTCTGTACCATGACAAACTGGACACCAGATCAACCGATCATCTCAATCCACAACGTACGCAAGGCCTTCGGTTCTCTTGAAGTTCTCAAAGGCGTCAGTATGGACATCATGAAGGGCGAGGTCGTCTGCATCATCGGCCCTTCGGGCTCGGGAAAATCCACGCTGATCCGCTGCATCAATGCCTTGAATGACATCCAGGGCGGCTCGATCACCGTCGAGGGTCAAGAGGTTCATGATGACAACCTAGACCGGCTGGAACTGCGCAAGAAGGTTGGTATGGTTTTTCAGCAATACAACCTGTTCCCGCATAAAACCGCGCTGGAAAATGTAATGATGGCCCCCATCAAGGTACTGAAGGAAAACAAAGCCGAAGCTGAAAGTCGCGCCCGGATTCTTTTGAAGAAAGTACGCCTAGAGGGCAAGGAAGACAGCTATCCGGGTGAATTATCCGGCGGCCAGCAGCAACGCGTCGCCATCGCGCGCAGCCTCGCTATGCGCCCGGATGTCATGCTGTTTGACGAGGTCACCGCCGCACTCGATCCCGAAACGGTCAAGGAAGTGCTGGTCACCATCAAGGATCTCGCCGCTGAGGGCATGACCTGCATCCTTGTGACCCACGAAATGGGGTTTGCCCGCGAAGTGGCTGACCACATTTACTTCACTGACAGGGGTGTCATCGTCGAACATGGCGCGCCCGAGGCATTCTTCGAAAATGCATCCGACCCGCGCACCAAGGAATTTCTCAGTCAGATTTTGTAATTGCAGGTATCTTCCCCAACTTAAGGAGCCGGTTATCGGCTCCTTTTTTTATGACGCAACTATCGGTCCCAACCTGCCCTTCACAACAGGATTTCCTCTGACAACGCCCTTCTCCGGGGGAGAAACCCAGAGAAGAGCGGATGTAAATCATGGTTACCGATACACGTAGATCGGGCTGGTCCAGGTCCGAGTTCCGTCCTCTTGTGTCAGGCGAATGTAGATTGGGTTGTCACCTGTGTCCTTCAGTTGAATTTTGCGACTGAACTTCAGAGACCTGTGATTGTTTACATTCGGCAGGCGGAAAACTTTGACAAAGCGCGGCAAATCACCGGATTCATCATAAACCGTGTCTTCCAGACCGATTTCCGAAATTGCTTTCTCGAAGTTCACAAGCAGCGTCTTAAGACTAAGTGTACCGCTCTGCCCGTCTTCCAAGGTTATATCAAAACCTCCAAAGTTACCGGTGGTCAGCGCTTTCCACGACAGAGAGTTGCCATCACGATCCAGCGTTTTATCCCGGTTGAGGAAGTTCAGTGGTGCGCTGCTGACAACGGTGTTGCCTGTAACTTCGGCAGAGCCATCCCAAATCACTTCCCGGAAACGTCCTCGATATTCGGCCCCTTCCCAATGAACGCGGATACGTTCGCCAAGATCGCCCTCTGTGTAGGGGCGCACAGTTTCAACAAGTTCCACACCGTTGAAGATATCCACACGTTCAATCGGGGACGTGGTCTCAACAGATACATTCAGATCCATCACACCCGATGGCAGATGCACAATGTCGCCCATCAGCGCTTTGGTGGCAGATGTGTCTTGCGCATTTTCAAATAGCGCCGGGTCATCATGATACAGCGTACCCGCGTCGGAAAAATCTGCGCTCAAGTCAATGATCATGCGGCCGTTCGCCCCGCCGGTTGACCCATAGTGGCGGCGTTTACGTTGACAGTCCAACAGAGTTTCGCGATCCAGCTTATCCATCAGGAAACAGGTCAGGCCACCAATGGCCCCAAATTTCCCCGCGCCCGGATAGCTGGCACCGGGACGACCTTTATGACCGTCAGAATTGGTCACAACACCAACGCGATAACCCAGTTTGAATGCGTCATGCAGGATCCATTCAAAGCTGCCCCAAGATGAATGCACCTCAACTGACTTTTCGAACCTCCCGTCATGCGCAACGGAGATATCGGCGTAGCGGCCCCCACAATGGGCATACATTACGACATCCCATTCGCCGTTCTTTTCGAGGGCGTTAAACAAATCTGCGCAAGTCAGCGCATCGGTTCCGTCGGTATCGCTACCTTCAATCAGCGCATGGGAAGAACGTCGGATAATTCGGTCATCTGTGGGGAAATAGACATTGCGGTCACCGCCCAATGATGTGTTTCCTGACCACTCATACCCCGGCAAAGCCACATATTCACCCGGACGGTCGTGTGTTGCCGTCAGCCTATTCAATTCAGCCCAGAACTCATCCGTAATCTGAAAATCGTTACCTTGGTGCGCGCAAGCGTCAACAAAAGCCAGATCCCGTGCAAAACTGAAATACTGATCTGCCGACCCCGTACCAATGGTTTCCTCAGACTGGCCATGCATGTCGCCCCAGAAATGGATCAGCTCAGTGTTCTCAATCACCAGTGGATTGGATTGCGCAACGACAGTGCCATCAGCATCTCTCAGGCACACTGATACCCGGCCGGGATTTGATACCGTCAGGCCGGAGATCTCAACCTTGAACTCACCGGGCATCAGCGTGACGCTCTCCGGCAGGCCGTTGATATCGCCCTCAGCTTCGATGGTCAGCGTTGTGTCACATTGCGGTGAAGGATTGCCCCACTTGTCTTCACCTTTCATCTTCAACGCAAATTCCTGATCAACACGACGGCGTGTCGGCAGAACGGCGATATAGCGTTCGGGTTTGCCCGGCACGATTGAAATCATTGGCTGGTCGGGCAGCGGCTGAAAGTTAAACGTGGCGATTGGATCTACCAGCACGCGGAATTCAAACGTGTCTTCACAGAAGGTTTGCAAGCGCATACCCGGGCCGCCGTGATCGGTGACGCCGAAATGAATGGTGATGGTTTCGCCTTCGGTCAGGTATCCTTTCACGACTTTAATCCACAAGGTCCGATCCCAGGGTCGCACATTGGCTTTTGGGTCCCAACGCAGCTGAAGGACAGCACCGTTGGACGCCTCAACCGTCGTATAGTTCGCCCCTTTCGGGTCGTCGAACTGCGGGCTGCTCTGATCTGAAGCAAAGCGGAAGCAGATGCGCAGGCTGCCAGAGTCATCGATGCCGTAAAGACCTGCTGTATAGGTCAAGGTGAAGGACGCATGGGAACCTGCCTCAAACTCTCCATCCGGGGTAATTGTTGCGGTACCCAACTGCTCAACTGGAATGGCGTGACGCACGACGCCACTGTTGATGTCAGTCCATGGAGTTGCTGTTTCTTGAGATGACATGTTTCAGTCCTTTGCGTTGTCTGAAGTTCAGAACTGGGAGAGCCGATCGTTCCACCGTTTGGGCAAATCCTGCGCGTGAAAAGTAAGCTCTGCCAGTTTTGTATTTCTTGCTGTATCTATTGAAGTCAGATCGCCAATTGGCTGACAAATTTGGTTTTCAGGTAAGCATCAAAGCCTTCAGGCCCACCTTCCGCTCCAAGCCCGCTGTCTTTGTGGCCAGAAAACGGCGCCTCGGCCAAGGCCGGGGTGAATTCGTTGATACCTATCCAACCAGCTTCAAAATCATCGGCGATATTTGTTGCGGTTTTCAGTGATGATGTGAAAGCGTAAGCGGCCAGCCCATAGGGCAGTGCATTGGCGCGCGCGATCACTTCGTCATAGGTATTGAACGAACAGATCGGCGCAATCGGCCCAAAGGGTTCTTCGGTCATAAGAATGGACTCGTCCGGTGGGTTCCGGATCAATGTCGGTTCAAAATAACAGACACCTGTGCGATTGCCACCATGGGTGATCTCAGCACCACGAATACGGGCATCCGAAACGATCGCTTCCATCGCTGCGGCGCGCCGGGCATTGGCCATCGGCCCCATTGTTGTTGCCGGGTCCATTCCGTCGCCCATTTTCAAGGCTTCGACATGGGCAGCAAAAGCCTCATAAAAGGCTTCGTAAACCCTTTCCTGCACATATATCCGACTGACCCCCAAGCAAACTTGCCCGGCGTTGCGGTATTTGAACCCTGCCGTCAGGGCCGCAGCCCGTTCTACATCGGCATCATCAAAGACCACCACCGGTGCGTGCCCGCCCAATTCCATCGTCACAGGCTTCAACTGCGATCCGGCCATGCCGGACAACAACTTGCCGACTGGAATGGAACCAGTCAGTGACACTTTGGTGATAATCGGCGACTTGATCAGTTTTTCAGACAAACGCGGCGGATTGCCGGTCAACTGGCCAATCACACCAGCCGGAACGCCGGCTTCGTGCAGAGCCTGGATAATTCCGGCAACCGCAGTGGGCGTTTCATCCGCCGGACATAATATGATTGAACATCCAGCACCTAGGGCGGCAGCGAGTTTCCGCGCGCTTAAAACCGCCGGAAAGTTCCATGGTGTAAAAGCAGCAACCGGGCCAATGGGTTCCTTCAGTGTCATTTGCCGCCCGCCGGGTGTGCGTTGCGGATAGACGTGGCCATATGATCGAATTGCCTCAGCGGCGCACCATTCAAATACCTCAGAAACGCGACCCATTTCGCCTTTGGCCTCAGTCAGAGGTTTGCCCTGTTCCTGAGTGATGCTCAGAGCCAAATCATCAGCGCGTTGATCTATCAGGCGCCCGGCCCGGCGCAGTATTTCTGCCCGGTCCCAAGCAGAGGTTTTACTCCAGACACGGAACCCCCGCTTTGCCGCCTCAAGCGCGCGACCTATATCCTGTTTTGTAGCCACAGCCAGTTGACCGATCACAGCACTGTTAGAAGGGTTAACCAAGTCTTGCGTGCCACCATCAGAGGCATCACACCACTGACCATCGATGAACAACTGCGTTTGATAAGTCATATTATTGTCTCTTTTCATCAGGGTCACAGAGTTTTCGAAACGCTGTCCAGCGCATCGGTCAGAATATCGAAAATTTCGTTCACGTCTTCATCCGTAACGATCAGCGGCGGCGCAAACAGCAGCTGATCACCAAACGGCCGAAATAGCAGGCCATTTTTCTTAGTTTCCTCAAACACTCGCTGACCGACGGCCAAGGCGGGATCAAACGGTGTTTTACCCGCTTTATCCGCCACAAGCTCCAGCGCACCAAGCAAACCAACGCCCCTAGCCTCTCCGACAAGCGGGTGATCCTGCAAAGCAGCCAGCCGGTTCTGGAAACCCACACTCACGTGCTGCACGTGGCCAACAACATTACGATCTGCAAAGATATTCAGGGTTTCAAGCGCCACCGCCGCTGCAACTGGGTGTCCGCCATAGGTGAACCCGTGACCAAAAGCACCCTTATCCGAAGCCAGACCCGCAATTCCGTCATATAATTCCTGCGTCAACCCAACTGCCGAGATCGGCTGATAGGCCGCCGAAAGCCCTTTGGCCATTGTCATCAAATCGGGTTTCAGACCGTATGTGTCGCTGCCAAACATTTGCCCCGTACGACCAAAACCACAAATGACCTCATCGACCACAAACAGAATATTGTATTTTTTCAAAATTGGCTGGATCAGATCAAAATAGCCCTTGGGTGGCACAATTATCCCACCAGCACCCTGCACCGGTTCCGCAAAGAATGCCGCGATGGTATCGGGGCCTTCGTCCAAGATTGTTTGTTCGAGATTGGCCGCCAAGCGTGCGGAAAATTCCTCTTCGGTTTCGCCATCAAGGCCAAACCGGTAAAAATGAGGACATTCAACCTGCAAAAAACGATCCAGTGGCAAGTCAAAGCCGTCTTGGTTCATCTTCAACCGCGTCAGGCTTGCTGCAGCCACGGTCACACCATGATAAGCATTCTGCCGCGAGATAATCTTTTTCTTCTCTGGCCGCCCCAGAGCGTTGTTGTAATACCAGATCATCTTGATCGCCGAGTCGACTGCTTCAGAACCTGAACACGCGAAAAAGAACTTGTTAATTGCCTCTGGGGTCACCGCAGCCAGGCGCCCAGCCAGTTGAGTGGTTGGAATAGGAGAACGCCCAAGAAAGCTGTGATAAAAAGGCAATTCCTGCATTTGACGGGTCGCGGCCTCAACCAGTCGGGGTTCATCAAATCCCAGAGCGGCACACCACAGTCCGGCCAAGCCTTCAATATAGCTGTTGCCGTCTTCCCCTACCACACGAATGCCCTGCCCTTTGGCGACAATCATTGGTTCAGCATTCGGGTTGGATGCTCCGTGGAGGTGGTGGGCAGCATCCATACTGCCAAGCGAATTCTCTTGTTGGTTGTCCAAGGAGGCCTCCATCAAAAATGGTTACCGGCACAGGCAGTTATGCCCACCGATTTGTCCCCCTCTAGATAGACGTTGCTATTTAGTCTGAAAAATACATAAATAGCGCAATATTCATCGGAAAAACAGATATATCAACTATGAACCTGTCCCTGAGAGCAATCCGCTATTTTGTCACCGCCGCCGAGCTGGGCAGCATCTCAAAAGCGGCACATATTCTTAGCATTTCCAATTCAGCAATCGCTGCTGCAATTGATGCCGTCGAAATCGAATTCAACGACCAATTTGTCATCCGGGAACGCTCCAAAGGTTTAACCCTGACCGCATCCGGGCGCGCGATCCTCAAACGGGCACGCTATTTCTTAGAAGAATACAACGCGTTTCTGTCAGACGGTTTGAAACAAGGGGCTGAAATAACCGGCAATCTGAGCATAGGTTATTTTGCCCCAGTCGCCCCGGCTTTCCTGCCCGAAATCCTTGAACCGATCATCAAGCAGGGAACGGATCTCAACATAAAAATTGAGGCCTGCAACAACGCTGTCGCACAATCTGGACTGCGCAATGGGCTGTTTGATGTGATCCTTTTTATGGACTACGCCGTACATCCAGATATTCAGCAACACATGCTAATCGAAATCCCACCCTATCTGATTGTACCGGCGGATCACCCCTTGGGATCACGGGCGCAAGCCACGTTTTCTGACCTCGCTGACGAAACCATTATTCTTCTCGATTTGCCAATGACGCTGGATTATTACAACACTCTTCTAAAACACTACGACCTGCGCCCAAATGTTGTTGCCGGCGCAAACAACGTCGAAATGGTACGCAGCATGGTCGCCGCCGGGTTGGGCGTGTCAATCCTGAATATGCGCCCGCGTACGGCAACTGCATATTCCGGTGCAGAAATTGCCTGCGTACCACTTGTCACCGAAGTCGAGCAAAAACTCAGCTTGGTTCTGGGTTCGCTTCCGGGGCAAAAACGTCGGATCGTTCGGGAATTCATAACCCGCTGTGAAACGTTTTTTGCCTCAACAGAAGCGAACAATCTGGCCGTTAGAAACCGGAACCTAACCACTGCCGACGGGCCTCGGTAGGGTTTTAAATGTGCTGCTCCAAGTACTAAAGTATGATGTTTTCGGTAATGGCACCGTTGGGGGTTGAAAAGCCCCCCCCTTACCCCGCTGATTGGCAGGGCATATTTACTACATGTGCAAGAGGGGTAAGTGCTCCCCCAGAAACGTTTTTTCAGGTGCGGGAATTCGCGCTGCACCTTGTCGGATGATCATCCTTTCATAAGACACAGCAAGTCACTCACCGCTAGCTTCGACGGCACGGACACGAACATATGGACATGCTCGCTCGACAAGACGCCCCGTATGATGTCGACGCCACTCTCCGCACAAACCTGCCGGATGATATCACGCACCTCTGCCGGACATCGTCGAGCAACATTTTGTAGCGGTATTTTTGACCATACGAGATGATAGTCATGATAAAAAACACAGTGTTTACCGGTGTCCCATTGTCTGGCAGGGCATATTTACATACATGAAAGGTGACCTGCCCGCAATTTTCTCAAGCGCTCGACCCGCCTCTACGGGTGTTTGGGTTACCAGCGATGAGTGCGGTCTGACGACTGCCCGGCAGGGTATGCGAAGCATGCACGAGAGGGAAAGTTGTCGTCGTATCGCCAAAGGGCCAGTTTACGGCAGGTATCATCTACAGTATCGAATACCTCCTCATTCAACCGCTCGTCTGTCAGGCTGCCATTGAAGCTTTCGATGAATGCATTCTGCGGGGGGGTGCCCTATTGCATGGCAATGCAAGTTTACATGCGTCAGAGTGGGGTCGATATCGTGCCAATCCACATCATTGCCACTGACAATGCAAGCTTGCTTTCCAGAGGCACGCATAAGCGCGTCCAGTTCCCGTGCCACTCTGGCGCAAGAGATGCTTGTATCGACCAACCTTTGCCGGCAGGCGATTGCAAAAGCCAAATCTGCCGAGAGGGCATCACACAGACAGGGGTAGCCAATACTGTTCGCATGACGACCAGAAGATCCTTCGCCAGCATGAGTTCGGGGCATCAATAAGTGGCAAGGGTAATTGTTACGACAAGGCTGCGATGGATACCTTCTTTAAAACCATCAAGGCAAAACTGATCGGGCGAGGTACATGGCAAACCCGTCGTGCTGTCAAAATGGTTATCTTTGAAGGCATCAACGGCTTTTACAATCCACGACGCCGCCACTCAACATTGGGCTGGGGAAGCCCCATCGCTTTTGAACGAATAGTAGCTTGAACCAGCGCTTGGAGCAGAACAAAACCGTGATACGTCCAAACGATCCCGCGTAAAACCCGCCACATTCCGGAGCGGCAACAGGAGCCAAACGTACAACATCACCGCAAGGCAGACGATGTCCGGATTCGTCTTGGAATACTTGTATGGGTTGCGTTTTGTCATGCTCGCAGGCTATAAAACCGCCCTGCCCACCACAGCAAAACTTCCTCAAACGGGACCACATTCACTTATCAAAAAGCTGGAACACCTCTTCACGTTCCGACAATACCAAGAGCAGGGCCAGATCTCCAGGCTGCAATAGACCCAAGATCATGCCCGCAGCCAGTTTTGGGGAACCCGCAAATTTAATCTGATTGGCCTCAAGCCCAGAACCGACAGCCGCTTTTTCAATCCGGGCAGGTATATCTCCGAGGTTGCGACCACGCAAATATCCTTCCAGTTCGGCCGCGACCACGATGTCTGGGTTAAACTGCAAAGCCGTTAATGTGACGTCGTGAATGTCCTGATTTGACCTGTCGCCAGCGTGACTAAGCATGATGAAGCGCCGCTTCGCAGGCAAACCAGACAGGGTGTCGCAAACCGCCGCTATTGAATGCGGGTTATGGGCGAAGTCGACAAACACGCGTGCTCCATTATAGGAAAACTCGTTGCAACGGCCTGGGTTATCCTTGGCATCAGGCATGAAGTGCGAGAGGCCTGCGCGGATAGAATCCTCTGATATGTTCATTGATTTTGCGACGCACATCGCCTGCAATACGTTGGAAACGTTGTATTTTGCGGCTCCCCTCATAGTGATTGGCACGTCAGACACAGATATGATCCGATGTTCAACCTTTCCATCAAAGAATACAAAGACGCTATCACGTAGATACGCGCAAGGCATGCCATTCTCACGGGCGCCTTGGATTTGGGCGTTCTCAGGGTCGAGCGAAACCCACCAGATATTAGCATCCGTATGGGCCGCTTCAGCGACGACAAAAATGTCATCAGCGTTCAGGACCAGTACCCCGTCCTTGGCCAATGTCCGGTGAACAGCAAACTTGGCCTGAGCCAGCTCGGGCACTGTGTTCACACCATATTGCCCAAGATGATCATTGGCGACGTTTGTTACAACGGCAACACGGGCTCGGCGCGTTGGTAAGCCCCGGCGTAGAATACCACCCCTAGCCACCTCCAAGCAGGCGACCTCAAGCCGTGGATCACGCAGCAACATACGCGCCCCACCAGGACCGGAATAATCACCTCTATCCAAGATATCATCGCCGACACGCACAAAATCAGTTGAGGTCAATCCGGCGATTTTTCCGGCTGCTTTGACGATGGCAGTGCAAAGCCGCGTGGTTGTGGTTTTGCCATTGGTGCCGGTGATAAATGCAATGGGAACGTCATGATGTGCTGCCCAATCAACCTGATCTGGTCGGGGCAGCGCATCGACTGGCCAAGTTTTACTGCCTGTGCCATGACCAATTGAGACTTCGTCATCATCACAAAGAATATCAAGTCCATGCGCCTCTGCCGCGGCAATCAGTGCAATTAAGGCAGGGTTTTGCTCTTTTACCATTACGCCAGCGACATCTGCGATCATATCGTCAAAATCACCGGGGTTCTGACCTAAAAGATCTGCCGCGCAAAAATGCCAAGCTGTTTGAGCCGCAAAGATTGATGAGTAAAGCTGATCCATCGGCGCTGAAATCGCAAGATTTACACCGCCCTGAAACCGACGAGAGATCAGATGTTCCCGGCGCCAGCCAAGTGCGTCCAGCACCCGACGTGCATGGGTCTCCCACAGAGAGATAATGTGATCTGCATCGTCGCCATCAAAATAGACATCTATGACAGCGCCGGGTAGGTCCCACATCAACCCGGGTCCAGTTAGCCGCCGAACATCATCCACACGGATATGTTCCCCATGCGCGTAGTTGATCTCAAGTGCGGCTTCAAGTTCTTCAATCCGATCCATCATCCGTCCTCCGATCAGTCTGCATCTTCGCTTACATCGCGTGCCAAGCGCACGCCACGCGCGTCACGGATCAGGGTCTGGTCTGTGTCGAACATTTCTTCAAACTCAACGGTTTCCGTTGGATCTACCGCAGGGGCCTCAGCGGCAGCCTCATCTTCATCAGTGTTGAAATAGATGATTTGTTTCCAGCAACGTGCGCTATCGTCACCAAGAACGACAAGAAGGTCACCCGCCTCAGCCATCTCAAGCCCAGCTTCCACCGCGTCAACTTCATTTGGGATCACAGTGATTGCGCTCTCGTTGACGCCGTTTCGGATCAGTTCCGCCTTGATCATCTGCGGCACCTCATCATCCCCACGTCCGCGACGACGGTCATCGGCTTTACAGATGTAGTGATCATAGTGACCAGCAAGAACACGAGCACCATCACGGATGTCTTCATCACGTCGATCACCAGGCATTGCCGCCACGATCACTCGTTTACGCTTCACTTCAAGTCGATCAGAAAGCCCGGTCAGGGCAGCAATGGCCGCCGGGTTATGCGCGTAATCTAGGATCACTTTAAAGGGGTGTTCGTCATACACATTCATCCGACCCGGAGCTTGAAAATAACTGGTGTCAAAGGTGCGCAAACCATGGCGAATATTGTCAAGATCGACCCCAAAACTATAGGCCATCGCAGCAGCAAACATTGCGTTTTGCACATTGAAGAGCGCTTTACCCTCAAGCGTCGCTGGGATCAAATGCGACCAAAGCACAGGCATGTGTAACCCGTTATCATAGATCGTTAACATGTCACCATTCATGCCATTTTCCAGCACGATGGCCTTGCCGCCTGCTTTGATGTGTTCCTTCACAAGCGAATGGCTGGGGTTGGTGGTCACATAAAAAATCGTGTCAACATTTGTATAGTCTGCCATCTTAAGGCAGTTGATATCATCTGCGTTCAAAACGGCGGTATCAGTGGCACTTTCAACAACCACGCGTTTGACGACGGCAAGATCTTCAACCGTATTGACGCCGCGCAGACCCAAATGGTCAGCCGTCACGTTCAAGCAAGCCGCCACGTTTGAACGTGTATAGCCAAGTCCCGATCGCACAAGGCCACCACGGGCAGTTTCCATCACCGCGAAATCCACTGATGGGTCACGCAGGACAATCTGCGCAGATTTTGGGCCAGTCATGTCGCCTTTAACGCTCAGCTTACCATCAACATAAACACCATCAGTAGAAGTCATACCAACGATCTTGCCGCTGGTTTTCATGATGTGACCCAGCATACGCGAGGTTGTGGTTTTTCCGTTTGTCCCGGTGATGGCAGCAATTGGAATGCGGCTTTCTTCACCAACCGGGAACAGCATATCTATGACACGGCCAGAGACATCGCGAGGCTGTCCCTCAGAGGGGGCGACATGCATCCGAAAGCCCGGTGCCGCATTGACTTCGACAATTGCACCACCAATTTCCTTGTAGGATTTGGTGATGTCATCAATCAGAAAATCCACCCCACCAACGTCAAGACCGACGGCCTTGATCGCCCGCTCAGCCATGTCGCGATTGTCCGGGTGAACCACATCGGTCATGTCAATTGCGGTGCCGCCCGTTGATAGATTGGCCGTTGAGCGCAAATAAAACAATTCATCTGCAGCAAGAACCGTTTCGCTGCTATGTCCAGCCTCGTCCAGCAAACGGTTGGCTTGGGTGTCCAATTCGAGCTGAGTCAAAACTTTCGCATGGCCGATGCCACGCCGTGGATCCAAGTTCACGATATCGATCAGCTCTGAAATTGTGCTTTTACCATCGCCAATCACATGGCCGGGAACGCGCTTGGCAACGGCCTCAAGCTTATTGTTCACCACAAGCATGCGGTGATCAAAACCGGTGACAAAGCTTTCAACCAGAATGGCGCGGCTTTTGGAATGCAGTTTGGCCTCGGCGAAACCCGCTTCGACATCTGCGTCGGTGTTTAGGTTGATCGACACACCGCGCCCGTGATTTGCGTCAAGTGGTTTAAGAACAACTGGATGGCCGATGCTCTTCGCAGCACGTACTGCTTCCCTCGCATTGTACACAATGCGCTGTTGTGGAACGGGCAGGCCAAGATCGTTCAGCAGGTTATGGGTGTCTTCCTTGTCACAAGAAATCTCGACCGCGATATGTTTGGTTTCCGAGGTGATCGTCGCTTGAATGCGCTTCTGGTATTTGCCATGTCCGAACTGAACCAGAGAATGCTCGTTCAAGCGGATCCAAGGAATATCGCGTTCTACCGCAGCCTTAACCAGTGACCCTGTTGATGGACCAAATTCTTTGCGCTGCGCTTGCAGAACAAAACTACGTAACTCATCTTCCCAGTGGAATTCTGGATCAAAAGTATAAGTGACCTGATCCTTCAGGGCTTGTGGCAAAAAATGCATCAACATGCGTATTGCCAGCTGACCAGCGGCCAGCCCGACATCACGTTGATGATATGCGTAGACCATATTGTACTGGCCAGGCTCACCTGTGGACCGCGTCCGACCAAAGGTAACATTCGTACCGGCAACACCTTGAATTTCTAGGGCGCAATGTTCAAGAATATGACCCAACCAAGTGCCATCATCTTCGCGCAAACGGCGGATAAATCCCCCTGCTTCACGATAAGAACACCCGTGGTCGGCCAACCCCGGCAGTGCCGCGATCAGCCTATCAATAAATTCAGAACCAATTTTCGCAGAGGGCCAATCTTCGAGAACTCCCAAATCAATGACATGTCGTATTACCGGAAAGCTCGCCCAAACATTTGGACCGACAAAGACATTGGTTGAGATGATTTTCATAGATTTCCCCTATCAAGAATTGTGACGTCCCCCCTATTCACTCCTCGCGTATACCGTCAGGCGCGGGAAGAGTGCAGAACGCCATGTGCTCATCCGGTGGATAAGCCATACGTGCCGTCAGATCATAACGGCATCCTTCCCCCAGAACGTCAAGGCGAAGTCCTAAAAGACTGATCGCTTCACCGCGCCGCGCATCCCACATTGACGAATGTGTCAGGTGACTTGCATCGACAACCGTGACAGTTCCACTGCCCACAACTTCAAGCACATTGTCCGGGCCGATAAAGGCGGCGGTATCTTCATCGATACCCAACCCGATCAAAAAAGGGTTGAAAGATGAAGCAGTTAACAGACGACCTAAGCGATTACGTTGGGTAAAATGTTGATCGATGATCACCGCATTTGTGAGGCCCATTCCAGGCGCCAAGTTGATATTCCCCTCAGCCGGAGCGGAATTACTGCTGCCGCCAGCAACCATGTGTTCCGACATGATCGAAGCCCCAGCTGACGTGCCCGCGACAGGCATGCCCGCGGCGTTGCTGCGTCGAATCTTCTGCGCAACCAATGTTCCGCCAAGAATTGCAGACAGGCGTAACTGATTGCCGCCCGTGATGAAAACACCTGTTGCCTGGTCAAGCATTTCAGAAAATTCAGGGTTATCACAATCTGCACGCCGCGAAATAGGCAGGAACTCAACCGTGCCTGCACCAAGTTCAGTGAAGATGCGGTGATAATCTGGGCCGGTCTCTTCCAACCTCGATGCTGTCGGGATCACCACGATATAGGCATCTTCGCCACCAGAAAGTTCCACGAACTTCCGGTGAATTTGCATTTCTTTGACCCGGTCTTCCCCCCCGCCGATCGGGATGATGTATCCGCGTTCGGTATTCTCTGTCACTGGTGCTGGGCACATGGCTCTTCGACTTCCTTATTATGGTCTTTTAGATTTAGAGGTATTTAATTTTCTTCATAGGTGCCCAATCGAACAGCCTTATGATCGCGCACATGCCACGCGCCGCGCGCCATAACATCTTGTACGGTCAGATTTGTACCAAGCACCAAAATATCGGCATCCATGCCCGACGCAAGGCGACCTTTTTGACGCAGCTTGAGCAAATCAGCCACATTGCTGGTAAAGGGGGCCAATGCTTCGCCCAAAGCGACGCCAGCGCGTACCAGTTCGGCCAAAGTATCTGGCAACGTCTGCGACAGACCTACGCCAAACCGTGTTAGATTTCCGTCCTGGTCAAAAGCAGGCAAGCAGCCGCCGCCATCAGAACTGATCGTAAAGCGCGCAGTATCGCAGCCTGCCTCGCGAAACTGAATATATGCACCCGCTGCGGAAATACCTGGCTCAACATGACCATCAGGAAAAGCCGTCGCATCAATATAACACCCGTGCCGGGCCAGCGAAATCGCCTGTTCAAACAAGGGCTTATTGCGATTCACATGTGTTGGATTGAAGACGCGCGCCGGAATTTCACTAGTCGCAATAGCTTTTTCCAACATGGTAAGCCCACGGATGCCGTCACCCATGTGGCAATGCACAATCCCGGCCTTGCCCGTCATCAAACCTGCAACATGCGCCTCACTGGCGATGCGCATGAATTCATCCAATGTCGGCTGGCTAGACCTATGATCACTAATAGCGAGTTCCCCCACGCCGATCACCGGATCAAGAAAAACAATATCGCCACGCGCTGATCCTGTTAGCGTTGTCAAAGGTACGTGATAGCCGCCGGTATGACACCACGCTGACAACCCCTCTTCGCGCAATCCATAAGCTTGCGTCACGAGCGTTTGGGTATTGCGGGTCAGATCATCAGTTCCAAGAACCCCCACGACAGATGTCACCCCTGCCCGTGTGAATGAGGATAAAAACATCGGAGGCACGCGACTTGCCGGCCCAGTTTCGCCACCACCACCTGTGATATGAGCATGACCGTCAATAAGGCCTGGCACAACCGCAGCACCAGATAGGTCATGTTCAGTAACGTTCAGAAACGGCGAAAGAACAGGCAGCTCAGGTCCTAGGTAAACGATCTTCTCACCAGCTATCAAAATATTTCCTAAGCCCAAGGGCTCTGGCGCGTAGATGTTTGCATTTTTTAAAAGCGTAAGCACATTTGAATCCTGTGAGAAACGAGATGCCCCTAATAGTGGAATGTTATTCCAAGCACAACTGAGGCCCATAATGCTGTCAAGATTTGACGCGACATAGATGGTGCGGTCAGACTAATTCGATCTCGTCTCGGCTTGGACAGTATTGCTGCCCTTTACTCACGCAAAGTTGGCGTCACTCGGCGAGAGCGATGGTGCGATTGGGCTTGAAATTGGCGCGTGAATAAAATGGCGCTCCTAGTTGAAATGGTTGTGGACGGCAACGAGTTACTGCAGACATCGCATTCGACGGAACCCTTGCATTGCCCTCTCTCGTCGTCAAAGGTATTGCGTCTCGTCGTTGATCTTCACGAAAACCTCATCCAGAAACTACTGCCAGTTCGAGTATGCGCACACCCGGCTAACTCGATTTTTCTGGACCTCTGCAGCAAACAAAAAGGCCAAATCTGTTCCACCAGAACCGCACCGCCTCATGGCTGATTTCGGTGGGTTCATCGTACAAGTCTCTAGGCGTCAACGGCCTAAGCAATAAGAAGGGTCATAACTGTATGTCCTATGACGCCAATCGCGACGGACATATCTGGGATCAGTTGGATGGCCAAAGCCGAATGGGAGCGACAGCTTGCGTTGTCACCCCATAGTTTACACGCAATACGAGAATGGGTGGGAATGGCGCGATTTGACGTCGTGGATCATGATAATCAGCCCTATTCGGCGAGGAGTTTTTCCCAAAATATGCAGCGTCCAATCTGACCAAATGTGACGCCCCCACAACGTTCATCTCGTCATATATTCTTCCCAAAGGGAGTTTGCTAAAATCAAGAGAGCAACCGGCTGAAAAGCTATCTGAACGCCAGAGACGATACGCGGATTTCTCTGATCTTCAGGGGATTAGGTGGCCACCAATCTCAGGAAATATATCTAGCCGGGCAATGTCCGAGGAAAATACATGAAGCGGTGCGGGTACATTTGCACCAGATCACA
>MAAC01015399.1_pt1 | contig 31854 bp, 23 predicted proteins | sample 1115981 | NCBI WGS metagenome assembly MAAC01 (sample SAMN04961126, study PRJNA320927) | seawater metagenome | isolation source: sample BD02T64 sea water enriched with oil for 64 days | place: USA:Gulf of Mexico | collected 2013-07-27 | reverse complement strand
ACTTTTACAAATAAAAACTTCATGTTTGTTATTGTTATTACTGGCGATAAACTCTGTGGCAAATGCAACGGATATTCAGGCCAGCATGAAGGTTAGCCCTGAGCAATGCGTTGCTATGCGCCAAGGACAGGCGTGTTATGTTTCTGTCGAATTAAGTTGGCAAGTTGATACGCCAGGCAATTATTGTTTATATACCGCCGGAGAGCCTAAAGCACTTAATTGTTGGATCAATAGCTCGGTAGGAGAAATGAAAAAATCATTTGATAGCAAGGTCAATTTGGAATTTTCATTAAGACGTCAAAATGAAAGTATATCCGTGGCAACTGCAGTAGTAAAAATGGCATGGGTACATAAGAAAAAAGGTCAGCCAAGAAAGTCATGGCGTATCTTTTAGTTTTACCTCTGTTTACTATACCTTCTTACAAGAGAAGGTATAGTAATTAAAATCAGCTGAGCTCAGAGTAATGAAAACATTGAATAGAGGAAAAGGGTAATGACAGCAGAAGCGAGACCACATATTTTATTGGTAGAAGACGATGTTGATCTTGCTGAGTGGATAGCTGATTACTTAATAGGGCGTGAATTCAAGGTTACTACTTGTCATCGCGGTGATGAAGCCGTTGATCTTATTCAGTCACTCAACCCCGATATTGTTTTACTTGATGGCATGTTACCGGGGATGGATGGGCTTGATGTCTGTAAAACAGTTAGAGCTAGCTTTGATAATCCTATCATTATGATCACCGCGCGTGATGAAGAAATTGATGAAGTACTCGGGCTTGAAATGGGCGCTGATGATTATATTACGAAACCCGTAAGAGCTAGGGTACTACTAGCCCGTATCCGAGGGTTACTTCGCCGAGAAGATAAATCTCGCGCAGCAGATAAAAGCGGTACTAACCAGTTAACGGATGAACAACTTGAATCTAAAGGCGTATTAAAATTTAGTGGCTTGGTTATTAGTGAACAAGCCCGAAGCGTTACCCTTGATGGAGAATTAATAAAAGTTTCTTCTAATGAATTTGATGTTTTATGGTTTCTAGCTACTAAAGCAGGGCAGGTAGTGTCGCGAAAAGAGCTGGTCAGTCATTTTCGTGGATTTGATTATGATGGTTTTGATCGCTCAATTGATTTACGTATTTCAAGGTTACGAAAAAAGTTAAAGGATGACTCTTCAGAGCCTTATCGTATCAAAACGATTTGGGGCAAAGGTTATTTATTTGCTAATGATGTTTGGTAAGCTCGTCGCCATTCTCTCTTCAATACTGACAAAAGTTTACTTTGAATTTTAAGCCTTCAACGTTAGCTCCTTCACATTAAATAGGTTAACTCATGCGTAATTTGACACTTTCACTTGTTGCCGTGGTACTTATCGCAACCATAGGTTTAGGTTGGATGTTCGATGGTATTTATAACCAATACCTCAATGAAAGTGCTGCTCAATCACCGCAAGAAACTAATGGGCAGCAAAGTGTTGTTGATACGTTAGAGCAAGTAGGCACTCACTTATCTATTGCACTCTCTGGTATCGATAATCGCCAAGAATTTATCAAACAATGGCCGAATGAAGGGCTATTGTCCTTGCGTTTAAAACCGTTAAAAAACTTCCCGCTACCACAAGCTTTACTCACCGAGTTAGTGGCAGGTCAGCCGTTATTACTTGAAACTGATGATAGTATTGCCATGCACTTTTATCTGCCTGCTACCGATGAACTTTTGGTGTTAATAACTCCGCCCACAGCGATTCATCAAAATAACTCCTTTTTACCCATTTTACTGACCAGTTTATTCTATCTCACCGTATTGTTATTGATGTTGCTCTGGCTTTATCCGCTAATGAGGAGGTTAATGACCTTACGTCAAACGGCCAAATCATTTGGTGAGGGCAATTTAAACCAGCGTATTGATGTCGGCTCCATTTCCTATATTCGTGATTTAGAATTAGAGTTTAATCGCATGGCGCAGCGTATTGATGACTTAGTGACGGATATAAAACTGCTCAGTAGTGCTGTTTCTCATGACTTACGTACACCGCTCGCCCGTATCCGTTTTGGTATTGATACCATTCAAGAGGAAGATGACCCTATCATGCGAAAACGTTTTGAGCAGCGCATTAGTGATAATGTAGATGAAATGGTTGATTTGGTAGAGAGCTTATTAAGTTACGCGCGGTTAGACCAAACCTTAATTACCATAAACAAAGCGCCCGTTGACTTTACTGCACTGACGGCCACTTGTATTAAAAACAAAAGTCAGGATGATGTTCAACTAACTTTTCATGCACCAGAGCAAGCTGTATATGTTAATGGCGATCTTTCTTATTTGATGATTTTAATGAGTAACTTATTACAAAATGCCCATCAATATTGCAAAGGTAAAATAGCGGTTGAAATAATGACGCAAGGCAATGATATTGTTGTAACGGTTGCTGACAACGGTGCAGGCATCCCAGTGGGGCAGAGGGAACAAGTACTTAAACCTTTTATTCGTGGAGAAAACACTGAGAAAAAAGTGAAAGGCTACGGAATGGGTCTTGCCATTGTTAAACGCATTATTGAGTGGCACCACGGCGAGATCACTATTGAAAACTCAGCTGAGTTACATGGTGCCCACTTTAGTGTGACCTTACCTAAAGCGGTCATTGACTGAATTAGAATTCAAAATAACTCTCCAAGAAAAGGAAGGTCAGTTTTCTGGTTGTATCGCTGTCATACCTTCTAGCTGAGATTGCGCACATAATGGCATAGAATTTATAGTCATTTTGTGTGCTTTAGGAGCATTAAGCACTTGCCGATTCATATCCTAATGTGCATTCCCCCTAAAATCCTAGAAAGCCGCGATAAAAGTTCATATATTTACTGCTTTCTCACTCATCTAGTTTATCTTTGTTTGTCAGAGTGTTAATGAGGCTGTCATTAACATGGCTGTACAGTAGTACTCAATATCAATACGAAATGATTTAGATTAGCTTTTTAAAGAAGGATTTTTGATGAAATGTTAACTATATTTATACGAGAATTGGCCATAGAAAGTAAAGTTAGGAGGAACTATGAATTCATTTGACGTAGCAATAAAATTCTTCGAAGCATGTGAAGCTCCACTCGGATGGGAAGGGTGCAAGCAGTATGTACAAGAGGGTGCCTCATTCTCAGCTCAAAGCGAACCACTTGTCGAAATAGACTCTGTCCAAGCCTATTGTGATTGGATGTACGGCTTTGGTACAGGTATATCTCCTGATGGATCGTATGAGCTGCATTCATCAAGCTACAATGAAAGTTCAAATACCGCAATATTCTTCGCAACATATCATGGTAAGCATACTGGTGAAGGTGGACCCGTACCACCAACGAACAAAGAAACCCATACACATTACGTCTACATTATAAAAATGGGCGACGATTCGAAAGTCTCAGAAATGACTAAAGTTTGGAATGCCCCTTGGGCAATGAAAGAGCTTGGATGGATGTAGTGAGTTTATAGCAGATAATATACAGGGCGCAAAAGAAACAGAGTGAATGGAAGACTTTCTGCTACTACTCTTAAGGGCGTTAGGCTGTTTATTGGCATAGTGACAGCTTCATTTATCAATCTATGCCGCTAAACTCAGTAGGAGAACAATCATGAAGAGTCAAAACGTGATGATGATTATCATGTCTATCTGTTTATGTGCATCATTTTATGTCGACGCAAATCAAGGTGGGGGAAAACACTTGGTTCTCAATTTAGTTGGCACTGGGCATATGTATGAGAGCTTTGTTCCTGATATCAATGGTGACAAAATCGATGATCCGGCAATCTGTTTCGATGTGGAATTGGTTAACCTGAAAAATCAACAAGTCATTGGTACTGCCACAGACTGCCTATCCAGTATAACACCGATTGGTACTGGCCTCGCATTAGTTGGCACAAGTTATTTCAATATGCCAAATGGCACTCTAATCACGCGTGGCAGTACGACAGTACAACCTGTATTGCATCCGACAGTGACACCTAACGGGCAAAATATTACACACATTACAGGAGCATCCATCGATGGCAATTCCATTATTGATGGTACTGGCCGGTTTAAAAATGCGACTGGTACAGTGCGTTTGTCTGGTATGGTGGACATGACTAACTTTGCTGGAAGTGTCGGTGATCCACTTGGATTTGACTGCCTATTTGTCATTGATCTAGATTGAACAGTATATGTAAAACGGCTGACACATTATTAGATTTATTTAATGTTTACCCAGAGATTCAATACGAACGGCCAAACTCTCTATTTTTCTGTATAGCTCATTTTGAGTTTGGCAACCTCAGCGTTATCCGTAGATTAGCTACCCAACATATCAGTGGTTCTGAAACCTCTAACCTTAGGGAAGTGGCAATAGTGGCAGTTAGTAATATCTCTGCAAGGCTCATAGTGAGAAAAGATTTCAGCTTTAATATAGACTTATTTTTCTCACAGAAGAAATTAGCTATTGCTCGTTCTTTAGCTCAGCTGCTTAAGTTGATATTTATGGCTGCGTTTGAGAGGCTAACGACTATCACTATATCGGTTATTAAGCACAAGTATGATTTATGTGAAAATGAAAACAGTTTTATAATCCCTTGAGTTTAACGGCCTCTCTATCATAAAAATTACCTCTCATATAGCTGAACCTATAAAGTAGTATTATGTTGCGATCTTAAATGCTGTAAGAGTCATAACCATCTCTTCAATTAATGCCTTGCCTCTAAGCCTTTTAAATCTCGTTAAGTGTCAATGATCAATAAATTACTGCAATTGCTATTACTGCTTCTTACTTTTATTTATCAATAAATTTTTATTTAGCAAAAGGTTACAAATATATATTGCATAATTGGTAAATTACCTAGTAATAAAACGTGTGAGATATCAGTCTAAACAGGTTTTGTTAGCGCATCTAAACTCGAATAATTTTTTTAAAATTAATTTTCATGTTAATGAATAGCTTATAATTACAAGTCTATTTTTGTTTGTTTTTTGATCGATTTTGTTTGGATCTCTTCTTAAGAATGTACTAGAATTGCGGCGAACAGCACAATCAGGTCAAATTAACCTTGAGTTTAAACTGACCAACCGTTTAGTCATTTATAATATTAATTACTAAGCTGCTGTAATTGAAAAGAGCAAAACTTTCGAAAGAAAGTGGCGCAAAGTCACCGGTCTACGGGAATAATTCTACGACAGCGGAACTGCCAACTACCAGCATTATTGTGCCAATAATAATGTGCAACGTCAGGCACTAAGAAGTAATAGGTTTTCTGTAGATTTCACGCATTGTGGAGTCACAAAATGAAGTACGTTATTAACAATCAAATCGAAATCAACTCTCTAATAAAACGCAAAAATTTTGCACTAGGCTCGTTATTATTACCATTAACTTTCAGCAGTTTTTCTATAGCGAATCCTCCGGAACATTCAGCGGCTTTTGCCAAAGGTCAAATTTTAGTACAGCCACAACCGGGTTTATCAGAGCAGAGCTTCCAAAAGATCTTAGGCAAGCACAAAGCAAGCTCAAAAGGTAAACTTAATCAATTACGCACCCATATCATCAATGTACCAGCGAATGCAGAGCAAGCAATTGTCAAAGCATTATCTAATAATCCAAACATTGAATTTGCTGAGGTAGATTTACTGGTTGAACCAAGTGAAATCATAGCCAACGACACATATTACAACAATGCCTGGCACCTTAGTAAAATGCAATTACCTACCGCTTGGGAAACAGCAAAGGGTAATGGCGTGGTAGTAGCTATTCTTGATACAGGTGTTAATAGTAATCACACTGATTTATCAGCCAATATGATTGCCGGTTGGAACAGTGTTAGTCGCAACAACGAAACGAGTGACATTTATGGTCACGGCACTAAGGTTGCAGGTGTTGTAGCAGCAATAAGTGATAATAATAACGGCGTAACCTCAATCGCTTGGCACGCTTCAATTATGCCTATACGCATCACTAATGATAGTTCAGGTTATGCCTATTGGAGTGATGTAGCTAATGGACTAACTTGGGCAGCCGACAATGGTGCAGACATTGCCAATATTAGTTATAAAGTAAGTTCAAGCTCATCAGTAACAAATGCTGCACAATATATGCGGAATAAGGGAGGCTTGGTTGTCGCTTCAGCAGGCAATAGTGGTGCAGACCTTAACTGTACAGATAATCCAAGTATTATCACAGTATCAGCCACAGACAGTTCAGATAATAAGGCCAGCTGGTCGGATTACGGAAATTGTGTTGATGTTTCTGCGCCGGGCTCAGGGATTTGGACCACAACCAAAAATGGTGGATATGGTGCTGTAAGTGGTACTTCTTTTGCCAGTCCTGCAACGGCAGCAACCTTAGCACTAATAAAATCAGCTAATCTAAACCTTAGTAATGATGAACTTGAAAATATTTTAGAGTCTAGTGCAGATAAGTCCAAAAACGGTGGGGTATTTAATAGTTATTATGGTCATGGCAGAGTTGATGCTGCAGCTGCGGTTGCCATGGTAGAAAATGCACCTACTATAGATCAGCAAGCACCCACAGTTGTTATAACCTCTCCAACAGAAAATAGTGTTCAAACAGGTACCTTTAACATAACTGCCAATGCACAAGACAATATGGCGGTTAGCTCGGTTAGCTTCTATGCCAATGGTATATTAATTGCTACCGATACTGTCGCGCCTTATAGTGCTAATTTTAACAGTACTAATATTGCTGATGGCAATGTCGCTTTCACCGCACAGGCGTATGATGCAACAGGTAATGAAGGTAACTCTTCAACTTATTGGCTGACAATAGACAATATCGCTGATGTTGCCGACACCATAGCTCCGAGTGTGAGTATCACTAACCTCGTAAATGGCAGTAACATAACCGGTAATCAAGCGATTAAAGTTAGCGCAGCAGACAACACTGGGGTAACTAAAATTGAATTGTATATTGATGGTCAGTTAAAAACGCAAACGACTGAATCAACATTGTCTTATAGTTGGAATACCCGTAAGGTGTCTAAGGGATACCATACCATTCTAACAAAGGCATTTGATGCTGCTGGCAACCAAAAACAAACCGGCATTCAAGTCAATGTGCAAGCAAGAAAAAAAGGCCGTAAATAGAATTATTAAGCAGAACTGAATCTTAATAAAAATTAAAAAGACACTGCCATAGCAGTGTCTTTTTATTGGTCATTATTTCAATTATTGTTAAGACGTTTTTGCCGTAGGCTTAAGGCAAGTAATGCGCCACCAAGCAGAAACAACATACTGGGTTCAGGAACTTCTGTCGGAGGACCACCACCATTTCCCCCACCATCTCCACAACAATCTCCACCGTTAAGTTTGTCGCTGCCTCCCCCAGCATTGACTTGCTGAAAGCGCGCTACATAGTTAAGTGAATTATCCATAAATCCGGCCTTGAACGCAGCCTCAACTTGAAGGGCAGTAAGGCCATTGAAGCCAATTTTTACGCTTACAGAATCTTCCATTGCTTCAGGCAATGCGCCATTAGCGTTCCCTCCGTTGAAATTACTATTATCAGCAGCTGCGAAATCTAGTGTACCAAATGGCTGAGCATCAGCAGCAATTATCATAGTAGTTAAAAAAGTACCACCAGTGAAGTTAGCTGGGTTCAGTCCATTGTTGGGCTCGATCAGGTCAAACGCTATTCCGGTCAGTTTTGACGTTGTTGCGCCATCGCCAAAGCTAGCTATTTCGCCCGTTGTGTTCCTGATCACCATATCAATCCGAACCAACCCCATATCATCAAAAAAATTAAGTGTTGCTTTGGCTGATGCGCCAGTAGCAGGGGTATTGGATGAGGAACTGTTGCTATTCCACTCTAAAATAAGAGTGGCGTTGGCTGTATAGGAAAAGCTAGCAAGTGCAATAAACACTGCGCTAGTAAACTTTGTTAGTGTTCGCATATTTGATTCCTTATTAACAATCCCAATATACAAATTCAAAAGAGATTATTCACACGTTATTGTTAAAAAGTATACTTAGCCATAAACTCCTTTTAGTCCCTATGGCATACGCTGTAAACAAGCAAATTACATACCTATTATATTTTTACTCCATTTATTAGGTGGTTAAATAACAAACAGTAAAGGTGTTGGAATACTGTGTAAAAAAAGCTGACACTTTATCTCTTAAAAGTGATAAATAGCTGTCGCGTAAATAGTGTGAACTTGTCTGTGTGTAACTCTTCACGCCTACGTTAGCGGCTAAAGTGTGAGATGTTACCTGAAGTATACGAGCAAGAATAACTCAACTTTCTTGCTTGATATTTAGACATTTAAGATGTTGCATCAGCTAGTGAGAAGCATATTAAAGCAAGGTAAGTTACTATCAATAGAGAATTTTACCCATCAAAACCAAAACCAAAACCAAAAACGATTTAGGTGAGCCATTATTCAAATGAAAAACGCAACATAAAGCGCTTTAGTTCCATCGAAGAAGCGATTGATTGGTTAGGAGACTAGTTACTCTATGATGATGTGGAGTAACTGGTCACCGAACGATTAAATTTTCTCATTAGTTATTGAAGGTTTATTCGTTATTTTTTAAGGTGATTTGTGGTGCAGTATAGGCTTTAGTTCCCCATAAAGGAACGGTAGAAAGACTATGCTTAAAACTGCCTGAGGTCTCTTTCGTTGCGTAAGACAAATACATTAACGTTTGATTTTGCGCATCATAAATACGTCTTACTTTCATGGTTTTAAAAAAGATGCTCTTTGACTTTTTAAAGACGACCTCGCCAGATTTACTTTTATCTATTTGGGCTACCATCGCTGCGGTTATTTCACCTGTTTGACGACAAGAAATTGAGCTGTCACTAGGATCAGATAAACTCAAATTTGCTTCAACACTTGCTATATGACAAGTAACACCGGGTACTATCGGGTCAACTAAGGTATTGAGTTTAATATCTTTGAGCGTAAACATGCCTAATGACACATCACCAACTTCATTATCTGAGCAGCCCATAAGCAGTGTTGAAAAACCAACGGCCAGCATAAATTTTTTCATAGATTTTCCTTGAGGAATAAATATTGGATAAGCAAATATAGGAAGTGTATCACAGTGAAAAGTTAACTATTAAAATTGTCTACTAAGAAATTTAACATAGTCGTTGCGACTAACTCACCAAGATATAAGACAAAAGCCAGTAAATGATCTGTGAATTTAAAATATTTTGTATACAATAATAACTTGTTAATTTTCATTAGGTGAGCCAACTTCAACGCTCACTTTTATATTGGAGTAAACCAATGCGTTCTTTTTCTCGCTTTTCTTGTCGATTAGCTTTGGCTGTTAGTGTGTTAGCGACACCCTTCATAACAGCGGCAAATACTAGCGCTGCTAGTACTACGGCGAACAACCTCTTTGAAGCTAAAGATATTTTTTCATTGGAATATGCCAGTGATCCGCAAATATCTCCTGATGGCGAAAAAATTGTTTATATCAGAAACTCTAACGATATTATGACCGATGGAAAAAACAAAAATCTATGGTTGATTGATGTTGACAGTAAAAAGCAGATGCCACTTTTTTCTGATGACAAACAGTATTCACAACCGCGTTGGTCAGCTGATGGTGAAAAAATTGCTTTTGTCAGTAATTTAACGGGAAGTTATCAAATACACGTGCATTATCTTAAACAGAATCGCACAGCTCTTGTCAGTCAAGTGCAAGGTGGTGTGAGCAGTTTAACCTGGTCACCAGATGGAAAATGGCTGGCGTTTACACAACTTGTTGCCGATAAAAGAACGGTTATTGCCAAGATGCCGAAAAAGCCTAAAGGCGCTAAATGGTCAAAACCTGTCGTTGTTATTGATCAAGCATATTATCAAGCAGATGGTCGCGGGTTGCTCAAACCTGGTTACAAGCATATTTTTGTTTTACCAAGTGAAGGCGGCACTCCTCGTCAGATCACTCAAGGGGACTTTCATCATCAAGGTACCCTTGCTTGGACTAAGAAAAGTGATGCGATAGTTTTTTCGGCAAATCGTATAGCTGATTGGGAATATAAATCACTTGAAGGTGATTTATTTAAAGTGATGGTAAAAGATGGTGAGTTGACACAGTTGACCTCAACACCGGGTAAAGAGTTTAATCCTGTATTTTCTGAAAATGGTAAAAAACTTGCTTTTTTGACGACTTCCAATGCTTTAAATCCTTACCGTAATGCCAAGTTAAATATTATGGATTGGAAGACTAAAACGTCGACAGAGGTTGCAAGTGATTTTGACCGCTCTATCCAAGACCCACAATGGTTATCAAGCTCGTTATTAGCCATAAGTTATGATGATTTTGGTAAGCGTAAATTGGCAACTGTTTCCACTAAAGGTAAAGTAAAAGACCTAACGGACACCTTAGTAGGGAGTAGTATTGGTCGCCCTTATATCAGTGGTAGTTTTACTGCCTCTAATGAAGGTTATATGGCTTTTACCCAAGGTAGTGGCTCACGCCCTGCAGATGTTGCTATTATTAATACGCGTAAAAAGTCGGTTAAACTCACACATTTAAATGAAGATTTATTGGCACATAAAAGCCTAGGTAAAGTTACTGAAATTAATTATAAATCATCATTTGATGGTGAGCCTATTCAAGGTTGGTATCTAACCCCACCGAACTTTGACCCTAAGAAAAAATATCCCCTTATTTTAGAGATCCACGGTGGACCACACTTAGCTTATGGCCCGCACTTTTCTGCTGAACTTCAGCGCTTTGCAGCCCAAGGTTATGTGGTTTTTTATGATAACCATCGTGGTAGTAGTTCTTACGGCGAACGTTTTGCCATGTTATTAAAGTATAAGTACAGCTCAAAAGAAGATTTTGCTGATCATAACTCAGGTGTCGATGCTATGTTGGGGTTGGGTTTTATTGATGAAGATAACTTGTTCATCGCTGGCGGCTCTGCCGGTGGTATCGCAACAGCTTATGCGATTGGCTTAACCGATCGTTTTTCTGCTGCAGTAGTCGTTAAGCCAGTTATCAACTGGTTAAGTAAAGTGCTAACAGCAGACAGTGGTTTAGGGCAAATACCGACACAATTTCCTGGAATGCCTTGGGAGCACGTTGAACACTATTGGAAACGTTCTCCAATGTCATTAGTCGGTAATGTTACGACGCCGACTATGTTGATGACGGGTGAAGAAGATTTACGTACACCTATGGCGCAAACTGAGCAGTTCTATCAAGCGCTCAAATTACGAAAAATTGATACTGTGTTAGTCAAAGTGCCTGGCTCGCCTCACGGTATTGCCGGAAAACCGTCAAGAATGATTACAAAAATTGAGCATACCCTTGCCTGGTTTGAAAAATATAAAACCAAGACCGCTGAGGAGAATAAGCAGGGTCAGTAAAGTCAAAAATCGAAGCTGAAAACTCTTTTATTACTAATAGTGACAGTACTAAAGGCCAAGCTAAATCAGCTTGGTCTTTTTTTATGCTTTTTTTCGAGGGAAAGATATTTTATTAGGAGCGCTATTAACTAGTACTGCATTCCATAATGTGAAATCACCAGTTAGTGCTTAAGGATATTTTAAAAATTATGATGAGAGGTGGCCTATAGTTGAGCTGACTTAGGCCTTTAATGAATTTAACTGAAAAGATAAAGCGTCAGATTTTTCATTGCTGTAATAGCCTCAATTTCTATTCTACTTCTACTCCAAAGGAAGATATTTATCTATGCTGAATTTAACTATTCGTCGTAAAGTTGTACTTACTACCTTGGCTGCTGTGGTGCTATCAATATTGATTGTTAGTGCTTTTGCCCTTAACTCAAGTCGCGCCATCATTATGGAAGCTGCAATTGAACGAGAATTGCCGGCAGCGCTTGGTGAGGTAGCAAATAATTTAGATGCGCAATTATTGTTACCTATTACCGTCTCGCAAACGATGTCGACTAATCTTTACTCACAGCAGTTTATTGTAAATGGTGAACAACAGAGTAACCATCAACAAGTGATTACTTATTTGAAAAACATCCAGAGTGAATTTAATACAATAAGTGCCTTTTTAGTCTCAGCCAATACTGGAAAATACTTCACGCCTAGTGGGCTGTTCAAAACTCTGTCACCACTAGAAAGTAAAGACCAATGGTTTTATGGTTTTATCAAAAGTGGGAACCAATACGAACTGAGCTTAGATGTTGATGAAGAAATCAATATCCCGACCTTATTTATTAATTATCTAATGAAGGTTTCTGGAAAGCCTAGTGCGGTTGTCGGCGTGGGGTTATCGCTTGAGAATATGGCTAACAGTATTAGTCAGTATAAGATTGCACAAACAGGGAAAGTTTTTTTAGTTGATCAGCAGGGCAAGATAAAACTCCATCCTGATACGCAATATATTGGTAAAACTTTAGCCGAATTAGGGGTTGATAACAGCCAAAAGCTCTTGGCGAAAGCGCAATTTAGTTCAGCTGAATTTACCTTGAATAATACTAAAACTCTTATTGCATCTCGATATTTAGACAGTATTGGCTGGTATGTGATTGCTGAAGTTCCAAAAGAAGAAGTTCTTGGTGGCTTAACCCAAGCGACATGGGCATTGGTAATGATGGGCGTTATTATTGCGGTGGTTTCTGCATTTGTTAGTACGTGGCTTATTTCTCGTTTAATTGCACCTTTTAGTCAACTTGCTGATATGTTATCTGAAATTGGTAAGGGCGGTGGAGATTTAACGCGTCGTTTAGATGATTCACGTCAAGATGAAGCGGGCATTATGGCGAGAGGTTATAATCAATTTGTCAGTTATTTAAGTGAATTACTGCAACAAGTGTCTAACACAGGAAATGAACTTGCCGTCGCCATTGAACAAATAGACTCGCAAGCTAAATCGATGGAAGCTGAAATAAATGAGCAAGTGAGCCGCGTTGAGCAAATTGCCACAGCAATGCATGAAATGGGCATGACAGCAGAAGAAATTGCTGGTAGTGCTAATAATGCCGCGCAAAGCGCACAATCTGCTGATGAAACCGTGCAGCAAGGCAATAACTCTGTGGTGCAAACTATTGCCAGTGTTTCTGATATGGGGGAACAGTTAGTATCTACCAGTACTATGATCGCTCAACTCGCTGAGGATGCGCGCTCTATTGATACAGTGGTTGAAGTGATACGCAGTGTGTCAGAGCAAACCAATTTATTGGCGTTAAATGCCGCTATTGAAGCAGCACGCGCTGGAGAGCAAGGTCGAGGGTTTGCCGTTGTTGCTGATGAAGTGAGAACCCTTGCATCACGCAGTCATGACTCGACGAAAGAAATTAGAACTATTATTGAAAAGCTGCAAGCCAAAACGGAAGAAGTGGTTACTGCTATTTCTCAAAGCACAGAGCTTAGCACCCGAAGCCAAACTGAGGCTGGTCACTCAGGTGAGCACTTAGAAAGCATTTCCAAAAGCATTAGCATAATGAACGATATGAACCTGCAAATTGCGACCGCTACTGGAGAGCAGTCTAATGTTGTGGGTGAGATTAATCCGCATGTTACCGCGGTGGCCGATATTTCACGGGCTAATAGCGATATCGTTCAGCAAACCTCTTTTGCTTGCAGTGAGCTTAGAAATAAAGCCATTCATTTAAATGAGTTAGTCTCACGATTTAAGTTCAACTAATAGAAGATAAGTTATTTTAAATAAAACTTGTTAATAGATCATTTTGAGTAATAAAAAATGCCAATCAGGTAGCTGACTGGCATTTTTGTTTATAGTCTTAATTATCGCTTAATAAGCAATAAATTAATACGATTGGTATTATTACCAAATACGAACCCGTTCATCTTCTGGTAAATACAAAGCATCACCAGGTTTTACGTCAAACGCCTTGTACCATGCATCATGGTTACGCGGTGCTTGAGCACGAAAACGACCCGGCGCATGTGTACCACCACGAAGCTGGTTTAGCATGCTTTTTTCAGTGCGTTTCTCTTTCCAAACTTGAGCCCAAGCCAAGAAGAAACGTTGATCGCCGGTAACACCGTTAATAACAGGAGCTTCTTTGCCTTTCAAACTTAATCTATAAGCGTGGTAGGCCATAGCTAAACCACCAACATCCCCAATGTTTTCGCCTAAGCTATTACGACCGTTTACAAAGTTATCAGGGATAGGCTCATACTTATTGTATTGTGCAACGAGTTGGTCTGCTTTCGCATCAAAGGCATCACGATCTTCATCAGTCCACCAGTTACGCTGAATACCGTTAGCATCAGACTTTGAGCCTTGATCATCAAAACCGTGGCCCATTTCATGACCTATTACTGCACCAATTGCCCCGTAGTTAACGGCGGCATCGGCATTTGGATCAAAAAATGGCGGTTGTAAAATTGCTGCAGGGAAAACAATTTCATTAAATGAACTGTTGTAGTAAGCATTTACACGTTGTGGTGTCATACCCCAGCGATTACGATCGGTTTTCTCTAATTCTTTGGCAACACTCTGAGCGTTAAAAAATTGACGAAGGTGTTTGATGTTACCCATCAAATCATTCTTCGCAATGGTTACGCCATCAAATTCTTGCCATACATCTGGATAACCAATTTTAGGGTTGAATGCGGCAAGTTTAGCGTGAGCATTCACTTTTGTTTCTTCACCCATCCAGTCAAGCCCGTCGATACGTTGACCTAATGCGGTCCGCAAGTTTTCAACGAGCTGCGCCATTTGACGTTTTGAGCTTTCAGGGAAATAACGCGCGACGTAGACTTTACCGATAGCAAAACCAAGTGATTCAGTATCAGACATTTCACCAATAGCGCGCTTCCAACGTGGACGGGGCTCTTGCTGACCGCTTAATTCTTTACCATAAAAAGCGAAGTTAGCTGCATAAATGTCTTCAGACAATAAGTCAGCGTTACCGCTAATTGTATGGAAGGTTAAATAGTCTTGCCATACCGATAATGATTCTGAATTAACCAAAGCAATCATTGCTTTAACTGGCTCAGGTTGAGATATATTAAGTTGAGGTACTTTGTAACCAGATTGAGCAAAGTAAGTATCCCAGTCAAAGTCAGGGTATTGCTTAGCTAAATCACTCCGTTGAACTTGGTTTAAGGTCAAATCGCGGTTACGTCTTTTCTCACGAGGCCAATGACCTTGAGCGATTTTAGTTTCTAGCGCTAAGATTTTTTCTGCTCGTGCTTGGCCATTTTCAATACCAGCAAAACCCAGCATAGTAACTATATGTTTTACATAGGCATTACGTGTTTTTTCAAATCGTTCACTTTCTTCTAAATAGTAAGAGCGATCAGGAAGACCCAAACCACCAGCGCCAATTGACATTTCATATTGATTTGGATTCAAACGGTTAAACCACATATAACCGCCAATAGGAGACTTAGCCCCTGATAACCACGCTTCACCAAATACTTTGGTTAAGTCTGTAGTATTTTTTACTGCGCTAATTTGGTCTAACGTTGATTGAATTGGACTGATGCCTAATTTATTAACGGTTTCAGTGTCCATATAGGCTTGATAAAAATCAGCCACTAATTGTTCATCAGCGTTTAAATTCGAACGGCTAGTTATATCGTCAATAATTTCTTTTACTTGTGTTTCACTGCGCTCAGCTAAGCCGGTAAAAGCACCAAAACGCGTTTTGTCGGCAGGCATTATATAATGGTCATACCAAGTACCACTAGCATACATAAAGAAGTCATCACCAGGTTTAACGACCTCATTGCGGGCGCTTAAATCAACACCAAAGCTTCCTAGTTCGGCTTTACTGGCTATTGTACTTTTATTACTGTTGTTATTGCTCGCGTCAAACAGGCCACAACCGCCAATAACGGTAGTCGCTAAGGCAATGGCTATCAGAGTTTTTTTCATAGAATAAGTCTCTTTTTAAATAAATTAGTTATAACAAGTGGCTTAAATAAATTAATAATACAACGCAATAGCGACATTAAAAAAGCAACCTAAGTATTGATGTATAAACTAAGGTGTTGGGGTTGCTTCATTACTTTTTTAAATATTGATAATTTACTAATATTTAACGGCTAACGGTACCACTTTGAACCCTGACATTTTCTCGTATGTTAAAAAAATGTCAACCTAGATACGTTTAACGGTAGGGTTTACTCGATGAGGTCATTGTCACTGCAACGTTACACGCTACTATTTCTAGAAGGGCTAACCATAAAACAGTTGCGTATGGTCTTTGTTAGTTTGCTCTGATATCCAGTCATAAAGAGTCAAATCATTTTTGCAATTATTGATTTTGCTAGGTATAAAGACGGCCACGATTTTTTATTTTATGAGTTATCTTGGTGAAAACACTTTCATTTATATTTTTATTACTGGTTGCAGTTCCTGTGCTTGCAAAGTCTTCTTTAGAAAAGTCAGGGGATATTATCCATTTACTTATACCGGCAACAGCTCTTGGCGCAACGCTAGTGATAGAAGATGATTATCAAGGCAGTTGGCAACTTATAAAAACAGGGGTAGTTTCTCGTGTGGCAGTGGAAGGGTTTAAGTTTGCCGTAGATAAAGACCGACCAGACGGCTCTGGAGATGACTCCTTTCCGTCAGGCCATACGGCTGATAGTTTTGCGGCAGCAACATTTATTCAGCAGCGTTATGGCTGGAAGTGGGCCATTCCGGCTTATATCGGTGCTACTTTTGTCGGTTACAGTCGAGTAGAAAGTGATAAACACTATGTAGAAGATGTATTAGCTGGCGCTGCCATAGGTATTATTTCAGGCCTCTATTTCACCGAGCCATACTCTGGTATAACTATTTCACCTACCGCTAAAAGCGGGCATTATGGCATTAACTTTAGCGGTACTTTTTAACTGGTTATTCCGTTTGGTATTAGAAAATAAGAGATTTTATCTATGAATAATAAAGTATCACAAGAAACTCAAGAGCAAGCGCTGAAAGTTGCCAAAGCCACACAAAAAAAGGGGCAAACGAAAGAGCAAACTAAGTTAATTGCCCAAGGGATAGAAAAAGGCATTGCTGAATATAAAAAGCAGCAAAGTAAAAAGTCGCGTGAGCGAGATAAAGATCGTAAACAGCAAGTAAAGCAAAAACAGCGCCTCGCGGAAGAAACCGCTGAGCCAACTGAAACCCAAAGTAGCAATTATTTACCTTGGTTATTATTAGGTGTTAGTTGGTTTGGTTTTATTGGTTATTTTTTCTTGAATTAACGAGTAAGAAAATCAATGCACAAACTCATTATTTATTCTTACTAGGTAAGTTAAGCATTAGTTTTATATGTAAAAATGCGCATGGCTAAAATGCTGTTAATCGTTCAAGCAACCAAAATGTTGCCGTTATACCGCAAAGGTAACTAATAGGTAAGCGCAACATGGGTAAGGTTAATGGTTTATGCTGTAGCCATTTATAAAGTACTGATGCCAACTTAACCAATAAAAATAGTGCCAAAACAAAGAGTAGCTGGCCTAATTCTACGCCAATATTAAAACTTAATAGTGCTAATAACTTCTCCGTTTCGGGCAGACCTATATCACTAAGCACTGCGGCAAAGCCAAAACCATGAAGCAAGCCAAAACTTGATGAGACTAATACAGGATAGCGTAAGCTTAAACTGTGTTGGCGATTTTTGGCTATTTCCCACGCTAAAAAGATAATGCTTAACGCGATTACAGCCTCTACTGGTTCAATAGGAATTACCATGGTGTTAGTTGCCGAAAGAAATAGTGTCACAGAATGGGCAAGGGTAAAACCTGTGATGGTATAGAGTAATTTTTTTCGTGTGCCAGAGATATAAACCAAACAAGCAACAAATAATAAATGGTCTAAACCAATGAGAATATGTTCTATGCCAATTTTTATATAGGTCATTGCCGTATCAAAAGGACTTAATGAGACAATTTTTTTTATCAAGTATGTTGGCGTATCTACATTGAGCACAGTCGTTAGGGTTTCTTGATTTACTCCTACTATTCGAACGAGTATATCGCCTGTTGAGTTTTCAATGCCGTCAATAGTGAGTGTCATCCCTGAGAGTCCTGCTGCCCGATGAAATTGGCTATATTCGATATAAGCATTATTAATGATATGTTTTCTTGTTAAACCTAACGGCTGGCTACTTTTAGGCAAGACAAAGCTAATTTTTTCTTTTTTACCATTGCGCAGTGGCACTTTCCAAACGACATCAAAATCAGCGTTACTGGTTGCGGTAATCGTTAGCGAGGCCGGTCTCATATCATCGGCGAGTACTTCACTGCAAAAGAAAGTCAAAAGCGGCAATAGCAACGTCAGACGTAATAGTATTTTTATCTCTATCTTTAAAGGGAATATCATCGAATCACTCTGCCTTAGCGGCAGGTTCTTGCTCTATGGTATAACTTTTCAGTAACCGTTCCTCGAAGCTTGCTTTGGCGACTTGTAAGTTTTGATATTGCCAATCAGCTAATACCGTTGATTTTATTGACTCAAAGGCTTTATTGATTGCAGGGCTTCTTTGTTCGATTAAAACAAAGTGTACGCCATGTGAAGATTCGATAGGTCCATACCATGAAGATAAGGGAGCAAGGATTAATTTCTCACTAAAGCTTTCGCCGAATAACCTATCAATTTGCACGGCACTTTTGTTGCTTACTTGGTAAGGGAGAAATTTTAGTTCACCTTGTGGTGTTGCACCTTGTTCGATTAATACTCTCTGCTGAGCAATTTTTTGTTGTAATTCATCGTTATCGCCATCAATGGATAAATGGATTTGCAGAAAGCTTAACATTGGTTGAGTTTGATATTTATCAATATGTTGCTGATAAAATTGTATTAACTCGGTATTGCTTGGCTCTTTAGTGGTGACAAGATCTTCAATCAAAAACTCTATTTTTTGTCTTAAACGTCTATCAATTACTTTATCACCCATATCCATATTTAAAGCGCGTGCTTCACGGATATACATTTCATTAATGGCGTAGTGGTGTGTGGCATTTTCTAACTCTTTTGCTAAAGGGGCACGGTTCCAGCGAGTTAAAAAATTTTGTTTAATTTGTTCTATTCGTCCTTGGCTGACGGTAATGGTGTTGGGATCAGTCTCTTCAGCGTTTAATTGTTTAAAAACAATAAATAAAAGGATAGCAATAACGAGGAAGTGAACCAGTGGCTCGGTAATAAATTTTTTAAGCATAGTGTAAGTAGCAGTATAATTGGCGATAAAAGATAAAAAAGTGATTGATTTACTGATGTGATAAAGACCCCCCCCCTGATAGTTATTCATTAACTGGGGGATATTTCTTTATACACTTATTTAGCTGAGTACCAAATTGGCGAAGAATAAGCACGTTCTTGCCCAATAAGCTCTGCTTCTTTAGGTAATACCGCACCTAATCTTACTTTATCGTATAACACCCAACGAGGTGTTGGAATTTCAATGACACGGGTGTAATAGAAAGACGACTCATTTTTATCAAAATCAGGGTCAGTCCACACGGTTGATAATTGTGCATCACCTATGCTATTGCTCCAAGTCGCTGTATTAATATCTACCGTATTACCAACGGCTTGTTTAGCACGGCCAGCACTGTCTATTTTACGGTCGTCAGAGACTGCAACATCATAAATACGTTCATGTAATTTACCTGATTTATCTAACCACCCTTTGATCACTTGAATGCGATCAAGGTAAGCACTTTTTGGATCTCTCATGGCATAAATCATAAACGATGGTGCTTTGTTAGACTTTTGTTTTACTAAGTCACCACCCATAGGTACACCTTTAGCGTAACCAACTTTAGCGGGGTCGTTCGCCAGTAAATCTTTTTGCTGATAATCCCAACCGCCAAAGAATCGAACTGTCATACGCGGGCCAGTAGTACCATAAGTTTCTTTACGTTCCATGGCATCAAATAATGCACCTCGGGTGTTTTCATGTGCCCAAATACCGGTATAACCAGAAGCCACTAATTTATAGCCTTCAAAGCTACCTAAATCAGAAGAAACAAATGGGTGATTAATACGGTCTTGAGAGGGTTCAACACTGGCTGATTTACCAAAGAAGTTATCTTCATCGGCGGTTGCTAATGACGTATGGCTGTCTGTTGCGCCACCAAAACCAAATTTATACGGGTTGAAACCCAATTTTTGCTCTAACAGTAAACCTTGTTTCAATGCTTCACGGGCATATTCACCTTTAAGCATTTCAGGCTTTTTGAGTTGAGAAATATCTAAGTTACCAACATCCCACGTTTCATAGTCAGCAAATTCATCTTTAGGTGATAAATAAGGATGCGCTTCACCGTCGCCTTTTATTTGGGTGATTTCATAATGTGGTTCCCACTTGGCTCTTAGTTTTACGTAATTTTTATCAACAACGCCGCCTGCGTAAGTGCCTTCTGTTGGGAACATCCAGCCATTTGATAAATTACCATTATGAGAAAAAGAGAACGCTTGGCCGCCGGTATTTTTTTCATAATCTTCTAACCATTGATAAAGTGCTAGAGGGTCGGTACTACCTAGTGGTGGTTGGGTAGTTAAGGGCTCAACTTTTAAGGCAATATCAGCATTGTCACGTAAAATAACATTACGGTGTAAGTTGAAACCTTTAGGTACTGATGTCCATTCAAAGCCAATAAAAGCGGTAAATAAACCAGGTTCATTATGGCTTTCTGCAGCATTAACGATTGTTTTCCAGATTCGACTAAATACATCTGAGCCTGGGCTGTAATCTTTAACTAGCTGTTTAGGTAAAGTCATTTGAGCAAAATTACCGATTAAGTCAAAAGCAGCTTCACCTGCAGCCTTACCACCTTTTTTAAAGCCTTCATGCCATTCTTTACCTTTTGGAACCGATAAAACATTATCCGTACCCGCTTGAATATCACTAGCGATACCCATTAAATCGGAATGATCGGTAACGATTAACCAATCGAGGGGTCTAGCAAGTTTTATCGGAATACCCTTGGATGAATTAATTTGCTCGCCTCGAGCTAAGCGGTAGGCATCGTCAATACTCACGGTATTACCGAATAAACCAGCATCAAGTGACAAGCCAGTATGAAGATGAGAGTCACCCCAATATACGTTATTAGGTTGCGTGTTATTTGCACTAGGCGAATATTTTTTATCCGCTTCAGTTGTTTGCGAAGCTAACGCACTTTGCCCAGCTGCAAGTACGCAAGCAAGGCTAACGGCGGTAACAATCTTATTTTTCAGCATAACCAGTCCTTGTGATTTATTGATGATAAAGTCTTATGGTACAATGGTTTACAGTTAAAATATTATGATGCAAAACTACAATTAAGACTAGCTGCTAAATAATGGGCTGTAAAGTTTATTTCTCCATAGTCAATTGCGCGACTTTAAAATCCCTGATTATTACCAAAGCACTCTGAATCGAGCATTTTGAATGATTACGGGTATATAACAACTAATCGGAGAAATTATGATCTATGCCTGCACATGAGTATTTTGAATTTGCAAAAATAGTGTTTTATTTTTAATAGAGTCTACTGATGAGTTCTTGGCCAGAATATGTAACCGCCTTGCCTGATGGGCACCCTGTAAAAGTTTACTTCGAAGAAAATCAGTTAGTTCAATCTTTACTTTCAGAGATTAGCGCAATAGATCCACAAAATGATTTTGAATTGTTTTTTAATTTATTTAATCAGCTATCGGGTGTTGAAAAACGCTTTACTCGAAAGGAAAATCAGCTTTTCCCCTACTTGGAAAAACATGGCTGGACAGGACCTAGTCAGGGAATGTGGGCATTTCATGATCAAGTACGTGATTTATTCCGTGAGGTCAGGGCTTGTATCGAAGCAAAGTCACTTAATAAAGTCTCGCGAATTATCAAACGTATTGCTGGTGAGTTATTTCATTTGATGGAAATTGAAGAGCATAGACTTTTTCCAAATGCGCTTGAATTATTAAGTGAAGATGACTGGAAAGAGATGCGTGAAGGTGATGTTGAGATTGGTTGGATGTTAACTAAAGAGCCTGCACCTTACCCAGCAGAAGAATACGTTCATCCGGGAGAAGATAGGCGCAAACGTCGCTTACCTTTTTCAACTGACGATCGTATTCGTCTTGATGAAGGTTATATTTCAACAGATCAGTTAAACCTGATGCTGCAGTTTATGCCAATAGATCTTACTTATGTTGATGAAAATGACATAGTCGTTTTTTACAATCGTGGTGAGAACCGTGTTTTCCCACGCTCTGCTGGCATTATTGGCCGAGAAGTAAAGTTCTGCCATCCGCCAAAATCTGTTGATAGCGTTTTACAAATTCTCAAAGAGTTTAAGAAAGGCACTCAAGATAAGGCTGAATTCTGGATTAACTTTAGAGATAAGAAAATTCATATTCGTTACTTTGCTATTAGAGATAAAGACGGTGTTTATAAAGGTGTTATTGAAATGTCGCAAGATATCACTGAGATTTTAAAAATAGAAGGCCAGCAACGATTACTTGATTGGGGCTAATTTAAGCTTTGGTTAAAAAAGAGACTAAATTTCAATAAGAAAGGCAGGGTGGTTTAATATCACGCTGCCTTTATTGTTTTTATGTCTAGAATATTAAATAACTAAGTTGACTTAGCCTAATTAAAGCGGCTGATACAAAAGGGGTCTAGATTAATTTCAGGTGATTTCCCTGTAACTAACTGACCAATAAGTTTTCCGGTGATCGCTCCTTGCGTTAATCCTAAGTGCTGATGTCCAAGCGCGAAGAAAATTTTATCATGATTGGGGGCTTGGCAAATCACAGGTAAGGAGTCAGGCAGTGATGGACGACACCCCATCCAATTTTCCTGTTTCTCTTCATTATCAGGTAATGTCTTTAAAATAAAAGCGGCATTATTTTTTAGCATCTCAGCACGTTTATAGTTTGCTGGAGCGTTTAACCCAGCGTATTCAACGGTACCCGCTAATCTTAAGGTTTTATCCATCGGAGTCATAATAAAGCGACGTTCGGCTGAAGCAACTGGGCGAGATAAAGGAGCACTTGCTGTTGCTGGAATAGGTAAACTCAAACTATAACCACGCTCGGCTTCGATTGGTAAGTGATAATTTAAGCCTTCTAACAATTCTTTTGACCAAGCACCACAGGCGATAACGCAGAGATCAACATTTAAACATTGCTCATCTGTTAGTACGGTGACGCCGTTTTGTGACTGAGTCACCGCGGTTACTGCTGTTTGTTGAAAGGTCATGCCCTTACACATAGCAAACTCAGCCAGTGTTTTGCTAAGCGCTAGGGGATCAACAGTATGTGCAACATCAGTAAAATAAAGTGAATAGTTGATGTTGCCACTTAAGTTGGGCTCTAACTCAAGAGTCTGATTTTTATCTAACAGTTTTACCGAAATGCCTGCAGCTAAATAATGCTGATACATAAGCTCAACTTTAGTTCGGTCATTGGTTTCAAAGACTAATAAAGAACCTTGCAAACTAATTAAATGCTCGGCCTCAGCAGCTTTCAATAGCGCAATGTAATGACTGATGGCATTTTTATTAAGTGCTTGTAAGGCTTTTTTATTCTTGTCATGTAGCGTCGAGCGCATATTATTAAAAAATTGTATAAACCAAGGAATGGCTTTGATGAAGTGCTTGGCAGATAAAGCGACAGGCCCAAGCGGATCAAGCAGTAATTTTGGCATTTGCCATAACAATGAAAACTCAGCAAGTGGAAAGACTTGTTCTGTAGCAAAATGACCTGCATTACCTTTAGAACATCCTAAACCAATACCTTCTTTATCTAGCAAGGTGACTCGATAGCCTAAGCTTTGTAATTCTAATGCACAGTTTATACCGATAATTCCAGCACCGATAACCGCAACTGTTTGTTGTTTGTTATTCCCTTCTTGACCAACTACTGTGCTCATTTAACTAATACCCTGTGATGACTGAAAGTTTAAATCGATAGTGTTTTTGGCATTTTGATTAAATAACCTCAGCACGGCTTAATAAATAGTCCTATAGCGGTTAATTTTACTTACTTCGGCGTTAAATCTACTTGCAATAGGCAAGCTATTGACGCGTAAATTTGCCTTAAATTAAGAAAAACTACCTCGCTATAGATTCCTTTAAATATATTTAATAATTAATTTCCTGTTTTTATCTATCTCTTAAGCTGAGTTGAGGTTAAGTCAAAAATTATACTTGCCACAAATGAAATATTGTATACAATATATTTAAATCTGACTAGCAATAGTTTATCAAAACCGATTGTGGAGTTACGCGATTGGTCTTTAATCACGCAGAACGAAAGAGAATATTATGAACGTAAACTGGCAAGGTGTTTACCCAGCAGTAACAACGCAATACAACGAAGATTTATCTATTAACTTTGAAGCTACTACTAAAATGGTTGATACCATTATCAATGAAGGTGTTAACGGCATCATTGTTTTAGGTACTGTTGGAGAAAATGCTTCACATACCCGGGAAGAAAAAGTCGCTATTTTAAAAGCAGTAAAAGAAGTTGTTGCTGGGCGTGTTCCCTTACTTTCGGGTGTTGCTGAAACATCGACTCAGTTTGCTATTGAATTCTCCCAAGCCTGTGAAGAAATTGGCATTGACGGTTTGATGGTATTACCCGGCATGATTTACAAGTCTGATGAAAATGAGGCCGTAAACCATTACCAGCAAATTGCACGTAACTGTGGTTTACCTATTATGATTTACAACAACCCTGTTACTTATGGTGTTGACGTTGGTATTGAGGGCATGAAAATCTTAGCGCAAGAAGACAATATAGTATCAATTAAAGAAGCAACTGAAGATACTCGTCGTATTTCTGAGTTGTACTCCGCATTTGATGACCGTTTTGTTATTTTTGGCGGTGTAGATGATATTGCCCTTGAATCATTAATGCTGGGTTGTACTGGCTGGATTTCAGGTTTAACCAATGTATTCCCAAAAGAGTCTGTTGCTATCTATAAACTAGCAGAGCAGGGGCGTTATGCTGAAGCGCTTGAAATTTGGCGCTGGTTCTTACCTTTATTACGTTTAGATACCGTACCTAAACTTGTGCAGTGCATTAAATTATGTGAACAACTTGCTGGTCGCGGTAGTGAATTAACACGTGCTCCTCGTATGCCTTTAGTTGGCGAAGAGCGTGCAAACGTTGAACGTATTTATACCGACGCGGTTGCTAACCGTATCGATTTAAGCAAATTTAACTTAGATTAATTCTCAACCTCTCATTAATGCGTGAGTTTTGAAAATCAGTTTTATTACTCGCGCATCACTATTTTAAGCACGGTAAAGCTCAACGCTTGGGGACAATATGGTTAAGGGTACATTTTTTTGTATTGATGCGCATACTTGCGGTAATCCGGTTCGGTTAGTAACCAGTGGTCACCCTCACTTAGTAGGTGAAACCATGAGTGAAAAGCGGCTTGATTTCATCGAGCGCTACGATTGGATCCGTCAAGGGTTAATGTTTGAACCACGTGGCCACGATATGATGTCGGGTGCGTTCTTGTATCCACCTTGTAGTGATAATGCCGACGCCTCAATTCTATTTATTGAAACTTCTGGCTGTTTACCTATGTGTGGACATGGCACTATCGGCACGGTTACCGCCGGAATAGAGAGCGGTATTATCACGCCAAAAATTCCAGGTAAGCTCATTATCGATGTACCTGCAGGTCAAGTTGTCATTGAGTATCAAGAAAATGACGGCAAAGTTTCTAATGTAAAAATCTTCAATGTTGCCGCGTATTTAGCCCATCATGATATCACCTTAGATATTCCCGAGTTAGGCAAGTTAATTGTCGATGTATCTTACGGCGGTAATTTTTATGTCATTGTTGAACCCCAAGAAAACTTCCCTGGTATCGACCAATGGAGTGCTGCAGAAATACTGCAGTGGAGCCCTATTGTCCGTGAAGCAGCAAGCAAAGTGCTTGATTGTGTTCACCCCGAAGATGCCAATATTAATGGTGTCAGTCATGTTTTATGGACAGGTAGGCCACAAACCCAAGGCTCAGATGCCGCCAATGCGGTATTTTATGGCGATAAAGCTATTGATCGTTCACCTTGCGGCACAGGTACTAGTGCGAGAATGGCGCAGTTATTTGCCAAAGGTGAATTAGCGATAGGCGATACTTTTGTTCATGAGAGTTATATCGGTAGTCAATTTACCGGCAAGATTGAAGGTGTGATTGAGCTTGGTACCAAAGGTAAAACTATTACCGCCATAATGCCGAGTATTCAAGGTTGGGCAAAAGTATTTGCAAAAAATTGCATTACGATCGATGACGATGACCCTTATGCCTTTGGTTTTAGTGTTAAGTAACCTAAATAATACAGAGCTAACAAAGAGTTAAAGTATGGAGAGTTCCCATCTTATCCTTTGTTTAAGTACTGTTTAAATACAGATTATATTCAGTGCGTTTATTCAATGAAGGCACTTAGCAACATAAGTGAGTAAGAAAATGACAATAACAGGACAAAATTTAATTGCAGGCGAATGGTCAGGCAATACACAAGGTGGCTTTAAAGCATTTAATGCCCAAACACATAGTGTTATTGATATTGAGTTTGCTGAGGCAACAGCGCTTGAAGTAAACACCGCGATCAACCGTGCCAATGAAGCTTTCACCACTTATAGCCAGTTAAGTGCAAACAAACGCGCTAATTTTTTACGCGTTATTGGTGCTGAAATTTTTGCATTAGGTGATGAGCTTGTTGAAACCGCTTGTGGTGAAACAGGTTTACCGGCAATGCGTATTCAGGGCGAGCGAGGCAGAACCATTGGCCAACTTGGTTTATTTGCTGATTTATTAGAAGCAGGTGAGTATCAAGGCATCATTGAGCAAGCAAATAATGACCGTCAACCGTTACCAAAGCCAGATACTCGTTTAGGTTACTTACCTTTAGGTGTTGTTGGTGTTTTTGCTGCAAGTAACTTTCCTTTAGCCTTTTCTACAGCGGGTGGCGACACCGCATCTGCTTTAGCTGCAGGTTGTCCTGTGGTGATGAAAGCGCACGCCGCTCATCCGGCTACTGCTGAACTAGTGGCAAGTGCGATATTAAAAGCGATTAAAAGCTGTAAATTAGATAGCGGTGTATTTTCACTTATTCAAGGTAAAAACTACGCGATAGCCACGCAAATTGTTACTCACCCATTAGTTAAAGCCATTGGTTTTACAGGCTCTGAACGTGTCGGCATGATTTTACAAGCGCAAATACATCAACGGCCTGAGCCTATTCCCTTTTATGGCGAGCTTGGCAGCATTAACCCGCAATTTATTATGCCTAATAAAGTGGCACAAGACGGCGCTGAAATAGCACAAGGCTTAGTTGCTTCATTAATGATGGGACAAGGGCAATTTTGTACCAGCCCTGGTGTTTGGGTTATCGTAGGTAGTGAAGAAAGTGAAAATTACCAAACTTTTGTCACCTCAGCAAGTGAAGCCTTAGCACAACAATCTGCTGGTGTTATGTTAACGCCTGCAATGTGTGCAAGCTATAACGCTGCTGTTGCAGAGCGTAAAACACTGAGCGGTGTTAGCTTATTATCAACAGGCCTTACGGGAAATGAGCAAGAGTGTTCAGCATCCTTATTTGCCACAGACTTAGCAACATTCGCTAAAACGGCATTGTTACAAGAAGAAGTTTTTGGTTTTAGTGCTTTGGTTGTTCGCTGTGCCGACACTACTGAAATGATGCAGTTTGTGACCTTACTTAAAGGTAATTTAACCGCAAGCATTCATGGCTTAGATAGTGATTTAGCTTTATCGAAAGAGCTAAGTCAAAGTCTTGCCCATAAAGTGGGACGCTTGATTTATAATCAAATGCCTACTGGTGTTGAAGTGTGCGCCTCAATGAATCACGGTGGTCCATTCCCCGCATCAACTAATATCAGAACAACGTCTGTGGGCAGTGAAGCCATTACTCGTTTTAGACGTCCTATCTGTTATCAAAATATGCCAGCAGAATTGTTACCGACCTTGTTGAAAGATTAACTTAAGGTAAGTTTAAAGCCAAGTGCACATTATGTACTTGGTTTTTTTTCGCTGAAGTTCGTTGTTACGTTCAATTGTACAACTGAACTATTGTCACAAATTTTACATTACAGGTAGATAAGATAGTGAGCCTAACCAAACGCAGCCCTTTTCAGCGATCTTTTTATGTCGCCAATACCATGGAGATTTTTGAACGACTTGCGTGGTATGGCATGTACACGCTACTTGCTAGCTATATTATGACGCCAAGTTCTCAAGGCGGCTTAGGTTTAGGTAATACTGAACGTGGCTTGATTATGGGAGTGGTACCTTTCTTTCTTTATCTATTTCCTGTTGTTTCTGGCGCATTAGCAGACAGATTTGGCTATCGAAAAATGTTCTTGCTGTCTTTTACGCTAATGGGGCCTAGTTATTACTTTTTGGGTTATGCCAAAGACTTAACAAGCTTTATGAGTATATTCATGCTGATAGCCCTTGGGGCAGGAATTTTTAAACCGGTAGTTACGGCAACTATTAGCCGAACAACGGATGATACCAATCGTGGTTTAGGTTTTGGTATTTTTTATATGATGGTTAATATTGGTGGCTTTTTAGGTCCAGTATTAGCGCCGATAATTCAAAAGCATTATGGTTGGCAATGGGTGTTCATTTTTGCCTGCATCTGGATTTCGGTGAATTTTATTCCAGCGTTATTTTTCTATAAAGAACCAGAACGTCATGCAAAAAACAAAACACTGAAACAAGTTTTTCAAGAAATGCAGCAAGTCCTCGGTAATTTCCGTTTAGCCTTGTTAGTTGTGCCTTTATTGGTGCTGTTAGTGGCTTTTTATGCCGGTTTTATTGGCGCGCAAAGTACGCTGTTAAGTGTTGTCTTTCTTGTGGTAAGTGCAGCTGTTTGGGATATAACTGTGGCGAAACATAGTGCCCCAAATAGCCAGGTTATTTCCGATAGCAGTGATACTCTTAATAGCAATAAAGCCATAGTACAACATCTGCTAGCGCCCGTAAGTTTGCCATGGTATTTACAAAAAATGCGCATTGGCAATAAACCTTTTATGATTTATTTGCTTATTTTGACAGGGTTTTGGACTGTCTATATGCAAATTTTCGTCACCTTACCTGTCTACATTCGAGATTTTGTCGATAGTTCAGACTTGGTTTCGCTTCTCCATTCGCTTAGTCCTTGGTTACACGATGTTTTAACGTCAGTTAATATCGACATCCTATCGGGGGAGATCTCACGATTAGCTGAGTATTATCGTGAAGTTGATATTGGCCAAAGTCCTATGGCTTTACAAGAGGTAATACGCACGCTTTCCGCACTCGATGTACGTATTCCTGAGCATGAGATTATCCATAGTTTTACTCAACTAAATCAAGCGCAGTTAGTAACCGACTCAAGTGCACAAGCATTAAGTAAAGATGTAGCTATGCAGTGGTCGACGCAATATCGTCAAATGAACCCCGCGACTATTTTAAGTATCGATTTTTTAATGATCATTGTTTTTCAAATTGCTATCAGTCACGTTGTCGACAAGTTTAAAGCCTTGCCGGCGTTGATTGTCGGTACCGCCATTTTATCCATTTCTATGTTAATGCAGGGCTTTGCCCACTCCATGATCTTTGGCGGGCTGTTTGTGAGTTGTGGGGTTGTGGTGTTTGCGGTTGGCGAGATGATTTCAGCACCCAAAAGCCAAGAATATGTGGCAAGCTTTGCTCCTAAAGATAAAGCGGCCATGTTTATGGGCTATTACTTTGTGTCTATGGCATTGGGGAATTTATTTGCTGGCTTACTTTCGGGCTGGTTATATGGCTACTTTGCGACGACATTATCACGCCCTGAATTAATGTGGGTCATTATCGCCTGTCTAGGTTTTGTTACTTGTATCGCCTTTTATTTGTTTAATAAGCACTTTATTGGCGATATACAAAAGCAGCAGTTAGCACAAAAAGAGCAGTCATTATCGGTCGCTTAGGAAACGAGTTAGCGAGTAAAAGTCAGGTGAGTAAATGTGAATGAAAGAGAAAAATATGACAACGGATATTAAGAACATATCAGCAAAATTTGAACAATGGCAACCAAATAGTGAGCAAGAAAGTTTCTTAACTATCAATTCCCTTGAGTGCCATACCGGTGGTGAGCCATTGCGTATTATCACCAGTGGTTTTCCTGCCCTTAAAGGCAGTACCATCTTGGCAAAAGTAGAGGATTGCAAAAAAAACTATGACCAACTTCGCCGAGCATTGATGTTTGAGCCACGCGGTCATGCTGATATGTATGGCGCTATCATTACTGACGCTGAGCGAAAAGATAGCCACTTTGGCGCTGTGTTTATTCATAACGAAGGTTATAGCACTATGTGTGGTCATGCGGTTATTGCCTTAACAAAAACTGCGGTAGAGTCAGGCGTGGTTGCCAGAACAGGCGATGTTACTAAGGTTGTTATCGATGTACCTTGTGGTCAAATTCACGCATTGGCTTATAGCCAGAACGATGTGGTGAAACACGTTAGCTTTCAATGTGTACCTTCATTTGTTTATGCCAAAGATCAACAAATTCACGTTGATGGTATTGGTATGGTTCAGTTTGATATCGCTTACGGCGGTGCTTTCTATGCTTATGTACAAGCATCTTCTCTTGGTTTGTTATTGGTGCCCGAGCAACAAGAAAAGCTCATTGAGTATGGCCGAAAAATCAAGCAAGCCATTATGCCTCAGTTTGCGATTAATCATCCAACGACCGCTGAGTTGAGCTTTTTATATGGTGTGATTTTTATTGATGACTCACCGAATCAAGACGTACATTCTCGCAATGTCTGTATTTTTGCTGATGGTGAGTTGGACAGAAGTCCTACCGGCAGTGGCGTTAGTGGACGCATCGCTTTACATCATGCAAAACAGCAAGTTGCTGTAAATGAAACGATTACCATAGAGAGTATTTTAGCGAGTCCATTTCGCGTCCGAGTTATTGAAACACTGATCTTTGCAGGGTTTGATGCTGTTATTCCTGAGGTAACAGGCGATGCCTATGTCTGCGGTAAAGGCCAGTGGCTTATTAACGCTGAAGATCCGTTGAAATATGGTTTTTTATTAAGATAACAAGTGATTGTTTAACTTAGCATAAATAATAAAGTTTCGATTAGAAATTTTTGAGGAGTATTATGAACTTAGCTACATTAAGAAATAAAGTACTAAACAAGCCTAATGGTGCCATGCTTATTTTTAGTGATATTAACATCAGTTACCTGTCGACTTTTACTGGTCATGCAGCCACAGTATTATTAACAAGCAAAGCAAATTATCTATTAACTGATTACCGTTATTTTGAGCAAGCCAAAGAGCAAGCAACTGACTTTACCGTGATTTGTCGCGACAGAGCCAATCAAAGTTTAGCTTCGCTTATTGTAGATTTATTATTTCAAGATGATTGTCAGTATCTAAGCTATGAAGGCGAACATATTAGCGTGATGCAGTGGCAACAAATTCAGCAACAAGTTAGTCACTTAACTAAGCTTAGCAAAATAGAAGCTGTCGGTGGCGCTGTTGAAGCTTTACGCCTTATCAAATCAGATGCTGAAATAACAGTAATGGAACAAGCAGCGAAAATAGCTGATACCGCATTAGCGATTATGCTCAAATCTGTTAAAGCAGGTGTTACGGAAAGAGAGCTGGCGGTTGAACTCGATTATCAAATGGCGTTACTTGGCTCTGAAGAAGTATCTTTTGCTACCATCTTATTATTTGGCGAGCGAAGTGCTTTGCCTCATGGTATTCCAGGAGATAGAACATTAAAATTTGGTGATATTATTTTAATTGATTTTGGTGCAGTGGTGAATGGTTATCGCTCTGATATGACACGTACTTTTGTCTTTGGGCAAGCAAGTGCAGAACAAAAACATGTCTATCAACTGGTGCATTCAGCGCAACAAGCAGCCATTGATGAAGTAGTGGAAGGTGTTTTAGGTAGCCACTT
>MAAC01013452.1_pt1 | contig 31866 bp, 26 predicted proteins | sample 1115981 | NCBI WGS metagenome assembly MAAC01 (sample SAMN04961126, study PRJNA320927) | seawater metagenome | isolation source: sample BD02T64 sea water enriched with oil for 64 days | place: USA:Gulf of Mexico | collected 2013-07-27 | reverse complement strand
ATGAAATTGAACAAACCTTTGGACTGTATGCCTAAGCGGAACCCCGAAGCATAATATAGAACCCACGGTTGATACTTGTTGGTATCAAGGTTATCAATTAGGTACTTAAAACTGAGGGGCGAGTCATCGATACCGTGCACATAAAGAATCGGTATTTTTGTAGGGTCGTAAGCATGCATAAAGTGAATGCCTGCACCCCCATCCCAAATAAATGACATGGGACTCCACAAGCCTTTGTGAGCTTGCTCGGCTGAAAATATTGGAGCATCTAGGTCGGTTATTGTTCCCATGTTGACTTCAATCCCTGCGATGTAGGACAGCTTGGTGTTTTCTATACGGGTGAGTAATTCGGGGGGCGGGGTGGGATTGTTTTCGGCAGGAAGTAGTGTGATGTGGATCCCTTTGACGGATTGTGGTTTTCCAAACTCATTGAGACTTAATTGATGCCAGCCATAAGGCTCAAAGGGTTGAAGGGTTAAGTCGTTGTTGAGATCACTGAAGGCAAATATATAGGAGGGTGTTACTTTGGCTCGGTATTCGAAAGCTCCCGCTTTTTCGACGACGCGATAACCTAATACAGTGTCTGCCTCTTTGTTTTGCATGAGAACAATAACAATGGGGGAGTCTGGGTGTTCTTCTGTTTGAATCACACCATGAAGAGGTTGGAACTCTTTGTTGATTGCTTCGATGTAACGAAGGTCTTGTTTTAACGCTCGAAAGTCTGCACAGCCTGATGCGAGTAGAGTTAAAAATGCACACAGGCTATAGGCAAGTAGGTTATGAGATGTCATTGCTTGCTCTTGTATTGGTAGCGTTCCTGACATGCTACTGGAAAAGGCGCAAGCGCTCACGTATTCAATTCACGCTTTTGGGATTATGTGGCTTTGAGGATCAACATTGCATTGGTTGATCCATGTACACCTAACCGGGCACCTTTTGTTAAAATCACTAAGTCATTTTTTTGTAAATGCCCCTTTTCTTTTAGTAGGTCGATGGCTTGTTCATTGACGTATTCATAAGGGGCGCTGGTTGGATCATAAATATAAGACGTTACGCCTCGGAAAAGCGCCATTCTACGTTTGGTTTTTTCATGACGAGTGAGTGAAATAATCGGTAAGCCTGAGCTGATACGAGACATGAGCAAAGGTGTTTCGCCTGATTCGCTAAGACAAATAATCGCTTTCACCCCTTGTAGATGGTTGGCGGTATACATTGTTGCCATTGCGATAGATTCATCGGTTTTTTCAAATGTGCCATTCATTCGGTGTGATGAACGTTGAATCTCTGGGCTTTTTTCTGCACCTAAACAAACTCTATCCATGGCTGCTACCGCTTCAATGGGGTGTTCTCCTGCAGCAGTTTCTGCCGATAACATCACCGCGTCAGCACCATCAAGAACAGCGTTTGCAACGTCAAACACTTCAGCGCGAGTGGGGATGGGGTTTTCAATCATTGACTCCATCATTTGCGTGGCGACGATAACAAGCTTATCGAGTTGGCGCGCACGGGTAATCATGTGCTTTTGTACGCCAACCAACTCGGCATCGCCGATTTCAACACCAAGATCACCGCGGGCAACCATAACCGCATCGGATGCGTTAATAATGGCGTCTAGGTTATCTCTATCTAGCGCTGCTTCTGCGCGTTCTATTTTTGCCACAATGCGAGCTTTTGAATGATTACTCTCTAGCAGGTCTCTTGCTTGCAAAATGTCGGCCGCAGTTTTTGGAAAAGATACCGCAACGTAGTCAACATCAAGTTCTGAAGCAATGGCGATGTCCTTAATGTCCTTTTCAGTTAGTGCTGGCGCAGAAAGTCCACCGCCTTGGCGGTTGATGCCTTTGTTGTTTTTTAGGATGCCGCCATCTTCAACGGAGCAATGGATACGGCTACCTTCAACATTATTAACACGTAATGATAGTCGTCCATCGTCCAGCATCAAAAGGTCATTGGGGCGACAGTCGCTGGGTAATTGTTTGTAATCGATACCCACTACAGATTGATTTCCTTCATATGTATCTAGGTCTGCATCAAGAGTAAAAATGTCGCCTGCTTTTAATGTGACAGAGCCGTCTTTAAACCGGCCTACACGAATCTTAGGGCCTTGTAGGTCAGCTAATATAGCAATATTGAGGCTGTGTTTTTTTGATAAACGTCTAACGTTAGTTGCTCGTTGATTGTGATCTTCGGCGGACCCGTGGGAAAAGTTGAGTCGGACAACATTAACACCGGCTAGCAATAAGGCCTCCAGCTTTTCAATTGAATCCGTAGCTGGGCCAAGTGTTGCAACAATTTTGGTTCTTCGTGTTGTTTGCATGTGCTCTCTATTTTTTAGACCGATAGTTTGATTTGATAGTGTTGGAATAAGGTTACTTTATTTATTCGTGTTGCGTGGCTATATCAGGCAACATTTGCAATATGTGCAATGCTTTTGGCATTATCAACAAGATACACTTGCGCCATAAGCTGACGTGTATTGTCTAGCATACGATTTGAAAACCCCCATTCATTATCGTACCAAGCGAGTACTTTAACCATTCGCCCTGTAACACGGGTTTGCGTTGCATCAAATACACAGCTTGCAGAATTGTGATTAAAGTCAACAGACACCAAAGGAGCCTCATTGACTTGAATAATGCCTCTATTATCAGTAAGAGCTGCATTCTTAATAATATTGTTGAGTTCGTCAACAGAGGTTTTTTTGTTAGCAATGAAGGATAGGTCCACCAGTGAAACGTTAATCGTAGGAACTCGAACAGCCAAGCCATCTAAGCGTCCCACCATTTCAGGTAGCACTAACCCAACTGCGCTTGCTGCTCCGGTTTTTGTAGGGATCATTGAGTGCGTTGCAGCGCGAGCCCTGCGTAAATCGGTATGATAAGTGTCCGATAATGCTTGATCGTTGGTAAAAGAGTGAATTGTTGTCATTAAGCCACTTTCAATACCAATGGCATCGTTAATTATTTTGGCAAGAGGGGCAAGGCAGTTGGTTGTGCAAGATGCGCTGGAGATAATGTTGTGTTTGTTGGTAAGGATTTGGTCGTTCACGCCGTAAACAATGGTTGCGTCAACGTTGCTGCCAGGGGCAGAAATAATGACTTTCTTAGCCCCAGCCTCAATGTGGGCTTGCGCTTTTTTACCGTCAGTGAATAAGCCAGTGCACTCAAGAACCACATCAATGTCTAGTGCTGCCCAAGGTAAATTCGCCGGGTTACGCTCATTGCAAATAACAATCCTGTCGTTGTTGATGATAAGTTTGTTATTTTCGACATGAACGGAGTAAGCAAAGGTGCCATGTACCGTGTCGTATTGTGTTAGGTGGGCGTTGGTGTTGGCATCCCCTAGGTCATTAATGGCAACAATCTCGATATGCTCACGGTAGTTATTCTCGTATAGCGCCCGTAGTATGTTCCGTCCAATCCTACCGTACCCATTAATTGCAACTTTAATTGCCATGCCATAAACCTCAAAAAACAATGAACTCTCAAATTTAGTAGTAATATTACAACCTAAATGGGGTTTTGCAAGAAGATTTCAGTATTTTTGTGTTGTTTTATTACAAAATGGGTATTTTAGTGGTTTTTGTTTGTTGAGTTATTCTATGTGCCTTTAGGGTAACGGGTTTCAGTTAGGCTAAATCTTATTTTTTGTAGATGCTCCGCGAACCGTGGGCCACGCTTAATAGCGACGCCAGCGGCTAGCACATCAATCAAAACAAGGTGTGCTAAGCGCGAGGTTGTTGGTGTGTACATGTCTGTATCGTCCTCAGTCTCTATCGCAAGAAGCAGGTGGCAATGTTTGGCGAGAGGGCTGTCTGGCGCGGTAATTCCAATAACGGTTGCCCCTGTCTGATGTGCAACTTCAGCGGTTTTGACAATAGATATCGTTCGCCCAGTATTGGATATTAGAATAACCACATCACCAATTTGAGTAGCTGCAGCAGACATGCGCTGTATTAATTCATCTACGTGCGCAATAACGGGGATATTGAGCCGAAAGAATTTATGCAGGGCATCTTGAGCAACTGAGCCTGAGGCTCCTAAGCCGTAGATTTCAATTTTCTTCGCTTGCGCTAATGAATCAATGGCTTGTTCTAGAATAGGGAGATCAACGGTTTTGCGTGTTCTTGTAAGTGTTGCCGCCGCCGCATCAAAAATTTTACTGGTAAACTCTTCCGTGTTGTCTTGAAGTGTGACATTCGAACTTACATAAGGTGTGCCGCTGGCGAGACTTTGTGCAAGTTGCAATTTAAAGTCAGGAAAGCCCTTACAGCCTAAGTTTGTGCAAAAGCGATTCACGGTAGGCTCACTAACACTGGCATTTTTTGCTAGATTGGCAATACTGCTTTTTATGGCGCTTTCTGGGTCCCTAAGAATGGCTTCGGCAACTTTAGCTTCAGATTTTCGAAAGGTGTTTTTCTTGAGCTTATCGGCGACGATGGAAAGCATTTATCTACCTTTAACCTTTAATGGGTGGGTGCATAACCAGCGTAATAGCACGGTTTTTAGTATTCGTTTTGTAAAAAAATACCAGGATATACGTTAGTTAGCCACGAAAAATCAGTTTTATGTTGTTTTATTACCAAGAGCATCTCAAATAATATGGTTATTGAAGGATGAAAAAGTGCTGAAACGTACTAAATTGATAATAGACTGCTCGGTCACGTCACAATTGCCAACGACTTTTACTATTATCATTCTGTACTATACCTTCGAGTTATACCTCCGTGTGCAGGCGGTTTATTTTTGAACAAATATTATGTTTGAGCTAATTATGCTTGAACTAACTAAGAGAGCGATTCTATGAGTGAATTTTACCCAAATCTTTTGCAACCCTTGGATCTAGGGTTTACCACATTACGTAATCGAGTGTTGATGGGGTCTATGCATACGGGGTTGGAAGATCGTTTCTTTAACATTGAAAAGTTAGCTGCGTATTTTGCAGAGCGTGCTCGAGGAGGTGTTGGCCTGATTGTTACAGGGGGGTATGCACCTAACCGTCGGGGGGAATTATTACCGTTGGGATCGCGAATGCAAGATAAGGTGACTGCTTTGTTACATAAGCGTGTAACCAGTGCAGTGCACAATGAAGGCGGTAAGATTTGTATGCAGTTACTGCATGCGGGGCGTTATGGTTATGTGCCTTATAGTTTGTCGCCATCGGGTATTAAATCACCCATTACACCATTCAAACCTGGGAAAATGTCGGGTAAACAAGTGCAGTCAACCATTGACGATTTTGCTAAAGCTGCCGAGTTGTCTAAGTTTGCAGGTTATGATGGCGTTGAGATCATGGGATCAGAGGGATATTTGATCAACCAGTTTTTGTGCGAACGCACTAACCAGCGTACGGATAAGTGGGGCGGAAGCCCAGAAAACCGAATGCGCTTTGCGATTGAAACCGTGCGTAAGGTTCGTGAAACTGTCGGTAAGAACTTTATTATCGTTTATCGCATGTCACTAATGGATTTGGTTGAGGGTGGTCAAGAATGGGATCATATTGCCTCACTAGCAAAAGAGATTGAAGCAGCAGGTGCGACAATTATCAACACCGGTATCGGTTGGCACGAAGCGCGTATACCAACGATTGTTACATCGGTACCTCGAGGGGCATTTAGCTTTGCGACGGCTAAACTAAAATCATTGGTATCCATTCCTGTGTGTGCAAGTAACCGTATTAACACACCTGAAGTCGCTGAAGGCATTATTGAAGGTGGTGAAGCCGACATGGTTTCCATGGCACGGCCCTTATTGGCCGACCCATTTTTTGTACAAAAAGCAGAAAATGGAAGAGCGGATGAGATTAATACCTGCATTGCTTGCAACCAAGCCTGTTTGGATCACACGTTTAAAAATAAACGAGCCTCTTGTTTGGTAAATCCCCGGGCTTGTCATGAATTGGAATTACGTTATTTGCCAACTCAAAATAAGAAAAAGGTCGCGGTCATTGGTGCGGGGCCAGCAGGTATGGCTGCTTCAACCGTTGCTGCAGAGCGTGGTCATGATGTGACATTGTTTGATGCATCAGACCGTATTGGTGGGCAGTTTAATATTGCGAAAGAAGTTCCCGGTAAAGAAGAATTTGCAGAGACGTTACGTTACTTCGGGAAAATGATCGATAAGCGCGGTGTTAAATTACAATTAAACCATAAGGTTGAAGCTCAAGAGTTAATCGATGCAGGGTTCGATGAAGTGATTGTGGCGACGGGTATCACGCCACGCACACCGGGTATTGAAGGCATTGATCACGAGAAGGTCTTGACGTATATCGATGTGCTATTACATAAGAAGCCCGTTGGTGAAAAGGTTGCGATTATCGGTGCCGGAGGTATTGGTTTTGATGTAGGTGAATTCCTAGTGCATAACCATTCTGAAGACGAGCTTGCTCAGTGGTATGACGAATGGGGTGTTGATACCAGCCTTGAAAATCGCTCGGGACTGAAAGATGCGAATGTGGTTCCATCAGCAAGAAAAGTGTACTTGTTGCAGCGTAAAGAAACATCGTTAGGAAAAGATCTTGGCAAAACTTCTGGCTGGGTGCATCGAGCGGTATTAAAGCACAAAGGTGTAGAAATGGTAGCGGGTGCAAGTTATGACAAGGTTGATGACCAAGGGTTACATATTACGGTTGAAGGCCAAAGTAGAGTGCTTGATGTCGACCACGTTATATTGTGTGCAGGGCAGACACCGAAGCGTGATCTTGCAGACGCATTAGAGGCAGTTGGTGCAAAAGCTAAAGGTATGAATGTTCATCTGATTGGTGGTGCTGACGTGGCTGCTGAGTTGGATGCCAAGCGAGCTATTGATCAAGGATCACGATTGGCTGCAGAGATTTAACGGGATTGTTTTATTGGTAGGGTGGCTTCACCAAATTACGTGTTTATAAGGGGTTTGGTGAAGCTACATTTTTCTTCGAATTAAAAAATAATATATAGAGAATTGCAGGCAAAGAACCAATAGTAGAGAAGCCAGGAAAGCGCTGTAAAACCCTAGGGTATTTGTTAGTAGAACTAAGCTGCAATAAAAAGAGGAAAGACTCAGGAGGCCTATAGTAACACCTCTAAGAAGCAGGGCTGCTTGCGCCCCTGAATGTGTGGCATGGGTGAAAACAGCAAGCACTGATGCTGCAACAGGGAAGGCTGCAAATGTACCGCTATATGTTGGGCCTAGCGAATTTGCGAATTTGGTGATAGTCATTACTAATAACATTGCTGCAAGCATGCGTACTATAAGCTCATTTTTAGTGATAGATAACGTAATCGTGTTATGAGTGATAGTAGGTGTTAATTTCAGAAATATTGCGATAAGCAAGGTCACCAAAAGCATTGATAGTAGCGGGGGCAGGGATAATTGAGATGTCAGGATTGCGATAATAAAATAGCATATCCAGCTAATAGTCAGAGAGAAGAGCCAGCCATATTTCCTGGCACATAAGCCATAGATAAAACAGAAGCTGGATAGGGCTAAGATCCCAAGCAATGTTGAGTTTGCGGAAGCTGTGGCAAACCCCTGGCCTTGTTCTAGTGCTAAGAAAAGGGTTATGGGTCCTGCAATAACAGGGAGCCCAGATAGTATGCCACTGACAAAGCCCCCCCACCGTTTTCCTGCAAGACTAAGCCCTAGAATGATAATGGGTACAAGGGTCAATTTTGCGATAATCATTGCAATGCCAAACTAAAGGAGAGGTATGAGAGGCTGATTTTAGTCTTTTTCAGTTTTATAACGCAAGGGGTGTAGTTTTATCTTTTGGTGAATTTATAGAGGAGGTTGGGTTCGCTTAAGATATAGAGAGTATTATCTGCTCCAAGTGTAATACCTTCTGCTTGAGGTATGGGGCTGGATAAGCCAGCACTATCACCACTCAAGTCCAAATAACTGATTTTTTTGCCTTGAAGGTTGGCCTCGACTAATTGCTGGGACTCGTCACTGAGCATTAATATATGACCGAATTGGGAGTCAAAATAAAGGCCGGAAACATCATCGTTTCCTAGTGGTTCTTCCTCCAAATCCCACAAGTGAGATATAGAAAGGTGAGATGTGTTCTTTATAAAACCCTCTAGGTGATATAGTTCTCTAGGTGCTTTCTCGCTGGATACATATATAGACCCTGAGTTAGGGTCAAATGCGATGCCTTCAAACCCGTTGTTCTTGGCGCCTATTCGTGGAAGCGCTATGCTGCGCTGTTGAGAGCGCAGCAATGTCGAGGTGCTAGAGGTGATGTTAACAATTATTATACAGCGCCTTCTTTCCTCAGCGATTGCATATTTACCGTTACCAAGGTATGTGATTGCCTCAGTGTCCTCGAAACCTTCGAGTGATATGTGCCTGAGAGTGTTTCCTTGTGTATCTATCTCAATAATCGCTTCAGGGTTATTAATAGCAGCAAATAATGTATTCGTCTCATGATTGTATGTGAGGCCAGAAGCATTGTCGTGAACATCCTTCAATACAAAGGGCTGCTGCACGATGCTGTATTTATGTAGGTTGAGGCTTGGAATGCTTGCTTGAACCGGTGTCGGGGTTACTGTGTGCGCCAATATAGCTAATACACCAACGATTGAGGCAATACTTACTACATAAACACTTAGGGTGTCGCGGGAATATGCATAGACCGGATGAGCCATTATTTTTTTTATAGACATAGAATCACATGCAGTGGGCTAGGGCTTTACCTTTATCTTAGTCCAAAAATAGTATATTTCGGTGACAATCTTCAATTTTTTGAAATGTTATTCAGAGGACTATCTGTGTTTGAGTGGTTTCTTGAGATGTTCTCGTCATAAAGTTGCCGATTCTGTTGCTTCAAAATTTAAATGAGGTTTTTTCTGCCGTATTTTTGACGTCTTCTGAGTGAGTTCTTCGCAATCAATGCATAAGAAATCATAGCAATATAATTAATTGAAAAACAAAAACCTATAAAGTGCTTTTTTGTAATCGGCTAATTTAGAAAGTAGCTAAATATTTACTTTTTTAAGAATAAAAAAGACAAAAGATTACAAAAAGCCAACAAAAAAGTTGTTTGACGAATATAAATTCCTTTTAAAACAGTAGGTTAAGAATTGTTGTTTTTATGTAATTATGCACTGTTAAGTGCATCACCTTTTTAGTGCATGTGTTTGTTTTGCGATCAACTATATTGATTACATTGCCGCTGAGGTTGGAGTGGTAACGATAAAAGAAGTGTTTTTTTGTGAAATAAATCAGTATGCAAAGGACGTCAAAATCCAAGCGACATGATTTGAATAAGGTTTTAAAAAGCGCCGAAGACAAAAAAATGACGCATAAAACCAGAAACAAAAAAGCTAATTAATAGTGTTAGGAGCAGGCAAATGAAGTCACTAGAAGTTGTGCCATCGATAATAAAAACTACTGTATTAGCATTGTCAATCTCAGCGCTGGCTGCATGTGGTGGCGGTGGTTCGTCTAGTGATGGCGGCGTAGAAAGTCCAGTTTCATCTTCTAGCTCGACAGACCTTGAATCAGGCCCAGATGCAGGTGTTGAATCAGGTGGTGCGACTGATAACCTACAAAGAGGACAGTTTTTAGATAGTGCAGTATCTGGGTTGTGGTATGAGACTGAAACATTGTCTGGTTTTACTGACGTTGAAGGGTTCTTTGAGTTCTTACCTGGTGAAACGATACGTTTCTTTTTGGGGGAGACCTTGTTAGGTGAGTCTGACGGAAAACTAGAAGTAACCCCCTTAGACCTTCTGACCGCTACTGACCATCCAGACAAATTGCAAAATATTTTACGTGTACTGCAAACGATTGATTTTGATTCAGATGCAGAAAACGGTATTCATATTCCAAGATCGACTGATGATTACCTTTCTCAATTTACTCTTCCCCTTAATAGCCCTGCAGCATTTTTTGAGGCTAGCAGCGTGATCAATGATCTTGTTGGCGCAGTCACTAATGGGGGTGATTTAAAAGGTGCATTTGATTCATTTATGCACTTCCGTGAAACACTGCTTTCAGATCGAAGAAATACAACCGGTGAGGTTATTCTTAATTTGTTAAATAGTACCTGGGATGCCCAAATCACGTCGACTGAGTGTGGGACGGATACTGCAGCGTTGGTATATAATTTTAATATATTAGGAGTAGCAACAGTGGGTGCTCATGACTTGGTGATGGGGGATGATGGTTGTTCTTCTGCTCGTAACGGTATCTTCTTTAATACTTACGAAACGGATGTGTTGTTTGCTTGTGCAAACGAATGTACAGGAGAAGATGTAAATCGTGTGGCGATTGAAGGTGATGAAGTTACTACCTTAAGCTATGACCAGGATGCTGGTGTGATGACGATTGCTGTCACTACGACGATTGATGGTGAGAACAATACGAAAACAACTGTGTTAACGGCGCGTTAATATGCTAGTTGGTACGAGACATAAAAAACGCTTCATTTGAAGCGTTTTTTATGTCTCGTATTTTTGCCTTTTAATACAGCGGTAAAGTAAACGTAACGATGATTAGGCGAGAACCCTTACTTCTGACGCCTGTACGCCCCGATCTCCATCAATGGCAACAAAAGATACCTGTTGACCCACTAATAGCTTTCTAAAACCCTTACCGACAATATCCTTATGATGAACAAAAATATCCCCTTCGTATTCATCTGCGCATATAAATCCAAACCCTTTTTTGTCTGAGAACCATTTGACGGTGCCCTGAGTCTGTCCCTCTTCTAGCTCATGCTGTATGGCAGGGCCATTTAAGCTTCGTTTGGGTGTGCTGTTATAGATGTCTGTGTACGCGTTTACGCCTTCGCGAATAATGGCGACGGCATCAATAGCGCCAATGTCCTTCGGTTGATTGGTAGGCTTAACGGAAAAGTCGTCAGAGTTGGGATCACCAGAAAAATTCAGGATGGCACCATTAGTATGTTCAGCGGTGCCGTTGATGACAGAAATGGTCCAGCCATCAATCACAGTAGGTTCAGGCGTTTTTGCACTTGGTTGCTGCTTCTTTGGGGCAGGAGGGTCTTGTTTCTTGATTGTTTTCTTGATGGTGAGAATGGGTTTAACGTCATCCTCTTTGATAAGCCAGCTAAGTTCTGGGTCATCTTTAGCGTCTTCGCGGACAATGTCACATAAATGTTTGGTGGCGGTATCAACAGAGAAACCATCGGACCACATTTGGAATGTCTCATCCATGTGTTTTCTAAGTTGTGCTTGCGCTACCGATTGAGGGAGTTGTAAGTCCCTCCCGAGGGCATTTAGCACTTGTCTAGAAAATACGTCTTTGTCGATGGTTTTTTCGGTAAATATTTTGTCGTCGTCTTGCTGTACACTTCTGGTCATAAAACTAACAATCTATGTTTATGTATTGGATAGGAGTACGGATTGGCATTGTCCAAACGCCAGTTCGTATCATGTATATAAGCTCAATTTTTTTGGTACCACTTAAAATAATCAAGTTAACGTAACCGTTTGCTCGAAATTAGCACTCAATGTTAAAACTACTTATTGAAACTCAAGTCGCTCATAAGCTATTCAGAGCGTAAAAACTTCTAATTTTAATCTCAATTGCTTGTTGCTATGAATGCCTTATAACAACGCGTAATGACAATTTTCCTAACAATCTTTGTAATAAACGTTCGGTATAAATCTCTGCGCGACTTCCGTGTTAGAGGGGAAGGACTCTTTTGCAGTATGAACAATCGACCTACTACCGACCTAATATATACTCAATATTATTAGCTGATATCTCTATATATGAACCAACTATAGACCAATACTATTATGGGATTTGAAAATGGTCAAGTGTTCGAAGTGTAAGAAATCTAGGATATGTGCGTATGGTCTCCAAAATACCACCGCCATAACAGGCGGTGGCACCGGGGTAGAGGCTTATTTTAACTCAGAAGAACTCTTACCTAATAGCCTTCTTGCAACAATAAGTTGTTGAATTTGTTGAGTTCCTTCGAATATGTCAAGGATTTTTGAGTCTCGAGCCCATTTTTCAAGTAACTCGTTTTCACTGTAGCCAACGCTGGCACAAAGTTCGACACATTTTAATGTGATTTGGTTACAAACTCTTCCAGCTTTGGCTTTGGCTATGGATGCTTCTTTGGAATTAGGCATTGCATTGTCCGCCATCCAGGCAGCCTTTAGGGTTAATAAGCGAGATGCCTCCCAGTCTGCTTCCATTCTATATAGCTCAGCTTCAACGGCACTTACATTGGTTATTGGAGTACTATAGTCTTGTTTTAGGCTGTTTTTGAGCAAGTGACGGGTTTGGTCTAGTGAGGCCTTTGCTAGCCCAACTGCCATAGCAGCTACTAGAGGGCGAGTGTTGTCGAAGGTCTCCATTACACCAGCAAACCCTTTCTCAACATTGATTTCTTCATTGCCGAGTAAGTTATCTTTATGAATTCGGCAATCGGTGAACATAACAGCCGCTGTATCAGATGCCTTAATACCAAGCTTATGTTCTAAGCGAATAAGCTCCATACCAGGTGTGCCGCGCTCTACGGCAAATGACTTGATGGCTGAACGACCAAGGTCTTTGTCTAGGGTTGCCCAAACAACAATAACGTCTGCTCTAGCCCCTGACGTGATAAATATTTTTTCGCCGTTGAGCACATAATGGTCGCCATCTTTTTTAGCAGTAGTGCGGATTGAGGCTGAGTCAGAGCCGGTATTAGGTTCAGTGATTGCCATTGCAGCCCACTTCCCCTTAAAGCGTTTAAGCTGCTCTGGATTGGCTACTGCGGCTATTGCAGCGTTACCCAGTCCTTGGCGGGGGAGGGTTAGTAGTAAGCCGGTATCACCCCAGCAAAACTCCTGAATGCCGACAACAGCAGCCATGTTGCTACCATTGCTAATGCTGCCATCAGTGCGTTTTTTCTTTTTGCTTGCTTCTCCTGCTCCAACACCATCATCATCACCAGCATTCATACCATCCAGGATGGAGGCTACCATATCCAATTCTTTTGGATATTCGTGTTCGGCCAGGTCATATTTACGTGAAATTGGTCGTAACATTTCGTTGGCTACTTGGTAAGCCATACCTTGTAAGTTTTGTAGTTTCTTAGGCAATTCTAATAACATAGTGAGGTCCTCAAATACATTGTGTTAACGAGATAGAGTGTTAAAGGTCTACAGATGTATGCCGCCTTCACAAATTGCGATAGATCGCATATCTCGATACCAGCGTTCAACAGGGTGCTCTTTGGTGAAGCCGTGTCCGCCTAGAAGTTGCACGCCATTGGTTCCAATTTCCATTGCCTTGTCACCACACAGTACATGGGCAAGATAGGCTTCTTGAGTAAAATCTAGACCTTTTTCTGCTCGTGTGACGGCACGCTGTGTCAGCACTTTCATACTGTCGAGTTCTATACCTATATTTGCAACCATAAAGGCTACAGATTGCCGGTGACTGATAGGCTCACCAAACGCTTCTCGCTCATTACAATAGGTAATTGTGTAGTCCAGTATGGCTTTTGCTGTTCCTAGCGCTAATGAGCACCAACCAAGGCGAGAAAAGTTAATAAAGGCTTGATAGTCAAAGTCCGATTCGCCAAGAAGACTATCGCTTTCGAGTTTTACGTTGTTTAAATTAATTTTTCCTAGTTGAGCGGCTTTTAACCCCATGGACGGATCTGCGGCAACGGTAAGGCCTTCAGTGTTACTTTCAACAATAAATATTCTTGGGCCTTTGTTTTCTAAGTTTGCGGCTATCAGGAATAGCTCACAACTCTCAGCTAAAGGAACCAGAGATTTCTCACCCTGTAGGATGAAACCATTACCAACAGACTTAGCGGTAGTTTTGAGCAGGTTTGCATCAAATAAAGGTTCGCTTTCAGCAACCGCTATTGATGCAAGCAAAGGTGACTCTTCAAGAAAAGCAGGCAAGTACTTTGATTGTTGAGATGCGGTGCCCCAATGGGTTAATGCATTAGCGACACCGATAGGGGCTAATGTGGCAACCGCAATACCCATGTCGCCATAAGCAAGCTCCTCAGCAACAACCATGCTGGTCACTGGCGATCGTTCTGTTCCAGCGCCACCTAATTCCTCTGGAACAGCAAAATAAGAAAGTCCTAGCTCAGAGGCTTGAGTTGAAATATCTTGAGGAACTTTGGCGTTTTTATCTGCATCCAATGCCGCTGGGCGGATAAGGTCTTTCGCAAATCGTTGAATACTGTCTTGCATTAACTGCTGTTCTTCGCTGAGGTTCAAGTCAAAGAGGTTTTTTGATGTTGTCGATACAGGAGCGCTTGGACGTGCTGGAGTTACTAGGTTTGTGACATTTTTAAACTGTCTAGATGTGGCTCCTAGCGCTTTAAATCCAGTTTTTGTACCTTGATAAATGGTTTTTTCGATGGTTTCACGTAATCCCAGCTTATCGATAACTGGTGAGGAGGCAATGCTATTAAGGGCAGCTAAAGCGATACCTATTGGATCTCTACTCATTGTGATTCTCTCTGCTTTGTGTTTTTCAAGATAATTAAGCGGATGTTTTTTTTGATTTGGTGACGTCGAGTCTCTGATGGTGACGTTTAGAATGCATTGGCACGAGAAAAAGAGGCCGTGGCTAAACGGTCAATTAACTAAGAATTGTTGTTCAGTTTATGATTTATGCAAGGTTTGGGGAACTTCGCTGCGGTTCTAAGCAGGTATGGTCGGAAATGCCCTGTGTTGTGGCTACATAGCCATAGCTGTTTTTTATTTTGCTGTTAGAGTGTTTTTTGTAATGTATTGGAGACGTAAAAGCCGTTGTTCATGCTCAAAAACTGAAGAGAATTTATATAGGAAGTACCGATGTCTGAATTAAATGTATTAAATCGAATAGTTTCAAAGTTAAACGTCTTACCAGGCTCTGTTCGAGGGCAGGCAATCTCATTGTTAATTGGGCGTACGGTTCGATATGCAGGCACAAGCAATATTTATATTGAAAAATTAACCACAACTGAATCGATCATGCGGTTGAGAAACAGGAAGAAAGTGCAGAACCATATTGGTTCTATTCATGCGGCAGCAATGGCGTTATTAGCGGAATCGGCAACAGGGTTATTGGTCGGTATGAATGTGCCTGACAGCAGTGTTCCTGTGATTAAAACGTTGCATGTAGATTATTTAAAACGATGCCAGGGTGATATTAAGGCGGTAGCCCGTTTAACAAAGGAGCAGATTGAGCAGATCACTACGACTGAAAAGGGAGAGGTGACTGTAGAGATCACAGTTACAGATGAGAGAGGGGTCGAGCCGATTCGATGTGAAATGATATGGGCGTGGACATCTAAAATAAGAAGATAGGGTTTAGTAGCTGATAGTCAAGTAAAAATGTAGATAAAAAAGCGAAGGGATAATTTCCAATTTCGCCCTTTTATCTACACCTTCTCTAAACCGCAATACTGTTTTCATTAGACGCGTTTTCAATTATTGCCGGGCGTCCCCTATATTCCAGCCGTACTTCGCTAGGCGTTTTTCCGGTCCAGCGTTTAAAGGCTTGACGAAAGTTTGCAGCGTCGCTAAACCCTACTAGATTGGCAATTTCATCAACGCAAAATTGAGTGTTTGTTAGATAATTTATGGAAAGCTGCCGTCTAACTTCATCGAGGATTCGTTGGAAGCTTGTGCCAGACATTTGTAGCTTTCTTCTCAGAGTTCTCGGTGCAACATTCATAATTCCTGCAACTTGATCAATTTTGGGAAAGTGACCGGGCCGAGCGAGTAATATATTTCTAACCTCTTCTTTGTGATCCAGTGATGTTTTATCGTGTTGTGTTGCTTCTGCGCAGAGTTTTTCTAATAATTTAGCTGAAAGAGGGTTAGCTTTAGGGAGGGGGCGTCCTAATAAACCATCTCGCAAAACAATCTGATTGAACTGGCTATTAAAAACTAATCGAGTATTAAATAATTCACGGTAGTGTTCGATGTAACTTGGTTCTGGGTAGGTAAAATGAATTTCTTCCGTTATATCACTGACCTCTAGAAGTTCTTGTGCAAGAAGAAACACTGGCCCTAAAGACACTTCTACGCAAAATGATAACAGGTCACCCACACCGTATTGATCTGTCACACGATAAACGCTTTTACCATTAGTGTGTAGGAATTGATGGTGTAATTTGGGACCTGCGACATCGATATAGCGCATCCCTAATTCAACTGCGTGTTGTAAAGAGCTACAGCTGAGCATCGCATAACCCAAAATACCAAATGAGGCGATATCAGAGCGTTTGGCGGCCAAAATGCCAATTTCTTTTACTGGGACAAGTGTACGAACGTTATTAAACAATGTTAACTCTTGTTGGTGAGAAACAAGGGCAGAAGGGTCGTTAAGTTGCCCGTTGTCTATTCCTGTGCCTTCCAGCGCTTGTTCTGGGGAAATATTGAATTCGCTCAATAAGTTAACTAATAAATTCACATCATTTAAATTGTGCGTAGTTTCGTGTAATTTGTCTGTAAACATAATGGCGGCACCAGTGGTTGTTATTGTTAATTTTGTACGTTCGTACCAATAATGTTTAATTTATCGCATATTTGGCCATATTGGAACCCGGTTGCCGTATTTAACCTGTTGTTTTGTTGATATTTGTCCAAACCATATTAGGGGTGCTGTTGGCCAATGGATTGTGATAGAGGCTCGTTCAATAGGGCAGATATTTCGCCAGCCAGTGATCTGGGTTGCGGTGTTAGTCTGGCTGGCATGATGGGGTTAGGGTTGTTGGCTTTTTTCTAACCATTGTTATTGGGTGTTGGGGTCAGCATTTAATGCATTATTGGTTTTCTCTGGTATTGCTTGGTATCGGATGGAATTTTTTATTTATTGGAGGAACAGCTCTATTGCCGCAGGGGTATACTGATGGTGAGAGTTTTAAGATGCAGGCAACGAATGATGTCTGTGTTTTCATGATGCAGGCGCTGGTTTCTATGTTATCTGGCTGGCTTCTGTATAGTGCAGGTTGGGAAATGTTGTTATTGATTTGTTTACCGTTGATAGTGATTCGGATTCTCATTATCGCTTGTTGGAAAGGGGTTTATCCGAGTAACACAAGGCATTATAATTAGCGGCTAGTTGTCGTTAACTGAGTGAAGAATTGATACTAATGCAAGAAGCTCCTATATCTGAGAAAAAAGCACTTTCTGATGGAACATCGCAAGAATCCAGTGATACCGTTAGATTATTAAAACTGACCACATACGCCTCTGTCGTTACAGCGGTAATTTTGATTGTTGCTAAGGTATTTGCGTGGGGAGCGTCTGGATCGTTAAGCGTGTTAGCATCTCTAATTGATTCAATTATGGATGCGGCAGCCTCGATCATTAATTTAGTCGCTGTTCGTTATGCATTAATACCCGCTGATGATGATCATAAATTTGGTCATGGAAAAGCAGAGGCATTGGCAGGGCTTGGTCAAGCAATGTTTATTACAGGTTCGGCTATCTTTTTGTTATTTAATAGCGTTGATCGAATGCTTCACCCGCGAGAAATTGAGCAGGTGAGTGTTGCCGTGGCGATTATGGTTTTTTCCATTATCGCCACGGCAATTTTGCTAATGCTGCAGCGTTATACTGTTAAGCGTACGCAATCGGTAGCAATTAAAGCTGATTCACTGCACTACGCAGCTGATTTGTTTACGAATGTAGGTATTGTTGTTGCGCTGATGCTGACTCAGGTTGGCTGGCCTGGAGTTGACCCTATTTTTGCAATTTTTATTGCATTTTATGTGTTGTATAGCGCATGGAGTATTGTTGTTGAGTCTGTGAATGATTTGCTTGATAAAGAGTTGCCAGAAAGTGTACAGGAGGCAATCGTTGAAGTCGTCGTATCTCACAAAGAGGTCAGAGGTGTCCATGATTTGCGCACACGTCAATCTGGGCGTAATAAAATCGTACAATTCCACATAGAGATGGACCGTGATCTACCGTTGTGGCATGCCCATGGTATTGCTGAAGAGATAGAACAAAAATTATTGTCCGAGTTTCCTGAGGTAGATGTGATCATTCATCAAGACCCGTATCCGCCTCAGTCCGCGTAACTTTTCGATAGGTAACAAGATAGAGAGGCATTGGGTCGAATAGGAAGTGATGAACATGAGTGGCGATATGCAAAAACAAGGATCACAAAGCGAAGTACTTAATGCAATGCAGAAGCCGTTATTCTTCGGTTCAAACTGTAGCTCGGTAGAGTTAATCGAAACACATATATCCTATGTTTTCTTGACGGATAATGTGGTCTATAAAATGAAGAAAGCGGTAGATTTTGGTTTTCTGGATTATTCAACGCTAAAAAAAAGAAAGCACTATTGTGATATTGAAATTACGCTGAATCGACGTTTGGCACCCAAGTTATACATTGGTGTCGTCGCTATTTGTAGGGATAGCACGTCGGGCGATATTATATTGGGTGATGTCTCTAATAACGAGTTCGAGATTGTTGAATATGCGGTAAAAATGCATCGTTTTGAACAGGTATCTATTTTGGCGCAGTGGATGCAATCTCAACCCCCATTAATACGAGAGGCGCAGTTTTCCTTGTTAGGCTCATGTGTTGCCGAGTTTCATTTGTCTACTCCAAAATTAGTCACTCGAAGTAATAGTGCTTTGGGTAAGGTGGATAGCGTACGGTTTGCAGTAGAGCAAAATTTTCAACAGATGTCCCCTTTGGTTCATGAGGCGTCAGATAAGAAATATTTAAAGAGTCTCTCTGATTGGAGTGAAGGTGAGCTAAGGCGACATTCTCCTTTACTTGAACAACGCCTTTCTGATGGCTTTGTTCGTGAGTGCCACGGAGATCTACATACTGGAAATATTGCTGTTATTGACGAAAAACCCTTATTGTTTGATTGCATCGAGTTTAATGATCAATTTCGTTGTATTGATGTAATGAACGAAGTTGCATTTTTAGTAATGGACCTTGAGGCAATGGATGCATCAAAAGATGCTATGGATGTACTTAATGCATACTTATTCAAAACAGGAGATTATGAAGGGTTGCAGTTACTGGTTTTTTATAAAGTATACCGTGCGATGGTTAGAGCAAAAGTTGCCATTTTATGTTTAGCGCAAGAGGGGGTGTCAACATCGTATAAGTCGGAGGTGCTAAGGCGTTATCGTTGTTATATCGATTTGGCAATGTCTTATATTCAAGCCACTAACCCGGGTTTAATAATGACTCATGGCGTTTCGGGTACTGGCAAGACAACGGCTGCACGGTATCTGTCACGTCGTTGGCCTGGGGTTCACCTAAGAGCTGATGTTGAGCGAAAGAGACTTTTTGGGCTTCAGGAGCTTGAATCAAGCAAGCAGAAGGGGCTTGACATATATACTCTGTTAGCAACAATGCAAACGTTTGATCGATTGAGGTGTATTGTGGCTTTATTATTAGAGGGGGGTATCAATGTCATTTTGGATAGCACGTTCCTGCACAGCGCAGTGAGGCAGGATTTTTACAGCATAGCGAAAGAACGGGGTTGTACTGTTCATATAGTATCCTGCCAGTTAAATGAAGAGACTCTTCGAAGGCGACTAATGGTTAGAGAAGAGGCAAAGGATGACGCATCAGAGGCCAATGTTTTTATTATGGAGCAACAGCTAGGCGAGGAAGAGCCATTGACAAAAAATGAACAAAAAAACACTTATTTTGTAGATATGCAGGACGGAACTGATGCGTTGGGTTGTGTGTTGAAAGAACTAAGGAAAGCGATGTGATACAGCGGGCGTGAAGATAGGGAGAAGAAATAATAGCAAATGCTATTATTTCTCAGCAGCATTGAGCTGGGCGATAACGTCTGCAATGCGTTTTTCCATCTCGTCAGTCATTTCCCATGTGGTGTGAACGGGAAGCGCTGCGACTCGATTACGACCCATTTTAAACAGGCTTTTTTGAATGTATTCAAGATCTTCTTTGATTGGGTTGCTCATGATATAGCCTCGGTAATGCACTCGGTATACGATGGCGCTTGAGTATGGTAGCGCCGAAATAACATAATGCGGTGGATAGTACAGAGTTTATATTGGCAATACAAGAGGGTGTAATCCTATGAATTATGAAGGTGTTTTGTTGTTGATTTAAGTACGGAGTGCAGTTCGTACAGAGTACCTTCTTTATTTAATTCAATGTAAAAAAAGTAATCTCGAGCGGATTTTAAGGTCATGGGTGTAGTTTTGCCTTTCAGACCTATGTAGTGCAACCCTGCGTCGACTTCTAATGTTGTCTTTTCGCCCGGACCTAATGTGGCTACTACCCAGTCATCGATTGATACAGCGGCAATGATGGGGATGCCATTATCATTTCTATTGCGAACGAAGGTGATGCGGGCCTTGCCTGAGCTCATATGGCTCACCGCAGGCTGATAAAACGACCTTGAAGATACCTGGTCTGGAAGGGAAGAACAGCCGGTTAGAGCCACCCCTAAAAGCATAATTAACAAGCAGTTTTTCATCGTTATACACTCTGTTTTTAATGTACTTGAGTCTGGCACAGTTCACAGTTTTTTTGCAAAAGAAATTCGTCAAAATGCTGAACAACTTTGACCAAAAAATGAACTTCGTCTACCTTTATAGATGTATGAGGAAAACTCCTTTGTTCTATGCGAGAAGGTAAAAACGTTAATTATCAATCGTTTAAAATATAACCTAACAAGGTTTTCTGGCTGCCTGTTTCATTGGCTCTGATTTATCGGGACTTTTAAAGTCTCGATAAATCAGAGCCATTTCAAAAATATAATGATCAAAATTAGAGACACTTTAATGTCATACAGAGTACGTGTGGTTTTATGCTGGACTTGGTTGATTGGGTTTTGCTTGGTTGGAAGTAATGTATATGCTGGTGACGTTAAGTTTGACGTTGTACTCCAGAGTGATACGCGCGCTCTTAGTATTGGGACGTCACTGGAGTATCTTGAAGATGAATCAGGCGGGTATTCATTGGATGAGGTTAGAGAACCAAGTTTGTCGGATCGTTGGATAAAAAGCGTCAAAGAAGTACCTAATTTCGGTTTTACTTCTTCTGCGTATTGGTTTCGGTTTACGTTAGTAAATTCGAGTAACGAACGCTTCTCTGGTTTGTTGGAACTCGGCTATCCATTGTTAGATTTTGTTGATGTATACCTATTGTCTGCCGCTAATGAAAAAAAGGCGATGCCAGATTATTTGTTTGGTGATTCAAAAACGTTTGATCAGAGAGTGATACCTCATCGTAACTTCTTAGTTCCGTTAGTGATGCCAGCACATGAATCTTCCTATGTTTATATTCGCGTTGAGACAGGGAGTGCAACACAGTTGCCTATCGTGATTTGGGAGGATCAGGCATTTTATCAAGCGGACGCTGATTGGTTAATGTTGCAGGGTGTATTCTATGGAATCATGCTGATTATGGCGCTGTACAATTTGTTTGTGTTTGTGGCAATCAGGGATGTTAGTTATTTCTTCTATGTATGCTACGTCGTCGGGTTTGCGGGCGTAATGGCGTCTATTCAAGGTTTAGGGTTTCAGTATGTTTGGGCTGACAGTTTGTTGCTTCAAGATAGAGCGCCGGTATATAGCATACTGTTTGCTACTCTAGCGGTTGTCGTATTTACGGGTAAATTTTTGCACATAGAGCAACGTTCGGAACGTTTGCATAAAGTGGGTACATTGATCGTGATGTCCATAGTTGCAGCAAGCTTTCTTGCCTTCTTATTGCCGTATTCTCTTTCTATTCGTATTGCAGTGATGTTGGTGATCGTTATTGGGTTTTATTGCATGTCTGCAGGTATTATTATCAGTTCTTACGGTTATAAAGAAGCAAAATATTATACCGTAGCGTGGAGTGTTTTTATTGTTAGTATTTTAGTGCTCGCATTGAATAAGTTAGGTTTTTTACCAAGAAATATATGGACAGAAAATATGGGGCAGGTAGGTGCTGCGATAGAGGTGACGTTATTGTCATTGGCTCTTGCGGATCAAATCAATCGCGAGCGAAATGAAAAATTGACAGCACAAGATGAAGCCATACACCAAGAGAGAGAAGCTCGCTTTGCACATCAACAGTCTGTCGAGGCCCACAAGAAAGCAGAAGAACAATTAACGGGGCGAGTAAAAGAGCGTACGTGTGAACTGGAGTCTGCCTTGGAAGATCTGTCCATTGCAAACAGAAAGTTGAAGGAAATATCCACGATCGATGGCCTTACGGGTATTCGGAATCGACGTTACTTTGACTTGATGATATTAAAAGAATTTCAAAAATGTCGAGAAAGTGAAAGTTCAATGACATTGATGATATTGGATATTGATCATTTTAAAAACCTAAATGATGAGCATGGTCATTTGTGTGGTGATGAATGTTTAAGAGCAATAGCATCTGTTATTAATGACACCGTTAAATGGCCAACTGATGGGGTGGCTCGATATGGGGGGGAAGAATTTGTGGTTCTGTTGCCAAAAACAGAGATGGATGGAGCTCAGTTATTAGCGGAAAAGATTCGATCACAGGTCGCTTCTAGAGTATGGGACATTGGAGGGAAGGCGCTAAGTGCTACTGTTAGTATCGGTATTGCATCACTGTCTCCTGTTACCGATAACGACACTCCAGAGAAATTAATTGCAAAGGCGGATGAGGCGTTGTATCGAGCGAAAGGCAGTGGTAGAAATCAGGTGTGTGTGGCATGATTTGGTTTAATAGAATGCCTCGTCGAATATTGTTTGTTCTTGTTGTTCTTTGTCTCGTTAGTATGTCGAGTCGTGCCGAGCTGGCGCTCAGCCAGTTTTCAGGCAATGAAAGTTTGTCCGAACACCTATCATTTGTAGAGGATGAAGCGTCGGCTTGGTCTGTTGATCACGTGTACCGGTCATTTGATGATTTACGTTGGATAGAAAATAGAGAGACAGAATTGAATTTAGGATTCACTCAGTCAACTTATTGGTTTCGTGTGGCAATGAAAAATGATTTGGCCACCAAGTTTACGGGTGTATTGGGTATGGAATACCCGCTGTTGGATGATATTCAAGTTTATCAGGTTATTGATGGAGGGCGACCGTGGCCGGTAGCCCATGTGGGAGATTTGCAAGAATTTTCCAAGCGCATTATACCGCACCGAAACTTTTTGGTGCCGATTGAACAGGCTGCAGGGTCCGAAGCTATCTATTTGATTAGAGTTCGCACCACCAGTGCATTACAGCTACCGTTGTATTTAGGTAGTGAACGGGATTATTTGATTGATGATTTTGATTGGATGGTTGGGCAGGGAATGTTCTTTGGCATCATGTTTATTATGGCGGCATACAACCTTTGCGTTTACGTAGGGGTAAGAGATAAAAGCTATCTGTATTTTGTCGCTTATGTTGTCGCTTTTTCTTGTGCTGTCGCGAGTATTCAGGGTACGGGTTATCAATCTTCTTTAATCAGTAGATAAAGACCGCGTGATGCATTCATTACTTGGTCAAGTGTTGTGTTAAATTGCTCAAGCTGCCCTTTAACTCGATCTGTGATTTCCGTCATCATAATTCCCTCGATTACTGATCATAAATTGCTAATTAGGATAAAACACTCAGTAAAGACATTCTCGCCACTATGGTGTACTGCGGGACTCTTCACAGAGCTACCCTCTAGTGCGCGTACTTCGTACTACATGAAGTAATCTAACAGAAAAATATGGCATTTCCGTGACACAAGATTATCGTCATACTGCTTACAACGCGCGCTTTATCACCATAACTTCTGGCGGACAACAAAGGCTTTACTGCGAGCGATGTTACGGAGAAAAATTAGAATAAGAACCCTAATTATGTTCAGTATCTTGATGTTTTGCGTCAAATTACTTTATTGTAAGGCGAACTCATTTCGCTGGCGTCGAGGGAGTACGCCGTTGACCATTTTTCTGGCTGCATGGTAACCAGATAGCTTTTCTTTTGGAAAAAAAGGGCCGATACCTTTGACTTCTTTTACATCTGCAACACGGTAACGTTGATCTGCACACTTTAAAATAGCGGAGGAAATATTAACAATTCGGGTATCCCCAAAAGGAGAGCCAACACCACTATTAAGCGTTAAACCAACGGAAATATCACGAATAGGGTCTGCCCAGGCCCCTGATCCGCCAAAACCAAAGTGACCAAAGCAATGCCGAGTGTTAGAGCCGAGGGCAAAAACTCGATGATAACCTAATCGCCAGTGCATTGGTAAAGGGATGACTTTGCCAGGGTCTCGATTTTGAATTTGCATCATGTTTTGCACGGCCGCCCTTGAGAGGATGCGTGTCCCGTCAATTTCACCGCCATTGGCGAGCATGGCGTAGAGCTTTGCCAATGAACGGGATGTGAACATACCGTTCATTGCGGGTATACATGCATTTGCTATATCCGGGTGGTTTAGGTCCAGGTACAGCATTCCTCGCGGAATTAATGCTGAGATAGTTTGGTCTAGATCGACGTTGACTAACTTCAATCCTTGGGTAACTGCTTTTAATGCATTTCGTTGAAGTATACGTTCAACCTGTTTTCCGGTGCGTTCCCCTCCAATGCTATTGATGAGGTGTGCACGACGCTTGTTCTGCTCAGATGGCATGCCGACAAATAACCCATCAAGACCTAAGGGTTTTGATAGCTTTTCGGTTAAGACGTGTTCAAACGATTGGTTAGTGACGCGGTGAATCAATTCACCAATAAGCCAGCCGTATGTTAGGGCGTGATAGCCATTGTGTTGGCCGGGAGTGTGTACAGGGCGTGCTCGTTCAATAGCACCTACCATAAAACCCCAGTCGAGCATTTGTTCAGCATCGTCGATCATATCCCTGATGTGAAACAGCCCGGCTTCGTGACAAAGTAGCTGGCGAACCGTAATGTTGTTTTTGCCTTTTTGACCAAATTCGGGCCAATGCTTAGAAACGGGGTCGTTGTAATCGAGAAGACCTTGGTCTACAAGAATATGTAGAAGAGTAGAGGCTACCCCTTTTGTTGTTGAAAAAGACATGGCTAGGGTATCAGACTGCCAAGCATCGCCATCTTTATTGCGAGTGCCGCCCCAAATATCTACAACACATTGACCTCTGTGGTAAACCGTTAGTGCTGCACCGCCGGGTTTGTTGCGGGGGATCTGGTTACGTAATAAATCTGCGACTTTGCCGAAATCTGGATGTACGTAACCTTGCAGCATATTTTTTCCTTATTTTTGTGTTACATACATAGATTTATAGCAGTTATGTGGAAAATTGACATAAAATTGACACAATAAAATGGGTTGTTTGGATGCGCTTTTGTGTGATATGGGGAGGATTACTGCTTGTAGAGCTGACTAGCTTGGCTCTGCTGTCATAGTGCTTAATGCATTATGGTGGTTAAATAGTCTGTATTGAGTAAAGCACCTTGTTGGATTGAGCTAGATTGAATAGGAGAAGCTACATTGACCCACTATACGGCCTTTGCCGCCTCAGAATCACTGCGATGTCAAAATGAATCCTTTGTAGCAGAATTAGGAGGATCGCCTTCTCGTGCGTTGGCTCCAGATGTCGTTAGATTGCTGGAGTTGTTTACTGATGAATGTATGGATGCATATTTTTTGAGCCCTGTTGAGATGATTGATCTCAATCCAGTGGGCAAGAAAGTTGTATTAGGTGGTGTGACAGCGATCAAAAAGACGATAAAGCTTGCACTCAAAAAAGTGTTAGGAAAAGTACCTAACAACGAACTGGTGCCATTATCAGACTACATTGATTCTATGTTGTTGAAGCCGGAAGAAGGGAGTGACCTAACAACGTATATTGCGGTAGAACTGCCGGACGAGTTATACCTGCGTATCGCGGGTGTTGTGCAAAAAGGGAAAGATACAGAGCCACATTTAGTAGCAAAAGAATTCTCGATTGCGTTGTGTGATTTGGTGGATGTTGCTATTGAAAGTTATTTTGAACGACCGATTGACATGATGAAGTTGGGATACTTATCTGAGAAAATTGCTCGTTTGGCAAATGACACGGTGAGCTCTGGGGCAAAGACGGTAATTAAGAAGGTGACCAAAACTATGCGTAATGAAGAGTTGCAGGCATTTTTTCAGTTTACGGAGTCAATTATTATTGATGGCCCAGCATCGTGATTGATAAAAGCGTAGGAAGTCTGTGAGTTAAAGAAGTTATTGTATGGGCTTGGATGCTTGCTGTACGGCTTGTCGGACTATATAAATATCAGCGACATTTCCTTGCAGCATTCGATCTAGAGGCGATTCATATTGAAGTTCTGGGTGCGGGGTGCGCAGTATGTGAATGGCGCTCTTTGAGTTTTTGGCATTTATATTTTTAAAAACGTCATCGATATTCAGCAAATATGAAATGCGTTCTAGTGTGTCACGGGGCAGGGTTCCTGTTTTGCCATTCTTCCAGTTGGCATAGGTTGATGTTGCTGTAAGGCCAAGTAGGGTCATTGCATCTTGCCGGTTGAGTTTCCAGCGGTGAGCAATATCAAAAAAGCCTTTTAATGCTAATTCTGCGATACCTCGTCTTGCAACGATGTCTTGCTTGTCCATGGTGTAACTTGACCCTTGCTGGAAATACTCGTACAAAAAAGGCCGATAGAGTGATTCTATCGGCCTTGATTTACGCAGGCATCGTATTAATAACGATATTTACCTTCGTTAATATTACTTAAAATTTCATCTGTGACAGGTACGTATTCATCCGTACCTGGTAGCCAGGCGTAAATGGCTTCACCACTTGTTTTGCTTGGGTCAAAGGCTTCATCTTTAAGATTTGTTTTTTGATACTTAAAGGTACCCGTTGTTTCCATTTGTACTTTTACGCGAAGGAACAATGGTACTGCGTAGATAGGCATTTCAGCTTTAGCAAAAGATAATAAATCTTTGAAATCTAACGCTTCAACGGGAACAGAAGGTGTGATTGACGCCATGCCAGCACGACCGTTAGTGTTTGGTATTTCAACGCCGTAAGCGACAGCCTCAGAAATTTGAGGGTGTCGAGACATCAAGTTTTCGACCTCGGTAGTAGATACATTTTCGCCTTTCCAGCGATAAGTATCACCTAGTCGGTCAACAAACTGAACATGACCAAAACCGATGTCTCTTAACATGTCGCCAGTATTGAAGTAGCGATCACCTTTTTCAAATACATCTTGAAAAATAACCTTTTTAGTTTTTTCAGGATCGGTGTATCCATCAAGAGGTGATTTGTCATCAATTTTGGCAAGTAACAAACCTTTGCCACCTTTCTCTGCTTTTTTCATAAAGCCATCTGAGTTTAGATATGGCTTATCGTTCTCTTTATCATATTGAACCAGTGACCAGGGGATAGGAGAGAAGCCAACAGTGTTGTCAAAATTGAGGATATTAGTGAAACCAATATTACCATCACTTGCTGCATAAAGTTCGCAAACGTGATTTACGTTAAAGCGGCGCTTAAACGGCATCCAAACACCAGGGCGTAATCCATTACCCACCATTTTAACCACAGGGTTGTCTGAATCATCGGACTTCTCTGGCTGATCCATAAGGTAGCGGCATAGCTCCCCAACATAACCAATTGTAGTGGCGTTAAACTTGCGAGTATCTTTCCAGAAGTTGCTTGCAGAGAATTTGCGGCGAATTGCAAAACCTGATGCTCCAGCGATAGCTGACCCCCAACAAACAACAAGGCCTGTTGCGTGGTATAGCGGTAGGGTTGAGTACATGACATCTTTAGGTGTCATCTTTAATGAAGTGATACCAAAACCACCATAAGACTTCATCCAGCGACCGTGTTTGAAAATCCCGGCTTTTGGTAACCCTGTAGTACCCGAGGTATAGATATAAAAACAAGGATCGTTCATGTAGATCTTGTTTGTTGTGTCGGGGTTGTGGGTAGGGCTACTAGAAGATTCTGTAGAAAGATTTACATATCCCTTTGGCGCGGTACCGGGGTCTTTTGTTGTGTCGGTGTCTGCAACGAAAAATGTGTGGTTGTCGTCAATATTTATTTCAGCGCGAACTTCATTGTATATTGTAGAAAGTTCTTCGCCAATAATAACGGCTTTTGGTTTGACGAGATTAAAGCTGTGGATCAATACTTTATGTGTCTGAGAGGTGTTAATCATCGCACAAACCGCACCAACTTTGGCTACGGCTAACACGTTAACCAGAAGCTCTGGCCGATTTTCAATCAGAATCCCAACGACGTCACCTTTTTGTATGCCTTGACTAATCAGGTGATGGGCGATGCGGTTTGACCACTGGTTGACTTCATCGTATGTGAAGCGAACGTTCTCATAAAGTAGAGCGGAGCCTCTAGGGTTACGTTGTGCGGCTTGTTCAAATGCCCAGCCTAGGCCACATGATTGCGTTGGATCGGTAATGTTGGAAATTTTTAATCCTTTGACGATACTCGGAAGACCCTTCACGATGGAAGGAACTTTCTTCATCATCATACCCCACGTAATCATGTCTGTATTACTGCTGCTCATGGAACCCCCAAGGCTATCTTAAATTGTTCAGGTTGAAAGGAATTATTTGTGAGTGGAACGAGTAAAGCAATGCATAAGTTCTCGGTGGCTCGAGAACACATTTAAGTGCAAATAGAATGCTCATGGTTGCTTTTTGATCAGGTCTGTTCGAATGCTATACAAAACAGAGTTGTCCTTGATATCCACTTTTTACAAGGTGTAACATACCCATATGTGACCAGCCATGCAAGTGAATAGCCGTCAGAAATGACTTCATGGGGTGAATAAAGATACATAATGTAGATATCGTAAGGCTTACTCTGTTGTTATAGGAAAAACAGGCATGAAATAAGGGCACAAAGGCCCTTATTCTCTAGTCTTCAGTCGGTGTTTCGATTTGAATCAATAGCTGTCGATTCTTCACTTGATCACCAATGACTGCCGAAACATTGCTCACCAAGCCGTCGCAATCAGCTTTGATTTGGTGTTCCATTTTCATGGCTTCCACTACAGCAAGGGTTTGTCCGCTCGATACAGTATCACCTTCCTGACATAGTATATCGATTACGGACCCATCCATTGGGGCAATTATTCGCCCAGATCCTGCACTGTCAGAGCTAGCGGGCGGTTCATGTGTGATTTCCGTTAGCCCTAAACTATGTTTTCCTGTATCGATATAAACTGCGTTGTCTTGAATGAGGTAAGCAGAGTTGTACTTCACACCGTTAAATACGTATGTCGCAAAACCATTGCTTGTGTCGGTGATGGAAATATTATGGGTTTCAGCGTTGATGCCGACGACACTGTATTCGTTAGTATTCTCGGTGGGTGATAGCTCTAACTTTACTTTGTTATCACCTAATGCAAATGTAATGGGGCGTGATAGAGAATTAGAACTGTGCCATCCTTTTAAACGGTTGCGTTGTTGTGTGCTCGATGCTCCCGTTTGATAGTGGAATAGAGCGCCAGCTAATGCCAATTCTTGTGTGCTGGGTTGATAGGGTGAAAGGCTTTCGTCTTCAGCAAACTGTTCTTGTATGAACGCTGTTGTCGCGTTACCTGCAATAAAATGGGGATGACTGATAATGTTTTGTAGAAACCATTTGTTCGTGTGAACACCAAATAGTACGGTATCTTCAATGGCTCGACGCAGTTTTCGAATGGCTTCTTGGCGGTCTTTTCCCCAGACAATGATTTTGGCTAGCATCGGGTCATAGAACGGAGAAACATCAGAACCTTGCTGAATTCCATGATCAATACGCGCATCAGAATTTGTGTTGCGATCCTGCGGTGTTATCCATCGATGTACCGGGCCGGTTTGTGGCATAAATTGATTCGCTGGGTCTTCCGCGTATAGGCGAACTTCCATTGCATGACCGGTGAGGGTAACTTGACCTTGGGTAAGGGGAAGAGGTTGCCCGGCTGCCACTAATAATTGCCATTCCACCAAATCTAAACCGGTTATAAGCTCTGTAACAGGGTGCTCTACTTGTAGACGAGTGTTCATTTCTAGGAAATAGAATTCGCCATTGTCTGCAAGCAGGAATTCAACTGTACCTGCCCCAACATAATTGCAGGATTTAGCGGCTAATACGGCTGCTTCTCCCATGCGCTGGCGCAATTCTTCGTTTACGGCGGGAGAGGGTGCTTCTTCAACGACTTTTTGGTGGCGACGTTGAACAGAGCAATCTCGCTCTCCTAAATAAATAATGTTGCCGTGTGAATCTCCGAAAACTTGGATTTCAACATGGCGAGGGTTTAATACTGCGCGTTCCAGAATAAGCTCGCCACTGCCGAATGCATTCTCGGCTTCGCTGCGTGCAGATTTTATCGTTTGTTCGATGTCTTCAAAATCTGAAACAAAGCGCATGCCGCGACCGCCTCCGCCAGCCGAGGCTTTGACCATTAACGGTGCACCAATTTCTTTGGCTTGAGTCGCGAGAAAATCAATGGATTGATCTTCCCCTTGGTAACCTGGAATACAAGGAACGCCAGCGTCTTGCATTTCAATTTTTGATTGACGCTTGGAACCCATCAGTGTGATAGCTGCACTTGAGGGGCCGATAAAGGTAATGCCCTTTGTTTTGCAAATATCTGCAAACTCAGCGTTTTCTGAAAGAAACCCATAACCAGGGTGAATTGCATCAGCTCCGACAAGCTTTGCTGCTGCTAAAATTTTATCTACGCAAAGGTAGGATTCTGAAACCACTGATGAGCCAATATGTACCGCTTCATCAGCGACACGAACGTGGCGAGCGTTTGCATCGGCATCGCTGTATAACGCAACCGTTCGATAGCCCAGGCGCTGGGCCGTTTGCATGACTCTAACTGCAATTTCACCACGGTTAGCGATAAGGATTTTGGAAAATGTTGCCATTTTAATCTCCATTAAATAGTGTTTTGCCTTTATCTAAAACGGCAACTCTAGCTGGCCCACGTCGGTAAACGTTTTTGTATAAATGCCATAGTACCTTCTGAGCCTTCAGGGCTTTGTACTGCTGCAGCGAAGTCGACGGCCGCTTGGTCGAGTAAGGTTTCCATGTCGGTGTTACCAACATTAAGAATTAATTCTTTGGTGGCCCGGTTAGCTAATGGACCGCAACGTTTGACTTGTGATAACACATCAGAAAGCTGCTGTTCCAAGGTTTCATTTGTATCGCATACATAATGGGCGATGCCTATACGGTAAGCCTCATCACCGTTAAAACGAGCTCCCAATAATGTTAAACGCCGCGCTTGTGTTAGCCCGACACGGGTAACAACAAAAGGGGCAATTTGCGCCGGGATAATACCCAGGCCGGTTTCGGGTAAACCGAATTGAGCATCCTTTTTTGCAATAGCAACGTCAGAAACGCACGCTAACCCAAAACCACCGCCTAATACTGCACCTTCAAGAACAGCAATAACAACCTGTGGTGCTTGGTTTGCTTGAGTGATCATTCGACCAAATTGTCGATTAAGTTCAGCGAAAGGGTCCGCTTTACCTGCTTCAATAGTCGCTTGTATTTGCATACGAGCGCCAGCCATATCCTTTATATCGCCACCGGCGCAGAAATGATTCTCCGCCCCGCGTAATACAATCGCTCGAATATCAACGTTGTCTTTGATCGCTTCAAATACGGCCATCAGCTCGTTGACCATGGCTAGGCTCATAGCGTTTCGACATTTAGGGCGATTCAATGTGATGAACAGTGCATGATCTCGTTGTTCAAGTATTAAGGCGTCTGTTTGTGGTAATTGGTTTTCTGACATGATGCTTACCCTTTCTTTTTACTAGGTAAAATATCCATTGTTTTACAAATGATACCGAGCATTATTTCATCGGCTCCACCACCAACAGAGGCGAGGCGTCCGTCTCGAAACATTTGGCTAACGGGGTTGTCCATCATGTAGCCCATACCTCCCCAATATTGTAAGCATGAGTCAGCAACTTCTCGTAATAAACGGCCTGCTTTGAGTTTGCACATTGATGCTAGCTCAAGGGTTTTTTGTGGGTTGGCGTTACCGATATACAATTC
>MAAC01017880.1_pt1 | contig 31898 bp, 37 predicted proteins | sample 1115981 | NCBI WGS metagenome assembly MAAC01 (sample SAMN04961126, study PRJNA320927) | seawater metagenome | isolation source: sample BD02T64 sea water enriched with oil for 64 days | place: USA:Gulf of Mexico | collected 2013-07-27 | reverse complement strand
GTTTTAAACCCAAAATAATCGTAACCAAAATCACGATTATAAATAATCGTAGAATCTAATTCATCTGCATTTTTCATGATAACATCGTACACCTCATCACTTAAAAGTGGCGCTTCCTTTCCAGTACGTGGATTTACATATTCGTATAAATCTTTCATTACCGAAGAAAAGGTTTTCTTGGTGTTCTTATGAAGATTAGATACCGAAATTCTTGCTGCCAAACGAGCATAATCTGGATGCGAAGTGGTTAATGTAGCAGCAACCTCAGCTGCTAAATTATCTAACTCACTAGTCGTTACTCCATCGTAAAGCCCTTCAATCACACGCATGGCAACCTTTACAGGATCTACCAATTCGTTTAATCCATAGCACAATTTACGAACACGTGCCGTTATCTTGTCGAACATAATTGGTTCTTTGCGGCCATCTCTTTTAATTACATCCATTATTATTTAGTTTTATTAGTTAGTTGGTTTAAGGCAAAGGTTTTTTGCCCCATTATCTAAAATAATTGTAGGTTTTAGTGACAATAAAAAATCCACCCCTTGGGGAGAAGGCGGATAAATTTTAAAATTCTGCGTCGAAACTTATTTTACCTGATTCTTTGTCTTTCCCTGCATTAGCAACACCAGCTTTCTGGTATTCAGAAACACGTTTTTCAAAGAAATTAGTTTTTCCCTGAAGTGAAATCATATCCATAAAATCGAATGGATTTGTAGCATTATATACTTTCTCACATTCAAATTCTACCAACAGTCTGTCGGTTACAAATTCTAAATACTGTGTCATTAGTTTTGCATTCATCCCAATAAGACTTACCGGTAACGATTCTGTGATAAACGATCGTTCAATATCTAATGCATTTGTAAGTATATGAGTAATACGTTCTTTAGGTACTTTATTTATAATATGATTGTTGTGCAAGTGCACTGCAAAATCACAATGTAATCCTTCATCTCTAGAAATTAATTCGTTAGAAAATGTTAATCCTGGCAATAGCCCTCTTTTCTTTAACCAAAAGATAGAGCAAAAACTTCCTGAAAAGAAAATTCCTTCTACCGCTGCAAAAGCAATTAAACGTTCAGCAAAGCTAGGACTGTCTATCCATTTTAGTGCCCAATCTGCTTTTTCTTTAATCGCTGGAAAAACATCAATTGCTCTAAAAAGCTCATCCTTTTCTTTATCGTCACTTACATAGGTATCTATTAAAAGTGAATATACTTCAGAGTGGATATTCTCCATCATGATTTGAAAACCATAAAAGAATTTTGCTTCAGTATATTGTACTTCTGAAACAAAGTTTTCTGCTAAATTTTCATTTACGATCCCATCAGAAGCTGCAAAAAAGGCAAGGATATGTTTGATAAAATAACGTTCATCGTCATTTAATTTCTCTTTCCAATCGATTATATCTTGGTGCAAGTCAATTTCTTCAGCAGTCCAAATACTAGCTTCTTGTTTTTTATACCAATCCCATAAATCATGATGTTGGATGGGGAAAATCACAAATCTGTTTTTATTTTCTTGTAAAATTGGCTCAACTGCACTCATATTCCTTTTGCTTTAATATTTGATAAAATAACCTCTTGTTGTGTTGTAACAAATATGGAATTTTTTATGAATGTTTTTAGAAAAAAAGAATTTAGGTTTTCAACAAAGTTTTCAACACCCCTATTTTATAGCCCTACTAATATTTTGTTAAAACATCACTCTATTACGCTGTTTGTCAGGTTTTTATATTAACATAATTAATTTATAAACAAACTGAAAATAAGTCGTTGAAAACTCTGATAGGATGCAATTTTACAATACTTAAGGTCTAAAATTAAGTGGATTCTTAAAGATCGTTTTCAACAAATAAAGCTTGTATTATTTTTTAAATTGTCATCAAAAAAAAGCAGAAATCGAAAAATATATTTTTAAAAGAGAATAATATTAAGAATTGAGACTTGAAATTTTAATCTTGATATTCTGCTGCAATTTTTTCTAATTCCAGATACCAATTTTCTCCAAATTTTCGAATCAAGGCTTCCTTTACAAATTTATAAACAGGAACAGAAAGTTCTTTCCCAAGAGAACAGGCATCACTACATATAGGCCATTTATGATAATTTACAGCGGCAAATTCGCTATAATCCTGTACGCGAACAGGATACAAATGACAAGAAATAGGTTTTTTAAATGAAATTTCCCCTGCATTATAGGCGTCTTCAATTCCGCAACCCGCAATACCTTTTTCAGAAAAAGTAATATAAGCACATTCTTTTCCATGTATCAGAGGAGTTTCTAATTCTGAAAGGCCTGAAACGGTATGGGTTCCCTGTTCTTCTATAGCCTTAATCCCTTCTTTTCTTAAAAATGGTTTTACTTTTGGGTAAATCTCTTTAAGAATTTTTACTTCTTCTTCGGTAACTGGAGCTCCCGCTTCTCCTTCCACACAACAAGCGCCTTTACAGGCACTAAGGTTGCATACAAATTCCTTTTCTATGATATCTTCTGATACTATTGTCTTTCCTAATTGAAACATTTGGCAAAAGTAGTTTGTTTTAATTTAAAAATATTTCAGTTTTATAATTAGTTTTGCCACAATAATTACTTGAAAAGATGCAATTTAACTTTAAAGAAATATTAACCGCTACCATGATTCTTTTTGCGGTGATCGATATTGTAGGGAGTTTACCTATTATTATTTCACTTCGTGAAAAAGCAGGGCATATTCAATCTGAAATGGCTTCGATAATCGCAGCGGTTTTAATGATTGTTTTCTTATTTCTAGGAAAACAAATTCTAAGTTTGATTGGTATTAATGTAAATGAATTCGCTGTTGCAGGGTCTTTAATACTTTTCTTTTTAGCCTTAGAAATGATTCTTGGCATTACTTTATTTAAAGAAGATGAAGATAGTGACCCAAAATTAACTTCCGTATTTCCACTGGCATTTCCATTATTGGCAGGTCCTGGAAGTTTAACTACTTTACTTTCTTTAAGAGCAGAATACCAAATAGAAAACATTATAATAGCAGTACTAATAAACATTTTATTTATCTATTTGGTTTTAAAGACCTCTGGGAAATTACAGCGTATTTTAGGTAAAAATGGAATTATTATTATTCGAAAAGTATTTGGTGTTGTTCTTTTAGCAATTGCTGTAAAACTGTTTACTTCAAACATTCAGTTATTATTTAACTAACACCTCAACAACACTTCAGCAAGCTCAGTGACCTGCTCAGTGACCTAAAAATGATTTAATATGAAAAAAGTTATTTACCTTTTTATTGGAATTGCCATAATTCTCATCCTTTATAACTTTACATTTTTAGATTTTTCAAATCTATTTGAAGGGGAAAGTGGAATTGCTTTAATCGGAATTTTTGCCGGAGCTTGTGTTATTTTACTGATGTTAATTTTACGAACTTCTCGTAAAATAGCAAAGAAGAAAAGATAATTATTCTGGCACTTGAGTAGTTTAATTTAACTCTAATTCAATTACTTTTTTAAGCATTGGATCGTCCAGGTTTAGAATAAACTCATAAGTATTACTGCCAAACAACTGCTGAGCGATACTGGCCTTTAAAATATTTTTAATGTGATCTTTGTGATCTTCAAATCCAACATGAGCTTCATCCATTCTGGAATATTCAAAAAACTCGTGCAATAACCCTTCATCAACTACGTAATTATCCACAAAATTCTGAAGTTTATACTCATTAAAGTTTTGTCGGTTTCTTTCTAAATATTCAAACACAAAATAACTTGCAAAGCCACTTCTAGAAATATATTCTAAGGTCTCATTTTCAATACTAGTATCCTTTGGAACAAAAACATCTGGAATGATACCTCCACCACCATATACCACTTTGCCTTTTGGAGTTACAAAACGCAAAGAATCTGCTACTTTTATACTATCTGCACTAATCATTTCTCCATTAGTATAGCGTTTTTCATAATCTTCGTAATAGGCACTATTCCCATTGCCATAAGGACGTTGAATGGATCTTCCTGTAGGTGTATAATACCTAGCAATAGTTAAACGTACCGCACTACCATCACCAAGAGACATTTCGCGTTGCACCAACCCTTTACCAAATGACCTGCGTCCTATTATAGTCCCTCTATCATTATCTTGTAATGCTCCTGCAATAATTTCGCTGGCAGAAGCAGAATTTTCGTTTATTAAAATATATAAAGTTCCATTTTCAAAATCACCATTTCCATTAGCATAGGTTTTATCCACTTTTCCACTTTTATTTTTGGTAATCAAAATGAGTTTATCATCTTCTAAAAATTCGTCGATAATTTTTTCAGCCGAAGAAATATAACCTCCGGGGTTGTTTCTTAAATCCAAGACTAATTTGCTAATCCCGTTATCTAAAAGTTCGTCTAACGATTCTTTAAATTCATCATAAGTAGTTTCAGAAAAACGATTCACTTTTATATAGCCTACTTCATCTGTTAATTTATAGGAAGCATCCACACTTATAATAGGCACTTCTTTTCGTTTCACTTTAATATTAAGTAAGTCTTCTTCCCCTTTTCTGAAAATCTTTAAATTTACTTTACTGTTTATTTTTCCTTTTAAATATTTGGTAATACTATCTCTTTGTATAGAATCTCCAAAAATCTTTTTTTCATTTGCATAAAGTAAGCGATCTCCTGCTTTAATTCCAGCTTTTTCAGCAGGCCCACCAGCAATAGTTCTAATTACCGCAATAGTATCTTTATATACATAAAAGCTTACGCCTATTCCCACAAAGTTACCACGCATATCGTCGGCATTGTCGGCATATTGGCTTTTTGGAATATACACGGAATGTGGATCTAAATTTTCCAGAATTCTGTTTACAGTGATATCTACAATACTATCTGTGTTTACATCATCAACATATTCGTAATCTATATAATCTATAAGACGGTTGAGTTTATCTTTTTTAGAGTTTTTGGCAAATATTTTATCTGAAGTATCTGTAAAGTTAAATTTTGAACCAATAAAAACACCAGCAGCTACAGCTACTCCTAATAATAAGGGAATATATTTTTTTTGAAAACTCATTTATTCTTTTAAATCCTTAAGGTGTACTATATCAACTCCTGCCCTTCTTAAAAAATCTACGCCAGATGTATCCTTATATTTATCCATATAAACCATACGGGTAATGCCCGCTTGATGTATCAATTTACTACATCCCTGACAAGGAGACATGGTAATGTACAAAGTAGCACCTTTACAAGATTGCGTGGAAGAAGCTACTTTTAAAATGGCATTTGCCTCGGCATGTAACACATACCATTTGGTGTTTTGCTCTTCGTCTTCACAAATATTCTCGAACCCAGATGGCGTACCATTATAACCATCGCTAATGATCATTTTATTTCTAACAATTAAAGCACCTACCTGTCTTCGATTGCAATACGATAATTTACTCCATTCCTTAGCCATTCGTAAGTAGGCAATGTCGTATTTGAGTTGCTTTTCGGGTTTCATGTGTATTTGCTATTGTTTTTTTTACAGTCATCCCTTATAAACTTCGGGAAAACCCTGTTGCTGCAATTAGTCATTTTAATAAGTACGGAAATAATAATCACGCACGTTTTATAATAAAAATATACAAGGCGAATTTAATATGAAGTTCTTAGCCATCAAAACATCTCGACGTTAAATATTGTATAAAGTCTGTTAGATCACTGAGTTTGCTTGCTCTGATCTTGCTTGCACTGAGCAGTTCGATAAATTCACTGTACCACTTGTCGATTGTTAAAAAGGCCAATTCCGTTGTAGCATAGGAATAACCAAGCCTATTACTATTGCAGAAACTACCAATACCCAATCTCTTTTATTGAATCTAAAAATTCTTTGAAAAATAAAGCCAAGGAGTAAAACAAATAACACAACGATGAGTTGCGCTATTTCGATACCTAATGCAAATTCCAGTAATGGAAGAATTGCTTTATCATCATTTATAATCTTAAAATAGGAAGCAAAGCCAAAACCATGAATTAACCCAAAGAATATAGTAATTACATAAAATAATCCAATAGATTCTGAATATCTGTTTTTACCAGCAGTAATTAAATTATATACCGCAGCAATTAAAATAGTAATGGGGATTAAAAACTCTATCCAATTACTCGAAACTGTCACCACATTATAACTTGCCAATAACAAAGACATGGTATGCCCCACGGTAAATAGGGTTACTAGTATAAATATATTTTTCCAACTCGAAAAAGTATAGGCAGCCACCAATACAATTAAAAATAATATATGATCGTAAGCTTGCCAATCAAGGACATGATTAAGACCTAAATTTAGGTATAGCCAAAAATCTGACATACTTATAAGGGATTTAGTAGGTTAAAACCCAAAGATAGTCAATAAGACTTAATTATTGTATCTTTATTGTTTACTCCCCCCCTAATTTAAATGTTATGAAAAAAACACTACTTATTGTATTGATTAGCTTTTTTAGCTTTCAAAGTTTTGCTCAAGACCCAGATCCAGATTTGTTTAGAACTTGGTATTTATATTTTGTTCAACAAACTGATTTAGATTATGAATATGATATTTCAGAAATAAATCCAGCAATCCACCCATTTATAACAATTTTAGAAAACTTAGATTTTAACGGGGAAGGAGCTTGCAATACTTTTAATGGTAATTATGAACATCAAGGAACAAATGATATGATGGCAATTAACTTTAACGGTACCGATAATGACTGTGGTATTCAAATTCACAATTCATTTGAAAACTCTTATTTCGGGTTTATGCAAAGTGGGTTTTGGTATTATATTAGTCAAGATAGCGATGGCTTAACTTTATCTTTAGGTCACCCATTTATGGGCTACGCAATTTTTAAAGATTACCCCCTTTCAACTTCAGATTTTACACTAAATAACATCGCTATTTACCCTAACCCTGTTTCAGATAAACTTTATATTTCTTCTGAAAACATAGCAATCGAATCCATCTCTATATATTCTTTAACTGGAAAGAAAGTAGCTGATGAAACAAACAAAACTAATTCCATAGACGTTTCAACACTATCTAAAGGGATGTATTTTATCGAAATCTCTTCCGCATCTGGAAAATCTATAAAAAAGTTTATTAAAAAATAATGTTTATTTAATAAGAAATATCAATTCAACAATGATTTGATACAACTCTTGTTTTTTACGCAAATATTAGAGTGTATTTTTCAACAGTTAGCAACCCCATGCTGTTTTTTTTAACGAATTAACAAGCTACAACTCTTCCTATTCCCTTGTAATAAAGACTTTTATTGTTAAAATGTGTTAAATTACTACTTTGTTATGCAAAGTACTGTAACATTTTTGTTTTTATTCCGTCTATCTAGTGTAACAATCAAATAAAAACTTAAAAACAATAAATAATGAGAACTTTAAACAACAATCAGATCACACAAAAATTAAGCACTACTAAAGCTTTTACATGGAACTCGAAAAGACGTTTCAAATAATAAAAAGGAAATAAAAGAATATCAATCAATAAAACCAACAATCATGAGAACACTAAACAACAACCAGATCACACAAAAATTAAGCAGCACTAAAGCTTTTACTTGGAATTCGAAAAGACGTTTCAAATAATAAAAAGGAAACAAAAAATTATCAACCAATAAAACAACAATCATGAGAACTTTAAACAGCAATCAATTAACAGAAAAACTAAGTACTTCAAAATCTTATTTATGGAATTCAAAAAGACGATACAGAAAATAGGGCATTCCCCTTCATCAATCAAAACCTAAAAACCTCAACATTTTAAAATGTTGAGGTTTTTTTATGTACTCAAGGCGGGAATCGAACCCGCACGCCGTGAAGCACTGGATTTTGAATCCAGCGTGTCTACCAATTCCACCACTTGAGCAGGTAGACGGCAAAAATAAGCATTAAATTAATAAATATTAATAATTAATCGGTTCATTTTTTGGTAAACCGTTGTTATTAATTTTACTTTTGCAGCAACTACAACACAACCTAAAAATGTCGACACCAACTCCTCCCACTAAAATCTTTGCCTGTAAGCAAAGTCAGCACCTCGCAGAAAATATTGCTAAAGAATACGGAATTCCATTAGGAAATGTAATCACATCCCATTATAGTGATGGTGAGTTTCAACCCTCTTTTGAAGAATCTATTAGAGGTAGTCGTATTTTTATTGTGGGTTCTACACACCCTAACAGTGACCACTTAATGGAAATGCTGTTAATGTTAGATGCTGCAAAACGTTCTTCTGCTAGGCATATCGCCGCAGTTTTACCCTATTTTGGTTGGGCTCGTCAAGACAGAAAGGACAAACCTCGGGTACCTATTGCAGCAAAATTGGTTGCTAAAATGTTAGAGACTGCAGGAGCTACTCGTATTATTACCATGGATTTACACGCAGATCAAATTCAAGGTTTTTTCGAGAAACCCGTAGATCATCTTTTTGCTTCTACTATATTCTTACCCTATTTAGAATCTTTAAAACTAGACAATTTAACAATTGCTTCACCAGATATGGGAGGTTCTAAACGTGCTTATGCCTATTCAAAATTTTTAAAAAGTGATGTCGTAATTTGTTATAAACAGCGTGAAAAAGCCAATATCATTTCACATATGGAACTTATTGGTAATGTTGAAGGAAAAAATGTTGTATTGGTAGATGATATGGTAGACACTGCTGGCACTCTTGCTAAGGCAGCCGATTTAATGATAGAACGTGGCGCATTAAGTGTTAGAGCTATTTGTACCCATGCCATTCTCTCTGGTAATGCTTACGAAAAAATTGAAAACTCAAAATTAGAAGAGTTAATCGTTACAGATTCCATTCCTCCAAAAAGAGAAAGCTCAAAAGTAAAAGTGCTAAGTTGTGCTAAACTTTTTGCTGATGTCATGCAAAGTGTAAATTCTAACAAATCTATAAGTACAAAATTTTTGATGTAACTCTCAGAAATTCAGTCAGAATACCCTATTAAAAAAGACTGTCTTTTTCTTTTCCTTAATCAGAAAAAGCCGCATCTTTGCACCCGCTTACAAATTAAGGTAAGCTCAATAATTTTTTAATAAAAATATATAAAATGAAATCAATTACAATCAACGGATCTCAAAGAGAAAGCGTGGGCAAGAAAGCAACAAAAGCCTTACGTAATGCTGGTCAGGTTCCTTGCGTAGTATACGGAGGAGAAAAGACTTTGCATTTTTCAGCAGAAACAAAAGAATTTAAAAATTTAGTTTACACTCCAAATGTACACACAGTAGTAATTGTACTAGAAGACGGCTCTAAAATAGATGCTATTCTTCAAGATATACAATTTCACCCTGTAACAGACAATATCCTTCACGCCGATTTTTATCAAATTTTTGATGATAAAGAGGTAAGTATGGATATTCCTGTACGTATGTCTGGTAGCTCACCAGGGGTTCGTAATGGAGGTGTTTTACGTATTGTTAGACGATCTTTACGTGTAAAAGCATTACCAAAAAATCTTCCTGATTTCCTTAATGCTGATATTTCTGAAATGAAAATTGGTGATATTATGACGGTTGCCAATTTATTAGGTGAGGGCTTTACGATCTTACAAGAGGAAAGAAGAGTTGTTTGTCAAATAAGAACTTCTCGTGTAGCTGTTGAAGATGAAGTAACAGATGAAGAAGGTGAAGAAGGTGAAGAAGCTGCTGCCGAAGGCGAAGAAGCTGCTGAAGCTCCTGCTGAAGGATAGGAATAAAAAAAATAATATACTTTTAAAAAAGACTGTCTATATAGGCAGTCTTTTTTATTTTTACGAAAGATTTAAAACCTTATGTTTTCTTTTTTTAGAAAACTTTTTGCAAATACTCCCAACAGAATATTAACTGAAGGCGACCCCATGAAAAAATTTCTTATTGTAGGATTAGGAAATATTGGCCCTAAATATGAAAATACAAGGCACAATATTGGATTTAAAATTCTTGATTTTTTAGCAGAAAAAGAATCTCTTATCTTTGAAAGCGCAAAACTTGGTGTGGTTACCACCTATAAATTAAAAGGAAGAACCTTTTTATTATTAAAGCCTAGCACCTTTATGAACCTTAGTGGAAAAGCAGTTAGGTATTGGCTTGAAAAAGAAAAAATCCCTATCGAAAACTTATTAGTGGTTACCGACGACTTAAATCTTTCTTTTGGCACTTTTAGAATAAAGTCCAAAGGAAGTGATGGAGGACATAACGGACTCAAAGACGTTCAACAAATATTAAATACTACAAAATACAACCGGTTTAGATTTGGAATAAGCGACACATTTTCTCAAGGAAAACAAATAGACTATGTGCTAGGCGAATGGATTGAAGAAGAAGAAAAGTTACTATCAGAAAGATTATCAAAAGCTACTGAAGCTATTAAGTCTTTTGGTTTGGCAGGAATGGCAAACACGATGAATACATTTAACGGAAAATAATATGAACGAGTATCCTTCTGTATCCTCCTATCATAATCCAAACCCTAGTGTGGTAACTATAGGTACTTTTGATGGGGTTCATATTGGTCATAGAGCTATTTTAAATCGTTTGACAAAAATCGCTGATAAAGAAAACTTAGAGTCTGTAGTACTCACTTTTTTTCCACATCCTAGAATGGTGTTGCAAAAAGACGCAGAAATCAAACTCATCAACACCATAGAGGAACGGAAAATATTATTAGAAAAAACAGGATTAAATCAATTGATCATTAATCCTTTTACCAAAGAATTTTCTCGATTAACAGCCCTTGAATTTGTTAGAGATATTTTAGTAAATCAATTACATCTTAAAAAAATAATTATAGGCTACGACCATCGCTTTGGAAGAAATAGACTTGCAACTATAGAGGATCTAAAGGAGTTTGGTAAGACCTATAATTTTGAAGTTATAGAGATAAACGCACAACAATTAGAAGAAGTTTCGGTAAGTTCTACAAAAATAAGAAAAGCCCTAGAGGAAGGGAATATCGAAACCACAAATAAGTATTTGGGCTATCCCTTTATGCTTTCAGGAACTATAGTAAAAGGTCGAGGCATAGGAAAAACCTTAGACTTTCCAACAGCCAACCTACAAATTGAAGAAGATTATAAGCTCATTCCAAAAAAAGGGGTTTATGTAGTACAATCAGATATTTCAGGAAGAATAATTTATGGAATCACTAACATTGGAACGAATCCTACAGTTGGAGGTAAAAAGAAAACTATAGAAACTTACTTTCTAGATTATAACGAAGATCTATATCATCAATGTATCCAACTTGAATTTCTTACCCGAATAAGAGATGAAAAAAAGTTTAAGTCTGTAAAAGAATTAAAAGATGCAATCCGAGAGGATGAAAAATTCGCAAGGAACTATTTAATTTAACATGAAAAACTTCCTCTTTAAACAAGTTGATAATACAGGTCTTGTTCTTTTTAGAGCAGTTTTTGGATTATTAATTTCTTTAGAGGCTTTTGGAGCAATTGCCACAGGTTGGGTTAGACGAGTTTTGGTTGAACCTGATTTTACATTTAACTTTATTGGTTTCGATTTTCTACAGGTATTTATAGGTAGTAGAATATATTTCTACTTTGTAATCATGGGAATCTTCGGCATCATGGTAATGTTGGGTTATAAATACCGATATGCCATGTTTTTCTATGCCTTAATGTGGTCCACCGTATATTTTATGCAAAAAACATCTTATAATAACCATTATTATTTAATGGTGTTACTATGTTGGTTGATGGCTTTTTTACCAGCGAATAAAGATTTTTCTTTAGATGCTAAATACAAACCTTCTTTTAAATCGTCCGCAATGCCCAACTGGTGCAAAGGGGTAATTATACTGCAAGTAGCTATTGTGTTTATATACGGATCTGTAGCCAAATGGTATCCGGACTGGCTTGATGGAACTGCACCAGGCTTATTTATGAAATCCAAAAAAGGCTATTGGCTTATTGGAGGATTGTTACAAGAAACTTGGGTACATTATGTAGTTGCGTATTTTGGAATACTATTCGATTTATTAATTATTCCAATGTTACTCTGGAAGCGAACTAGATTATTAGGGTTTTACTTATCTATATTCTTTCATTTGTTTAATTCTATAGTATTTCAAGTAGGGATATTCCCCTATATGTCTATTGCGTTTGCATTGTTTTTCTTTAGTTCTGAAATTTTACAAAAACGATTCCTTCCAAAGAAACAAATCTATACTAACAATGAAATTATCGTTCCAAAACACAGTAATATACTGATTGGTATATTTTTTGTTTATTTTATATTTCAAATTGCATTACCCCTTCGACATTGGGCTATCTCAGATAATGTACTATGGACAGAAGAAGGTCACCGAATGAGTTGGCGTATGATGTTACGATCAAAAAGTGGAACCCTAACTGTACGAACAGAAGACTTGGCAACGGGAGAAAAAAAGGTCTATGATTATGGCAAGATTTTATCTAACAAACAACGTAGGGTAGTCAAGACTAAACCTGATTTACTCTGGCAATTGGCTCAGAAAATAAAATATATAGAAAAAGAAAAAGGGAATGATGTTGCGGTTTATATGAATGTAAAAGTTAGTATTAATGGAGGGCCTTATTTTCCATTTACGGATCCCGAAGTAGATATCTCCGCTCAAAAATGGAGTCTATACACACATACAGATTGGTTATTACCTTCGCCTGTAGATTATCATAATAAATCAAAGTAAGATGAATTCAAGTAAAATAATTAAAGAGCTACAACGTAATAAAAGCGTTTTTAAAGAATTGCTTTTAAATTGTACAAAAGAAGAATATCTCTGGAAGCCAAATAAAAATAAATGGTGTTTGCTAGAAATTGTTTGTCATTTACACGATGAAGAAATAGAGGATTTTAGAACAAGAGTGCATTCTGTGTTGGATAATCCAGAAACTTCTTTACCTCCTATTGATCCTGTTAGTTGGGTTATAGAACGAAAATATTTGGAGCAAGGTTATAATGCTAAAGTGGATTCCTTTATTAAAGAAAGAGAAAAATCGATCAAGGGATTACAACAACTTAAAGCGCCCAATTGGGATAATACCTATCAACATCCAAAATTTGGCCCTATGTCTGCAAAATTATTTTTATCCAATTGGCTGGCTCACGATTATCTACATATTAGACAAATACTAAATTTAAAATTTGAATATTTAAAATATCATTCAGGGGAAAATCTAAATTATGCTGGCGAATGGTAATAATTCCATCTTTTTTAAACATTAAATAAGACCTATCAGGTTTTGTAAACCTATTAGGTCTGTGTAACTTCGCAAGCTCAAAGTTTTAGGAAAATGTTACAAGTAAACGAAATACGGGAAAACAAAGGAGAATTTATAAAAGCGCTTACTAAGCGAGGATTTGATGCTACACAACTTTTTGAAGAGGTGTTAGAGGCAGATGAAACACGTAAAGCAACGCAAACAAAATTGGATGAAACCCTAGCCCAATCCAATACGTTTTCCAAAGAAATAGGAATGCTTTATAAAAATGGAGAAGCTCAAAAAGCTAACATATTAAAAGAAAAGACCGTTCAATTAAAAGGGTTATCTAAGGAGCTTTCTGAAACGTTAAACAATGCAGCAAATAAATTGCAGGAATTGTTGTTTACGATCCCTAATATTCCAAATGAATTAGTTCCTGCAGGAACCGATGAAAACGATAATGAAGAGGTATTTAGTGAAGGTGAAATTCCAGTACTTAAAGATAATGCGATCCCCCACTGGGAGTTGGCAAAAAAGTATGACATCATAGATTTTGAATTGGGTGTAAAAATAACAGGTGCAGGATTTCCGGTTTATAAAGGAAAAGGGGCTCGTTTGCAACGTGCTTTGATTGCTTATTTTTTAGATAAAAATACAGAAGCTGGTTATACAGAATATCAAGTTCCTCATATGGTTAATGAAGCCTCAGGTTTTGGAACAGGACAATTGCCAGACAAAGAAGGGCAAATGTATCATTCTACTGTAGATGATTTGTACTTAATCCCAACAGCAGAAGTTCCAGTAACCAATATGTTTAGAGGGAATTTATTAGCTCAATCTGAACTTCCCATTACTTGTACTGCTTACACGCCTTGTTTTAGAAGAGAAGCAGGAAGTTATGGCGCACATGTTCGTGGTTTAAACAGACTACATCAATTTGATAAAGTCGAAATTGTTCGTATAGAACACCCCGATAATAGTTATAAGGTTCTGGACGGAATGGTTGAGCATATAAAAGATATTTTAAGAGACTTAAAACTCCCTTACCGAATACTACGTTTGTGCGGTGGAGATTTAGGATTCACATCTGCTCTTACCTATGATTTCGAAGTATTTTCAACTGCTCAAGATCGTTGGTTAGAAATTTCATCTGTTTCAAATTTTGAGACTTTTCAAGCCAATAGACTAAAGCTTCGTTATAAAGATGAAAATAAAAAGAATAATCTCGTTCATACCTTAAACGGAAGTGCCTTAGCACTACCAAGAGTATTGGCGGGTATTCTGGAAAATTATCAAACCCCAGAAGGCATTAAAATCCCAGAGGTATTAGTTCCTTATTGTGGTTTTGATATGATTAATTAAATTAATATGAATTCTTTAGTTTCTACAGCTTGGCTTTCTAAAAATTTCAAAGACCCAGATTTGGTGATATTGGATGCCAGTTTAGAAAGTAATGTAGCAAACTTAGAAGTTAATTATCCCAATATTCAAATTAAAGGCGCTCGCTTTTTCGACTTTAAAAACGTTTTTGTAGATGAGAATAGCGACTTACCCAATATGCTGCCATCTCCTACTGTTTTTGAAAAAGAATGTAGAAAGTTAGGCATTAATACCTCCAGTAAAATTGTTGTTTACGATAATGTAGGTGTTTATGCAAGCCCTAGAGTTTGGTGGATGTTTAAAGCGATGGGGCATGATTCTATTGCAGTATTAGATGGTGGACTTACCAATTGGAAAAATAATAATTTAGACTGTGAACCAATAGGGCAAGCCAAGGTCAAATTCGGAAATTTTAAAGTAAATTTTAAACCCGAATTAGTTCGGAATTCTCTTCAAATTTTAGAAAATTTAGATAAAGAGAAGGAGATTGTTTTGGATGCTCGCTCTACCCAAAGGTTTAAAGGATTGATTCCAGAAACAAGAGAAAACCTAAAAAGTGGCCATATCCCCAACTCTTTTAACCTTCCTTTTTTAGAGGTGTTAAACGATGGAACGTTTCAGTCTAAAGAAGAACTGATATTAGTATTTGATAAATTCAATATAAAAGATAAAGACTTAATTTTTACTTGTGGTTCAGGGATTACCGCTTGTATTCTTCAGCTGGCCTCTGAAATTATCGGGCATACTAATACCTCAATTTACGATGGTTCCTGGACAGATTGGGGGCAAATTGATGGATTTCCTATAGAAAAATAACCTTGTTTTTTGACATTTATTTAAGAAAGCATTTTCCTATCTTTATCCCATGCGTAAACTCATTTTCATCTTATTTCTATTTTTCATAACCATTGTTAATGCTCAAAAAGATTTAATTGCTAAAAATTATTTTGAGCAAGGAGAATACGAAAAAGCGCTTGCACTTTATGATAAGCTTTACAAAAAAACACAACGCTTTGATTATTTTATGGCATTAGTTGCTTCTCATCAACAACTGGAAGATTACGAAGAAGCGGAGCAGTTATTACAAAACAAACTCAATTCTCCAAGAATTAATCCACAAATATTTATAGAGTTAGGATACAATTATTCCCTTCAAGAAAAAGATTCTCTAGCAGATACAAACTATAATCAAGCTATTCAATATTTAGAAACCAATGTAATTTATGCCTATAGTATTGGAAGCACTTTTGAAAAATATAGCTTGTTAGATTACGCAGTTAACACCTATGAGTTATCTATGGAAATTAATCCTGAAAAGGATTTTAGTTATCAGTTAGCAAGGCTTTATGGGGAACAGGGCAATCTAGAAAAAATGTTTAGTAGCTATCTGAATTTAATTAAGAAAAACCAAACCTTTAGAAGTATTGCGGAACGAAACTTTAGTTTATACATTACAGAAGACCCTCTTAATAAAGCTAATCTTTTATTAAAAAAAACGCTGTTGCAAAAGTTGCAGAAAAATCCAAACGTAATGTATAATGAATTGCTGAGTTGGTTGTTTATTCAGCAAAAGGATTTTAAAAAAGCATTTGCACAAGAAAAGGCGATTTACAGACGTATGGAGGATGGTGATATGGGAGGAATTATAGATCTAGCATTTATTACCATCGCTGAAGAAGATTATGAAAACGCTACAGATATCGTAACTTTTCTAATTGAAAACGCCACAACCCCAGAAGCTAAAATAGAAGGACATCAGCATTTAATGAAAATTAATCTTAAAACTTCCTCAAAAAAAGAATATGCTAAAATTGAAAAACAATATGAAGAGCTATTGGATGAGTTTGGTCGAGGAAGGAATACCTATAGACTTCAGATTGATTATAATTATTTTTTGGCTTTTCAATTTCAACAAAAAGAAACTGCGATATCCAATCTTAAAAAATTATCTAAAGAGCCACTTACACCCTATCAAGAAGCTCGAGTAAAGATGCAGTTGGCAGATATATTAGTCTATGATGAAAAATTTAATCAAGCTTTAATTTACTACTCTCAAATTCAGAAAAAAGTAAAGGGAGATGAATTGGCACAGGAAGCTCGTTTTAAAGTTGCTAAAACCAGTTATTATAAAGGGGATTTTATCTGGGCTCAAGTACAATTGGATGTGCTAAAAAAGTCTGCTTCACAATTAATTGCTAACGATGCCATGCAACTTAGTTTGATGATTAGAGATAACTCTATTGAAGATTCGACCCAAACTGCTTTAAAATTATATGCAAGAGCTGACCTATTGGCACTTCAGAAAAAAGAAAGCGAAGCTATCTCTGTTTTAAAAGAGATTCTAGAAAATCATAAAGGTGAAAAAATTGAAGATGAAACTTTATTAAAGATGGGAGAATTGTATGAGATAAAAAAGGAATACACCAAAGCTGAGGCCTCCTATTTAACTTTAATACAGTTTTATAATGAAGATATCTTAGCAGATGATGCGCATTATCATTTAGCAAAATTATACGAAACAAAATTAGGCCAACCAGAAAAAGCAAAGCAATACTATGAGCAAATCATTTTTAATTTTGCAGATAGTATCTATTTTGTTGAAGCTCGTAAGAAATTTAGAATCCTAAGAGGAGATGAAATTGAATAGCATCCTCTTGTATAATGATGTTGATTGAAAACAAATGCTATTGATAAAACCTAAAAAAACAAAAAATGATTATTTATAACGTTACCGTAAATATTGATGGGAGTATCCACGAAGAATGGTTGTCTTGGATTAAAAACCATATTCCTGAGGTTTTAGCAACTGGAAGATTTATAGATGCTAGACTCACCAAAGTTTTAGTAGAAGAAGAAATGGGTGGAGTAACCTATGCTATACAATACAGGGCAAAATCTAGAGAAGATTTAGACAATTATTATAAATTTGATGCTGATAAATTAAAAAGGGAAGCACTATTAAAATTTGCTGATAAAATGCTTGCTTTTAGAACTGAACTAGAAATTATTGATGAGTATTTTGTAACTCATAATTAGTTTTATTTATCTAAGACAAAAGTATTGAGTATCCTAATAGGGATATATCTTATTATTCCATTCTATAAAATAGCAAAGTGAAATAGTTGTATCCATTCTCGTTTTTTAAAATTCCAAGTCCAGCATGGGTAAATAAACCTTCAATGATTTCTTTATGAGATGGACTATTTATCCAAGCATAAACAACTTCTTCTGCAGTTGAGTAACCTTTCGCAACATTTTCACCAACCTGAATTGCCCCTTGATTCATTAGAGCACCAGAGCGTCTAGAAAAATAATCATGATTTATCTGTTCCAAATCAATCATATACTTTGTGTGTTCCACTGCATAAGCAGAGGCATATTGCTGGTCTATTATAATATTTGAAAGCTCTTGAGATGTTCTGTACTCATTTATCAACACAAGTATTTCATCTGCCAATTGCCAATCCGTTTCCAAGGAAAGATTTAGATCGATTTCATAATTTGACTCTTCTAAAGGGTCGGTTTCGTCGGTGGTACAGGATACAGTTAGGCAAATAAATGCCATAGCAAGTAGGTAACTTTTAGTAAGTTTTATCATTTTGGGGATATCAAATTTAGAGCATGATTCTGGCAAAAATAAAAGAATAGTTGAAATAAAAAATATTTTTTCTACTTAGTATTTTACTTAATAACTTATTTATGAAGTCTTTAATTTCATGTTACAGAACCTAAACCATGTAAAGTATCTAAAAATAGGGGCATTTGCATTATATTTGTTTATTGAATAAAGTTAAAATCGAAAAAATATTTAACATTTTTTTGCTGCATTTTTTTATGAATATTGAAAAATTATAACAAATTATTTGAAAGAAAAGTAGTTCAACGAATTTTTTTTAACGAATCTGATACTTTAGATATACAAAGTAAAATATATAAATGAATAATCAAGTAAGAGCTAAAAAACATCTAGGTCAACATTTTTTAAAGGATGAAGAGTTTGCTGAAAAAATTAGCGATACCCTTACCTTCAAAGGCTATAAAAATGTTCTAGAAATTGGTCCGGGTATGGGAGTACTTACCAAATATTTAGTTGAAAAAGATGTCGAGGTTATCGCCATGGAGCTGGATAAAGAATCTGTTACTTATCTAGAAGATCATTTTAAAAATAAAAATCTTCAAATAATCCAAGCAGACTTTTTAAAATTCGATTTATCAAATTTTTTTAATGGAGAGCCTTATGCGATAACAGGGAATTTTCCTTATAATATTTCTACACAGATCGTATTTAAAATGTTGGAATGGAAAGAACAAATTCCAGAATTTACGGGGATGTTTCAAAAAGAAGTCGCCCAACGTATTTGTAAAAAAGAAGGAAGTAAAACCTACGGCATTATGTCGGTTTTAGTTCAGGCTTATTATGATGCCGAATACTTATTCACAGTACCTCCTACCGTTTTTCAACCTCCTCCAAAAGTGGATAGTGGTGTACTTAGATTATGCCGAAAAGAGAATTACAGTCTTCCATGTAATGAAAAAATGTTCTTTAAAGTCGTGAAAACTGCTTTTCAGCAACGAAGAAAAACAATGCGTAATAGCTTAAAAGTATTTAATCTTTCCGATAAATTAAAAGAAGATACTATCTTTGGGCAGCGTCCGGAACAACTTTCGGTTTCACAATTTATAACGCTCACACAAAAATTGGAAGACGATGCAATTTCAACTAACAGCTGATTATATTGAAAAAGTAGCAAAACTTATTGCTAGTAAGGATGGTCATGCGATTAAATTAGTACTGCAGGATGTTCACTTTGCCGATATTGCTGATCTTTTAGAAGAACTCAAATCTAAAGACGCCACCTACCTTATAAAATTACTGGAAAGCGAAATAACTTCTGAAGCACTAATGGAGTTGGATGAAGATGTTCGTGAAAAAATTCTTAACCGACTTTCTCCTGAGGAAATTGCTCAAGAATTAGAGGAAATGGACACCGATGATGCTGCCGATGTTGTTGCAGAATTGGATGATCGTATTCAGAAAGAAGTAATTGAAAAAATTGAAGATGAGACCCATGCTTCAGATATTGTTGAACTTTTAACTTATGATGAGGATACAGCGGGTGCTTTAATGGCGAAAGAATTAGTACAAGTAAAAGAGTCTTGGACTGTTGCTGGTTGCGTTCGAGAAATGCGTAGGCAAGCAGAAAATGTGACTCGGGTTCATTCTATTTATGTAACCGATAATGAAGGGAAATTAACAGGTAGACTTTCCTTAAAAGATCTGTTAACAGCTTCTGCAAAAACTCATATTAGTGAAGTTTATATTCCAAAAGTAGATTATGTTACTGTCGATACTGAAGATGAAGAAGTGGCTCGTATCATGCAAAAATATGATTTAGAAGCAATCCCTGTCGTGGATGAAAAAGGTGTTTTAGTAGGTAGGATCACCATAGATGATATTGTCGATTTTATTAAAGAAGAGGCTGAAAAAGATTATCAAATGGCGGCTGGTATTTCTCAAGATGTAGAAGCCGATGATAATATATTACAATTAACAAAAGCAAGATTGCCTTGGCTAGTATTAGGTTTATTTGGTGGTTTAGGTAGTGTTTATATTTTACAAGGGTTTGAAGAAGCCTTATCCAGTTACCCTATTCTATTTTTCTTTACACCACTTATTGCTGCAATGGCTGGTAATGTGGGAGTACAATCTAGTGCAATTATTGTACAAGGTTTGGCAAACGATATTGTAAAAGGGAGTCTTATTACCCGTTTACTTAAAGAAGTAGGACTGGCATTAATTAATGGAACCATACTTGGATTATTGGTCATTATATTTGGTCAGATTGTAGGTCAGGACAATCTTGTTAGCCTTACCATTGCCATTTCCATGCTTTCTGTTATTATCATAGCTGCATTGATTGGGACTTTTGTACCTATTATTTTAGATAAAAAAGGAATTGACCCTGCAATCGCAACAGGCCCCTTTATTACTACTAGTAATGATATCTTCGGAATATTTCTATTCTTTTATATATCTAAATTAATTCTAGGATTTTGATTTCTGAAATTTTCACCAAGCAATTCATAGTCCCTTCATCTGCAATAGATATAAGGAATCATGTGAATAACTTAGCCTATATGGAATGGTGTTTAGATATTGCAGAAACCCATTGGAATTTAAAAGCACCTGTTGATTTTCAAAAAAAATATGTTTGGTATGTAATTCATCATGCTATCGATTATAAAGGGGAAGCTTTTGAAGGGGATAAATTAGAAATAGCTACCTGGATTGAAAAAAATGAAGGCGTAAAAAGTGAACGACGTTATAAAATTATTAGATTAAAAGACAATAAAACTTTAATTGAAGCAAAGACCATTTGGTGCTTGCTCAATGTAAAAACACTTCGTCCAACCAAAATCACAGAAGAAATTAGTACCTTGTTTCTCTAAAAACAAGATATTGTGAATACGATAAATATAAAGGAAAAATTTTCTAGGTTTAGTAAAAACTGGCACCCCCATCAAGTAGCTATTGTTGATGATATGCAAGTACTTTTAGCAAAGATAAAAGGAGAATTTGTTTGGCACCAACACGAAGATGAAGACGAATTATTTCACGTGATAAAGGGAACTTTAGAAATGCATTTTAAAGATAAAATTGAAATCGTTTCTGAAGGAGAAATTATCGTGGTTCCCAAAGGTGTAGCACATTGCCCAATCACAAAAGATGGAGAAGAGGTTCATGTATTATTATTCGAAAAACTTTCTACAGCGCATACAGGCAATGTAAAACACGAAAAAACCGTTAGCAACTATCCAAAAATATAAGTTTTGAAGATCCTCCATTTAGACACAAATCATCCCCTACTTAAAAGTCAGTTAGCTGATGCTGGTTTTATAAATGATGAAGATTATACTTCTTCCAAATCTGAAATTGAGAAAATTATTTCTAATTACGACGGAATTGTTATTAGAAGTCGCTTTAAATGTGACCAACAATTTATAGATGCTGCCAATAATTTAAAGTTTATTGCTCGGGTTGGTGCCGGATTAGAAAGTATTGATACTCCTTATGCTGAAGCAAAGGGAATTGCTCTTATTTCGGCTCCCGAAGGAAATCGAAATGCTGTTGGCGAACATGCATTAGGAATGTTATTGTCTCTTTTCAATAAACTAAATAAAGCCGATAAAGAAATTAGAAATGGTTTGTGGCATCGGGAAGAAAACAGAGGGATAGAACTCGACGGAAAAACAGTGGGAATTATCGGTTATGGAAATATGGGTAAAGCATTTGCGAAAAAACTAAGGGGCTTCGAATGTAAGGTCATCTGTTATGATATTCTAGAACATGTAGGTGATGAAAACGCAAAACAGGTATCCTTAGAAGAATTTCAGAAAAGCGCTGATGTTGTCAGCCTTCATACTCCTTGGACTCCCTTAACCAATAAAATGGTGAATTCAGATTTTATAGATAAATTTTCAAAACCTTTCTGGTTAATCAATACTGCTAGAGGAAAAAGTGTGGTTGCTTCAGATTTGGTTTTAGCTTTAAAAACAGGAAAAACATTAGGGGCTGGATTAGATGTATTGGAATATGAAAAAAGCTCGTTTGAATCTTTATTTACATCAGAAATTCCAGAATCCCTTCAGGAGTTATTAATTATGGAAAATGTGATTTTAAGCCCACATGTAGCAGGATGGACTATAGAAAGTAAAGAAAAATTAGCCCAAGTAATTGTAGATAAAATTAAGTTGAAGTTTTTATAATGAAAAAAACAATACTCATATTTACATTACTTGTCATTGCAATTTTATTCCTTTTTCAAATTAGTAAATACACCTTATTATTTAATAATTCCTCAATAGAAATTATTATTGCCATCATTGCTATTGTATTTTTTATCATCGGTATTTTTATAAATAAAAAGAGTCTTCAGAAAGACGATAATCTTACTGTTAAAATAGCCCAAAAAAAGATTGAAGCATTAGAAATAAGCAAAAGAGAATATCAAGTTTTAGAGGAAATTAATAAAGGACTTTCTAATAAAGAAATTGCCGATAAATTATTTCTTTCAGAAAGTACTATAAAAACTCACGTGTCTAATTTATTGTCAAAACTCAATGCTAAAAGACGTACTCAAGCCATTCAAAAAGCAAAAGAATTACATATTTTAAACTAAAGTATTAGGGATTTGGTACTTTAGTATGAGTACTAACAACAGGTGATACCCTAGTTTTGTGGGAAACTTTTAAATTATTAAGTATGAAAAACACAATTAAAAAATTTGGAATTTATGCTGCCTTAACAGGTGGTATTATTTTTACGGGAAGTCATTTTCTAATGTCAGACATAGATTTTGGACTTCTAGAAGTATTTGGATACACCTCTATTTTTGCTTCCTTATCATTTGTCTTCTTTGGAATTAAACATTTTAGAGATCAACTTAATCAAGGCACGATATCTTTTGGCAAAGCAATGTTAATAGGTCTTGCTATTTCGGCAATTGCAGGTATTGCTATAGGTGTCTTAGATATAATTTATGTAACGGTTATCAATCCAGATTTTATGTCTGAATATTTACAATATACTTTAGACGGGATGAAAGAAACTTTATCTGTAGAAGAATTAGAAAAACAAAAAGTGATTTTAGCCGAACAAATGAAATTATACGACAGCCCTTCAATTGCTGGATTATTAATGTTTGGGACTGTTTTTGTTATTGGTAGTATTATTTCCTTAATTTCATCTTTAATCTTACAACGTAAAAAATAATTATTATGAAAAGAGTAACAGGTTTAGGCGGATTTTTCTTTAAAACAGAAGATCCTAAAGCTGCAAAAGATTGGTATAAAAATCATTTGGGATTAAACACAGATGATTATGGTTGTACCTTTTGGTGGAAGGATGAAAAAGGCAATAAGTGCTCTACACAATGGAGTCCATTTAAAAAGGACACTCAATACTTTGAACCGAGTAAAAAAGAGTTTATGATGAACTTTAGAGTGGAGAACTTGGTAAAATTACTTAAAGTCTTAAAAGAAGAAGGAGTGACCATTGTAGGTAAAATGGAAGAATATGACTATGGAAAATTTGGATGGATTCTTGATCCCGAAGGAAATAAAATAGAACTTTGGGAACCTATAGATAGTGCTTTTTTATAAATTTTATTACATTTACCATTCAACCAATTAAAATCAACTAAAAATGAGTGAAGAAAATAACAATTCTTTTGAACAAGAAGCTAAAAAGACTGCAAACGAATTCAAAGAAAGTTGGAATCAAGCAACAGATAATGGTGAAAACAAAAAATTATTAGCTGGATTATTAGCAATTCTAATTGGCGGCTTAGGAATACACAAATTTATATTGGGCTATACTAAGGAAGGGATAATCCAAATTTTACTAAATATTTTATGTGGAGCGGGTAGCATTATTGGTTTAATTGAAGGTATTATATACCTTACCAAAAGTGATGAAGAGTTTTATAATACGTACCAAGTAGGGAAACGCCCTTGGTTTTAAAATAAAAAACTAAGCCTTTTTACAAAAATATTGTTAAAGGCTTTTGTTTTTAAAACTATAATCGTAATATTGCAATATCAAATTAATAACTATGGGAGCATCAAACCTTACATTACATTCTCAAGAGCAAAAGGACATAGCAGCTGTTGCTAAAGTATTAGCACACCCTGCAAGGATAGCTATTTTACAATACATAAGCAGTCAAGATGCTTGTATTTGTGGTGATATTGTTGACAAAATTGGACTTTCACAGCCTACAATTTCACAACATTTACAAGTAATTAGAAGTGCTGGACTTATTAAAGGATCTTTTGAAGGCAAAAGTATTTGCTACTGTATCGATGTAATTCGATTTAAAGAATTACAAAATTTATTTAATAATTTTTTTAATACCACAACAGCAAATTGCTGCTAATAATAAACGTATAAATTATGAAAACACAAGAATTATTTAGCCTATTAAACGAGAACAAAGACAAATCATTACTCTTTGAATATGCTCCTAATAAATTAGTCGGAGCTAATTATCATATTACCGAAGTAAAACATATCGCTATAGATTCAGTGGATTGTGGTGCTGGAACAGATGCTTGGAATGAAACCATAATTCAACTTTGGGAAAGTCCTTCAGAAATTGGAAAGTCAGAATTTATGGGAGCTTACAAAGCTTTGGGGATCCTAAATAAAGTTGGAGAAATGAAAGCTTACGACATGGATGCTGAAGTGAAATTTGAATATAGCAACCCTACGTTTCATACTGCTCAACTTTTTGTAAATGATTTTGACATTAATGAAAATAGCTTAGTAATAAAACTAGCAGTTTACAAAACAGATTGTAAGGCTAAGGAAACCTGTGGAGTTCCTGAAGTTGTTTCTGAAACAGCTGAAGCTTGCTGTACTACAGATAGTGGCTGTTGTTAAATGATAATTCGTCCATTAATAGCATCCGATTTTCCACAAGTAGCTGCGATCTATAAAAAGGGATTGGCAACGGGTTTTGCGAGTTTTGAAACCAAAGTTCCCGATTGGAATACTTGGAATCTAAAATTTTTAGATTGTTGTAGGTTTGTATTAGTACTTAATGACAAGGTTATTGGATGGTGTGCATTAAGTAACGTATCTAAACGAAAGGTGTATAGTGGTGTTGCGGAAGACACCATATATATTGACCGAGATTATCAAGGCAAAAGCTTAGGAAAAAAACTATTGCTTCATTTGATTTCGGAAAGTAAAAAAAATGGTTTTTGGACCTTACAAGCGGCAATTTTTTCTCAAAACAAGTCCAGCATTGCTTTGCATAAAGCTTGCGGATTTAGAGAAATAGGTATTAGAGAAAAAATTGCAAAACGCGATGGGAAATGGCATGATAATGTATTGATGGAACGAAGAAATAAATTATTTATAGAATGAAAAACATATTAGTACTCTGTACTGGAAACTCGTGTCGCAGTCAGATGGCACATGGTTATCTGTCCTTATTTGCAAAAGGAAAAGCAAAAATTTATAGTGCAGGAATTGAAACCCATGGCCTTAATAAAAATGCGGTTTCAATTATGAAGGATGACGGTATTGATATTTCTCATCATACTTCAAATAATGTAAGTGAATATAAAAGTATCAATTTTGACATTATCCTTACTGTATGTGATCATGCTCAAGAAAACTGCCCTTTTATCCCTTCAAAGAATGCAACTAGACTGCATCACAATTTTACAGATCCTTCAAAAATTATTGGGACAAAAGAAGATATTGAAAGTGCATTTTTAAAAACCAGGAATGAAATTAAAGCATATAGTAAAAACTTAATAGATTCTTATGAATAGATTTCTTTGGTAAAAACTATTCTTCTTCCCCTTTATAATTACCATACTTTTTTTCTAATTCTGCCTGAAATTCCTCCATTACAGGCTTTACAGTACTATCAGGAAGATCTGCAATACGGATATACATTAACCCATCTATCGCATTATTAAATAAGGGATCTACATTAAAGGCTATTACTCTCGCATTTTGCTTTACATACTTTTTAATAAGAACTGGCATTCTAAGGCTTCCGGGTTCTATCTCATCAATAATTTTATCAAACTTATTCATGTTTGCCTTACTCTCATCAAAAACAAAGTCTTTATCGGTATCCTTAAGCTTTACTTTATACTCTTTCTTAGGTTTAATATATTGCGCTACATAGGGATCGTAATAATTAGATTTCATAAACTCAATCATCAAGGATTTAGAAAATTCTGAAAATTTATTACTTATACTTACTCCACCTATTAAATATCGATGCTCTGGAAAACGAAGTGTCGTATGTACAATCCCCTTCCATAGCAAAAACAAAGGCATAGGGCGCTGTTGATATTTCTTAATGATAAAAGCACGTCCCATTTCTATGGATTTGCTCATCATTGGGAAAAGTTCTGGCTCAAACCGAAATAAATCTTGTAAATAAAATCCATCTATTCCATACTTCGGAAAGATCTCAGAACCAAGTCCCATTCTATAGGCTCCAGCAATTTTTTTCTCATCTTGATCCCATAAAAACATATGGTGGTAATAGGCATCAAACTTATCTAAATCAATCGCTTTATTAGTCCCCTCCCCAATTTCTCTAAATGTGATTTCACGAAGTCTTCCAATTTCTTGTATTATATTTGGAATACTTGGAGCATCTGCCAAAAAAACTTCATAATTTTTACTTTGTAGCAACCGCTTATCATTTTTTCTTAAGGAATCTAATTCTCTTTCAATAATTGAAAGGGATACCGGTTTTACAATTTTTTTTGGAGGTTTTGGGAACTTTAATTTTTTAGGAATACTGTCTAATAAATTTTTCTTTTCAAAGGGATTGGCCAACATATAGGTTTTTCTCCTAATAAAGTTGGTAAAGCTTTCCAGCGATTCTTGTTCGTCTTGATCTTTAACCGAAATGGGTTTTCCAATTCTTACTTTAATTAAACGATCTTTTTGAGTGGTAACTTCCGAGGGTAACTTCGCTGTTCTAAGCGTATCACTCATCTTTGCCATTCTGTAAAACAATTTACTGTTTTTAGCATGAAAATAAATAGGAACCACTGGTACATTAGCCCGTTTTACTAATTTCATCACCGCTTCTTCCCAGGGTTTATCTATTATAAGTTTTCCATCTCTATAGGTAGATACTTCTCCAGCAGGGAAAATCCCTAAGGGATAACCATCTTTTAGATGTTTTAAAGCAGATTTGAAACCCCCAAAACTAGATTTAATGTCCTTATTGTTTTCAAAAGGGTTTACAGGCATAATATAGGGCTTCATAGGTTCTATACGATGCAATAAAAAATTGGCTATAATTTTAAAATCTGTACGGTGTTCTAAAAGTAATTTTAGTAACAAAATTCCATCTATACCTCCCAGAGGGTGATTAGAAATGGTAATAAAGGGACCTTCTTTTGGAATTCGTTTAAGGTCCTCTTCTGGAATTTCGAACCTTATTTCAAACTCCTCCAATAAGGCGTTCATAAAGTCTAACCCTTCTAGATGTTTGTGCTTGTCATAGACCTTATTAATGGAAGAAATATTTAATACTCTCATTAAAGTCCAACCCAAAAAAGTACCCAATAGACCAAACCGATCTACATTGATTGTTTTTGCCACTTCTTTTGCAGTTACTAATCCCATTAAAGTTTTTAATTTATACTAAAACAAATATAGCTAAAACGTTTTGCTTATTCTATAACTACCAATTGAACAGTTTCTCTACTTTCTTGTCGCAATAGCATTTTTTTACCCTTAAGCAAATTATTGATTTCTAATGGTCTTGAATGACGAATCGTATAAAGTGTTACGTTTTCGTTCCACGACACTCTAAAGGTTTCTCTAAGTTTTATAAGCAAGGGTTCCAAATTATTGAATTTATTCTCTATACAAACCGAAAAACTAATTGCAGAGTTTTGAATAAGATTAACCTTCATTTTATTCTGGTGAAGTAATTTAAAAACATCTCCAATATTATCTTCCATCATAAATGAAAAATCTAATGAGGAAAGTGAAATTAAAATCTGATTTTTTTTCAGAATAAAACAAGAAATCATGGGATCTAAAGTAATTCCTTTACCCACACAGGTTCCCGCTTCACCAGGGTTATAAAAAGATTTTACAAACAGGGGGATTTCTTTTCTCTGTAGCGGTTGTAATGTTTTTGGGTGGATAACAGAAGCGCCATAAAAAGCCAACTCGATTGCTTCTCTATACGAAATATGATTTAATAATTCTGTTTTACTAAAGTGACGAGGGTCCGCATTAAGCACTCCAGGAACATCTTTCCAAATAATAACACTTTGAGCATTTAAACAATATGCAAGAATAGCTGCGGTATAATCGCTCCCTTCTCTCCCGAGTGTTGTGGTAAAATTATGAGTGCTTTCTGAAGCAATAAACCCTTGAGTTATGGTAATCTCATCTGTATTTACAATTGCTTTTATATTGTTTTGTGTTTCTTTCCAGTCTACTAGTGCGTCTCTGTAGCTGGTGTTCGTTTTAATACATTTTCTAACATCTAGAAAGCTGTTTTTTATTTCTTTTTCTGAAAAGTATTCCGAAATAATCGTCGTTGATAAAAGTTCTCCATAACTTACTATCTGGTCGTAAACAAAGGAATGATTAGAAGATTTATTACTTTCTAAAAAAGAATTAAGTTCTTTAAATAATAAGTTAATTTTAGTAAATACACGATGAGAAGTATTGCTGAATAATTCTGAAATAATTTTATAATGATAGTCGTATACAAGTGAAACCGCAGTTTTCATTTCTTCATGATTTGAAAAATAATGAGTAACCACCGCTTCTAAATTATTCGTTGTTTTTCCCATTGCTGAAACAATAATCACCAATTTTGTTTCTCCTGTGGATTGTAAAACCGTTAAAATGTTTTTTACTCCTTCAGCATTTTTTACAGATGCTCCACCAAATTTAAATATGTTCATAAGTATTGCCACGCCCTAAGCAGGGTAATTTATAAGGTTGCTATATAATTTTTAATTCCTGTTTCCTCCATATGAGTAATATACCAATTCTTCATCACTTTAGCTCCACTGCGCTCGTAAAACCGTATGGCACCTTCATTCCAATCAAGTACTGCCCATTCAATTCTTTTTACTTTTTTTTCATAAGCATAGGTAATCACTTTTGTATACAATGCTTTTCCTATTCCATGACTTCTCATTTTTTCTTTTACAATAAGATCTTCAAGGTGTATCGTTCGCCCTTTCCAGGTTGAAAAACGATAATAGATCAATGCCATCCCAACAATTTCTTCATTAATTTCAGCAACAAAACAAGTAAATAAAGGGTCTTCCCCAAAGCCCTCCTTAATTAATGTTTCTACAGTTATCTCCACTTCGTTTGGAGAATTTTCAAATACTGCCAATTCCTTAATAAGAGCTAAAACCTGAGACATATCCTTAGGGACGCACTCTCTTACTAGAATATTCATATTTTTTGTTTTGAATTCACAAATATCGGGTCAATTTCTTTAAAATTAACGATATTTGCATCAAATTCATTTCAACCTACTGTAATGACAGAACACAACAAAACACTTGGCGAATTTATCATTAATAAACAAGCTGAGTTTAAGTTCTCTTCAGGAGAGCTTTCTAGACTTATCAATTCTATTAGATTAGCAGGGAAAATTGTAAATCACGAAGTAAATAAAGCAGGACTTGTAGATATATTAGGGGCTGCTGGAGGTGAAAATATTCAAGGGGAAACCCAACAAAAACTGGATGTTTACGCCAACGAAGTATTTATTAATACCCTTATAAATCGTGAGATTGTTTGCGGAATTGCAAGTGAGGAAGAAGATGATTTTATTTCTATTAAAGGAGGCAACAAAAAAAACGACAACAAATATGTTGTTTTGATGGACCCTTTAGATGGCTCTTCTAATATTGATGTAAATGTTTCGGTAGGAACCATTTTTTCGATTTATCGTAGAGTAACACCGTCTGGAACTCCAGTAACTTTAGAAGATTTTTTACAGCCCGGTAACCAACAAGTTGCAGCAGGTTATATTGTTTATGGAACTTCAACCATGATTGTTTATAGTACCGGTCATGGCGTAAACGGATTTACCTTGAACCCTGCCATAGGAACCTATTATCTATCGCATCCCAATATGAAATTTCCAGATAGCGGGAATATTTATTCCGTAAACGAAGGGAATTATATTCAATTCCCACAAGGTGTTAAGGATTATATTAAATATTGTCAAACTGAAGAAGAAGATCGACCTTATACTTCTAGATATATTGGCTCCTTAGTATCCGATTTTCATAGAAATATGATTAAAGGTGGTATTTATATCTACCCTAATACTTCTAAAAACCCAAATGGAAAACTTCGTTTATTATACGAATGTAACCCTATGGCATTTTTAGCAGAACGAGCAGGGGGTAAAGCCAGTGATGGGTTTAAACGTATCTTAGAAATTAAACCTACAGAGCTTCACCAACGAGTACCGTTTTTCTGTGGAAATAAAGAAATGGTAAAAAAAGCTGAAGAATTTATGAAAAGAGCTGAAAAAGAATAGCTTTATTTTTTCATTCTTTTATTAATCAAATATTTATATTCCTCAAACTTGATTTCTCCTGTATAGATTTCAATAGAGTTTTTGATTAATTCATTTGCATCAATCGAATTATATCCTAAACCAATTGCATACCTTTTTATAAGCACTAATTCTTTAACGTTTATTTCATGATCTGTAAAAATCATATCGAATAAATCATGAATACGCTCTAATCTTTCTTCAACAGAATTTGAGGGAATTAATGGATATTGCGCTGGATTTTTTAATATTGAATCTACATCAGAAGAATTAACTCCAAATTTTGTTGCTAAAGATTTCAACAACACTTGTTCTTCATTAGAAATTTTTCCATCTGCCATAGCGATAGAAGCAATAGAAGCGAAATGAGCTTTATTTCTTGTTTGGTGGCCTTTTTTAAATAATTCGTAAAATGACATATGCTATAATTTATTTTACAAAGATAAAACTAAAGAAGTATTTTATTGATATTAATTTTAATGAAAATGATTTAAAACTCGCTGAATTTATGGTTTGATTAATGCACTTAAAAAAAGATAATTAAATAGTTTTACAAACATTATTGTTTTATAACCTTTTTAACCAGAACCCCTTGTTCTGATTGTATGTTAACTAGGTACAACCCATTATCTAAATTAGAAACGTCTATTTGTGTAGTATTATCTGTAGTAACCCAAACTTTTTTACCTAAAACGTTATATATTTCTATTTTATTAATCTCCATATTGTTATTATTAATGTTTAAAACAGTACTTACAGGATTAGGATAAAAAATAAAGGCGTCTATATTATTATTATTTTCTACACCTAATATCGTTAAATTTTTATACCAAGCAATTTTATCATCTGCTATAGAAGCAGACAAAGCATCCATGTCCCCATCGCCATCTAGGTCTGCTGCAAAAACCCCTCTTCCCCCAATTATATTTGTTGAAATTGTTTGTTTCTCACTAAAATTACCTAAACCATCTATATTTTCATGCCAATATACTCCTGTAGTACCATCATTATCATGTGTTATAGATGCTATGTCTATATCTCCATCATTATCTAGATCTGTAGCATAAATTTTAACAGGTTTTACCAACTCACTAATAATTTCTATAGCTCCAAAGTTACCTAGACCATCTGTATTTTTAGATAAATAAATAAGCCCTCCTCCAAAATTTACATTAAGCACATCCATATCGCCATCACCATCTATA
>MAAC01019051.1_pt1 | contig 31913 bp, 34 predicted proteins | sample 1115981 | NCBI WGS metagenome assembly MAAC01 (sample SAMN04961126, study PRJNA320927) | seawater metagenome | isolation source: sample BD02T64 sea water enriched with oil for 64 days | place: USA:Gulf of Mexico | collected 2013-07-27 | reverse complement strand
TCATAAAACTTTAAGTATATTGTTTAGATAACTTTTACGTTCACTGCGTTTAATCCTTTGTTTCCTTCTTTTAATTCAAATTCAACTGTGTCGCCTTCACGAACTTCGTCAATTAATCCAGAAATGTGTACAAAGTGGTCTTTTTCAACTCCTTCTTCTGTGATAAAACCGAATCCTTTAGATTCATTGAAAAATTTTACTGTTCCTTTACTCATTGTAATGTAATTTAATTTATAATAATTTATTGATTTGCAAAGATGCGCCAATTTTTTGACAATAAACACTTTAATTTAAATCTTTTTAATTAGCTGTAAATCTAAACTTTAAATCTTCAATATAAAAAAAGAGTTCAATAAATTAATAATTCACAAATTTCTTTCTGTTAATTAAAATATCGAAGTGAACTATACTTTTATAGATTTCATATCAATTACAAAACGATATTTAACATCACTTTTTAGCATCCGTTCATAGGCTTCGTTAATCTCCTTCATTTTAATCACTTCTACCTCTGAGATAATATTATGTTTCCCACAGAAATCTAATAATTCTTGAGTTTCGGCAATACCTCCAATCAAAGAACCGGCAACCGCCTTGCGTCCCATTATCATCGGTACGGTTACTAACATTGGATCTAAAGGCCCTAAATAACCAACCACCACCAAAGTACCATTGGTAGCTAAAGTGCCTACATAAGGATTTAAATCATGGGCATAAGGAACGGTGTCTATAATAAGATCGAAAGTATTCATCACAGATTCCATTTGGGCTTCCTCTGTGGAAATAATTACCTGATCAGCACCTAAACCCAATGCGTCTTGTGTTTTATTTGTAGATCTAGAAAACAAGGTAACATGAGCTCCTAATGCATGGGCTAATTTAATTGCCATATGCCCTAAACCACCTAAACCTACCACTGCCACTTTACTCTCTTTACCCACCTTCCAATGTCTTAGAGGCGACCAAGTGGTAATCCCCGCACATAATACAGGAGCAATCCCTGCAAGATCTAGGTTTTCTGGTACCCGCAATACAAAATCTTCATCTACCACAATGGTTTCAGAATAGCCGCCATGGGTTGTGGTATCTAAATGTTTATCATAACCACCATAGGTAGCAATCCATTCTGGGCAATATTGTTCTAAATCGTCTTTACAATTGGCACAGGTTCTACAGGAATCTACCAAACAGCCTACGGCAACCAAATCACCAGTGCTATATTTGCTCACTCCAGATCCAACATTGCTTACCCTACCCACAATTTCATGACCAGGCACCACAGGATAGGTCGTCATACCCCAATCGTTTTTCGCAAAGTGTAAATCGGAATGGCAAACCCCGCAATATAAGATCTCTATTTCCACATCGTTTAGTGAGACTACTCTCCTATTAATTTGCATCGAGTTTAAATCTGCATCTGCTGCTGTAGTCCCGTATGCTTTTATGCTTTTTGTTTCCATGATATAATGATTTTAAGATTTTTTCTATTGGTGGGGACGCTTAAAGATACATAAACTTGCGGAGACTTTGGTATGGGGTGATTTCAAAATCTTACTATGATATTTTTAAATATTTCAGGAGGTCATTTAAAAAAAACTAATTTTGCTACCAATGAAATTAAAATTAGCACAAATTAATTCCTATTTAAAAGAACCTTACCCCTACTACTATGGGAATACCCAAAGGGTTCTTTTATTATTAGTGTTTATCTCTTTTTTAATCATTCTCATTTATAATTAAAGATAAAACATATTTTAATTTTAGTCATCTATATATATTAGTAAAAGAAATTAGTAATTTTGCGTGGCTCTATGTTTCAACCAAAGGCCCAATACCATATATGTTTAAAAAAGACCAAGACATTTTTAATATCCTATTAGGATCTGTTTCCGAGGGAGTGATTATAGTAGATGTCCAGCAACATATTGTAGAAGCCAACGAATCGGCAGAGCGTATGTTCGGCTATCGAAAAAAAGAAATGGCTCAACTTCCTCTTAATACCTTGATCCCTAGAAATTATCATGCAGCCCATGGGGCAAAATTTGACGGTTTTATGAACCAAAATAAAAATCGTCAAATGGGTGTAGGACGTGATATTTATGGTGCTCGTAAAGATGGGAGTATATTTCCGGTAGAAGCGGGTTTAAACCCTTTTACCATTTACGATAAAAAATATGTCATGGCTTTAGTGACGGATATTTCGGTACGGAAACAACAGAATGATGAAATCCAGAAGTTAAATGCTGAGCTAGAAGAAAAAGTTGCCGATAGAACCAAAGAACTAATCGCAACCATAAGTCAGTTAGAGGTTGAAAACAACAAACGGATAGAAGCTGAAAAGGATGCCAATATTGCTCTAAAAAGAGAACGAGAACTCAACGATTTAAAGACAAAATTTTTATCCTTAGTATCTCACGAATTTAAAACTCCTTTAAGTGGGATATTAACTTCTACTATCTTATTGGGGAAATATAAATTAGCAGAGCAACAGGAAAAACGCGATAAACACATCAAGACCATTAGTGATAAGGTGCATTATTTAAATAATATTTTAAACGATTTCTTATCCATAGATAGATTAGAAACCGGAAATGTAACCTATACCTTTAACACCTTTAAATTAAGTAAGGTGGTGAATGAGGTGGTTTACCATGCCAATATGCTATTAAAAGAAGGTCAGAAAATAAATTACCCAGAGCATATCGATGAGATTTCTTTAGTACAAGACGAGAAAATTATAGAACTGACCCTCTCTAATTTAGTGCATAATGCCATTAAGTATTCTTCAGAAAATACGGTAATAGACATTAAGGTTACCCAAGACGAGCAAACCACGACTATCATGGTGATTGATGATGGGATTGGAATTCCAGAAGCCGATCAGAAAAACATATTTAATCGTTATTTTAGAGCCGAAAACGCATTGATAACCCAAGGTACAGGAATTGGATTAAATATTGTACAAACTCATATCGAAAATTTAGAGGGAACTATTTGCTTTACAAGTGAAGAAAACAAAGGCACTATTTTTACCATTACTATCCCAAATGCAGCAAAATAATGAAGAAGATTTTATTAATTGAAGACGATACCGTTTTAAGAGAAAACACCGCAGAGCTTTTAGAACTTTCAAACTATGAAGTGCTTACAGCAGCTAATGGTATGGAAGGTGTCTCTCTAGCAAAAAGCGGAATGCCAGATATTATTGTAAGTGATATTATGATGCCAGAATTGGATGGTTATGGGGTTTTGGAAGCATTGGCTAAAGACGAACAAACCATGTATATTCCTTTTATATTTCTTTCGGCAAAAACCGAACGTAAAGATGTGCGAAAAGGAATGGATTTAGGTGCTGACGATTATATCACCAAACCTTTTGAAGAAGAAGAACTTCTAAGTGCTATTGAAAGTAGAATTGCCAAAGCCTCTATTTTAAAAGACCAAAAAGCAAACCCTGAGGATTCCACCATTCAGGAAAACGAAATGCGTTCTTTAAACGATTTAAAAAACTTTTTCGACGATAACGGTACGGAGTATACATTTAAAAAAGATCAAGCTATTTATAGCGAAGGCGAGCATTCCAATTATATTTATCTTGTGCTAAAGGGGATTGTAAAATGCCATCAGCTGGATGAAGATGGTAAAGAACTCACCACCGCATTGCATAAAGAAGACGATTTATTTGGTTATACTTCCTTTACACAAAATACTGTCTACCAAGAATCTGCAACTCCTATTGTTGAAACTAAACTCGTAGGGATTTCGAAGCATGAGTTGAAGGATGTATTGGATAAAAACCATAGGGTTACTTTAGAGTTAATACAGCTATTAACCGAAGATATTAGCGGTGTAAAAGAACAATTGGTACATATGGCATACAGCACGGTTCATAGAAAAACGGCAAGTACCATATTAATGTTTGCCGAAAAGCTGAATTGCCGTCCAGACGAGCATATACGAATTTCACGAAACGATTTGGCAAGTGTTGCTGGTGTTGCTACTGAATCTTTGATTCGTACCCTTTCTAATTTTAAAAAGAAGGGAATTATTGAAGTGGAAGGTCGAAATATAAAAATTCTAGATCTGCAGCAATTGAAGAATATCCACTAAATTTCATTATTAATATTCGCAAACTGACCATTGTCATTTTTTGTAGGAAGTGATGTTTCTAAATTTGTTTCCTCAGACGAATTTATAAATGAAGAACGTATTAATCCCTACTGATTTTTCAGAAAACTCTTGGAATGCCATATACTATGCGCTTAACTTCTTTAAGAAGGAACGGTGTAGTTTTTATGTACTCCATGTAAATAGCACTAAAAATTCGTCCTCCCCTACCTATCTAGAAGAAATAGATATAAGAAAACCCAATTCTTCAAAAAAGCAATTGGAGGAATTGTTAGATCGTATTGAAGCCGAATTTCCAGAAAACAAAAAACACCACTTTTATACGCTTTTCGATACTAACTTTTTTATCACTTCCATCCGCAAACATATAGAAGAAAAAAAGATAGACCTGATAGTAATGGGAACCAAAGGTGCTACAGATAAAAATGATCTAATTATTGGATCTAATACCGCCAATGTTATTGTAAAAGTACCCTGTAACACCTTGATTATTCCTGAAAAAGCAACATTTAATGGCTTGAAAGAAGTTGCCTTTCCTACAGATTTTTCTTTAGCTTATGGAATTGAAGCTCTACAGCCCCTTTCAGAAATTTTAGAAATTAATCATGCAGGATTGCACCTACTACATTTTAGCAAAAAAGGAGCCGAATTAAACGGGAATCAATTGGCAAACAAAGAAATGATGGAAGATTACTTTAGCAAACCAAAACCCAGTTTTCATTTTTTGGTTAATAAAGAAGCAGAAGATGCAGTTCAGGAATTTACAGATAACAAGGCAATAGATATGATGGTGATGATGGCAAAAAATCTAAACTACTTTCAACAAATCCTGTTTCATACCAAAATGGAAAAGTCAAGCTATCATACCGAAATTCCGCTTTTGGTATTGCATGAATAAACTTGGATTGTTGGACAATTAGATTTTTAGACTCTCTACCCTCCTACTTTTTGTAGGTAATCTTAGTGGTGCTTTTAATTTGCTTGATAATAAACGAACTCTGCATATTAGAAATGATATCTAACTTGGATAACTTTTTCAGTACAAAATTTTGATAATCATTCATATCCTCTAGAATAATTTTCAATAAAAAATCGTAAGCTCCAGCGATATAAGACACTTCTAATATCTCGTCCATTTCTGCCACATAATCCTCAAATATTTTAAAATTTACTTCTTGGTGTTTTACTAAGGTAACCTGGCAATAAACGATGATGTTTTTACCCAATGCTTTGGGATTGACTATGGCTACATATTTTTCGATCACACCATTTGCTTCCATTCTCTTAATACGCTCATGCGTGGGTGTAATCGATAGATTTACAATATCTGCAAGTTGCTTTATCGATTGTTTTCCATCTTCCTGTAAAGCTGTGATAAGCTGTAAATCTATAGGATCTAATTTGTACATAGTATATTTTTCTGTTTGCACAGCTTTAAACCAGCTCTTGCAGTAATATATTTGTTTTAATGTCACAAAACTAGTAATAATTTCCTATTATCATTTATGATACTAGAACATATTTCTTTAATAATATCTTTGCACAAAATATATTGCACAATATTAAAATGAAAAGAATAGAAGAAATTTACAGCAGAATTAGCGAGAACTCAGCACATTTTTTAGGATACCCTTTGGCTAAGGATTTTGATTATAAAGCCTATGCCCCATTCTTAAACTTATGTATCAATAATGTTGGAGATCCAGAATCTCCTTCTACCCTGGCGATAGATACTAAAGATGTAGAAAGAGAGGTGATTTCATTTTTTGCAGATATTCTATCTTCCAGCATTGAAGATGTATGGGGATATGTCACCAACGGAGGAACCGAAGGGAATCTCTATGGCTTGTACTTAGCTAGAGAAAGCTTTAATAATCCTATTGTATATTATAGTGAGTCTACCCATTATAGTGTTAAGAAAAACCTACATTTATTAAATTTAAAGAACATTGTGGTTAGAAGTCAGCCCAATGGTGAAATGGATTATAATGATTTAGAAAGCTTGTTAACCCTCAATAGAGATAAACCTGCGGTGTTTTTCCTGAATATTGGAACTACCATGACAGAGGCTGTAGATGATTTGGATCAGATAAAAGCCATCATTAAAAAGTATGCGATTAAAGATTATTATATCCATTGTGACGCAGCATTTTTAGGTTGTATTGCTCCTTTTGTAGATCCAAAACCAAAGTTTGATTTTTCAGAAGGCATCGATAGTATTTCAATTTCTGGACATAAATTTATTGGAGGACCTATTCCCTGTGGAATTGTATTGGCCAAACGAAAACATAGAAACCGAATTGTAAATTCTGTGTCCTATGTTGGTACGCTAGATACTACGATCACAGGATCTAGAAATGGATTGACTCCATTATTTTTATGGGATTTTATTGAAAAACACGGGATTGAAGGACTGATTAAACGTGCAAGAAAGTCACAAGAACTTGCGGCATATACTGAGAAAAGATTAAAAGAAATTGGGATTCATGCATGGAGAAATAATGATGCGCTCACAGTGGTTTTAGACAAACCTTCCAAAAAATTATGTGAGAAATACCAATTGGCCTCTGAAGATAAAATCGCACATATCATCTGTGTTCCTGGTATAGAAAAAAGTCAGATAGACGCCTTTATTAAAGATTATGAAAAAGAATTATTAGTATTGGAAGCCTTTATTTAAGTGTTTCATTTATTCTTAAAGCAAAGCATTCTTAATGCCTTTATTTCAGGCAATTAAGAATGCTTTTTTATTAAGTTTTTTAAATTCTATTTAATGGCTTTTACATGAGCATAAATAGATACCCCATTTATTACTGCTTCTTCTGTGGCATCTAACATCTTCATTCCCTTTACAGAGTTCACTTCACCAAAAGGTGATATAGCAATAATATTATAGCCCATATTATCTGATGTTATTGCACTAATGTAAATTACATTACCAGATTTGGTATGCCCTTTTACTTCTAGATATTTTCCTTCTTCATTTACTGCAATAATTTTTAATGTTTTTCCTTTTTCTGCAATGGCTACCAAAGGAAAATACTTACCGTTAGTATCAGGAAGTATTATTTTTATAGGAAGTTGTTTGTCATGCACAAAGGCTTTAATACTAAGCACATCACTAGAACCTCCGGAGGGTTGGATGGCTTTTACATCATATAAATTTCCTTTTTTATCGATGGCCTTTACTTTTAATATTTGTGCATCGGGTCGGAATGCTTTTACATGCCATACTAAATCTTCCCCAATATTGGTTTCAGGCTTGATTAATTTAGAGCCACTTTCTGTGGTTATCTGAGCATATCCAATTACTATTGGTAAAAATAATAAGAGTAATAGACTTGTAATTTTTGAAAGCGTCGAAGTACTAAGTTTAGTTTTCATCTTGAGTAATTTTAAGCTCAAATTTACGCCCCTACTTAAAGATATACTATGATAAAAATCACTTGTTCAGTTTATTCCATAAAAATATTTAAATATTTAAAAGATTATAAAAACATCTTTTTTTCCTCTTTATAAAAGCTATCCTATACCTTAGCAATTCATGGATAAAAAGTCAAAAAACATACAATTGCAGTATCAAGGTTATTTAAACACTCCATTACTTTGGAAAAACGATAATATTTTAGAGCTAAAGCAACTGGAGATTACAAAACTAAATCCTTCTAGTTTTGAAGATACCCATGGCAAACCCATGCTTTTAGGAAAACGTGTGGAACGATTTGTAATTAAAGAATTACAAGAATATAAAGACATTAAAATACGCATAGAAAACGTACAAATTCAAAATGATAAAATAACTATTGGAGAACTAGATTGTATTTTAATGAAGAATAAAGTCCCTATACATTTGGAGATTATCTATAAGTTTTACCTACACGATTCACGTATAGGCAATACAGAATTGGACCATTGGATTGGACCTAATAGAAAAGATGACTTGCTTAAAAAGCTTCATAAATTAAGAGATAAGCAATTGCCTTTGTTACATAATGAGCATACAAAGCCAATTTTAAAAGCTTTAGAGTTAAACTCAACAAAGATAGAACAACGAGTACTTTTTAAGGCCCAATTGTTTATTCCATACAATGCAGTTGTTCCTGATTTTAAATTATTAAATAAAGAGGCAATAAAGGGCTTTTATATTCCTTTTATTGAAATAGAACAGTTTTCAGAATGTAAATTCTATATCCCTATTAAAATGGATTGGCTATTGGAAGTTCAAACACAAGTAGAATGGTTGTCTTATTCTCAATTTCATGAGAAAATAACTCCATTAATTTCGAATAAAACAGCCCCCCTTTGTTGGATTAAATTCCCCAATGGGGTCCTGCAAAAGTTTTTTGTGACTTGGTGGGTTTAATTCTTAGCAACCCTTAGTTCCTTACCTAAGGAAGTTCTTCACAATAATACCCGTAAGCTTTTAGAATTTTAATTACATTATAGCTAATATCAACTTTAGCTTCAATTCGTAATATATTATCGCAATCTTCAAAATCGAAATCTACCGCATCTATCTCTTCAAAATCTGCTAATAGAATTCTAACCTCTTGTTCAATAGTAGGGTCAATATCTGTTTTAAATACGATTATCGCTTTTGATATTGAAATTAATTCCACCATGGGGTATTATTTTTAGTTGTATCCTCAATATTAATGGGCTCTCCGATTTTGGGAGCTACCAATTCTATTTGCAATTCTTTAGCTTTTTCAGAAACTCTTTCGATAGGATCTGTCCAAGTATGCATAGCTAATTTAAAGGCTCCCCAATGTATTGGCATAATTTTCTTCGCCTTTACATCCAATCCAGCTTGTGCGGTTTCTTCTGGGAACATATGTACATCTGGCCACAACTCATTGTATTGTCCACATTCCATCATGGCAAAATCGAAAGGACCATATTTTTCTCCTATTTCTTTAAAATGAGGTCCATAACCACTATCACCACTAAAGAAAATATTGGTGTCTTGGGACTGTATCACCCATGAACTCCATAAAGTAGATAAACGATCTCCAAACCCTCTTCCAGAAAAATGCCGAGCTGGTGTACAAACAAAAGTCAATTCTTTAAATTTTACTTCTTCCCACCAATTCAATTCTACGATTCTTTCTTTTTCTATTCCCCATTCTTGTAAATGTACTCCTACACCCAATGGGGTATAAAACATTTCTACTTTACCTTTCAGTTTTTGTATGGTTCCATAATCTAAATGATCGTAATGATCATGAGAAATAAGGACGGCATCAATCTTGGGCAACTGTTCAATTTCAATAGGTAATTCCTTGCTAAATCTTTTAGTTCCTAATAAAGGGTGCGGTGCGGGAACCTCCCCAAACATAGGATCTATAAGGATTGTCTTCTGTTCCATTTGTAGTAAAAAAGCAGAATGCCCAAACCAAATTAATCGTGGCTTGCCTTGGTATTGCGCTATATTAAGGGAATCTACTTTCTCTACATCAAGAGAATTTTCTGGAATGGTTCCCGGAGATTTCTTAAAGAATTTTATTCCCGTAGATACCATATCGCTAAATTTCATATCGAAGTTAATTTCCTTTTCATTTAAAAATTTCCCTTCTTTATAATTTTCAGATTTTTCATATTCCTTCTGTTTTTCTTTGCTAATCTTTCCCCCAAATTGTGGACTTAGATTTACAAAAGCTAAATAGATTATGATAAGGGTTCCTATTAGTATTCCAATTCCTATAATCATTCGTTTTTAATATTTTAATAGTTTGTATTTCATTAATGTCGAATATTTATTCGTTTTATAATTAAAAAAAAGAGGTTAATTTTTAATTGCATCCCATACCATGGAGAACATGGCATCGGTATTTTTTTGATCCATTTTAATTTTATTATCATGGATGAGTCTTACGTATTCTGCTAATAAAGCTCCAATAACGGAAGCTAGTATTTCATTATCCATGTTTTTTATTAAGCCTTCTTTTTTTCCTATTTCAAACAAGTCCTTTCCCATTTTATGCTTGGCCTCTAATATAGATTGTGGAATCTTTTCAAAATAAGGAGATTGTTTTACTTGATGCATAAAACTTGACTCTTTGGTATGATTAATACTGTAATTAACCCAGTATAACCATAGGGCTTTCAGTTTTAATTTATAAGGCAAGTCCTCGGTAATCTCTTTACTACTTGTTTCAGAGACCTTTTTAAAAAGTTCCCCAGAAATAGATACTATTAAATCTTCTTTGTTTTTAAAATAGACATATAAAGTAGAAACAGATATCCCTACCCTTTTGGCCAAGTCAGCCATTTTAATACCAGCAAAGCCTTGTTCGAAAACAATTGCAATCGTTTTCTCTATAATAGCTTCCCTTTTTGTATCGTCTTTAATTCTCACTTGGCAAATATAATATTATAATCGAATATATATTCTTTTATAGAATGTTTTTATAAAACTTTAACATTATAGCACAACTGAAAGCTGTAGAAAATTACAATGTATTAAAAGTTTAAAAAAAAAATGGAAAATAAAAAAAGCCTCTATATAGAGGCTTTCTTTATTATTGGAAATACTTAATATTATTTTACAATAGTCACCTTAACAGCATTCATACCTTTCATTCCTTTTTCAAGTTCGAAAGAAACTAGATTACCTTCTGTAATTTCATCTATTAATCCACTAACGTGACAGAAATATTTTTCTTGATTTTCACCATCCACAATAAATCCAAAACCTTTAGAAGTATCAAAAAAGGAAACCGTTCCTTTTCTTACAGGATCGATTTCTACTCTATCGCTTTCTAGTGTTTTTGGAACAGAAATTTGAATACTTTCTGCTTCTACTTTAAGTTTTTGTGTTGGATCTGGTGGAGTATCCGTAATATTACCATAATGATCTACGTAAGCAAATTCAATACCTTTCTTTCCATGTTCTTTTGCTTCCGCTTTACGAGCGTCCATTTTCTTCTTCTTATCCTCACGTTTTTTTAAACGTTTTTTCTCTTTTTCACTCTTGTTAAATGTTTGCTGCGATTTTGCCATTCGTATTATTATAATTTTTAATCAATATTAGTACTATTTTGCAAAGATATCTCTTTACTGTTAACAATATATAATAATATTACTAAATAAAGAAATGAAGCAATTTATTTTTATCATTTCTAAATAGAAATTTTGATTATGCCAAGTCCTTAACAGCAGTTCCTGTAACTTTTATTTTCCCTCCATAAGGCAGTGCTTGTGCCTGATATATAGTCCTTGCTGGTCTTTTATCCAATGGAAATAAATCTTTAAATAATTGATTTACTATGGGAAGATCCTTTAAATCGTTAAAAGCTATATCAATAAAAACTACATCACTTTTTTTGAATCCTGATTTTTTTAAGACCGAAAAGAAATTCCAAAATGCCAATTGGGCTTCTTCCAATATTATTCCAGAAACAAACTCTCCAGCATCATTTAAAGCTAATTGCCCACTAATAAAACACATATTGTTTGCTATAACTGCTTGACTAATGGGGCTAGTACATAGTTGCATTCCTTCTCCATTTTCAATATATTTTTTTGTTGCCATTAGTTTTATAACTTCGTCTTTGTATTATTACTTTAATTTAGATATAATACCATCAAAATATACATCTTGTGTAACTGGCGCCTTTTCTTTTGCTTCTTTATAATATTTCAATGCCATTTTTTTATTCCCATCTTTTAAATAGGCTTCCCCTAAACTATCTATGAATCTCCATACTAAATGATGGTTTTCGTGTTTTTTAATATTTAATGTAAATACTTTTATAGCTTCTTTTGTTTTATTTTCATTTAATAAGGTATAGCCATAAGAATTTAACTCCCAAATGTTTCCATAAGAAAATGCTTCCTCCATAAGCACTTTTGCAGCTTCATCCTCTCCTTTTTTTAATAGCAAATCTGCTTTAACATTTAAATTACTGAATGTCTTTTTTCTAGATATAGAAATATCAACCCAAGTCATTGCTTCCTCTAAATTGGTATTGTTTTGTAAACAATAAGCTGCTAATTGCATATAACTAGTACCCGAAAAACCTGCTTGCCCTTTTAATTCTGCTATAGAATTTTCAATTACAATCTTAGTTATGTCAAACTCAATTTTAAAAGGAACACTTACATCCGCCCATTCTAAAACAGCAACCAGTTTGTCTGCAGAACGATCTGTAAAATCATAGCCTAACCATTCTTGAAAGACAATCTTTTCTGGATTTACAGATACTTTTAACGCTAACTCCTCCTCTTTTGGAAGTACTGTCCCCCAAGATTTATTGAACTTTGAAAATAAAATTTGAAATTTTTCTTTTCCTGGAATCATATAAAGACCATAAGTTCCTGCCTTTATCTTTTTTCCTTCTACCATTGCATCATGGGAAAAATGAATGGTAGTATTTTCATTTGCTCCTGCTCTCCAAATAGCATTATAAGGAATGATTCCTCCAAATATTTCTCTTCCATGGGTACCAGGACTATTGTATTTAATAGTAACATCTGAAATACCCAACCTTTGAGTAATCGATGCATCTTGACTAGGTTCTGGCATTGTTAAGGATTGCGCTTGTGCAATTGCTACAGTTGCAAGCAACAATAATGATACTAATATTTTTCTTTTTATAGTTTTCATAATCGATCTATTATTTTTCTTTATAAGGGTTATTATCTGTAAGTATTAAACCTTCACCAGGTTTCCATTTGTCATATTCCATATAAAATGCAACTTCTTTTGCTTTTTCAAGTCCCTGAAGTTTGGCAACCATATGTAATGCTCCGTCAATTCCTGCTGAAACTCCTGCGGTTGTGATCACCCTACCATTATCTACAAATCTCACATTGCGTTTTACATTTACTTTTGGGTAGTTTTTTTCTAATCCAGACAATGAACTATGAAAAGTCGTTGCAGTTTTACCATCTAGTATTCCTGCTTCTGCTAATACAAAGGCACCCGTACAAACCGAAAAATAATATGCTACATCTTCTTGTGCTTTTACCCAATCGATAACTTCTTCAACTTGATATGCATTGGCAGAATTTCCTCCAAAAAACACCAAAATATCTGCTTGAGGTGCGTCTTTAATACTATAATCTGGAATAATTTTTAAGATTCCTTGCGATAAAATAGGTTCTTTTGTTTCGGAAACTGTAAAGATTTCATATCCTGCATAGGCAAATACTTCCATAGGTCCAGCAAAATCTAAAACCTCTACGCCCGGCTGTAAATAAAAGGCTATCTTCATTTTGGCATATTTAACTCTTTCTAATTCTGCTTTTGTGGTTAACTCCATATTGCAAACATCACAAGTACCATGTTTATCAAAAGTTTTGTCATCACAAGAACTATCACATGGCGGACAAACATAAACTGGATTACTTTGTTGTGCATTTGTATTAAATGCAATTAAAACCAACAGTATCCATAACTTCTTCATCTTTTCATTTATTTAAATTATAGGCTTTCTTTTGAATCATTGTTAAATTGAATTTAAAATACCTTCCAATTCCTTATTTTGAATTACACGAATAGTATTCGTAGCTCTTGCGACTAAACAAGCTAGAAAAATGAAAATAAAATGTATCAAAAAGAGTCTATATATTTAGACTACAAATGTATCTGTCTTAATTGTCTAACAAAAGGACAAGAATCCTCAGTAATAGGACAACTTAATTTAATTTATCAATATCGGTCGGAATTATATCCTGATATTTTTTAAGAAGTGATCGTAGTTGTGTGGTACTTTTTAAGCCACATTGTTCAGCAGTATATGCCATGGTATAATCTTCTGCAAGTAGTTGAATTGCTTGTTCTACCCTAAGTTTTGTATGGTAATCTCCTATGGTAATTCCTGTAGTTTTTTTAAATAGACGAGTTAGGTTTCTTGCACTCATAAATACCGTATCCGCAAGGTCTTCTATGGTAAATGCCTGAGCCAAGTTTTTAGAGATAAAATCTTGAGTATCATGAATTCTGGTTTCTAAATGATTTCGGTATTGCAAAAAGATACTCAATTGTGGGTCAGATTCCCCACGTCTAAAATACATTACAACCTCTTTGGCTACCTCGATTGCAAACTTAATTCCATATTCCTTTTCTACTAAATACAAACATAGATCGATTCCAGAAAGCATCCCAGCACTGGTGTATATACGCTCGTTTTCAACAAACAATCTATTTTTAAGAAGTTCCGTTTCAGGGAATTTTTTTTCAAATTCTTCAAAAGCTTTCCAATGTGTAGTTGCCTGTTTTCCTTTAAGTAAGCCTGCATCTCCTAATAAAAAAGCTCCTGTACAAACAGATACCAGAGTTGCTCCGTTATTATATTGTGAATTCAACCAGACATAGAAATTTTCATTCTCTTTTTTAAAGTTGGAATCTTTTAATAAGGAAAATTCAATCCCTGGAATCACAATTATATCACCTTCCCCAAGAGTAAATTCTGGATATGGTATTAATCTTGAAAAACCCAAACCTAAAGAACTCTCCATCTCCTTTTCTAATGTACTGGATAAAAAATGGAGATTTATATCGGCGCCATTCTCTTTGGTTTCTAGAAACAATTGCGCAGGACCTAAACTATCCAAAGGATGTGTTTGTGGTAATATTATGAAATAGATGTTTTTCATAATTAAATATGAACAGCCTTTATTGGAGCCGGATTTTTTTTATTCTTCATTTAGTGTGAGTGTAGTCGTTAAGCCTACACTAAAATTTCTGGGTAATTTTTCAACACCAAAAATTGCTCTGGAGTGTTTTCCTTTTTCACCCAATACTTTTACAAACAAATCGGATGCACCATTAACAATTATTGGGGACTCATCCCAATCCTTTCCAGATTGAAAATATGCATCTATATGATTGATTCCTATTATATTATCGACACCAATTTTCGTTTCAATTTGAGCTAGAACATTCAAGGCACATAATTCAAAAGCTTTATATCCTTCTTCGGTAGAAATACCCTCTCCCAATCGACCTTGATATAAATACGTATCATTTTCTATAGGAAATTGAATGGCTATATATGCAATTTTTGCCCTTATATTAACCGATATATAATTTCCTCCAGGGGAAGAAACCTTGGGAAGTTCTAATCCCAATTCTTTTAATTTTTCTTTTACATTCATTCTAGAATGGATTGGTAGCCCATATCGTAACTTCTGGTACAAATCCTTTATCACGCATTTCTACTACAGACAGGATAGTGTGTGCAATATCTTCAGAACCCAATTTATTGTTTTCTTCTTTGCGTTCTTTTCTATCATTATCAGCAAAAGCTGTAGTTACTTCACTTGGATTTACCAAACACACTCTAATATTATCTTTACGTAATTCGGCTTGCCATGACTGTGTCATTCCTCTAACAGCAAATTTTGAAGCGGCATATACAGAGCCTCGAGCGAATCCTTTTAAACTAGCCGTAGATCCAATATTGATAATGTTTCCATATTGTTGTGCCTTAAAAACGGGTAAGATTTCTTGTGCTAATAAAGTCAGTCCAAAAACATTAGTGGTATACACCTTCATTAAATCTTGCTCAGTAATTTCTCCTAAAACTGGGAAAACACCAATACCTGCATTATTAATAAGCACATCTAATTTTCCTTCTAAAAGTGCCAAAGCTTCTTTCGCTTTTTGAGGAATTAACTTAAGATCACTAATGTCAAACAGTAATGGGGTGGCTCCAATTTCGACTGCCACACTATTCAATTTATCTTCATCTCTACCTGTAATAACCACTTTTGCTCCATTGGCAATAAATAGTTTTGCGGTTTCTTTACCAATACCAGAACTCCCTCCAGTTATTAATACATTAGAATTATTGATGTCCATATTATTAAGTTTTACTTTTTTAACTTTTTACTTCTAAACCTTGAAAAGAGTATGATACTCTTTTTACTATTGATAAAATAAACTCCAGTCAATAAAATTATAGCTGCGATAATTGATTGTGTAGTAATCTTTTCGTTTAATATATACCAACCCAAAACCATTGCGATTATAGGGTTTACATAAGTGGATGTAGCAACTTTTTCTGGAGAAACAGTTTTTAATAAATAATTAAAGGAGGTAAACGCAACAATACTTCCAAAAAGAATAAGCATCAACATCGAGCCTATTACAGACTCACTCCAATCTGCTGGACTCACCCAAGTTTCCCCCAAGAAAAGACTTACTATAAACAACATGATACCTCCACACAACATTTGATAACCTGTGTTTATAAAATAATTAGAGGGCAAATCCGCTTTACCAACAAACAAACTGGCATAAGACCAACTAATCATACAAACAAAAATTAATCCGATGCTTAAGGTACTTTTTTCGTGCATAATGATATGATTCTGACTTACCAATAAGTAAATACCAAGCATTCCTAATACCACGCCTATCATAGACATAGATTGGATTTTCTTTCCTTGTAACAAACGCATCATTATTAATATCACCAAGGGTTGTGCAGATATTTCAAGTGCTGCAAAGCCACTATCCACATATTTTAAAGCCCATACTACCACTCCATTTCCAAAGGTTAGAAATAAGAATCCTGCAATGGCTGTGTTGAGCAATTGTTTTTTAGTGATTCTAAGAGAAATCTTCATCAATTTAGCAATTCCAAAAATGAGTAATCCTGAAATAATAAACCGAATGGAGGCCAACATAAATGCTGGTAATTCTGCTACTGCTATTTTATTTAAAAGGTAGGTGGAGCCCCAAATTACATAAATAGCAAAAAATGCCAATGCTATTAAAATTTTGTTTTGAGGCTTGTCCATATTCTTCATTTGTTTTCACAAATGTAGACATATGCAAACAACTAGTTTTGATAATTTAATAGAGAAAACTTATCGTCCTATTACAATACATTAAATATGACTAAAGCGTACAAGTAAAAGCGAACAAAGCGTAACAATCCAAATAATAGGTAATCTCTAAACTTATAGTGGATCAATCCTGCAGCGATACTAGTAATTGAAAATGGAATTGGTAATAGAGCACCAACCACAATTAAAAAGCCTCCCCATTTGCGAATCATCTTTACATGTTTTTCCATTTTAACCTGTAAATAGTTATATACAGATGGCATTTTTGAAACTGCTTTTCCAATACTATAAGATATGATTCCGCCTATATAGGATAATACAGCAAGCATGGATAAATAGAAAATTGGAGCATCTGTCTTATCTGCCCAAGCAATAAATATTTCGGGAGGAACTAAACCCAAGAATGATTCTGAGGCAAAGAAAACAGCTAAAATTGTTAATGGATTATAGGTAGTTGTAATGGAGGCAAATAATTCATTAAAATCAATTAAAAATGCATGAACAAGCCATAATGCAATTACAAATAAACCAATCGGTAGGATCGATTTTCCCAAACTAGACTTAACAAAAGAATAAAACCCAGTATAAGAATAATACTGATGCAGTAATCTAATTTTAGATTTTTTAATACTTTGTTTAGGGCTCGAATTCATAACATTTTAATCCTTTGTAAAATCAAAGGAGGACAAAGATAATATACCTTTGCATTATATATTTTAAGAACGCCTAACTTAACAATATATTATGATATTACTGGGTTTAAACCGCATTTTATTATTGGATTTCACCAAGTCTCTATACCATTCATTAACAAAATGTTGACATAATATTTTCTATTTTAAAAAATGTTCTTCAATTAAAAATAATTTTGTTTTTTATAAATATGAAAACTTAGATGTCTATTTCTGAAAACCCCCGTTGATAAATGGTCTTAAAAACCTAATTACTTTCCCTTAATATTTCTAATAATTTTCTATATTTGAATAACTAATACACTAATCATTGCTTAAAAAATTATTTCCACATAACTCGAGATGGGTGCCTGTTTCCATTGTTATTTTTGGTAGCATTGTTGGCCTTTCATTATTCCTTGCCAAAGAGTCTGAAGTGGTTTCTTATATGGGTGACAAACCTGAAACTTGTGTAAACTGTCATGTGATGACTTCAGAATACAACAGTTGGATGCATAGTTCTCATAGAGAAGTAGCAACCTGTAATAGCTGTCATGTTCCTCACGATAATGTCCTTAACAAATATTATTTTAAAGCAAAAGATGGATTGTATCATGCCACTGTTTTTACCTTGCGTAACGAACCGCAAGTAATCCAGATGAAAGAAGCTTCGCAAGAAGTGGTGCAGCAAAATTGTATTCGATGCCATTCTAAGCAAGTTAAAGATGCCAAACTAGACGGATGGATTGTCAACCATGCAGAAAATAGAACCGATCGACAATGTTGGAGTTGCCATCGAGAAGTGCCTCATGGAAAAGTTCACGGACTTTCTAGTACCGAATATTTATTAGCGCCAAAACCAACAGATATAGATAAAGACATCGTACCTGAATGGTTAAAAGAAGAAATTAACAAATAGTAAAATTTATAATATGAAAAATTGGACCTTGTTTATTGTTACTGCCGTAGTAGTATTTTTACTCGGTATGTTAGCATCTAATGTTATTAATAGGAAAAATGAAGCAAAGTTTGCTTATACTCCTAAAGTTACTATTGGTGAAAACGAACCTAGAAACGATGTTTGGGGTAAAAACTTTCCGAAGCAATACCAATCGTATTTACAAACCTTAGACACTAATTTTGTTTCATATCAAGGTGGAAGTGGCATGGTAGATTTATTAGAACATGATCCATTATTAGTGGTTTTATATGCAGGTTATGGTTTCTCTAAAGATTATAATCAAGGAAGAGGTCATTATTATGCTATTGAAGATTTACAAAACTCGCTAAGAACTGGAGGTCCAACAGGTCCTGATGATGGCCCTATGCCTGGAACTTGTTGGGCATGTAAAAGTCCCGATATTCCAAGATTAATGAATGAACAAGGTATTGCGGAAACTTATCAAGGAAAATGGGCAAGTAAAGGTCATGAAGTCGTAAATAATATTGGTTGCGCAGATTGTCACAATCCCAAAGATATGAGTTTACAAATTACTCGACCAGCATTGGTAGAGGCATTTGAAAGTATGGGGAAAGATATCACCAAAGCTACTCATAATGAAATGCGTTCTTTGGTTTGCGCACAGTGTCACGTAGAATATTATTTCAATACTAAAACACCAAAAGAAGGAGTCCCCTATTTAACTTTTCCATGGAAAAACGGAATGTCTGTAGAAAACATGGAGGAGTATTATGATGATATAGAATTTAAAGATTGGGAGCATTCTATTAGTAAGGCGCCCATGTTAAAAGCACAGCATCCAGGATACGAAGTGTTTATGACAGGTATTCACGCAGATCGCGGTGTTTCTTGTGCCGATTGTCATATGCCTTATAAAAGTGAAGGAGGGCAAAAATTTACCGATCATCATATTCAATCTCCATTAAATAATGTTGCAAATTCTTGCCAGGTTTGTCATAGAGAAGAAACTTCAAAATTGATTGACAATGTATATACTCGTCAAAAAGCAGCAAATGAAAATAGACTAAAACTACAAGAACAATTAGTAAGAGCTCATTTGGAAGCTAAAAAAGCTTGGGATTTAGGAGCTACGGAAGAACAGATGGAACGAATTATGCAAGGCCTGCGTCACGCACAATGGCGATGGGATTTTGCAGCTGCTTCTCACGGTGGCTCTTTCCATGCACCAGTGGAAACAGCACGTATACTTGGAAGTGCAATGGATGTGGCTCAAACTACTAGATTAGAATTAGCTCGTTTATTAGCGGAATTAGGATATACAGATGAAGTTCCAATGCCAGACATTTCAACCAAAGCAAAAGCACAAGCTTTTATAGGATTGGATGTAGAAAAAATGGTTGCTGAAAAGAAAGTATTTCAAGAGAATGTAATTCCACAATGGTTAGAAGAAGCAAAAGAACGCGAATCTAAAATGGAAACAAAGTCTGGAGTTACACCAAATTAAGCCTCAATAAAAAGATCCTTTAAAAACTCATTACTGAATTCCTTCGGTTTTGAGTTTTTTTTAATCATAAATTAGACAATTTTATATGTCAAAAATTATAAAAATTCTATTCTCTCCTAAATTAGCAGTCCTGGCTTTATTTGCTTTTGCGATTGCTATGGCAACCGCAACTTTTATTGAAAATGATTTTGGAACCCAAACTGCTTTTTCTGTAGTTTATAATTCTTGGTGGTTCGAAATGATTATGGTGATTTTAGGTATTTGTTTTATAGGAAATATTTTTAAATACAAATTACTTCGGAAAGAAAAATGGAGTGTTTTACTTTTTCATATTGCCTTTATTATCATTCTAATTGGTGCCGGAATTACACGCTATGTGGCTTATGAAGGAGTGATGCGTATTAGAGAAGGTGTTACAACAGACCTAATTATTTCGGATAAGAATTTTGTACAAGCTAAAATTACGGATGCTAACGGCAAAGCAATCAGTCTCCATAAAGAGCAGTACTTCTCCCCTATTCAAAAAAACAATATGAGTATGGGTTCCGAGGAATTGTCCAAACCAGTTTCTATAAAATTCAAAGAGTTTATTAGCGATGCTGTTCCTCAAGTGATAGATACTGATGAAGAAGGAGAATCTTTGTTGCAATTAGTAATTTCAGCAGGCAAAGGAAGGGAATCTATCTATTTAAAAAGAGGAGAAATTCAAAAGCTTGGAAGCCATGGTCATGAATTGGCTTTTGATAATGCAGCTTCTAAGGAATTAAATATTTTAGAAGAAAATGGAGTTTTAAAAATAAAGCCACAACAGCCGGTCACCTTTTTTGAAATGCAAACCGAAAACGCTGGAAACTTGACAATCGACAGCTTGCAAGTGCTAAAAGAACGAATCTTATATCGCTCTGGAGATTATTCTTTTGTGATTATGTCTTATCATCAAAATGCACAAATTAAGATGGTTTCTCTAGCCGAAAAGCAAAAAGATAACGACGAGCTAAAAGATGATGTACTTATTCTGGAAGCTACAGTTGGAGAAACAACAAAAGAAATAAATTTACTTTACCGTCATGGCTTTTTACCAGTAACCAATGACGTTAGTATAGAAGGTTTTAAATTCGAAATAGGTTATGGAGCTATTTCTTTAAAAACACCTTTTCAAATTAAACTTAATGATTTTCAATTAGAGCGTTATCCTGGTTCTACCAGTCCTTCTTCTTATGCTAGTGAAGTCACTGTAATAGACAATAATACAGAAATTCCTTATCGGATTTTTATGAATAATGTATTGGATTATAAAGGCTATCGCTTTTTTCAAGCTTCTTATGATACCGATGAAAAAGGAACGGTACTTTCTGTAAATCATGACAGATTAGGAACTTTAATTACCTATTTAGGTTACCTATTAATGAGCATTGGAATGCTCTGGACATTATTTGGTAGAAATTCAAGGTTTGGTGTGATTCGGAAAAAATTAAAGAAACTGAACGCTAAAACAATTCCATTAATTCTATTGTTGTTTTTAAGCACTACCTTTTCATTATCAGCTCAAAATTCTCCCAATAGAATTGACAGTTTGGTGGCTACCCAAGTGATACAAAAGGAACATGCAGAAAAATTTGGGCGCCTATTGGTACAAGATTTAGATGGGCGTATCAAACCCATCAATACCTTAGCCTCCGAGTTTTTAAGAAAATTATCACGGAAATCTAATTTCACTTATGAATCTACTCATTTAGACGCCAATCAAGTATTCTTAGCCTTGCACGGAAATCCGAGACTATGGACCGAAGTGCCATTAATTAAAATAGACCGAAATAAAGGCGGTAATTTATACGATAGCATTCCTTTTCATTCTAATGGATTGGTTTCTTTTAATGACTTTATTCACCCTCAAAAAGGCTATTTATTAGAAACGCAGGTGGAGACTGCAAATACCAAAAAACCTTCAGAACGCTCAGAGTTTGATAAAGAAATAATGAAAGTAGATGAGCGTTTTAATATTCTGTTTAATATTTTTTCTGGAAACTACTTAAAGATCTTTCCTAAAAGAAACGATGAGTCCAAAACTTGGTATAGTCATGTGCATGATTTTAGAGATTTTAATACGGAAGATGGGGATTTTGCCAAAGGAATATTACCCCAATATTTTACCGAAATAGAAAATGCAAAAAAATCGAAAGATTGGACTTTTGCCGAAGACAAACTCGCTTATATTCAAAAGTACCAAGAGGTTTTAGCTAAAGATATAATTCCTTCTAAACAATTGATTGAAGCTGAGTTATGGTACAATAACTTAAACCTTTACTTCTGGTTATTTATAACCTATTTTGTATTAGGAACCCTACTATTATTAACCGCTGTTACTAGAATATTTTTAAAGAATAAAGGGATCAACACTTTATTTAATACGGTAATATTTCTCATTTTTATTTCCTTTTTATTACATACCGGTAATTTAATATTGCGTTGGTATGTTGCACAACATGCACCTTGGAGCAATGGTTACGAAATGATCACTTTTGCTGCCTGGTCATTAATGCTCATAGGCTTGGTATTTCATAAAAAATCTGATTTTGTAGTAGCCCTTGCTACTCTATTTACAGGAACCTTGTTGTTTGTGAGTTATTTGGATTGGTTAAGTCCAGAGATCACCAACTTGATGCCTGTTTTAAAGTCCTATTGGTTAAAAATACATGTAGCTACTATTATTAGTAGTTATGCACCCTTGGCATTGTCAGCCCTATTGGGATTTATGTCTTTGATATTAATGATTATTAAAAATGAAAGCAATAAAAAAGTCATCGATATTAAAATTAAGGAACTGACCTATATCAATGAACTCTCTATGACTATCGGTTTATTTGTTTTGGCAATAGGAACTTTTTTAGGAGGGGTTTGGGCGAATGAATCTTGGGGCCGATACTGGGCTTGGGACCCAAAAGAAACCTGGGCATTGATCAGTGTGATTGTCTATGCTGCGGTCTTACATTTTCATATGATTCCAGGATTAAAAGGGAGATTTACTTTAAATGTCGCCAGTGTCTTTGCCTTTTATACCATCTTAATGACCTCTTTTGGGGTAAACTATTATTTAACTGGACTTCACTCCTATGCTACTGGGGATCCTGTTCCCATTCCAAAATTTGTATATGTGGTAACGGCAATAGTTATTTTGATCTCGGTAGTTGCTTATTATCGGCAGAAGAAGTTTAAAGGCTCTAAAACCTAATTAATCTTTGTTTAAAGGATTAGAATAACACAATAAACGCTACTTTTTCAAATAGTTAAAATATTTTTCATATATTTATAAAGTGATTATTATTATAATCTAATTATTATACTCCCCTCTTTTTATTAATGTTTTTATCGATAAAGATAAAAACAACCAAAAGTTATGTTTATCTCGAAAAATAAGCGGATAAATATAATAATTACAACTTTTATAATAAAGAAAAAATAAAATGGAAATTTATCAAAGCTTACTAGTTTACCTTGTTTATACCTTGCTTCCTTTAGTTCCAGCCATAGTAATATATAAATTATTTCCAGAAACTTCTGTTGGTACTTCAGGAGTTTTAGGCAATCTAAAGATTAATGCAACTGGTGCATTTGCAGCCTATATAATAACAGTTATTTTAGGCAATTGGGTGGTTGATAGCACAGATTATTTTATTAAAAATCAGGATAAAAGCAAATCATGGGAAGTATCGGCAGATATTGAGTTTGTAGACGCAGAAAATATAGAAATACATAATATCACCCAGGAAGATGTGAATCGTAAATTTAAAATAACTACGCGCCCAGATTATGAGATCACAAATAAAAGTTCCTTTGTATATATGGCTTATGGGGAAAAAGGTCCTCCAACCCTAATAATTAGTTACCCAGGATTTAAAGAGAAAAAAATCATTTTAAGCAAAGTTGAGACAAATAAGGAAGAAGAAAGAAAAATTGACCTAGGCAAAATAACCCTTAAAAAAAACGATAAGCCATATGAGGCTTCAACAAATAATTCTATTGTACCAAGAATTAGTGGAGGACCAACAACATTGCAAAAAAACGATGAAACTAGTAATTAACACAACGATACAATGATGAAATCAACTAAACTTAGAGTTCTTATTTTTTCCATTTCACTTCTTCTTTATAGCAATTCTGTATTTAGTCAGCAATATCCTGGGACTAATGTTAGAGGACAAATATTAAACACATATGGAGATCCGGCTGAAAATTTATCTGTTGTTCTTTACTATCTGAACTCTATCACTGACGAATGGGTTATAATAGCTAGTACAAATACAGACGTAGAGGGATTATATTATTTCAACTGGATAACTCCAAACTCATATGTAATACAGGTAAATCAAGAAGTGAACTATGATGTAATCATTTCTGAAATAGATTATGATTATTACTCCTTTCAAGATCTTCCAATTTTATATTATTAATTATGAAAATTCAATTTATATTGTTATTCCAATTATTTGTAACCATCCTAATAGCACAGACTTCTAATGATGAGTATAAATATATAGTTGATGGATATCAACAAGAACAAAAACATGATTTGGGTCCCAAGGAGGGCTATTTCTTTAAACCATTACAAAAAGAAGTTTCGGTAGATTATCCCGGCAAACCTACTATGAAGACAAAAGGATTGTATAAAAGGGAAGGCTCTAACACCAAACTAGTTGCAATCATGCTTGAATACTATAAAGTTAATGCAAATAAAGATAAAATCTCAGAAAAATATTTTTGTATTCCACATCCAAAGTCAAGTAAGGCTCTTTTTGATAAAGCTTTTAATGCTGTTCTAAAAACCAATGATATTGTATTATTAAAAATTTACAATCTTGCTTTATACTCGTTAACTTCAGAATTTTGTTTTAAATGATTTGATACTTTCTTAAATATAAAAACAAGTAAAATCTTTGTTTATCATATAACATTAGAACATAAGCATAATTATATAGCAAGTTGGGTATAACCAAAAATAAAAATTATGATAGTAGAAAACACAAGTTTTGAAAGCATTAAAAATGAAAAGCAAATCAGCAACAATATATTCAAACTCCTTTCTATCTGTATCCTTCTATTCTTTATTAGCAGTTGTGACAGTGATTCCGATTCTTCAGATTCAGATTCAGGTTCATCAAATAGTGACTGCACTTTTGAGTTTACTCTAGATGGAGTTTCTTATTCTAGTAACGATTGTATTTCCAGCACTATAATACAACAAATTGAGATGGACGACCTTGTTGTTTTCGGTGCCAACCTTACTAATAACGAAATAGGAGTTTGGCTAGCAGGTTTTAGCATACTATTTCATGCAAACGAAACTTTGCCAATTCAGCTTCAATACCCACTTGAATCGTCTTCAGACGGAATAAATGACTTTAACTTGCTATTTGACACCAACTCCATATTTGCAACTGGAGACAACACAGAAGGCAGCTTCACCATTACAGAGCTAGCACAGTCTGATGGGTGGATTGAAGGGGATTTTGAATTTACAGACATGGATGAACTAAACGAAAACTCAGAGGTTATTTCAACGGGGCACACTATAAATAACGGTCACTTTCGCTTGAAAGTGGATTAATATATAAAAGAGTAAAAGCCCCTCTTTTTTATTATTGTTTTATCTTTAGAGGTGAAATAAAACAGACATTATGGAATTAAAGAAAATTGAAAACACTAATATTTACGAATTTAAATCCTCTGGCAGATTGTCTGAACAAGATGCTAAAAAATTAAGTCAATCTTTTGCCGAGTTTAAAAAAAATGGCGAGAAGATTAAACTGCTTGGGATTATCGAAAAAACACCTTTCCCAATAGACTTTTCATCTTTAGATGATTTGCTTAGACTAAAAATAAATTCCATAAGCGTGGTGGAGAAATATGCAATTGTATCTGATAAAGAATGGATAGAAAATCTCGTCCCTATTGCTAATTACTTCACTCCAGGACTTCCTATAAAAACTTTTGAAATAGAAGACCGTGATAAGGCAATAGATTGGCTAAAAGAAAAAGACGTTAAAGAATACAGTCCAGAAGATTATTTATCCACTATCGATATTAAAAAAATATACTCCAATTCCTACGAAATAAATATCCCACATAAAAAGATAAATCACGCAGCTATGTCTGCTATTTATAATATAATTAACGATACCGAGAAAAACGAGAAGCTCAATATTCTAGTAGTATTTGAATCATTTCCATCCTTTGATAGTTTTAAATCTATTGTAGAAGGTATAAAAATAGATTTAAAAGCTATGGGCAAAATTAAAAAATATACCATAGTTTCTGATGCAAAATGGATAGAAACCTATACTAAAATTGGAGACTTCCTTACTCCCGGTTTGGATATGAAATTTTTTCCTCTTGCAAAATTAGAGGATGCCAGAAGTTGGACATTCGATGACTAAACAATATCCAAAGCATTTGTAGTATTTTTCCTATATTCGTACCGCTATCTCAAATTGCCCTAAGCGAATTTTTGAGGAAACCTATAAATTTAGAAAAATGAAAAAAACAGTACTAATAGTATTTATAATGTTCATTAGTCAGCTTAGCTGGGGACAAGAATCACAGAGGGATACGGTTTTAAATGGTAATTGGGAATATTACACTCATAGCTCAGAACCAGCAGATTGTGAAGCTCCTAGCCCATTCCCAATTAAAGAATTGCATTTTCAAGGAGACCAATTTACTTTGGTAGGTTTAGAAGAAAAGGTAACTGGAGATTATGAATATGCAGATAATGTACTTAGAATGTACAATGCGGTTAAAAATGGCAAACCACAAGCTAAAGATAATAGTCTTACTATAAAATCGATAAATAAAGAGGAAATGGTTTTTGAGTTTCTCATGGATTGTGGAACACAATATATCACCTTAAAAAAAATAAGCTAAGCGTGAATTTTATATCTAAATAATAACCAGAAAAGCCCCCCTATTTACAAGCAATCTGTACAGAGGAATCATGAAAATAAAAGGAAACAATTCGCCATTCCTCCTTATTTTTTTTGCCATACTTGCAGGGTTTTACCTATCGCAGGCGCTATCGCATTTCCATCTTCTTTTAAACAGGAATAGGCCTGGTCTAATTGGCAAACTGTAACAATTCTAAAAACTTGTAGTCATTTACTAAAGTTAATGGCAAGTATAAAACTATGGAGTATTTGGAGCGCATCGCTTTTGAATAAGATATAAACTAGAAATCGACCTTATAGTTCTTATAGCTTTTTAAGGAAAGAATTAGGATTAAAAAAAAACTAAATCATACCTTATCAAACAGTTAACGATTTTTTATATATTTAGACTGCAAAATTCTATACTCTTTTATCAATAAGGACTAAAATCAAAATCCATGAAAAAAATAATCTTACTCAGTGCAACGCTTCTTTTATTTATAAATTCCTACTCCCAGACGTTATCGATGCCCTCAGAATTTAAAAAAGCTTATGAAAATGGAACACGAAGCTTCGATGGAAAAGTCACGGACAAATACTGGCAAAATACTGCAGCTTATGATTTAAAAGTAAAAATAGACCCCAGTCAAAAATTATTGGAAGGTTCCGGGACTGTTCATTACAAAAACAATAGTCCAGACACACTAAAAATAATCGTATTACAGGCCTACCACAATTACTATAAGCCGGGAGCCAAAAGAGCAGGTTTTTTTGCCACGCCTTCCGATGCAAAGAAAAACGATGGAATGGTGATGGATAAAATTACTGTTGCCGGAAGTGCTGTGGATCTAAAAGGTAAAGATTCCTTTAAATCCTATGGCACTCAGTATTTGGTAACTCTAGCTACTCCACTTCCTTCAGGTGAAACGGTTCAGGTAGATTACCAATGGCATTATACCATTCCTGGTAAAGGTTTTGAGCGTAGTGGCGCTATAGATAGTACTTCTATGTTTATTGCCTATTGGTACCCAGAAGTAGCAGTAAGAGACGATATTCATGGCTGGGACCGTGTGACCTATGATGCCAGTGCAGAATTCTATCATGACGTCTCTAATTTTAAAGTGGAAGTAGAAGTTCCCAATAATTTTGTAGTCTGGTCTTCCTCTACTTTAAAGAATGCCGCTGAGGTACTTCCCGAAAAATACTTGCAACGCCTAGAAGAAGCTAAAAATGCAACAGAGTCCATTACCATTATTGGAAAAGAGGAATTGGATAAGGGCATTAAAATGAAGAGTACTATCTGGAAGTTTGAAATAAACGATATACCAGATTTTGCTTTTGCATTAAGCGATCACTTTATTTGGGAAGCAGCTAGTTATGAAGATAAAATGGGTAATTACTTTTTGAATATTGCATACGACCCGAAAAACCCCGGATTCTCTACGGTGATTAAAGGACAGCAGGAATCCCTAAAGGTTTTCCATAATGAATTTCCAAAACAGGCCTTTCCCTACCAACATTTTACCATATTTAATGGACTGCAAGGAGGAGGAATGGAATTTCCTGGCATGGCCAATGATCAGGCAAATAGCGGTGAACAATATACAGAGTGGATGGGCTTTGAAGTCTCCGATTATCAAGCCAACATAGGTGTCACTCTTCATGAAATGTTTCATATGTATTTTCCTTTTATGATGGGGATTAATGAAAAACGATATGCCTGGATGGATGAGGGATGGGCAGACTTTGCAGATTATTTTAGCCCGGAGAAATTTGACAATAAAAATGACAATGAATATATTACCAGACATTGGGTAGTGCCTATGATGGTACCAACCTATACCCGACCCAGTCATTCTTGGATCAATTCTTATACCATGGGTTCTTATTCATATTATTCGCTGTACCATTTACTGGGTGCAGAAACTTTTGATCGTTGTATGAAAGAATATATGGATCGCTGGAAAGGAAAACATCCCACCCCTTACGATTACTTTTTCACCTTTAACGATGTGTCAGGTCTGGACCTAAACTGGTTCTGGGAGCGATGGTATTTTGATTTTGGATATCCAGATTTAAAAAACGAAGGTTTAGAGGGCAACCAACTAACTATCCAAAATGAAGGAGGAAGACCACTTGCCTTCCAATTGATTTATACTTTTGAGGACGATACTAAAAAAAAGGAGAGCATCTCTCCCGAATGCTGGAAATCTAGTGCTATTTTTACCAAGAAAGTACCCAATGCCGATAAGGTGAAATCCATAGAATTAAAAGCTGGGGCTAATGGTTCAGATGCTATGTATAGCAATAATACTTGGACTAGAAAAAATTAACGCTCAAGATCTGGCTGCTGGCACTTGTTTTTTAATTCTTGATTGAGAAGAAGCTTTAAAATTCGTAAATAAATAAGTATTGTTTACTAAGGCTAAAACTTAATTCCCAAATAGTTAATTATATTTTTTATATATTTATAAGGCGATTATTCTGATAAGCAATTTATTTTACTCCCCTCTTTTTAGTACTAACTTTTATCGTTAAAGGATAAAAACAATCAATTGTAGTGTTTATTCAGATATAATTAATAAAATCATCTTTTAATTTAAATTATACTTCCAATAATGATATTTAAAACCGATTATAATGAGATATTTAATAATTATAACATTTGCTTTTATAAGTTTTTCTAGCTACTCACAAAGAGTCATAAGATTTATAGACTCTTTAACCTTAGATACAGAAAGAACTTGGATAGATATAAATGGTTCAAAATTTACTGAAATAGGAGAAAATTGTAATTATGGTTTAGAAGTAACATTTATAAGACAAGATAATCAAGTTATTTTTCATCAATGCGATGTAGGAGAATGGAAAAAATTCATATTTGAGTTTCAGGTAATAAGTCATGATGGAGAGCATTTTATTGAACTTTATAAAGACAATGAAAAGCTTGAAAATTATGAGTTTGAAGTACAAATGATTGCTGACGAACAAAATAATTTTATTACAGAATTGAGCTTGTTTCAATATGGAACTAAATCACTTTATACACTGCAAAGTATTAAATAAAATAGTATGGATTTTATAAAAGAATGGGGGTTGATAGCTGGAGTTGCTGGTCTAGGACTAGGTGTTTTTCTGGTATTATTTAGAGAAGTAATCCGGAAAAAAATATTTCCAACACTAACAAAAAAGCAAGGCTTTCAAATATTATTGACTTTTATGATTTTGGTTTGGTCCATAGCATTATTTTCATTAGTCATTTATTATAACCAATCCCAAGACAATAATGATAAGACCGAGGGCACAGAAAACGAATTAGTAAAAGCTACTTGGATTCATAAAAAATCTATATTTCAAGAACTAATTGTGTTGACAGGTAAAATATCTGCAAATTCCAAAAATGACTCTATCCTAATAGAACTTAAACCAAGATTCGATGAATTTTATGAAGGTAGTATGATATATGCAGAAGCAAATGATAGAGAACTTTTAAAAAGAATGATGATTCTTAAAAAGGATTATGAAAACAGAATTAAAAAGCGAGAAGATTTTTACAAGCCTGAAAAACTAAAACAATCTTGTCAAAAACTTATAAAACAGTTAAATTCCACTATTTCAAAAGGGGATTTAATAAACTAAAAATACCTCGAACAAAAAATATTAGTACAGCCCACCCTCACTCCTATAGCTCTGCCTAACAACAAACCAAGGTTAATTATGTAACAAATAACCTTTTTAACAATTATAATATTATTCCTATATTAGTGCCGCTATCACGAATCGCTAAATTATTTTACTCCCCTCTTTTTATTAATGTTTTTATCTATACCGATAAAAACAAGCATGGGAACTATGATAAAATTCTTTAAAAAAAACAGAAAACAATTGCTTGGCCAAAACAAGGTTAGCAAATATTTGCTTTATGGTTTGGGAGAAGTTATACTAGTAGTTATTGGAATCTTGATTGCGCTCTCCATCAACAATTGGAATAATAGTAAGCAATTATCTAATCTAGAATATAGACTAGTATTAGAATTGAAAAACGATTTAACTGAAACTCAAAATGAACTAACAGGAAATATTAATACCTTGACCAATATTATAAATAAATCGGATTCTATTATTACCTATTTAAACAAGGTTGCCCCCGAAGAATATGATTTAAATGAGTATGGAATTAATAATATGACTTGGGCTTTATTTAATGTAAAGCTATATCCTAAAACAATTGCTTACGAAAATTTAAAATCTTTGGGAATACAATTGGTTTCGAACGATTCCATTAGGTTTTATATCACCGATATTTTTGATAGAAGACTACCAAGAATAGTGCTTTGGGAAAGTGCTGCTATTAATAGCCAAACAAACCTGTATAATGCATTAGAACAAAATCTAAGCACCATAAAATCTGATAATTATGAATATTATAGTTTAGTTCCATTTACATTTACCAGAGACAGTAAAAACCTATTTATAAATAGACTTGCTATTTTACAGAATGACCGAATTGCCTTAAACTCTCTATACACCGATCTTTTAGATCAGATTAACATTCTATTAAAACTATTGGAAAAGGAATATTTTCAGAGGAATAAAATAACGAAAGGATCACAAAACCTATAAACAAAAGCAGCTCCAAAACAATTGTACTATTTTTCCTATATTCGTTGCGCTATCACTAATCGCAAATTAAATTAAACCCCTATTTTTTATTATTTTGGTTGTTGTCCCTATGGATAATGATATTATGTTTATTCCGAAACCTATTGGATAATCGTCAATAAAATGGATTAGTTATCTTTAAAGAAAAATTTGATGAGAAAAATAGTATTAATAAGTTTTATTCTTGCACTTTTTACGAACTACAGTTTTGCACAATGTGAAGATAATGAGGTTGAGGTGAGGGTAGAAATTACTACCGATGAGTGGGGTTACGAGACATCTTGGACTTTGTCCTACGAAGGTGGAGA